>Ga0070697_100001806_pt1 | contig 16336 bp, 9 predicted proteins | sample KBSK1501metaG_FD_65475 | JGI IMG/M metagenome (GOLD analysis project Ga0070697, IMG submission 65475) | Corn, switchgrass and miscanthus rhizosphere microbial communities from Kellogg Biological Station, Michigan, USA - KBS K1-50-1 metaG | ecosystem: Host-associated > Plants > Roots >...
ACGATGGTGATCGAGATCGGTGGCATTTTTCCGACGCCTGACCACCACGTCCGGATTCGGACGAACCTACAGGTCTATTTTGATGAGGCGTTTGTGGCGGACGATGCAAACGGCGGCGGTCGGGGCGGTCAAAAATCAACTGCGGCGGTCGCGCGGATCACGACCCTTGCACCGGTCTCCGGCGACCTGCATTACCGCGGCTTCTCGCGGATGTATCGGCGCGGCGGGCGTGACGGCCCCCAGTGGTTCGACTACGACGACGTCGCCAAGGAATCGCCGTGGCGTCCGATCACCGGTGTGGCCACGCGCTACGGCGATGTGACGCCGCTGCTCGATCGCGCCGACGATCAGTACATCATCATGGTGCCTGGGGACGAGACGACCGTGGAGTTCGACGCCGGGTCAGTGGGCGCTCCGCCGCCCGGGTGGGCTCGAACGTTCCTGCTCTACAGCGACGGTTGGATCAAGGATTCGGACCTGAATACTGCCGATGGCACGACGATCGGTCCGCTGCCGTATCACGCGGTCTCATCCTACCCCTATGCACGCGCTGACGCGTACCCGACGGATTCGGCGCGGCAGCGCTATCTCCGCGAGTACAACACCCGCACTATCCTCCGCCCCGGAGCGAAGGAAGAGCATTAACCAGCGACTCGCGGCTCATGCCGAGGACCGCGTGGCGCCGCACGAGAACGTCGAGGTCGACGGGGTACAGGGAGTGGGATTGGGGATTGGCAAGCCCGCAGACGTTCCGAGGCGCAATCGTCCGCCGCACCCAATTGACGAACTCGCGCCGGTCGGCGGCAGTGCGCGTGTGTCCTAACCGCCGCAGGCTGGCGCGCGGGACGCCCCCGAGGTGCGGATCGCCGACGCCGAGGAATCCCGACCACGCGAATTCGTTGTCTTTCACCACTCGCTGTCGGATCTCTGCGAACGAAACAGTCGCAAAATAGATCATCGCGTGTGCCGCGAAGAGATCAAAACGAGCCATCGCGCGGTACGCGCCCGCCACCAGCCAATCGATCTGATCGGCCTCCGCGCTCAAAAGCGTTTCATATCGGGCGAGATCGCGCTCGCGCGGAATGCAGCCGTGCTCGAACAGCAGCGCGAGCCGCTCGATGGCCCGCAGGCTCCAGGCGATGCCGGTCGAGAAGAGTGGATCCACGAACGCGTACGCGTGAGGCAACATCGCCCACCCCGGGCCGGTGGCGCGCGCCAGGCGGTGCTGAATCCGCGGCTTGTACTGAAGTGGAAATAGCGGTTTGGCGTCGCCGAAGAGGGCGCCAATCGTGGGGTAGCGGCGGAGCAGGTGCTGCCACATCTGCGCCGGTGCCGCGGGCGTCGCATCCTGCAGCAGGAACCCCGCGCTCGTGACGCCGTGGTCGAAGCGCAGGGAGTACATCCACCCTTCCTCTATAATGTGATGCACGGCCGCCCAGTCATCGGGGTAGGGGCCCGGCGGCAGGCCGGGCACGACGTCCGGCATGAGGCGCACGCCGTCGAAGTGGCTGAAGAGCAGGCCCGCCCTGGTGAGCATGTGATGCAGCCGCGACGGGATGGCGAGGTGGCGCGCGAGGAAACCGCCTGGCCCGGACGCGTCGATCACGAAATCCGGGCGCAGGACCTTGAGAGTCTCGGGCGTCACCTCGACGCGATCGCGGTACTCCACCCCCGCGTCCGCGGCGGCCCGTACGAAGTGATGATCCACGTCGGCGCGCAGCCAGTGATTGTCGGCGACGTGATCGTCGGGACTGGCTGCCACGAGCAACCGCTCGGAGCGGACTCCCGCGTTCGCGAACGGCCGGCCGGCGTGGTGCTTGTAGAACGTGAAGCCGCGCTTCAGGCCACGCCGCAGCTCGGGAAAGCGTGCGACCCAGCGCCCGTGCGCCGCGAGGTCGTGACAATCGTCCAGCCCGTAGCGCCGCGCCAACCGTTCCAGCGTCAGATTTGCGAGCGGTGTGCTCGACTCACCGATCGCGAACCGCGGGTGGGTGCCGCGCTCGAGTAGGACGACGTCGTGTCCCTGGACGGCGAGAATGCGGGCGAGCAGCGAGCCGGCGAAGCCGCTGCCGACGACTGCTACGCGCACGCTGAACAGGGGATGGGGGGTGGGGGCTGGGGATTGGGGGTGAGGTTCATCGTCTGGATGCGCGCCACGCGCTGCGTGTGGCAGCTCTCACAGCCCGGGAGTCGCTCGATATCCCAGAGATCCGCGGTCACCACGGCCGATTTGATTCCTCGGCATTGGTCGAGCGCGTACTCCAATTGTGCCAGCGTTGGCGGCACAAAGTCGCCGAGTGCCTCGAGGCGCTCGAGCTCGCCATTGCCGCCGCGTACCGGGATGATGGCGATCCGGCGGGCGCCGCGCGACGCCGCATACTCGGCGGTTTTCACCGTCCACTCAATCGCTGCTTCGGCGGGAACGTGGGGCGCGCCGAGCAAGACGAATACCCGCAGATCCAAATCGTGCTCGAGCAGAAATGCGGCCGCGCGGTCGAACCGCGGAAGGTCGAGCCGCTTGTTCAGGTGTCGCATCGCGACCGGATGAATGGTCTCGAGTCCGACGGCGACCTCGAGTCGGCCCCCCCCCGTGAGCAGCGCGGCGAACTCGAGCGCCGCGGGGCCGACCATGCTGGCGTGCGACTCCACCGTGACCGCGGCGAACGGCAGCGCGAGCTCCGCAATCGCCGGCAGGTCTTCAACCGGCACCGCACGCCGGTCGAAGAAATTGCTGGCGTTGTAAAGCTTGAGCCTTCGGAGGTTGTCGAGGTTGTCGAGGTTGTCGAGGTTGTCGAGGACCTGTCGAAGCTGAGCAGGGAGCGCGCCGGGGGGCGTCGGGCCGTCGAGGGTCCAGCGCCACAGATCGCAGAACGAGCAGGTGAACGGGCATTCGGCGCCCGCCAGAAAGACCGTGAGCGCATCCTCGACCCCTCCATCCGGCGTCCGCTCCTCCTCTAGGACGGTGCCGTGCGGTCTCCAAGCATCGACGACCGGCTTGGGCGGGCGGAGCGCGCGGATCCGCGCGTCAGGCGTGGAGAGCGTGGAAATGGCGGCGATACCGCGCCTCGTCCTCGGTGAACAAGCTGGCGGCCGTGGCGGGTGTCGCCGAGCCGTGCTGGAAGCGCCGCTTTGGATAGATCGGCATGTCGATGCCGAGGATCGCACTCACGCCCCGTCTCACGACCTCGCCCTTGAGCGCATAGAGACGCTCATGCGAACCTTGCGTCAGCTCGGCGAAGGGAATCGCTTCGGCGACACGGATGACGGACGGGCGCGCGTATGGACTGAATCCGACAAAGCCGTAGCGGCTCGTGCAGGCATAGCCGCGTACGCATCCGCGGCTGTAGCCGCCCGAGTACGTGAGCGAGTGCTTGAGGGAGTCGACGCCCCAGCCTTCCTGATAGAGCATGCGGTTGTTCACGACGCTGCGGATCGTCAGCTCGCTGTTCGCTTCGATCGGATAATCCTTGAGATTCTCGTCGCCGCCGTCGCCGTCGACGAGCAGGCGCCACTCGGGGTAACGCGACCGGATTGCTTCAAGCAGACCAAGGTTGACGGCGGCACACTCGACGTCGAGCGGCTTGTAGTCTTCGATCACGGCGACCGCACGCAGCGGATCGAGCGCGCGCGCCGGCACTTCGATGGTCTCGCCGAGCATCTCGAGATTCGTAGCGCGCAGGAATTCGCGCGCCTGCCGGGCGTCAGCGCCGTCGCCATCGACCGAGAGGGTGAACGCCTTGAGGCGGGCGGGCGATTGCCCCTGAGCGAGCAGCAGCCTGTTCAAGCACAGCAGCACCGAACCGCTGTCGATACCGCCCGAGAACGGCACGCCAATTGGGGAGTCAGGAGTCTGGGCCAGGAGCCAGGCCCCGAGCTCCCCGCATAGCGCTTCGATATAGTGACGTCCGATCACATCCAGATCTGGCGGCAGGGTACCGCGTGGCGGATCGAAGAACCGCGTGTACACCGGGTTGGGGTCGGGGCAGCCGATCAATCGTAAGGTGGTCACGTGATGGGCCGGCGCCATGCGGGTGTACGAGGGATGAAACTGAGCGCTCCACCCCCGCCGCTCGAGTTCGGTGCGAATCTCATCGATCCGCTCCGCGACGATGAGCACCGGTCCGTCCGCGGCCTTCGCGAGGAAGTAGCGGAGCGGCCGCTCGAGGCTCCGCGCGAGCACGGCGCGCTCGCCTTCGTGCGCGACGAGCGCGAACGACCCGTCGATCGCCAGCACGCCGGCGGGATCGGCATCCAACAAGGCTCGGCGCGCGGCCCTAAGATCGCCCGACCAGAAGTGCTGCGAGCGGTCCGGAATCAGGTTGATGACCTGCGCGATGTAGTGGTTCACGGCCGTGCCGCCCGTGCCGCCCGTGCCGCCCCTACAGGTCGAATGCGAATTGCCTGCCCGCCGCCGGGCGCGAGCGCGATGCGGAGGGTCGAGTTGCGAGTCACGGGCCGGTGCGAGATCGCGACCAGCGTGGGATTGGTGAGCCAGTTGGCGCCCGGCCCGTCGGCGTAAATGTCGGCGATGTAGTTCTTGCCGCGGTCGAGGAAGGTGAGTGGCACGTTGAACGTGCGCGCTTCTTCGTCGGTGATGGCGCCGAGGAACCACTGCGGCGAGTTGCGCTGCTTGCGGGCCACGATGACGTAGTCGCCGATCTTGCCGTCGATCACGCGCGTCGTGTCCCAGTCGACCGCGACGTCCTTGATGAACTGCAAGGCGGGCTGATTCACGTAGTTCTCGGGCAGGTCGGCCGCCATCTGCAGCGGCGAGTAGATCACGACATAGAGCGCGAGCTGTTTGGCGATCGTGGTGCGCACGCGCGCGTCTTCGTTTGTGCGCGCCGGCCCGGTGCGCGTGCGCAGAATGTCGAAGATCCCCGGCGTGAAATCCATCGGCCCGTCGAGCAGCCGCGTGAAGAAGAGGATCGTTTCGTGCTCGGGCGGGTTGCCGCCCTCGCCGCCCCACGCGTTGTACTCCTGCCCGCGCGCCCCTTCGCGGCTCATCATGTTGGGATAGGTGCGGCGCTCGCCGGTGTCGTGGATTGGCTCGTGGACATCCAGCATGATGTGGTGCTGGGCCGCCTTCTCGATCACATGGCGGTAGTGCTGGACCATGCGCTGGCTCCAGTGCGAGTGCCCACCCGTGATCGTATCGGTCACGTATCCCGACTTGATGGCGTCGAGGCCGAGCGATTGGTAGAGCGTGAAGGCGGTGTCCATCTGCCGCTCATAGTTCTCGATCCCGCCTGACGTCTCGTTGTGCACGATCAGCTTCACGCCCTTCGACTGCGCATAGCGGGCGAGCCCGGCGAGATCGTAGTCGGGGTAGGGCTGGGTGAAGGAGAAAGCGTTGCGGTTTTGGATCCAGTCGCCGTCCCAGCCGACGTTCCAGCCTTCGACCAGCACGCCGCCGAAGCCGTTCGCCGCCGCAAAGTCGATGTACTGTTTCGTATTCGCCGTGGTGGCGCCGTGCTTCGGCCCCGAGCTCCACGTCATCGTGTTGATGTGCATGCCCCACCAGATCCCGACGTACTTCATCGGCTTGATCCAGGCGGTATTGGGGATGACGCTGGGCGGGTTCAGGTTGAGACCGATGACCGAGGGCGACAGCTCGGTGACTTTGTCCGCGATCTGGATCGTCCGCCACGGCGTCACGAACGGCGCATGTCCTCGGACCTTCAAGCCGTCGGCGTACGGCGCGAGATCCACGTGCAGGGTTCGGTTGTCCATCCGCGGCCCCCGAAGGTTCATCCGGGCGTAGTCCACGAGATTCGCCTCGTGAATCACGACGAACGTCTTGCCGGTCCGGAATTCCATCGTGAGCGGCGTCTGGACGCTGTCGAGCGTGCTGACCGGCCCCGAGGACCACAACTGCTCGGAGCGGTCGAGGCGCGGCCGGTTCGAGGCGATCCACCACGCCCGCGCGTTGTCGGCCAGCGCGAACTCGGTCAGCTCATCCATCATCTCGAAATCGGCGAGACTCGGCTGGGCGGGGAACTCGTACCGGAACGCCACGCCATCGTTGAAGGCGCGGACGGCCAGCGTGAATTTCCGGTCCGGCGGTCCGGTCTCGGCGACCGACACCCTCAGCTCGTTGTGGTGATCGCGGATGTGCGACACTTCCCCCCACGGCTGCGTCCACGTCGTGTCAAAGGTGCTGCGGCTCGAGTCCACGATGCGGAGGCCATCGCGCAGCGGCGGGGCGCCGCGGAAGTCGAATCCGAGCAGCGAGGGCGTCAGCAGTGGGCGGCCGTCGCGCTGGACCATATAGTAGAGCTTGCCCTCACGGACCGCGACCTGGACCTCGTTGCGGCCGTTGGGCGAGGCGACGCGCGACTGCCCCGACGCCACCGCCGGCGTCGCAAGAACGAGCAACAGGGACCAGCGAGGAATCTGCATGGTTGATTCTCCTCAGGGTTCGACGACTTCGATGTATTGATCACCGTCGTGCTAGATTACGGCCAAAAGGGGTCCCAATGATCTCCACTACTCGCGCTGCCCTTCCCATCCTTCTCTTGCTTGCCGCCTGCGTACATCGGCCTGCCGGGACTCAGCCCGCGCGTTCCCGCTCATCCGAGGTCGTCCTCACGGCCGACGATATCGAGCGCTCGCCCGGTCAGACGCTGGAACAGCTCTTACTGGCGCACGTTCCCGGTCTCACGGTCACGCGGACTGCGGACGGCCGCACGGTCCTCCAGCTGCGGGGAGCCACGACGTTGATGGGCGAATCAGAGCCGCTTTTCGTCGTCAACGGCATCCCGCTCGGACCCAACGCGAGCGGCAACTTGTCCGCGATCAACCCGCGCGACATTGAATCCGTCGCGGTGCTGCGTGACGCCGCCACCACGGCGGCCTACGGCTTGCGCGGCGCGAACGGTGTGATCGTCATCACGACGAAATAAGGCGACCGCGTGGATCTCCATGCGCCGTGTGAAAGGGCTATATTGCGACAAAAGGGGGTCCCATGATCTGGTACCCAGCACGCGTCCTGTCGCCGGTCGGCATCGTCGCCGGACTCATCCTCGGCTGCGCCCACGGGGGCGCCACCGCGCAGCGTGACGAGACCACGAAGCCCGCTCCTCCCCCTCCTTCTTCCTCGACGGTGACGGCCGAGGACATCGCCCGGCAGCCCGCCGTCCCGCTGGAGCAGCTGATCGCGGGGCGGGTCGCCGGCGTGCGGGTGACGCATGCGGCCGGCGGTGGCATCTCAGTACAGATCCGCGGCCAGTCATCCTTCTCGCTGAGCAACGAGCCCCTGTTCGTGGTCGACGGCGTCCCGATCAGCCCGGGTCCGAACGGGACGCTGAGTTGGCTCAACCCGCACGATATCGCGTCCATCGAAGTCCTCAAGGATGCGGTCAGCACCGCCATGTACGGCGTGCGCGGGGCCAATGGCGTGATCGTCATCAAGACCAAGCGATCGGATCAATGAGGCAGGGGCGTTAGCGCCCCAGGCTTCCCGTTGATGCGAAAAAACCGCAGCGGGCCGTTGTTCTCCGCAACTATCACGACCGGCATCGCTCCGATCCGGATCAGCGCGATTTTCCGGATCTGTCCGTCCAGGTACCAGTCGATATCCCGGTTGGGAACCTGCCGCAGCCTTCCATGCCCGTCATTGATCAACACATCCCCGTAGTCGGCGTCGTACCGCCCGCGCTGGGCCGTGGCATGATAGAAATTGCCGACGCCAATCACATCCAGGAAGCCGTCTCCGTTCAGATCCCTGACCAGGAAATCCCGAATCTGGGAAAACTGGCTGGTGACCGGCAGTGCGACTTTAGAGAAACCGTCAGGCCGGTTGTAAAAGACCGCCGACCGCAATTCAGTTACGGAATACCGAACGGCCCGATCGAGCCGTCTCCGGCTAATGACTTCGTTAAGCCCGGCCTTGGCGAAGGCCCGGTAGGTTTCAAATCTTTGGTTAATGCCTGGCAGTCGGGTAGCCAGCTCATCCTTGGTTGCGAAGAGGCGCTCACGGCCGTCTCTGTCGATCCAGGTGATGATCTGCTCGACGGTGCCGTTACCGTCCAAGTCGCTCACGTACATGCGCAGGGGCGCCGTATCGGAGGCTTTGAATTTGGAATTCAGTCCCAGATTCCCCGCCAGAATATCGGGTCGGCCATCATTATCCAGATCGGCCAAGGCCAGCGTGTTCCAGAGTCCGGAAGAGCCGGGAATTTCCACCGTACGCTCCCCGTTACCGGGGACGATCTTCAGGTTCGACCACTCGGAAGCCACCACAAGATCCTGCCTGCCGTCGCCGTCCATATCCGCCCACCGGGCACCGGTCACCATTCCAAGGTCGGCAAACCGTTTGCCGAAGGCGGTGGTGTCCGTCTCAAAATGGCCGGCCCCCCTGTTGATCAGGAGGTAGCTCGTGGGGCTGACCCCGTAGCCCCAGGGCAGCGCCCGGGCCCCGAGGAATAGGTCGGGAAGGCCATCCCCGTTCACATCGGCAATAGCAGCGAGCGAGCCGGTCAGCCGGATTCGCGGCAGCCTGTCCAGATCCCTGCTGAAATTCCCTGCGCCGTCATTTACATAGAGGCGGGGCAGCATGTAGTCGGACGCGCCTGAATACTCATTCCCGCCGCTCACCACGAGCAGATCGAGCTTCCCGTCTCCCGTGACATCCACAAAATGCGCGTCCACGTCTTCAGAAATGGAATCCTTCTGAAAGGCGGCAACACTCTTCTCCTTGAACGTACCATTCCGCTGCTGGATAAAGAGCAAGCCCGGCTGGCGTTTTGCACCGCCCACGAAGAAATCTTCCAGTCCGTCGCCGTTTACGTCGCCAACGGCCAGGGCTGGGCCCTCTCGTGAGACCATTTGCGGCATTAGCGGTTCGCGATTGAATTCGTTGAAGCTGTTCTCCGCGTGTTTGTATGAAATATTGAGTCGACCGGTAATCTCCTCGAATAGCGTGACGGCCGTCGCCGGCTTTGCTTTCGCTGGATCTCCCGCATCGCGATAATCGATTGTCAGCGTCTGCCCGGTGCGGACGTTCCGGAGCGTTTGCTCTTTCCCGTTCGGCCACCGTACGCGCAGCTCGGGGATCACTGCGAGCGAGCCGAGTCCTACGTGGAGCACGGGTTCGACCGAGGATTGAAACCCTCGAACGGGATACAGTTCTCTTACGATCGCATGGTTTTCGTCCCGTGGAATGGTGATTCGGGCCCCGATCCCATACGTATTGCCTTTCGGACCATTGAACCTGACTTTCAGATAGTTTGAAGCGTCCGGGAACTTCTCCCGCGTCAGGTTCCGGTAGACCGAAGCCCGCTGGTTGACGTTGTTCGTAACGATGTCGAGATCCCCATCGTTGTCCAGGTCGACGTAGACCGCGCCGTTCGCAAATGTCGGCTGATCGAACCCCCACTGCGCCGAGACATTCTCAAAAAACAGGGTACCGCGATTGCGATACATGTAGTCCGGCTTGCTGACGGATGGCGCGTGGTCGGCCAGTTTGAGGTCCGCCTCCGTCAGTGGTCCTCTGAGCCGCCGCTGTATGTCTGGCTGCGAGATAAAATGGGTGTAATCGAGATCGTTCGTGCGGCGATAAATGCCATTGGTGATGAAGATGTCCGTATGTCCGTCGTTGTCGAAATCGGCGCCAAGGGCGGCCCAGCTCCAGTCGGTCGCGGAGACGCCGGCGAGCAGTCCAATCTCGCTGAATTTTCCGTGGCCCCGGTTCAGCTGCAGCGTGTTGCGCGAAACCTGGTCCTTGTAGCCATAGGAGTGCTTGAGATCGGCGATTTCCGGCGGATCGTCGACAACTGAAGTCTTCGAGTCTTCGTACTCCTCGGGCAGCATGTCCAGCGAAATGATGTCGATCAGCCCGTCGTTGTTGATATCCACCAGATCGTTGCCCATCGACGAATAGCTGGTGTGGCCGATCATCTTGCCCAGCGATTCCGTAAAGGTACAGTCCCCATTATTGAGATAGAGATAATCGTCTTCGTGAAAATCGTTACCGACATAGATATCGGCGTGCCCGTCCTCGTTGAGATCGCCGATGCCGATCCCTAATCCGTAGCCAAGGGCGGAGCTGTAGATGCCGGCTTGATCGGTGATCTCCGTGAACTTGCCGCCCATATTGCGAAACAGGCGATCGCCTGCCAGCGGATGGCGCTTCCTGCGCAGCGTCGTATCGGTAAACGTCCCGAACGCATGCAGCGAGTGGTTCATCATGTAGAGGTCGAGGTCCCCGTCCTCGTCGCAGTCGAAAAAAACGGCCTGCGTGGAAAGGCCGACCAAGTCGAGGCCATATGCTGCGCCGCGTTCTTCGAACCGGGGAACGCCCTGCCGGTCGCTGCCCTGGTTGATGAAGAGCTGATTGTGTCCCGTGAACGGCGGGTAACCGCCCACGTTCGAGACATAGATATCGAGCAGTCCGTCGCCGTTGATGTCGACCAGCACGACACCGGTGGACCAGAAATCAGGCTGCGCTGCGAACGCCCGGTCGGTCACATCCTCGAATCTGAAATCCCCCCTGTTGATGTACAGCCGGTTCCGGCCCTGGTTGGACGTGAAGTAGAGGTCCGGCAAACCGTCGCCGTTGAGATCGCCGGCCGCAACACCACCACCGTCGTAGTAGTAGAGGTAATTGAAGATGTTGAGCTCCGGCGTGGGGTTCAGTTCGTTGATGAAGCCGATCCCCGTTGCTTGCGGATCCAGCAACTGGAAGCGCTGTTCAGCGGTGGATTGACAGGCCGACATCGCCAGGAAAACCGCAGGTAGGAGCTTGTATGTAACAGGCACGGGAAGAAATAGAGGCCCTGGAAAAAATGTAGGGGCGCAGCATGCTGCGCCCCTACATGCGCTGGGCTACATCAGTATCCCTTGATCTGTACCAGGTTGGGATTGGTATCCAATGCCCGCTGCGGGATCGGGAACATCACCCGATGGGCCCCCGATACCGGCTTGGCCTCCCAGGCCTGCGTGAAAGCGCCGAAGCGGATCAGGTCGTGCCGGCGCCAGCCTTCCCAGTAGAGCTCCCGGCCCCGCTCTTTGAGGAGATCCTGCTCGGTGATGCTCGCCAGCGGCGAAGCGCCCCGATTGTTCGGATCTGTGGCGCGGATCTGATTGACGATCGTCAGCGCCAGGGGGGTTTCGCCCTTGCGGAAGTGCGCTTCCGCCTTCATCAGCAGCGCATCGGCGTAGCGGAAGAAGATCCAGTCCGTGCCGGCTCGGTCGCGCTGCGGATCGTTCTTTCCCTGCACCGCTCTGATCAGGTACTTGACCACCCGCAGGCCCTGGCGCTCGTTCGAGTACAACAGGTCGACATCGCGGGTAAAGACGAGCGGGTTTCCGGCGCGGTCCGTCAGTGGCCCAACCCCAGTGGTGGGACTGGAATAGGTACGATACTGCTGTCCTTCCAGGATCCCCGCCCGGACACCTATTGAATCGGTCATGCCGGGGATATACGCCCCCCTCCGGACGTCTGCTGGTTCGAACAGATCATAGAACGCGCCCAGGGTGACGAACCCGTTGCAGCAGCCCGACGGGCTGTCGTTGTAGTGCAGGGTCCACCAGAATGTGGTGAAGTTCCCGTCTGCCCCGGCATTCTCAGCCTTGACGAACACCAGCTCGTTGGAAAGCGTGGTGTTGTTCCAGTGAAAATTGTCCCAGAAGGGGCTGAGGTGCAGGGTGGTATTGCCGATGATGGCCTGCACCCGCGCGATCACGGTGTCCATGTCCGCGGGGGCGAACGTGTACGGACCGGCGGAAGGGTTCGCGGGCGTGGACGTCGTATAGACCGCCCGGTTCAGATAGAGCCGGGCCAGCAGGAAGTCGGCGGCTTCCTGCGAGGCCGTTCCTGCGTCCGCGCCTGACGCCAGATTGGGGAGCTGCGGCCTGGCCGCGCGCAGGTCTTGGACGATGAAGGCGAAAGCCTCCGGCCGCTGCATGACAGTGGGTATCGCGGAGGGGGCTGCATCAGATGGACGGAATGGAACCTGGCCATACATGTCCATGACGTAGAACGCGAAGAAGGCCCTCAGGAACCGGGCCTCGGCGACTTGTCGAGCCGTCGACGTCGGCGCATCGATGACCTGGGTAGCTCTGAAGACCCCCGAGTTCAGGTCGTTCCAGGTGGCCAGGACTTGACCGTGCGTCGCGTCCCAGGTGTGTGCGTGCAACTGGCGCCACACTCCAAAGTCGCTCCAGTCGGTGCCCCGGGTGGGGCCCATCATCTCGTCGGTCGTGTGCTCCATCAGGGCAAAGGTGTTCGTTACGCCTCGCATTGTCCGGAGCTGGTTGTAGACGCCCGTGAGGGCTGCGGCCGGGTCGGCAATGGGCGGAGTCGTTCCGCCGCTCACGTCCTCGCCGATCGCGTCTTCCACTTTCGTACTTAGGTCTGTACAACCCGCCAGAACCAGTCCGGCAAGCAGGTACACCAGGCATGCTTTCATCTTGAACATGGCTATTGATCCTCTCGAGTCGCTAAAGCTCGAATCGAACATTGAACGTGAAGGTGCGCGGTCGCGGGAAGGCCGTATAGTCGATCCCCAGGGATGGGACGCCGTTGATCGACTTGTCCGTGTTGACTTCCGGATCATAGCCCGAATACTTGGTGATCACGAACAGATTCTGTCCCGTTACGCCGATCCGCATATTTCGGACTCCGCGAAGCAGTCTCCCCACTGGTACGCTGTAGCCAAGACTCAGGTTCGAAAACCGCACGTAGTCGCCGTCCTCGAGGAAACGAGTGGATGCCTCCCCGAAGTTGTTCGGCGATTCCGGACTGGCGGCGATATCACTCGTTACGTTGCGGCCGTTCCTCAGATTGCCCTTCAGGAAAATGGCGTTGGCGGTGTTGTTGTAGATCTTGTGGCCGAAGGCTCCCTCCAGGAACGCGCTGACGTCGAGCTTCCCGACCGTGAAGGTGTTGGTCAACCCGAGAGTCATTTTGGGGATCGGGGAACCTACGAAGGAGAGCTGCTCATTGTTGGCATAGACGCCGAGGCCGTTCGCGTCGAAGCCGGCAAATGTCCGCATGTAGAAGGCGTAGAGGGGTTGCCCATCGGCGATTCGCTGTGCATAGGCGCCGGAGAGACCCTGGCCGTTAATCGCACCCGTATTGAGGGACGTGCCGAGGTTCCGGACGACGTTGTGCAGGAAGCTCATGTTGTAGTCCACACGCCACGAAAGCCGGGAGCTGGTGACCGGAAGGGCGTAGACAGCGATTTCCAAGCCCTTGTTGATGACGTTGCCGGGTAGGTTGACCCACTGGTAATCGACCGGAGCCGGCTGGGCATAGTCTTTGCGAAAGATGAGATTCGTGGTGTTCTTGTTGAAGTAATCGAAAGATCCGCCGAGCCGGCCGCTCGATAGCTCGTAATCGAGCCCGACTCCCCACTGTCCGGTTGATTCCCACTTGATGTCTGGGTTCGGGTTGTTGATCTGTGTCAGCGATCCGTCGTTGTTCGTCCTGAACAGGGCAAGCGAAACACCCGATTCAAATTCCTGATTGCCGGTTTTCCCATATCCGACTCGCAGTCTGAGATCACTGAACTTGTCGCGCAGCCCGGCGAAGAAGTTCTCATTGAGCAACCGCCACGCGAAGGCCAGCGAGGGGAAATACCCGTATCTGTTATTTTTCCCGAACTTCGTTGAGCCGTCCACGCGGAAGTTGCCCGTGACGAGGTACCGGTCGCGGTAGTTATAGTTCACCCGGCCAAAGTAGGACTGGAGCTCGTCGACGTTCCTGCTGGAGGAGGCAGTAAACGCCTTGTTGGCGGCGTTGTTGACCCCATCGACATTGTCGACCAGTGGGATCGCGGAGGTGGTGAAGTATTCGGCCCGTAGCCAGTCGCCTCTGTTCTCGAAGCGCTGGTAAGAAAAGCCGGCCAGTGCGTCAAGGCTGCCGCTGCCAACGGAGTGCCGCAGGTTGAGCGTATGCTCGATCAACCCGGACTTGACATACAGGTTGTTGATCTCCGCCCTGCCGTTCGTTGTTCCGAGGAATGTAAATCCGCTCGAACCAGCGAGTCTCGGATCGAGTCCGGTCCGACGGACGGACTCCGTGTTTTCATATCCCACGTTCAGTTTGTACGACAGCGAGCTGCTCAGGTCGAACGTCGCTCCCATACTCCCCAGAATGCGGTTCGTCTCGGCCTTGTCATCGATGAAGGCGAGCATCGCCATGGGATTCCGCCAGTCGGTGGCCTGGAAATAGCTGCCGTCCGGGTTGAATACCGGACGTGTCGGATTGGCCTGCAGCGCAGCCCCGAGCAGATTGCCTTCGAACCCGGCGTCATTGCCGACCGGGGCGTACGTGTCGTTGACACGGCTGCCCGTGAGGCTGAGCTCGAACTTCAGCCGGTCGTCCAGCAAGCGCCGATCGGCATTGACTCTCGCCGTCAAGCGGTCGAGGGATGTTTTTCGAATCACGCCATTCTCAGCGCCATATCCCAGGGAGATGTGGTAAGCGCCTGACGCAGTACGCTCGGCGTAGCTCAGGTAATGATCCTGGGTAACCGCTGTCCGGAAAATCTGAGACTGCCAGTCCGTGGCGCCGCCGAAGTTGATCACAGACGGGTCGGCGCCCGCTGCTTGTCCGGCACTAACGTACTGACTGGCCGATAACAGATCGAGGCGCTTCGCGACGCTACTGACGCTCATCGAGGACGAGACGGTCATGCTCGGTCCGCTCGTTCCTCTCTTGGTGGTGATCAAGACGACGCCGTTGGAGCCCCGGGAACCGTAAATGGCCGCGGCCGAGGCGTCCTTCAATACGCTGATGTTCTCGATGTCGTCGGCATTCAGGAACGCGAGGGGGTTTCGCGGAGACAGGGTGCCGGCTCCGTAGCTAACGCCAGGTTGCGACGCGCCGCCCGTCAACGGTACGCCATCGACTACGAACAACGGCTGGTTGCCGGCCCGGACTGAAGAGGTACCCCGGATGCGAATATTGGCGCCCGCCCCAGGTTCGCCGCTGGCCATGGTGACCTGCACGCCGGCCATACGTCCATGCAATAGCTGCTCGGGAGAAGAGATCACGCCCTTGTTGAAATCCTGGTCGGTTATTGCCACCACGGAACCTGTCGCATCCCGTCTGCTTTGCGTGCCGTAACCGGTCGCCACGACCGCGTCCAGCATCATCGCGTGCGGGTTGAGCGCGAGCTCGACGCGCGCCGTCGCACCGGCCGTGACCGCGACCTGTTCTTGGTGCAAGCCATATCCGATCCGGCTGGCCCGGAGCTGGTGGACCCCCGCCGGGACATCGCTCAGCAGGAAGTTCCCGTCATCCGCGGTCAACGTTCTGCGATCGGTGCCCACGACCTGCAACTGGACTCCGGACAGGGGCTGCTGGGTGGTGGAGTCGGTCACCCGCCCCGAGATCGTGCCGGTGTTCTGCGCGGCCAGGGGAAGCGACCTGAGACTCAACAGAGCGAGTATGGGAACTGCGTGTCGAACGAAGCGCATCGATGATACCTCCGCGGCGAGTCAGCTGACCAACGGAAATCACGGTTATCCCCACCCGAATTGCCGCCCCTTCCGGCCCTTGTCAAGGGTGGCCGCCGGGCGGAGTATGTACGCCCATGCTGCTGGCCTTGCTGGTCGCGATGCAAGCTGCATCCATTCGGGAAGCCCCGCCGATACTGGCGTTTCCCACCGCCGGGCTCGACGATCCCGCCGCGTACGAGGGCTACACCGCTCGACTGTATCGCGACAGCCGCGGGAATTCGGTCGAGATCTACATCGAAGGAAAAACAGGACGCGTGGTCCACTTATGGGCTGATGCGTTGAATGAAAGTATTGGATTCACGGTGCGGCGGTCGGGCGGTCAAGACTCAAATGCGGCGGTCGCGGCGGTCGCATTCGGTGCCAGGCCGGCGACGGTGTGGAGTAGGGGCGGTCGTCGCGGCTTGCGGTACTCACTGACGGTGCAGGGCGGGCGGTCGGTCGAAGTTGGCCAGATCCTCCTGGGCTCGATGCGCATCGAGCGCGACTTCGGCTACGCGGCCCGAGTGCGCGATCCGATCGACGCGCCGACGTTTGTCCCACCAGAGCTCGTGCAGTTCGCCCAGCGCATGGGTCGGGCATACACCGATCGCCTGACGCCGCGGGTGGTGCTGGTCAACACGGCGACGCGCTGGTCGGTCGAAGCGTCGCAGCCGAGTCTCGACGGGAAGAATCATCTGTGGCTGACGTTGAGCGGCGACGCGCGGCGCTCGGGCGCCATACTCGCCGGCCGCGTCGCGACGATCCGCCCGCTCGGCGCGAATCCAGTTACCGTGACGGTCGAGATCGCGACGGATGGTCCGCCGCTGAGCCCGCTCAATCGCACGCAAATATTCAGCGACCAGTTCCGGCGCTTCGCCGATTCCGC
>Ga0070697_100001808_pt1 | contig 16334 bp, 17 predicted proteins | sample KBSK1501metaG_FD_65475 | JGI IMG/M metagenome (GOLD analysis project Ga0070697, IMG submission 65475) | Corn, switchgrass and miscanthus rhizosphere microbial communities from Kellogg Biological Station, Michigan, USA - KBS K1-50-1 metaG | ecosystem: Host-associated > Plants > Roots >...
GAAGAGCTTCTGCCATCGGCTCCTTTTCTTTCGCCTTTTTTCCGTTGTTACCTCTCCTCCCCGCTCATGTATGCTCATTGCACTTTTTCAGGGAAATATCATATGACGGTGCGTCCCCAGACGGGGCATGAAGCGTTGGTGCGCATACGTGCGAAGCCTGAAACGCCCGAGTGGAAAGATCGGTACGATCAGCGAGCAGGCATTGAGGGTACCCTCTCCCAGGTCATTCGGCTGATGGAATTACGTCAAGCTCGCTATGTTGGACTGCAGAGGGTACGGCTGCAACATGTCGCCACAGCTGTCGCCCTCAATATACTGCGTATTGTCGCCTGGCTAGAAGGAACGAAACGTGCCAAAACGCGCACCTCGCGCTTTGCTGCACTTGCCCTGGCTGGGTAGGGTGCCGGATGCTCGAATTCGCCAACGGTATCCATTGCGCCACAGACCCCATATACGTCTCATCGACCCGCCAGGAATCGGTCGTAGATTTAAGATGGGGTCGGCATCGCTTCTCCAATTCCGGAGCATAGTGCTGCACCCAGCGACAGATGGTCGTATGCTCAACATGCAATCCGCGCTCGCGCATCATTTCCTCCAGGTCTCGGTAGCTCAAGGAGTATCTCAGATACCACCGGATGCACAGCAAGATGATCTCAGACTCAAAATGACGCCATTTGAAAGGTGTGGGGTTATCCATGAAGTTGGTTCCTCTCGATCATCAGAATAAACCCAAGTTTATCGCATCGCCTCTATTTTTTGCAACAGAGTTCAGTAGGAGAGCCTGCATGGACGCTGATCTCCTCTCTCGAGGATTCAAGGCAGAAACGTCTCAAGCACAGGGCAGTTGTTGTGCGCAAGCAGGGTAAATGCTGCCCTCATGATGCGGGTTTGCAGCACGGTATCATGTGGGGCGCCCAGTGGATACCCCAGCGGGTAGGGGACAAATAAGGCGCGTGGCGGGCGGATCTTTTCCGTGATCTCTCGTAAGAGTGAGACCGAGACGGTTGTTATCCCTTGAGACTCGATGGCGCGTTGAATCAGTCCTACGGACTGATGACACATCGGTCAGACAGGAGTGAGCAGCACCACATCGACCACATCTGCTGTGAGACGGCGGGCAACCTCTGGCGCGGTTTCTTTGATCAGTTTGGAGGGAGAAACGATGGACCCCATGAAGCTATAGTGATGGGGAGCAATCACTCCGATCTCACCACGCTGTCGCATTTCTCGCAGGCGATCAAGCGGCAAGGCCAGGTTCCGATCGCGTAGGATACCGGTATGATCAAACGACCAGCTCCGCTGATTCATCTCAAGCAGGGATGGTGAGATAGCGGCAGGAATTTCCCGAAACGAGGGATCGCCATTTTTGTTAGTGACATCAAAAGGTGGTTGATCAGGCAGGCTCAGCCCCGCTGTGGTCACCAGAGCCACGCGACAGTCCTTGAGGGCTGTGCGCAGCGGGGTGACGGCAACAGCGCTCGGATCATCAGGGCGCGGAGCGAATTTCTTGAATGGATAGCGTTTGAGGAAGAGCCGCTCGGCCAGTGCAATATCTTTGAGTTGAGCCAAAACCGTCCCACCACCTTCGGACAAGCTATGCGTGTATCTGAGTATGCTAGAATACGTGTTACGATGAAAAGAGTATAGCATATCGCTTGCACGGAAGCGATGAGCATAAAAATGGCGAAAAAGCTCCAGGTGGTGTCTCATCTGATACTATCGAACGTGCTTGTGCTTCTCGCTAGGTCGTAGGCGGCGCATTTCGCCTGGCTTTTAACTGCGAAAAGCTCGCCTAATGCGACAAAGCTGACCAAAACGAAGCACTGTCTCTCTCATGGGAGGGTTTCTTGTGTGCCAACGCGAGCACGCACATTTGAAGCAACCTGGGCTGCAGGCGCGATGATAAGCAAACAGATCGTGACAAACAGCATTGGGGTGTTCAGGAGATGGGCGAAAGTGAACAGCGCTGCTCTCGTTAATTGGCATCTTTTCACTCGTCAACTTCTCTCGAAACGCCAGTGTGGGAAATTTCTGGCCGTTGGTCACTGTGTCATCTTGCTGATCTTTTCGCCCTTGATTGTCTGGCGTTTGAGTCGTCCTGCGACTGCGCTCTGGTTTCAGCTTGTCTCTGCGAGAGACGCGCGCAAACGTCACGGCGGCACCTGGGTGTGGTTTATCGCGCTGTGGGCCATAGTCGGCGGTGTCTTGCAAACGATCGCAGCAATGAAATAGCAAATGCATTGCTCGCCCGACGTAAAGTATGAGAGAAGATGCTGCTTGCACAAAAGGGACTGGAGAGACGTATGTCAAATGCATTCCAGCCAGTCTTTATAGATACCGATATTGGAGACGACATCGATGATGCTCTGGCGCTGGCCTTGCTCCTGTGCTCGCCAGAAGTCACCGTGGTTGGGATCTCCACTGTCTTTGGCGATACCTCCCTGCGCGCGCGTCTGGCAGCCTATCTGCTGCAGGTATACGGATATCCTGATGTTCCGGTTGCGGCAGGTCAAGCCATGCCATTGCTTCTCCGTCACGCTCCCTCTGGGGTCTGCCAGGCAGCGCGAGCCTATCCGGGTGAACTGACGCTTCTGTGCTTTGGGCCGCTGACCAATATCGCGTTGGCTCTCCAACAGGAGCCAGACCTTGGCTCGCGGTTGCGCCAGGTCTTTTTCATGGGAGGAACCAGCGGGCTGTTCTGGCCGGATTGGAACGTCCGCAGCGATGCGTATGCTGCATATCGTGTTCTGCAGGCACGCCTCCCGGTGACGATGATCGGGTGGAATGTGACTGCACCCTGTCACCTGCGATCTGGCGATCTGCGGCGCCTGAAGCTCGCCCAAAGCCCGCGCCTGCTCCTGCTTGCGCGCTTGATTGCGGCCTGGCAAGCGGATCAGCCCTGGTGGCGTTCGCGCCTTCCCGGCTTGCACGATCCGCTCGTGGTGGCAGCACTGTGCGCTCCGCAGTTCTTTCGCTTCGCCTCGCTTCCCATCCAGGTACTCATCCAGGGGCCGCTGGTTGGTTGGACCATTCCACGATGGCTGGCCGGGCCAACTGCGCGCAGCGGTCTCGGTGGAGTATTCGCAGGCCCGTGCCTGGATGCTTCAGCGCTGGTTCGGCTTCTGAGTACGCGCCAGAGGACGATGTGGTGTTATTGGCAGGGATGTTCAGAGAACGAGGAAGAAGAAGTCCGCTAGCCATCAGGCAGTGTGACTTCGTGCCTTCGTGTCGGCAGGATACTCACGTTCCCCAAGCTCTCGTTGCCTGGTCAGAGGGAGCGCCACGTGAAAAGTGGATCCTTTTCCCATGGCGCTTTCCACCGTGATCATCCCTCCATGATGCTTGATGATCTCCGCCACAAGATATAACCCGATCCCCAGGCCGGAAAACGCTTTCGTACTCGGATCAACGGCCCGATAGAAACGCTCAAAGATGTGCTCGCGCTGTTCCTGCGGGATGCCGATCCCGTAATCACGTACACTGATGGTGATGGCCTCTGCAGATGAATGGATATCAACTTCTACCGTGTCCGCCAGGGGAGAATATTTGATCACATTACTGAGCAAGTTGATGAAGACCTGGCCAAGGCGATCTTTATCTCCGATCAGATAGGTCGTTGCTGCACCACGCACCACGATGGTGTGCCTCGAGTGCATCTGGTGCATCACCTCTGCACTCTCCCGGAGTACCTTGTTCAGATCCACGCTCTCCTGAACGTACTCCAGCCTGCCTGTCTGCATGTTGGAGACGTTAAGCAAGTCTCTGTTCAGTCGCTCCAATTTCTGGATTTGCACCTCCATTTGCGCCAGGATTGCTACGCAATCGTAGAGACCTTGCCTGGTCAGGTGCTTGTTTAAGTATTGGGTTTGTAGCTTCAAGACGGTCAGCGGTGTCCTGAGTTCATGGCCGGCCATGCTGAGAAAGTTATCCCTCCATTGCTCCGGTTCCGTGCGGACAAACGTATCGAGTACCATATGTTGCCTCTCCAATCTCATTTCATTCTCTATCATCCTCTGCCAGATTCCCGGCAGTTGAAGACGAGTTCCAGTAACGTCTCCAGTTCAAATGGCTTTGCCAGGCAGCAACGAACACCCAGCCTGCTGGCCTGTTGAAGCGCGTTCATATCCTCACTGATCACGATAATTGAATCTAACCATGCTTCTTCATGCTGCCGTAATGCCTCGATCAGTTGCAGGCCATCCAGTCGTGGCATATGCATATCCAGCAAGATAACTCCAGGCATTGCTTGCTGGTGCATGAGTTTGTCCAGAGCGATGAGCCCATCGCTCGCCGTGTCTACGACGTACGCCTCGCTCTCTAGCACTACTTGTAACATGGATTGCATTTGCGCATCATCATCGACCACTAAGATGTGCTTGTTCATCTATTTCCTCTTCCTTCTGGAACTCCAACCATGCTCAATGAAAGGAAGTGATCTCCTGGCATGGCTGTGATTCCATAAAAAGGGTCATTCCTAACAAGCTTGCGTTCGTCCATTTGAGAAACGTCAGGCTTCTTCCCTCAGGAAAGGAGGCGCTTGTCGTCTCTTTCTTTCTCAGGCTCAATCTCTCTCCCAACGGCTGTAGGTCTGGAGTGCCTCACCTTCTCAAGTGCAGGACAGCGTGTACAATCTTGCGATTGCTAGCAGCCACGGCACCTTCTAAGTACGCCTCAAATGTAGCCTGCTGAAGGCCTGTGTTCATCGTTGGATAGGTATGAATAGTACTGAGGATATCGTTGAGGCTCAGGTGATGCTGCATGACCAGCGCCATCTCGCCCAGCAATTCGCCTGCCTGCGCACCAACCATGTGCGCCCCTACAATCTCGTCCTTCTTGCCTGCCAGCACTAGCTTTATAAAGCCAGTCGTCTCACTATCAGTCTGGGCACGGTCAATTTCAGCCCAGGGGAACTTTACAATGCGTACCTGCTTGAAATGCTTCTTAGCCTCCTCAGGTATCATGCCCACTCGCGCCGCCTCGGGGTCTGTAAAGGTACACCAGGGCACTACGCGATAATCCACCTTCTTTTTCCCCAACGGCACAAGTGCATTGCGTACTGCAACACTCGCTTGATACGCAGCCACATGCGTAAACTGGTAGCCACCGATGACATCTCCAATCGCCAGAATATTGGATGTCGAAGTCTGGAGATATTTATCAACCTTAACATGCTTACTATCGTACTCGACACCTGCCGCCTCCAGGTTCAACCCCTCAACATTGGGCTTGCGGCCAGGAGCCAGAATGATTTCATCCGCTTCAAAGCTCAGCAGTTGGTTGCCCTGTTCGGTAGTAACTACTTTTTTATCTCCATGACAGCTTGCTTTGATAAAGCGGGCACCCGTAACAATATTGATGCCTTCAGATTGCAGCATAGAGGCAATCGTCGCAGAAACCTCCGGGTCTTCTTTTGGCAAAATGCGGTCAGGTCCCTGGATAATCGTGACTTTTGCCCTCAGGCGTTCGAAGGCCTGCCCTAACTCCACACCAATCGGCCCCCCCACCCACAATGATTATCGATGCAGGCAAGCGCGTCAGGTCAAACACATCCTCATTTGTCAGATAGCCAGTTTCTTCTAGCCCCTCTACATTTGGAACTGCCGGATGCGAACCGGTAGCGATCAGGGCAGTGCGGCTGCTAATGCTTTCCCCATTTAAGTCCAACTCAGTGGCAGATTTGAAAAAAACTCTTCCAAACTGGACAGTGACGCCTTCAGTATAAGCCTTCTCCCCTTCGGCTACCCGGCTAATCACACCCTGCACATATTCAGAAACTTTAGCCATATCGACATCCAGGTTGGCAAGTAGGAGTCCCAACTTTGCTGCATCTTTAGCCTGCTGCACCACACGCGCCACGTGAATCAAGGACTTGCTTGGCACGCAACCATAATGCAGACAGTCGCCTCCTAAGCGTTCTTTGTCGATCAGCAAAACGTTGGCACCAAGTGAAGCTGCTATGCGTGCAGCGGTCAGTCCACCAGATCCACCACCAATGATGGTCATATCATATTGTGCATGCCTCATAGAACCCTCCTAACAGACAGTTCTGTTGCTAAAGTGCATGTTGTTGCTGAGTAAACTCGGCAAGACGCGATTGTTGACACCAGGTCCCAACAGTGGCCCCCACACAGCAGCTTTGAAGCGCTTTGCTGCTGTGCGATGGACCGGGTGGATTGGTAAAGCATGTTTTGCCATGTTCTGGTGGCCCGGGGATGTCACTGCCGGTGATTCCTGACTTACAGGTAGTACCTCTCCCGTTGTCTCGTGCAGATCTTTGAAATCTCCCATGCGCCGCTGTTTCTCAACTCACCTTCTGGACGGCGACCCGGCCCAGGACCAGCACTAGCAGCGCACCTGACAGAATCAGAATAACTGCTGGGGCGGCGCCACCTATGGAGAGGAGAGGAGACTTGCCGGAAAGCGCTGATCGCTCCCCATCGATGAAGGCCACAATCGCTACCACGTACAGCAGCTGGCTCACTACTAGCCGACTGGCCACTCTCCCTCCTTGTGAAAAGACCAACTTATAGAAACCTCGCACGAGGAGCAGAAAGAGCGCAGCCGCCACCCACAGTATGAGCCCGTCCGTGTTTCCCTTGAATCCGACTGCGTAGCCGTTCATTCCGAGGGTGAGATTGTTGTAGCTGCCATACAGCATGACCGCGAGACCGACGATGAGCAGTGAGTCAGTCGCCAGCAGGCGGAGCATACTGGTGAACTCACTACGACGGCCCCAGTTCTCAGTCACTCTTTTGATGCCCTCCCGGGCGATCAGCAGCAGCATGCCGGGTATAGTGATGCCCAGGAAGCTAATCCAGCTCCACTGGGTTGGCTTGAGAGCCGCTCCTGAGATCTGCCCAAGCGCAATGGCTAGCAGAATTGTCCCGACTATCAAGATGACGCCATCACGCAGTGACGCAGCAGGGGCGATCTTCCTCTTTGGATGAGCGCTCTTGCCCCTGGTTGTACCGGATAAGGCCAGGGCAACAGTACCAAGGACAAAGCCACTCAGTACGGCGATGAGCTGAATGACAGCGTCATGGTAGGAGGTCAGGCCAAGCTGAAATGCCGACATCGCTATCCCCAGGTAGATGAAAGTGGGGAGGAGTGCAATCTCGCCAGGCCATAAGCTAATTGAGACCTGCGCATGCTTCTTGTTTGTAGCATCTCGCAAGAGGAGCATCCCGCCCACCAGGTTTCCGGAACTTAAAACGATTTCGACAATGCGGCGACCCGCTTCGATCGGAGTCAAGAGGGCCATCACCAGCATGACCACGCCAATGATCAGCAGGCCGAACGCGCTCACGATACTGCCTATCTTCAAGAGTCCATTCTCCTTGGACACCGGAGGCTCAAGTGCTGTCATTTCAACTGGTAGTGGTTCTGCCACATGTTTCTTCTGTATTAGTTTTGCCACAGGTATCTCCTTTCAGTTAACCCTCTTACCCACCGGGTAAGCATTTTGGATTGAGGTAAGATGCTCAATCCTGTTGACTTGTACCACACGTTTGACGACAGCGTCGTGAAACAGAGGCGATATGGCTCCGTACACCCGGCTCTATCGGCAGGCTCAGATCTAACGCTCCGCCCTGCACCCCCTTCTGCGGAGATAGCAGGGACAGTCAGATCGTTCATGCATGGTGGAAGCATACTTGATCAGAGCCGTTCCTGCCATCGGAAAAACTTCCGAAAAGTGCGAGGGGTTTTGGCCGGGCAGGATTTGGCTGGAATACGAAGAACTACTGATGCTCCGACAGGGAGAGTCACAGCGGGATGACCGCTATCGGAAGAATTACTGAGGCCGCCCGAGGAAGGCCACAGCGGGAGGAGGGGGGAAGCTAAGCCAGGCCATGGTGGATGGCAAAAGCCGTCACGGCGGCCCGGTTCTCACTGGTCGTCTTGTTGAAGATATGGGTAAGGTGCGTGGCGACCGTTTTCTCGCTGAGGACTAACTCCCGGGCAATCTGGGCGTTAGTCAGCCCTCTGACCACCAGGCGCAGCACCTCTACCTCGCGTGCGGTCAGTCCAGCAGGATAGGAGCTTGGAGGAGCCGCGGGCGTGGTCGGCGATGGACCGGTCACCTGTCCCTGGCTGGCGAGGACCTGCTCGGGCGTCCTGGTTCGTCCCTGCGCCCACGCGGCAGCGAAAGCTCTTTCCCCGAGGTGAGCGCGTGCTGCCGAGATGGCATCCTCAAAGTCAGCACGTTCGACAGGCAAGAGCGGGACGCTGATGGCTTCGCGTAGGACCTCCGATGCTCCCCAGAGCTGTGCTGCCCAGGTGAACTGCTGCTGTGCCGCGATTACTTCTCCCAATTCCACCAGGCATCCAGCAATCATCCACTGTTCGCCCAGCGTGCTGGAGATGGCACAGCTCTCCTCATGCAACGCGCGTGCTGTTGCGTAGTCGCCCTGGGCGGCAACGACCTTCCCTAAAACGGAGAGCACCTCGGCGGTGCCATGCCGGTGGCCCATCTCCCTGTAGAGCATCAGACTCTCCTCCGCCTGCGCGTGTGCCGTGACAGGGTCGCCCTGACTGAGAGCTACCTGCGCCGAGAGGCAGTACGAGGCGGCAATGCCCTCTTTGAAGCCAATCTCCCTGGAGAGTGCCAGGCATTCCTCCAGCAGCGAGCGCACTCGCGCCTGGTCGTCCTGGGAAAGAAACAGCATCTGTGCCAATTGGGAGAGCGAGTGAGCGATGCCCCTCTTGTTTCCCAACTTGCGGTGGATCGCCAGGCTCTCCTCGAAGAGGGTACGTGCCGTGGCATATTTCCCCTGGCTGCTGTCCAGCATGGCCATGGTGAAGAGCGACCAGGCGAGGCGCTCTTTGGCACCCACCTGCCTGAGGAGCGTCAAAGACTCCCCCAGCAGCGAGCGAGCACCTGTCATATCGCCCCTCGCCCAGGCGATGTTGCCCAGATAATAGAGCGAGGTTGCAATGCCTGATGGGTTTCTACGTTCCCGGTACAGCGCCAGGCTCTCCTCACACAGGGCCTGAGCACGCTCGTAGTCACTCTGAACGAAGGCCCATCTCGCGCTGCAGATGAGCGCCTTTGCCCGCAAGGTTGCCTCAACCCCCTTCCCTGCTGCCAATGCCTGCTCCAGGAAAGCCCGCCCTTCACTCCAGCGACCGCGTATATTCCAGAAACCCCACAGCGCTACCGCCAATCGCAAGGCCATCTCCTGGCGGTACCCATGCTCTTCATCTTCAGCCGACTCGAGCAACCATTGCAATGCCACGCGCAGGTTCTCATGCTCTTGCTCTAACCGCTCCAACCACGCGGCCTGCTGTGGGCCTACGAGCTCTGGCTCTGCTTCCTCCGCAAGCCGCAGGTAGTACGCAGCATGCGCCCGCCGGGTACGCTCCATTTCCCCACTCACGTGCAGAACCTCCAGCCCAAACTCACGGATGGTCTGCAACATCTCGAAGTGAGGCTCCTCCTCTTCTTGCTCCGTTTGCACCATGCTCTTGTCGATGAGCGATGCCACCCCATCCAGCACATACGCTGGCACATCGCCGAGATCCCGATAAACAGCCTCCAGCGCTGTCAACGTGCAGCAACAGGCAAAGGCAGAGAGTCTCCTGAAGAGTCGCTGCTCCCCGGCGTCTAACAAATGGTAGCTCCACGCAAGCGCGTTATAAAGCGTCTGCTGTCGTGCAGGAACATCTTGTGCCCCTCTCGTCAACACTTGAAAACGGTGTTCCAGCTGCGCCAACAGGGTCTTCGGGGGAAGCAGCTTGATGCGGGCGGCTGCCAGCTCAATGGCGAGAGGCAAGCCATCCAGGCGCACACAGATTTCCGCAATGGCACGGGCGTTAACGGAAGTCAACTGAGAGTTGGGCATGACCGCCCGGGCACGCTGGAGGAAGAGGGCCACAGATGCATTCCGTGAGAGGGCTTCGTTCTCTGGAAGGTGGCTGAGGTCGGGCAGTTCGAGTGGAGGCACCGGAAACTCGTATTCACCGTGGATGTGTAGTACCGCGCGGCTGGTCACCAGGATTTTGAGGTGAGGGCAGCCGGCCAGCAGGTTCGATAGCGCTGGTACCGCCGCCATTACCTGCTCAAAGTTGTCCAGTAGCAGAAGCAAGTGCTGGTCTCGTAAGCAGGCTGGCAGCAGATCCATCAGCGGTCGCTCCCCGGCTTCTTCGATCCCAAGTGTTTGAGCGATGGTGGGTACAACCAACCGGGAATCGCTGACGAGGGCCAGTGAGATGAAGTAGATCCCGTCGACAAAGCGCTCCTGCAGTTCAGTAGCGACCTGCAGCGCCAACCGGGTTTTGCCCACGCCTCCCGTACCCGTCAGGGTGACCAGGCGCACCTCTGGTTGTTGCAGCAGGGCACAAGCAGCTGCTACCTCCTGCAGGCGTCCGATCAGGGGGGTGAGTGGAGCAGGCTGTTCGCGTTTGAACACGGGCCCCGCTTCAGCCGGTTGGACCGGGGGAGGGAACGGTTGTGTTTGTCCCGAACCCTCTGATTGCCAGGCCTCTTCCAGACTCATAGCAAAATCGCGCACGCTGCGAAAACGTTCCTTCGGATCCTTGGCGAGTGCCTTCAACACCACCTGCTCAACCGCAAGCGAGATGATCGGTACCTTCTCATGCAAGGGCGGGGGAGGAACAAGGAGATGTTTGGCAGCGACCTCCGTCCACGTCCCGGAAAAGGGGCGCTCACCGCTGAGCCATTCATAGACCACGACGCCCAGGGCATACTGGTCGCTGGCAGAGCTCGGATGAGCCTGGATCTGCTCGGGGGCCATATAGGCGATGGTGCCAGCGTTATTCTGGGTTGTGCGCGAGTTGAAACTTTGGGCGAGGACAGCAATGCCAAAGTCACTGAGCAAGACCTCGTTGTTGCGTCCCAGCAACAAGTTCTCCGGCTTGATGTCACGATGGATCACCTGTTCCTGGTGCGCATACTGCAAGGCGTTTGCGATCTGCCTGACGTAGGAGAGGATGGTCTCGAGCGAGAGCCGCGTCCCCTTGGGGTGGTGTTGACGCAGATTGCCACCCGGAGCATAGTCCATGACCAGAAAAGGGGTCGTATCCTCCACTCCAAATTCCAGGACCTGGACGATATGGGGATGCCGTAAGCGCGCAATCGTGCGCGCCTCGGTGAGGAAGTCCTCCACATCCTGATCGGCCAACTCTCCATAGAGCACTTTAATGGCGGCCTGGGTGGTCAAATACATATGCGCACCCAGGTAAACTTCAGCGAAGTTCCCCCGTTCCAGCAACTGCATGAGACGATAGTTGCCCAACTGCTGCCCCACGCGAGCAGTCATGTTCGCACCTTTTTTCTAGGAGAGGACCGACAAGGTCACTAACGCGTCGATACGAAACAATGCTAAATACACACTCTTTGCTCGCTCTCAAGCGGCTTGTCAGGCTCATTTCGCACCACTAACCTGTCCTGGTATCTAGTATAAAGAGGAGGCGTCATGAAAGCGTCATGAGTAGTGTCATGGGGAGTGGCCTGAAACTCCGACCCGGATAGGAACAAGACCACCGCTTCATCAAACGGTTGGTCAAACCGGGGCCTGGGTTTTTCTCATTCGAAACCACATGGCGAACCTTACGAGGCTATGAGGTGTTGAACATGATACACAAGGGCCAGGTGCACGCGGTAGATATCAGAACCGTTTCGCCAGGCGTTTCCTGGTAGAGTAGAGGACTCTGGCTCAATTTTTCTGGTTATCACCTCACATCCAGGTACATGCGCTGCAATTGCTCTGGAGAGGTACCCAATTTGTACAGCATGCGCAGGTACCACATCCACAGCACGCTGCGTATTAACCCGATCTTTTCGTGCCGTCGTGCCGATGTCGTCACATATTGGGGTAAGAGTACAACCTTGCCGATTTTTCGCAGGCGCGTGATGATCTCCAGGTCTTCCATCAGAGGTTGGTTGGGGTAGCCCCCTACGGCCTTGAAACTGGCGGAGCGAATAAAGTAGGCCTGGTCGCCGGTAAAGATTTTGCGCATGTGCGAACGCACATTGGTGCTCAATGCGACGAGTCGATAGGGCCAGTGCTGGCAGTTGAAACAGATGCGAAATGCTCCACCGACGACCTGTGGTAGCGCGAGTGCTTTCTCGATAGCCCCGAATGCATCATCAGGGAGTATGGTATCGGCATGCAGGAAGATGAGGACATCACCACTGGCCACAGCGGCACCAGCGTTCATTTGCGTTGCGCGACCGCGTGGAGCTGCCATGACCCATCCGTAGCATTGCGCAACAGCAGTTGTGCGGTCGCTACTTCCTCCATCGACGATGAGCAATTCACAATCATGGTGAGCGCATTGGCGTGTAAGCCGGGCGAGTTGGGCATCCAACACCAACTCTTCGTTCAACACCGGCATGATGATCGAGAAGCGCATGAATATCTTCTGTCCCCTAATTCGCTGGTATCGTCTACTGTTTAGAGCGCCGCGCGGGCAACGGAATGAAAGCACTCTCGTTGGCATGCGGCTGTGCAGGCCGCATTTTGGCATTCAGCGCACAGAAAGACATTATCCCTCGCGGCGAAGCGTTATGGAAGCAGCAGCGCTCGATGCGGCTCATGTCGATGTCGCTTTCGTCCATGAAAGGCTTGACGAAGAGCGTGAGCGTCTTGCGGCTGGTCCAGAAGGATGGGTCGGTGCCGATATGCGGCCAGAGCGTTTTCATCAACTTGAGGCTGCCACCAATGTTGGTGACGATCTGCGGAAGTACGGCGGCGCGGCCACGCGTGAGCATGCGTAGAGTCATATTGGGGCATGAACCCATGATATCCATGAACTCCTTGAGCGTGAAGTTGGGGGCTATTGGTTTGTACCCCTCTCTGGTATATTTGAGCAGCGTAAAGGTGTTGCACAATGGTGAACCTTCACCAACGGGAAAGAATAAATCTTCAGGAATGCCCGTCTGCTCCTCAATCAGTTTGAGGATTTCGGGCATGCGCAATTTACGTGGGGCAGGCGGTTGCTCTTGAACTGTGTGACCGTTGCCACCGCCGTTGTCGGTAGTATCGGCATTATTGACCTCGAAGCGGCCAAAAGGGGTAGCCGCCTGGAACGCGATAGCGCAGACGGTATCAGGGTGTTGCCAGGCAAAGTGGATCACCTGCTGTACCTGGTCGCTGTTGAGGCCATCATAGAGGGAGACGGCGAGCGTCGAGGGCAATTTGACACGCTCGAGTGCGGCGATGGCTTTGACACGCACGTCCCACAAATCTTCGCCGCGGAGCTTGAGGATATCTTGTAGACGTGTGCTATCGAATTGCAGGTAAACAGAGGTGAAGCCCCATGCGACCAGCTTCTCGGCAAAATCGGGTTCGCGCGCCAGGCGAATGCCGTTGCTGACCATCTCCAGATGCCCAAAGCCCTTGCGTTTCACCATGGCGGCAATGGTATCCAGATCCTTGCGCACCGATGGTTCGCCCCCGGAGATCTGAAGTGAAATACCCTTGCCCTCCACTGCTATCAGTTGATCGAGACGGGTTTCAATCTCCTCCAACGAGTAGTCGCGTTCTGAGGGACTGGAGTAGGCGTAGCACATGGGGCAGGTGAGGTTACAGCGCTCGGTGATCTCTACAATAGCCAGGCCCGCGGGCTTACGGAGAGGAAAAGGAGAAAGACCCCGCGAAATATCCGTATCCCCTCCATCGCCGTACCGCTCGATCATCAGTTTTTCTACATCAAAAGATTTACGATAGTAAGCAGCATGATAACCCAGGTCAGTGTCCGCGACGCCGTGCGAGGGACAGGTGCGAGAGAAAAAGACCTGCTCGTTGTCACGAACTTCATATGTTGCGGGTACAGTCTCTCCGCACATCGAACAAATACTGCGCGTCTGCTTGAGGATTTCGAACAAGTTGATACTCCTTTCCCGTCTTAAAAAACTGGGCACCCGCAAAGGGTGTTCTTGCTTTGCTTTCATGGATAGCTACTGCTACACGGTCGCGCCTCCACAGCTTGAGCCTGATCCAGCCGTACAACCATAACAGTGTTGCCCGATCTGAATAACGCGATGCGCCAGGCTTTCTACATTCGCATCGAAGATCGTCTGAGGCGATTGCGGGCCAGGGCCAAGATCAAGCATCTGGTTGAAGTCACAGTCGTAAAGTTTACCATCCCAACCAACCGATAGTGTGGTACGACACATCAGACCATTTACCGTCGCCGGATTAAAGGCGTTCACCAGCTTCTCCATGTAGGTCTCAAGGTTATCAGACCTGATAAGATAATCCAGGTAGCGACTGATCGGCATATTGGTAATCGTGTAGAGGTTATTAAACTCAACGTTATAACGACGCTTGAGTTGGCGCTTCCAATCAGCCTCAAGCGATTTCTGGTTGCCAGGAAGGAAAGCCCCAACCGGGTTCGTCACCAGGTTGAGAAGCAGTCCAGTACCCTCTTTACCATAGCCCAGCTCATTGAAACGCTGGAGCGCGAGAATCGAATCCTCGAACACACCTTCACCACGCTGAGTATCTGTCAGCTTAGCAGCATAGGAAGGCAGCGAAGCAACAACCTCAACGCGATGCCCCGCCAGAAATTCGGGGATGTAGGCATAGTTGGGTAGACGCGTTATAGTCAGGTTGCATCGATCCATGAGGTGACGACCCAGCGCCGTGCCACGCTCGACGATTTCGCGAAAGTCCGGATGCATCTCCGGCGCACCACCAGTGATATCAAGCGTGGGAATATCGGTCTGGGCCAGAAAATTGAGACAGGTCTCCAAGACTTCGCGAGTCATCACTTCCTTGCGATCAGGACCGGCATCCACATGACAGTGCTGGCAAGTCTGATTACAGCGCTTGCCGACGTTGATCTGCAAGACTTCAATGCTACTGGCTCTCAATGGTCTGTGGCCAGCGCTTGCCATTGCCTCCGCAAACGCATGGAGCGGCAAGTCCTCGAGTACCTGCCGCTGTACCTCTGTTTTGGAGAGCCGATGGCCTTGCTTGACCAGGGTTGGGATGATTTTGGCCATAATGGCACTCCTTAATTACATGGAGAGCTTGTGTACGTGGTTACGCATCTGAACACCGTGTACGAGAGATGAGCCGCTACGAATAGCGGCAGCAACATGGATCGCCTCGGTCATTTGCTCAGGATCTGATCCTTTCTCAAGGCATGCAGAACTATAGGCATCAATACAATAGGGGCATTGGACGGTGTGGGCAACGGCCAGCGCAATGAGTGCTTTCTCACGCTCGCTTAGTGCGCCTTCGGCAAATACGGAATTATACCAATCCAACCACTTTTTCCAGAGCTCAGGAGCTTCTTCGCCAACCTCGGCGAAGCGCGTGAGATCTTTAGGATTGTAGTAGGTATCCACTATGGCGTCCCACCTTTCATTACTAGCAGGGGAAAAACAGCAGAACACTGCCTACCTAAACATATTCGCTAGAGGCTACTTAGTGTAATACGTTGGCTATGCGAAAAAGATTACAGAAAATCCGGCGGGAAAGCCCCGGTCATTTCATGCCGGGGAGCACTCAGTCTGATCCCTTGAACAGAACTGGACACGACGTAATGATGTTAATGCATTACGCTATGGTTACGCGCTGCACGATACATTTGGTACCTGGATCAAAAGAGTAGTGGCATCGGGATGCGGCACCATGTTGTTGAGCGTTCCCGTGTCAACCAGCACATTTTCTCCATCGAAGGAGAGCGCGAAGCGATCCAGGCTTCTCGGAGCCGGGCCGTCCAGGTATTCGCCGTCAACATGATAGTGAGAACCATGGCATGGACATTTGAAACTCACACAGTCGTCGCGAAACGGTATAGTACAGCCCAGGTGAACGCACCGTTGGTACAACGCAATCCAGTACGAACCATCACCATCTTTGATACTGCTGGCGAACCCTCTCAAGGAGATTAAGCGACCGGACGAAGTAATTGAACGAAAGCCGAGGTTCTGGTTTGAGCAAGAGGCTCGCCATCGAGCCATCGCATCAGCCGAACGATATTCATGGCAGCAGCGGTAGCCAGGTGCTGAAGATGCGTCCTTTCTTGACCAATGTAACGGGAACGTCGTAGGCCCATCGCCCGGACCCCTTGAGAAATGGTGCCTTCCACCCCAGCGCGCCGCGCGTAGAGCGTTTTGAACTCCTCGGTCTTGGCACGCGCTCGGGCACGTTGTAACGCTTGATGTTGCTGCACACGACGCACGGTGATGGTGCGACGTGGGTAGCGCGCGGAGTGCGTACACAATGAACGACTGGGACAGCTTTGACAGTCCTTGATGGAGAATTTGATCTTGATGACCTCATTCTTGCGGTTGTCAATGGCCGGAGTCCAGCTGATACTGGTGTGGCCTTGAGGGCAGGTGGCTTGCTCGGCTTGCC
>Ga0070697_100001810_pt1 | contig 16323 bp, 15 predicted proteins | sample KBSK1501metaG_FD_65475 | JGI IMG/M metagenome (GOLD analysis project Ga0070697, IMG submission 65475) | Corn, switchgrass and miscanthus rhizosphere microbial communities from Kellogg Biological Station, Michigan, USA - KBS K1-50-1 metaG | ecosystem: Host-associated > Plants > Roots >...
CGATCAACCTAAACTCGGGCGGTGGCTCCACCGCTGGCTTTTCCGCGGTCTTTTACGCACCAACCGCTGATTTTACAATCAATGGCGCTCCAGACATTACCGGGGCGATTGTCTGCAGAAATTTCTATACCAACGGCAACATCCACTGGCACTACGATCGCGCTCTCGATAACGAGGGCAAGGCGACCGATTACCGTGTCGTAAGCTACGTAGAAGACACTCGTTAGATTCGTCGCGCAGTTCCGCCCTCTGCGGGTTGAACAAATCGGTTGACAAGCGGCGATCCCGCTCGCACAGTCAGCACTCGTTTTTCCGCGATGCTCGTCCCGCAACTTATCCCGTCCGCCTTTGCTGGCAGCTCGCCCACCATCCTTCAATTCCCGACGGAGGCGACCCGCGCCGTCAGATCCTTGCGTATTATGACGACTCAACTTCTCCAAGAAGCGGCCCAAGTGATCCCAAACCAGCAACTTTTGATCAACGTTGTTTCCAAACGAGTGCGTCAGCTCGGTTTGGGGCACCGCCCGATGGTCGAAGTAGGTCCGCGCGCCTCCCTTACTGATATCGCCCTTAAGGAGATTATCGCGGGCAAGCTGACCTTCGAATCTATTAAAGGTTCAACCGACGGCGCCTAACTGCCGTCGCGGTTCCGCGCGCGAGCATGGCCGCCGAATCGATTCTTAATCGCAAGGCGCTCCGCGATTTTCACATTCTCGAGCGCTACGAGGCCGGCATCGAGCTGAAGGGCAGCGAGGTCAAATCGATCCGTGCCGGTAAGGCAAACATCAGCGACGCTTTTGCTCGCATCGAGAACGGTGAAGCCTTCCTTTATAACGCCGATATTCAGCCCTACGCGCGGGCCAGCCACGAAATCCCCCCGCCGAAGCGCACGCGCAAACTCTTGTTGCATCGACAGGAGATCGACAAACTCTACGGCGAAACGCAAGTAGCCGGTCGCGCTCTTGTCGTTCTCAAGCTTTACTGGAAAAGCGGGAAGTTGAAGGCCGAGCTCGGTGTCGCCCAGGGCAAGGTCGCGCGTGACAAGCGCGCCGATCTCAAGAAGCGGACGGTCGATCGCGAGACCGCGCGCGAAGTCGCGCGCTTCAATCGCAAACATTCGTAACTGTAGCGGCGGTCTATGACCGCCGGAACTTTATCCATTCAATGGTCCTCCGTTTCATCGTTCTGGCAGTCGCCATCCTTGCCTTCGCATGGATGATCATCCGCCTCATTCGTGGCCAATTTTCTTTCAAGGACAAAGTTGTCCTCATCACCGGCGGATCGCGCGGTCTCGGTTTAATTCTCGCGCGGCAGGTTTGTGCGCAAGGCAGTCGCGTCGCGATTCTGGCGCGCGATGCCGACGAACTCGCCCGCGCCCAAGCCGATCTGGTGTCTCGCGCCGGCGATGTGCTGCCCGTGCAATGCGATCTACTCGAGCCCGCGCAGATTCAATCAGCCGTCCAGCAGATCATCGATCGTTTCGGCAAGATCGACATCCTGATAAACAACGCAGGGATTATCGAAGTCGGACCGCTCAATCACATGCGGCGCGAAGATTTCGAGCGTGCCATGCGACTGCATTTTTGGGCGCCCTATGACTTGATCATGCAGATCGTTCCCGAAATGCGCCGCATCGGTGGCGGACGGATCGTGAACATTTCTTCTGTTGGCGGCAAAGTCGCCGTCCCCCACATGGCGCCTTATAGCGCGAGCAAGTTTGCCCTTACCGGTTTTTCGGATGCCATCCGCACCGAGCTTGCCCGTGACAACATCTGCGTCACCACAGTCACGCCCGGGATGATGCGAACCGGTTCGCAAGGTCACGCGAAATTCAAAGGCGATCACTCCGCCGAATACAAATGGTTCGAGTTATCGAGTAATCTGCCGCTCGCTTCCATTTCCGCCGAGAACGCGGCGAGAAGAATTCTCGCGGCCTGCGCAAAGGGAAAGCCTGCGCTAATCATGCCGTTGTCCGCCTTCTTCATTATCGCGGCCAACGCGGTTTTCCCAAATCTGGTCGCGCGCGTGATGAGGATTGTAGACGGCTTTCTGCCGCAGCAAGTTGGTCAAAGCGGCGATCAGGCGCGATCCGGCGCGGAGGTTCGCCACGAGAAATAATGGTCAAACGTCTTTTTGTTTCAATCGACCTGCCGCCGTCCATCGAAAAGGCACTTGTCGATCTTGACCCGCGCATCCGTGGGGTGCGCTGGGTGGCGGGCGGTCAAATGCATCTCACGCTCGGATTTTTTCCCGACGTGACGCGCGATGTCGAGCTTGCCTTGCGCGAGAAACTGAGCGCGATCGAATTCCGCGCGTTCTTCCTTCCAATCGAAGGCGTCGGAACCTTTCCGTCCAAAGGTCCGCCGAAAATTGTCTGGATCGGTGTCGGCCAAGGTCATCCACATTTGTTTCGGCTTCACAAGCGTGTGCAGGAAGCTGCGCTGGCCGTTGGGCTTGAAGCCGATCTCCGCCCATGGCATCCGCACGTCACGCTTGCGCGCTGCCGCGATGTCCCCGGCGGCGCGCTCCGGAAGTTCCTCAAATCAAACGCCCAGCTTGATGCCGGAATGTTTCGCGTCGATGCCTTTCACCTTTATTGCAGCGAACTGACACCGGCCGGACCGATCCACACTTGCCAGTTGTCGATCCCAAGCAGCGGCGGTCTATAAGCGCCGGAATCAAGGAAGGGTGATTTCCAAATCGCCCCGGCGGTTAGAAACCGCCGCTCCTTGTTACATTCGGCGCCCGCAGAGCGCCACTAACGTCGGCTCGATAACGGTGCGGCCACATGCTCGAGCGACTGACGCTCGGCCGGAACGCCGATCCAAATCTCGACGATCGCGCCAGCGATCATCAACGCTGCGGCCATGAGATAACCCGCAAAAAGTGCCGTGCTCGATCCTGTTCCAATGATCCAGCCGAATAACAATGGCGCAAACACTCCGCCTGTTAATGTCCCAATCGCATAGAAGATGGCGATGGCGAAGGCGCGAACCTCCAGTGGGAAGATTTCGCTCACCGTTAAATAGGCGGAGCTCGCCGCCGCCGATGCGATGAAGAAAATGATCGACCAGGCCGCCGTTTGCGTCTGCGCGGTCAGCATTCCTGCATGAAAGAGCCAACCGGTCATGGCGAGGAGCACGCCGGACGTTGCATACGTCGCCGCGATCATCTTCTTGCGACCGATCGTATCGAATAAGTGTCCGATCAAGAATGGCCCAAGCGCATTCCCCAGCGCGAACGGCAGGAGATAGCCGCCCACGCTTTTCTCGGGCACATCATAAAAGCGCATGAGCACAAGCGCGTACGTAAAGAAGATCGCGTTGTAAAAGAACGCCTGTGTCAGCATCAGGACGAGACCGAGCAGCGAGCGCCGGCGATGGTCGTGCACAATCGTGTTCCAAATTTCTCGCCAGGGCGTGTGCGTGCGCGTGCGAATCCGCATGGGCAACGCGTCACTGTAGCGGCGATCTATGATCGCCGAATTTCCCTGCTCCGCTGCGATTTTCCGTTCGACTTCATCCACGATTCTTTCCGCTTCGTGATTCCGTCCATGAATCATCAACCAGCGCGGACTTTCCGGAATCCATTGGCGCACGAACATCACGAACAAGCCGAGCGTCGCGCCGATCCCGAATGCGAATCGCCATCCGAGCCAGGTAGGCAAGTAACGCGGATTGAGCAACACAATCGTGGCGGCCGCGCCCAGCGCCGCGCCGATCCAATACGAACCGTTGATCATCAAGTCGACGCGGCCGCGCACGCGCGCCGGAATTAATTCATCGATCGCCGAATTGATCGCAGCATATTCTCCGCCGATGCCCGCGCCCGTCAGCGCACGGAAAAATGCGTAGCTCGCGAAGTTCCACGAGAACGCCGTCAACGCCGTTGCCGTTAGGTAAACCGCGACTGTTACAAAGAAAAGTTTCTTTCGTCCCAGTCGATCCGTCCCGTAACCGAAGAGCAGCGCGCCGATCACCGCGCCCGCCAGATAAAACGTCGCGCTCGCACCGACTTGCGTGTCGCTTAAGCCAAGCGTTTCCCGGCGAGTCAAAATTCCACCAAGCGCGCCGGCCAAAGTCACTTCCAGTCCATCAAGAATCCAGGTCGCGCCCAGCGCGATAACGATCAGCCAATGCCAGCGACTCCACGGCAATCGATCCAATCGCGCCGGCACGCACGATTCAATCCATTCGCCGTTTGCGGCGTTCATTTCGGCGAACCACTAACTCTTGTTGTCGATTTCGCTCGGCACCAGAATGGCGTCGCTCATGCCGTGGAGAAGTTTTTTGTCGGCCGGAACGATGGTGGCGAGCGCGCCGCGGAGTTTCACCTTGTTTTCTTCAACAAAATAATACGGACAAAGCCGGACGCGGCCCTTCATCGTTTTCAATTCGCTAGAGGCGGGATCCCAATACCGATGTTCAAGCAATCGCCCTTTGTGAAACTGTTGCAGGATCGTCGGTGAGGTTTCGAAGGTAACGAGCGCGTTTTCGATCCGCTGTTGCCAATCTGCGTGTGGAAGATCGCTCCCGAGCGCGATGCCGCGACTTCCCCAGCCGAGCGGCGAGAATCCGCTTACTTTCAATAGTAGGTCGCGCTCCTTCTGGCTAAATCGTCCCGCTTCCCGCCAGTCCTGGATCTCCAATCGTGGAATCACGGCGTGCTGAGGAAGAGGTGTCGGATCGAGTAGCCAGCTGTAAGGAATGACCTCCTGTAATTTCAGAAAATATTTCTCGCCCAGTTCGCGCCGCCAGAATTCGCGCAGCGGCTGCATCCAGAAAAGCGCGAACCACATCTTCTCTTCCAGATAAGGTTTGATCGGCGGAGTGATCTTGATTTTCCCATCGGCCGCCGCGCGTAGCGTCTTGTCGATGTTCGGAATATTCGGCAGATCGAACAGCTCGAAAAACCGGTAAACATCCTGAAAACCCTCACCTGGCGCTTCGCGTCCTCCTCTCCCTGAGGGAGAGGATTGAGGTGAGGGTACGCGGCTTTCTCTTGGCTCGTAGTTTTCCGCGGCAACCACACGCCATTCGAAACGTCTGCCTGTTTCCGCCTCTCCCCCTGTTTGGGGGAGAGGATTAAGGTGAGGGGGACGATTTCGATCATTCATTCGCGCGGCGAGCCATTCCATCTCCGGCCGATAAGTCGCGGCTTCCCGCGAAATAACAATGTCGCCACCGTTCGGGAGAACGCTCTGAAATCCCTCCAGCATTCCATCCGCGCCGCCGATGATTTCTTTCTGGAATCCCGAATACGTTTGATTGAGCCAACCGGTCAGTCCGATTCCGCCGGGAACAGAATCGATCTCCGCGATCGTGTAGCCCTCATCGGTCAAAATGAGATCAGGTCGAATGACGCGCGGCAGATCGTCGCGAAATTGTTTTTGCCGCGATAACTCGATCAACTCCGGCGGTTTTCCTGCGTCGAGATAACGTGACACCCATGCCGGCTGCTTGCCTTTGACGCTTAGTTGATAAAGCTGATTGCAAGCCCGCTGAAAAACGAACAACCGATGCCCAAGTTGTTCGAGCTCGCGCTCGAAATCCTTTTTGATCGGAAATGCATCGGGCGAAAGCAGCCAATCCTTCTCGGCAAAGAGGCCTTCCTTCGGGAAGGCGGCGCGGATGACTTCCAGCCTATTTTCGGCGACAGCGACCATGTTTCGTGATTAACGTTCAATGTCCAACGCTCAACGTCCAACGCTCAATGACAGATCTCTGAATTGAACGTTGAGCGTTGAGCGTTCTGCCGGAACGAGCAGCTACCTTCCCGCGGCGATCTGCTTCAGGGCAAGCTTGACTAGCTCTTCGGGTGATTTTCCTCCCTCTTTTTGTTGCAGTTCGCGCACAACACGGTGGGCTTCCACTTGTTTGTAACCAAGCGCGATGAGCGCCAGCACGGCTTCGTTCGCGCGCTCCAGCTCCGGAGTTGGCGCATGCATTGCGCTGGCCGCTTCCCACGCCGCGGCCACACCGACCTTGTCTTTTAGTTCGAGAACAATGCGCTCCGCTGTTTTCTTTCCGAGTCCGCTGATTTTGGAAAGCGCCACGACGTCGGAGTTCACGACCGCGCTCTTAAAATTGGTCACGCTCATGCCGCTGAGAACGGCGAGCGCGAGCTTTGGACCGATTCCGCTCACGTTGTTGACGAGCAATCGGAAGAGATCGCGCTCCGGCGGAGTCATAAAGCCATAGAGAACGTGCGCGTCTTCTCGCACAACCAGGTGGGTGAGAATGCGAATCGGCTGGCCGACGGCCGGAAGTTTGTCGTAGCTCGAGAGCGGGATAAAAACTTCGTAACCGACTCCGTTGACCTCGACAGTCGCCTGCGTCGGCAACGCGGTCGTCAATTTACCGTCGAGAAACGTGATCATGACACGATTTAACGATTCAACGATTTAGCGATTTAGCGAATGATTCATTCCGGCTTCAGCATAAGCGTAAGATCGAGATGCTGGCCCTTCGCCAGATTGAACCCGTGCGTTGAGAATGTTTTCCAGCCGTGAGGCAGATTCGCGAAATCTGTTTCGGCCAATTTCGTCGGCATGATTACGAAGCGCGCTCCCGATTTTCCCATGAACAGGTGGACACTTTGGCGATTGAGAGAAAACATCCAGCCTTTCACGCGCGAACGGAAATACCAAACGAGACTTGGCTCAGAAAAATCGACTGCGCCGAATTCCATCTCGGGCCGAAGATCGTTCTGCGATTGTCTAAGTAATTCATGCGCCGGAAATGAGGGCGCAGCGAGTGGCGGAACAATCAGGGCAAGGCCGACGAAAGCCGCGGCGGCGGCGATGGCAATGGTCTTGAACCGCCGGAGCGGAAAATCGATCGCGACTAACTGCCGCGCGAGGAGCAGTGAAAGCAACGGAAACGCCGGCAGCGTGTAATGCGGAAGTTTCGTGCGAACGAGTGTGAAGATGACAAAGACGATCGCGCTCCCGACAAAAAGATAATTGTCGATCTTGTCCCGCGGCTGCTGTAATCGCTTCACTAACCACGGCAATTTGATAGACCATGGAAAGAAACTGAGGAAGATCGTTACGAAATAGAAAGGAAGAAGCAGGAGGTAAGCGACAATGGTCGATCCTCCGTGTCCTTCCATCGTTCCGAAGGAGCGTTCAATCACGTGACGCCCAATGCCAACGCGCAGGAATTCCCCGTTCGTTTGAATGATCGCGGGAACCGCCCACAGCGAAATAATCGCTAGCGTCAAAACAATTCCGCGTACAAAGGCGAAGCGCTTTCCGAGCTGTAATTGTCGATCTTGCAATTTGATCGCGCCAACTGTCAGTAGCGGAATAAATCCGATTGGTCCTTTGGCCAGAAAACCGAACGCAAGCGAAATGTAGAACGCTAACCAGCCCCATTGAGCGTTGAGCGTTTTCTTTCCGGCGATCAGTTCAAAGGCCGCCCCATGCGCCAGTGTCACGAACAGCACCAGCCACATGTCCGCGACGGCGGCTTTGGCGTGCGCGAAGACTTGCAGCGAGAGCGTGAAGATAATCGCGGCCCACCAGCCCGCGCGATCTCCGCCGATTCGTCTGCCCCAGGCGAAGATCGACAATGCAATCAGCGCAGCCGCGATTACGGACGGGAAACGGGCGGCCAAATCGTTTTCGCCAAAAATCCTGTAGCTGGCAACTTGCGCCCAGTAGGCGAGGGGAGGTTTATCGAAACGATATTGATTGTTGAAATACGGGACGACGTAATCGCCTCGCTCGATCATCTCGCGCGAGGCTTCGGCAAAACGCGGCTCGTCCCGATCGATCAGCGGCAGGCTCCAAGTACCGATGACGTGAAAGGCGACGCAGGCAACGAACAGCAGCGCGTAATTGCGGACACCGACTGTCGTCGTGTGCTCGCGATTTATCGGAGTTGCGTAACTCAACCTGCGGATTCAAGAATACCCGGCGGTTAAATACAAACGGTAAATAACATGAAACGCTGGCGGCAATTGTCGATCTTGGCCCTGGTCGCCGTGGCTCTGATCGCGATGGCATTCATTTTCGACGGTCCGACGCGTGAATGGGTCAACGTTCATCAATCGGATGGCTTGCGACAATTCATGCGCAATGTCAGCCGATTTGGGGATTGGTGGTCGCACGCCGCCCTTGGAATTGTGTTGCTCGCGGTCGCTTGGTGGCGCGGGAACAAAAAATGGACGCGGATTTTCTTGTCAATGTTGATCGCCCTGGCTCTGGCTGGAGCCGTGGCGCGGGTCGTTAAGATTGGTGCCGGCCGCGCGCGACCGTCAATCGAATCAGAGGCGGCATGGAACGGGCCGAGCCTGAGCGCGAGATTCCATGCGTTTCCATCCGGTCACACCGCCGCCTCGACAGCATTCTTCGGCGTCTTGTTCTTCGTCAGTTGGCGAATCGGTCTGGCGTGTTTACCGATTCCAATCTTGATCGGCTTCTCGCGCATGTACGTCGCCGCCCATTATCTGTCCGATGTTGTTTGCGCCGCAATCCTGGGCGTGCTTTGCGCACTTGCGACGGCACACTTTTTTCTGAAGGAAATCCGCAATCCGCAATCAAAAAATTGAAATGGCGGAGGGGGTGGGATTATCCAAAGCTGCGCTTTGGCTCCAGTTCGGGAGCTTCGCTCTTAACCCTTGCGCGTAACGCGCCCCCATTTTTGAAGAAGTGAATTGTGAAAAGTGATAGGTGAGAAGTAGTAAGCGAAGCTACCGCCGCGTCCGACTAATCACTAATCACATATCACCAATCACCTTCTCCAACTGGCGGAGGGGGTGGGATTCGAACCCACGAAGGCTTGCGCCTTGCCGGTTTTCAAGACCGGAGCCATAAACCACTCGACCACCCCTCCGGAATTTTAGATCGCGAGAAGTGTGCCATCGCCACGGACTTGAGCAAGGTGGATCGAGCAGTCCCTTGCTCGATGTTAAAAACGGGGGCGAAGCCCGCATTTATTTTGGCATCGCCCGCGAAGCGGCCGATCCACCCAAATTCCTCGACAGATACATATGTTCATGTGAACTTATCCAATGCCGCGAGCGAGAAAAACAAAAAAGAAATTCGTACCCATCGTCGACGAAGTCCCGCCGCCATCCCCGGCTATTCACGGCCGAAGTGCTTCCTGGAATCCGGCCAACCGTTTCGAAAAATTGCATGTCGATCTTGGCGACGTGGATCTTGTCCAGATCAATCCAACCGAAGGTGACGAGCGGCCGCGACGCGAGACGCAATTCTTTCGAGATGGCACGAAGACGATCATTGCGCGTAATCAAAGTCCGGACGTCGGCTTTGAGACAAGCATCAATCCGTATCGCGGTTGCGAACACGGTTGCATTTATTGTTTCGCGCGGCCGACTCATGAATATCTCGGCCTTTCCGCGGGTCTCGATTTCGAAAGCAAGATCATGGTCAAACCGGATGCGGCGAAACTATTGGAAGCCGAGCTCTCTTCTCCAAAATGGGAGCCGCAGGCGCTAATCATGAGCGGCGTGACCGATCCGTATCAACCGGTCGAACGCAAACTTCGCATTACGCGCGGTTGTCTTGAGGTGCTTGCGAAATTCCGTAACCCGGTCGCGATCATTACGAAAAATCGTTTGGTCACGCGCGACATCGACCTTTTAGGCGAGCTGGCGCGTCACAACGCGTCTGCCGTCAATGTTTCGGTGACGTCGCTCGATCCGAACATCCAGCGTGTCCTCGAGCCACGGACATCCTCGCCAAAAGCGCGATTGGAAGCGGTGGCGATGTTGCGTGCCGCCGGAATTCCGGTTGGCGTAATGGTCGCGCCGGTCATTCCCGGGTTAACCGATCACGAAGTTCCAAGGATTGTGGAGGCGTGCGCGAAAGCCGGAGCGCAATTTGCCGGTTACACGATTGTGCGATTGCCGTGGGCGATTGCGCCGCTCTTCGAACATTGGCTGGAAGAACACTTCCCGGAGAAGAAAGACAAAGTGTTGCAGCGCATCCGCCATATTCGCGCCGGAAAACTGAACGATCCGCGCTGGGGCACGCGCACAAGAGGCGAAGGAGTTTTCGCCGAACAGATCCGGTCCATGTTTGAAGTGGCCTGTCGGCGTGCCGGCATGAATGAGCGCCCGAAACTTTCCACGGCCGCCTTTCGCAGATCGATAACGCAGCTCAAATTGCTGTAGCCGCGTCCCTGTGGGACGCGCGTTTCGCTTGGCACAGCGAAGCGGCTACAGAATCAAGCGCTTGCCACCCGGGGCTTTGCCAAACTGACTCGTCCCAGGATCGACAGCATCAGCACTCCGCCGATCAGTCCGAAGGGCGCCATGAAATAAAAATAGTTGCCCCAGCTGCGATCGAGCAGCATTCCGAGTAGAATTCCGGCAAGACTGCCGCCAAAGTATTGAAAGGAATCGATAACGCCGGACGCGAACCCAGCCATTTTCGCCCCGCCGATGTCCATGGCTGCGGCCGTTCCGAGGATTGAGTGCGTCGCATTGGCCGTCAGCGAAATTAGGACGAGAAAAACGATGGCGGCATTGACGGAACGAAATTGCGCGGCCGTGAGGATGATCACCGTCTCGAGAAAATAAAGTGCCGCCGCGACCGGGGCGCGGCGGCCTTTGAAAACCGTGTCGGAAATATAGCCAGAAACGAGCGATCCGAGAGAAGCGACAAACGGAATAAGAAAACCCAGGAATTGAAACTGCGTGGATTGATAATCGATCTGGTGGACCTCCAGCATAAAACGCGGGAACCACTGGTCGATTCCTTGTCGGACGGCGCCGGTGCAGCCGTAAGCCAGGGCGATAATCCAAACCACGGGATTCGTTGCGATTGTTCGTAGAACATCGACAATTTTAACCTGAACGTGGCCACCAGTTTCCTCTTCCGGATTCACTGCGGTAAAACTCGCCTCTTCCGGAGTGTCTTTGACGATCAGCGCCATACATGTTCCGATCACAATCGCGATGCCGGCTGGAATCCAAAAGAGCCATCGCCAGTGCAAGGGCGGGATTTGAATCAGGCCGAGAAAAAGGAAACCTGCGAGCAGAGCAGGTCCAAGTTTGAAAATGCCGAACCGACCGAGGTTAATCATGAAACCGAAAATGCCTGCGAACCGGCCGCGCTCTGTCGGCCGAAACCATGCGGCATTGATCTTGACCATGCCGGGCGCGCCGAAGGCTTGCATGTAACCGTCGATCCCGCGAATGACCACAAACAGCCAGAGCAATCCCCAGAATGAAGCGACGCCAAACAAAAAGTTCATTACGACAGTGCCGGCCGCGCCGATAAGCATCGCCCGTTTTCCACCGAGGCGGTCTGTCAGCAGCCCGTTAATGATTTGGCCGCAGGCATAGGCGAGCAACGCTGTGGTAATGATTTTGCCCATGTCCGCTTTGGTAAATCCGAACTCGCCGCTGATGGAAGAGTTCGCGATCGAAAGGTTGTAGCGACACATATAAAATGATGTGTAAAGCAGACCGATGAACGCCCAGTTCAGTCCGCGGCGTGCACGAAAAGCGGGCGGATGCTGAATGGGCGGAGCGATGTTCATCGCGAAAGGCGGCTTAGAGTGCCCGCCTCCGGCAGAACGAGACAACTAAAAACGTTGTTGAGCTTTGCCTCACATCTCGGAGGCTGGACTTATTATGGCTCTGAACACTGAGAACCTGCACATCGGAATGAAAGTGCTGCATCCGCGCTACGGCGTGGGTGTTGTAAAAGCGCTCACCGAACACACGGCCGATATCTCATTTCCCGATGGGCTGCGAACTCTGGATCCCGCGACCGCCGGCCTTGTGTCAGCCGAGCCAACAGCGGAGCTGAGCGAACTTCAAGTTCCTCTCGCCAATTTGATTCGCGATACGACCCATGCCGTCGTGGAAGCGCTGGGTCTTGAAAAAAAGGATGCCATTGTCGAGGGGCTGGCGAACCGCTGGCAGCGCGGAAATCTTATCATGCAATCCGCTGATACCTCGCTTCAACCGAAGGAAGTGCCGCTCGAAACTTTTTTTCACAAAATCGTGATGATTCGAAACAATCTGCGCGTGCTCGAGCAGAAGGTGAACGCGAGCGACAAGCTCAGCGATGCAGACAAATTCGACATACAGCAATACATCACGCGTTGCTACGGGTCGCTGACGACATTCAATATCCTGTTCAAGGACAAAGAGGATCAGTTTTCGACGAAATAGTTACGCTGATCGCGCGCATGCATGGCTGTCATCCCGAATCCCGCAGTGGCGGGATGAGGGACCTCACATCAGCCGACTTGTCACGCTGTTGCGAAATCGTGTGACGCTACACCTTGTGCGAGGTCCCTCGCCGTCTTCGCGACTCGGGATGACACACTTTTTTGCATGCGTTTGCTATGAAATCCAAACGGTCTTGGCGTTGACGAATTCGCGGATGCCATGCGCGCCCAACTCACGTCCGAAGCCGGAACGTTTCACGCCACCAAAGGGCAAGCGCGGATCGGATGCGACCATCGCGTTGATGAAAACCATTCCCGATTCGAGCTCAGACGCGAACAACTCCTGTTCGGCGGGATCGTTCGTCCATGCGCTCGCGCCCAATCCAAATGTGGTGTCGTTCGCGATTTCGATCGCTTCGTCCGCATCGCGCACGCGGAAAATAGACGCGACCGGTCCGAAAACTTCGTCGCGATAAGCCGGCGAATCTTTCGGAAGATCGATAAGGACAGTCGGCTCATAGAAAAAACCGCGACCGTGAATACGGTTTCCGCCAGTCAGCAATTTCGCGCCGGCCGCGACCGATTTCTGAACCTGCTCGTGCACGGCGTTGAGAATGTGTTCCATGGCCAGTGGCGCGATCTCGGTCGTTTCATCGAGCGGATCGCCAATCTTTAGCGCGCTCATCCGCGCCACGAATTCTTCCAGGAACTTGTCGTAGACTTTGTCTGCCACGAGAAATCGTTTCGCCGCGATGCAGGACTGCCCGCTGTTGATCGTGCGCGATTTCACGGCGGTGGAGACCGCCGTCTCGAAATCCGCACTTGGCATGACGATGAATGGATCGCTGCCGCCCAGCTCGAGCACCGCCTTCTTGATTTCGCGCCCCGCCGCACTTGCCACTGCGCTGCCGGCTTTTTCGCTTCCCGTGAGCGTGACCGCTCTTATTCGGGAGTCGACAATTACCTTCTCCACTTGTCTCGCTTCGATGAGGAGCGTTTGAAAAACGCCCTCATCGAAGCCGGCCCGGCAAAAGATTTCTTCAATAGCGAGCGCGCATTGCGGGACGTTGGCGGCATGCTTGAGCAGTCCGACGTTGCCGGCCATTAAGGCAGGCGCGGCGAAACGAAAGACCTGCCAGAACGGAAAATTCCACGGCATGATCGCGAGAACCGGGCCGAGCGGCTCGTATCGAACGAAGCTTCGGCCCGCCTGCGTTTGCGCGGGCTCATCTTCCAGGAATCGTTCCGAGTTCTCCGCGTAGAACCGGCAGCCACGCACGCATTTATCGACTTCTTCGATCGCGGCGCGCAAAAGCTTGCCCATTTCGAGCGTGATGATGCGCGCCCATTTTTCCTTCTCCTGTTCGAGCAACGCGGCGGCGGCCATGAGCAATTGCGCGCGCTGCGCAAATGGTTGGCGGCGATGGTGCGCGAACGCTTTCACAGCGCATTGCAATCGCTTCTCGATTTCTGCGTCGTCGAAAGCAGGAAACTCCTTCAGCTTTTCACCGGTCGCGGGATTGATTGACGCGATTGCCATGCTCTTACTGTAGCGGCGGTCTATGACCGTCGCATATTTCTTCTGTGCACCTTGATGTGAAAAAGGCGATAATAGCCCAGGTTTAATGGAGGGCGCCGCGCTGTCGGCGCCCTAATATTAGGGACACGACAGCGCGTGTCCCTCCAGGTAGATTTATAATCGCAGACCTTTCGGAATCAAAACGCGATCGAGCAGATCGAAGAGCCCTTGCACGAGCAGCGCGAGCACGGCGGCGGGAATTGCGCCCTGCAAAATCGTGACGTGATCGTTTAGATTGAGGCCGCTCAAGATTGGTTCGCCCAATCCGCCGGCACCGATGAGAGCTGCGAGGGTCGCTGTACCCACGTTGATCACGGCGCTGGTTTTGATTCCGCCAAGGATCGAACGCGAAGCAATCGGCAAAAAGATTTTTCGCAGTCGCGCGCCGGGTTCGAGACCGAGCGCGATAGCCGATTCGCGCAGTGAACGAGGAATATCCTGCAAACCGGTCGCGGTGTTGCGCACGATCGGAAGCAATCCATAAAGAAAAAGTGCCGCGATGGCCGTGCGCGCGCTGATTCCAAAAAATGGCAGCGGCACAAGCAGTGCGAGTAAGGCCAGGGATGGAATTGTTTGCACGACGCCCGTGAAACCCAGAATGACTTGGCCGATCGCGCCGCCGCGGCTCGCCCAGATTCCGAGAGGAACGCCGACGATCACGGAAAGCAGCAATGAAAAACCGGCGAGCTGGAGATGACGTGACGTCCAGCGCACGAGCTTGTGTGAAAACGACTCTCCCGCGATTGTCGATCTTGCCGCATCGCCGAAATACAAGCTGGCGGCACGCGCATAATCCTTCGTGCGTTCGGCTGTGGCATTGAGTCGGATCATCTTTTGTTCGTTGATCGTGCCCTCCAGCTTGCGCAACGCGGCGATGGTCGATCCTGGAAGAGCGAGGCGGTACAAAAAGATGGCGTCGTAGCGCGGAAAAAATTGCAGATCGTCTTCGAGCGTAACGAGATCGTATTGGGCAATCTTTGCGTCGGTCGAATACGCATCCTTCACGTCGATCGAACCGTTCTTCAGCGCCGCGTAACCGAGCGCGTGATCGATTCCGATCACGTTTCGCGGATTCAATTGATAACGCGCAACGAGCGGTCGCCAGCCGTCTTGTCGATCGAGGAATTCGTGCGTGAGGCCAATCTTGAGCTCGGGGTGATTTCGCAGATCGCTGATTTTGTGAAGGTCGAGGCCCTGCGCTTTGTCGCGGCGCATGACGAGGGCGTAACTATTGTTGAATCCGAGCGATGCCGTCATGCCGACGCCGGATTTGGCGAGCGCCTCACGCATCTTCTCCAGCGAAGCGGATTGATTGACTTGCTCCTCCTCGTCTACGTCGCTCGGCTCACGCCGGCTTCGTTGTCGATTTTTCAATATCTCTTCTGCAATTGTTCCGGTGTATTCGGGATATGCATCGATTTGGCCGGTGCGCAGCGCCTCCCACAGAATAATTGTGCCGCCCATGCCCTGGCGATGGTCTGCGGGAATGCCGGCGTCGTTCAATGTACGTTTGGCGATTTCGCCGAGGACGTAGGATTCGGTGAATTTTTTTGAGCCAATGACGATCTTCTCGGCGGGAAAGGCAGAAGAATTGAAAATCTGGAAACCAAGAAACCAGGAAAAGAAAAGAATACGCCTGCAGAATTCGTGGATTCCTGGGTTCCAGATTCTTTTCATATGACGGCAAGGCTTCTTTGCGCGTTAATGAATTCGGTGACGAAACTGGTCGCCGGCGTTTCGCGAAGATCGACAATTGATCCTCGCTGTACAATGCGGCCCTCGTTCATCAGCACAATTTCGTGACCGAGATAAGCGGCTTCAGCAAGATCGTGGGTAACGAGCAGCGCGGTCTGTTGCAAACGCGCAAAGATTTCCTTCAAATCCTTTTGTAAAGCAGCGCGCACTAGGGGATCGAGCGCGCCGAGCGGTTCGTCGAGCAGCAACAGCTCCGGCGACAGCATTAACGCGCGCATCAAACTCACGCGCTGACGTTGCCCGCCAGAAAGTTCGACCGGATAACGGCCCAGCAAGTTTTCTGAGAATCTCGTGAGCACGCACAAATCCACGAGGCGTTGCCGCGATTCGCTTTCGGGTTTTCCGAGATGTCTCGCCATGAGCAGAACATTTGCGCGCGCCGTCAGATGCGGGAAGAGGCCGCCTTCCTGAATGACGTAGCCAATCCGCCGGCGCAAGATGTCGATCTTGTCCGGGCTGATCTTCGCGCCATCGAATTCGATTGTGCCGCTGTCGGGTTCGATTAACCGAATGATCAGACGCAGCGAAGTCGATTTGCCGCAACCGCTCGGGCCGATAAGGACGGTCGTCTTGCCGCGTTCTATCGAAAGGCTTGTCGGATGAAGCGCGAAGGCGCCCGCGTATTTTTTGCTAACTTCGGTAAGTTGAACCAGTGCGCTCATTCCTGTAGCCGCGGTCGTTGACCGCGCCCGGGGTCAACGACCCCGGCTACAACTTGAAATAGAAAACTCCAAACAACCGCGCGTCGTCGGTCCACATCCGCACAAACTCAAAGCCGGTCTCACGCGCGAGCGTGACAAAACCTTCCGGCGTGTGCTTGTAGGAATACTCCGT
>Ga0070697_100001811_pt1 | contig 16320 bp, 9 predicted proteins | sample KBSK1501metaG_FD_65475 | JGI IMG/M metagenome (GOLD analysis project Ga0070697, IMG submission 65475) | Corn, switchgrass and miscanthus rhizosphere microbial communities from Kellogg Biological Station, Michigan, USA - KBS K1-50-1 metaG | ecosystem: Host-associated > Plants > Roots >...
CGGTTTGTTTGAGGGCGCGTTCGACGAGGGTGAGGCAGCGCTCGGCTTGTTCGCGCAAGAGTTCTTCCTGTTCGGTGCGTTCGCGCAGGCCGCTGTGCAGCTCGTCGGCAATGGCCAGAGCGGCGAGAACCGCGGCTTTCTGGGTGTCCACGGTGGTGGTGGCGTCCGAGATGGCGCGCATTTTTTCATCCACATAGGCGGCAAGTTTTTGCACGTAGGCGGGATCGAGATCGCCGGCGATGGAATAGGTCTGCCCGTAGATTTGGACTCTGGTGGGTGACATGTGCGTTTGGCGGCGAGGCCAAGGGGAAAGGTAGCACAGGGCGGCGAGCGGTGAGTAGTGGGTCGCGAGCGGTGGTAGCTCGGACGCGAGAGAAATAACTCGGAGGAAGATTTGCCACAGAGACACCGAGGCACAGAGCGTCGGAATGAGAGTGAAGCGTAGGAACTTCAGGGTAAAGCGGCACGGCGAGCGGCGGCTTTGAAGATGGCGAAAGCGGCGCCCTGCGGGTCGGCCATGATGGAGATGCGGCCGATGTCTTCGAAGTCGGCAGGCGGCATGTACAGCGTGGCGCCGAGCTTCCTGGCTTCGGCGGCCGTGGCGTCGCAATCGGAAACGGTGAAGTAGGCGAGCCAATGAGCCGGGGTTCCAGGCTGGCGGTGAGAGGCGGGAGGAATGCCGCCGATAAACTCTTCACCGTTCTGAATGTGCCAGTAGTTGTGGGCGGGGTCTTCGTCTTCCTTCATGATGTGCCAGCCGAAAAGTGCCGAATAGAACTCTCCGGCGCGGGCCTGATCGGGCGTGCTGAGGTCGGCCCAGCAGAGGGTGCCGTGCGCGCCGGCAATTCCGGTGCCGGGATTTCGCTTAGGCTGCCAGAGGGAGAACACGGCGCCGGTGGGGTCCTGCAGGACGGCCATGCGTCCGGCATCGAAAACGTCAAAGGGCGGAGCCAGAACTGTGCCGGCAAGTTCTTTGGCGCGGGCGGCAGAGGCGTCGGCGTTTTGCACGGCGATGTAGAGATTCCAGTGCGAGGGCACGCCTTGGTGAAGTTGGTCAGGACGAAGGGAGCAGGCGGCCGCGGCGTCGCGTCCCTCGAGCTGGAAGATGGTGTAAACCCCGTCGGGGCCCATGGGAATGTTGTTGGCGGACCAGCCGAAGATTTTTTCGTAGAAGGATTGGGCGGAGGGCTGGTCGGTGGTGGCGAGTTCGATCCAGCAGAAGTTGCCCGGGGCGTGTTTTTCGATGTTTGGCATGAGTCGCGAGGGTACTCCGGGGTGGGGCAGGAAGCAAGGGAGTGTACTCGTCCAGTAGATTAGTGACACTTTGCCTTTCCGAGATTTTGTTTCCAGTGGGTGATAAATTCCAGTGGGGTGAGGTAGGCAAGGGGCTGGTGTGGTCAGATGCAGTTGTCAGCTTTCTCCCCGTGTCGCAGCTGACGACGGCTGATCCAGTCGATGGTTTGTGAACCGGAAAACGCGAAGTCGGAGGGCGGGTGCAGAGGTGTTTTCTTACGGGATTTCACCAGATATAGCAGGCGACGTTCTCAATGGAATCCGGAGGCCGGAGGATGTAGTCATAGAAGCTTTTTTCCCAGAGCCGATCGTGAAAGCGTCGGCGGAATTCGTATGCGGTGCTTGTTTAGAAACGGCCCGCGAGGAAAGACGTGGGATGCGACGGGCGGTGCAGACGGTTACGAAATAGGCTTGGCGGCCACGGACGGGACGGGAAAAAAGGACAAAGAAAAAGAGAAAAGCACCGGTCTGAAGACCGGCCCCCACAACGGAAAAAACAACGGCAAGATCGACGGCAAGAAACGACCGCAAGAGTAACGAACAAGAACGAACAACGGCAGAGCAAGAGAAAAACAGCGGCAAGAACGCCAACCGCCAGAGCAAGCCTATGGCAGGTAGGCGGCGGTGGAGGTTCGGGTGAAGTCGAAGCGGACTACGGTGGAGGAGGGCAAAGCGTCAGAGGAAGATGGCGGGGCGAATTGCCATTGGCGGGCGGCTTTTAGGGAGAGGTCAGCGAAGAATTGGCTGGGGGCGGGAGCGGCTAGTTCGGCGGAGGAGACGGTGCCGTCGGGATTGAGTTGCACGCGAACGTTGATGCGGACGCTGCCGTGAATGGTGGAGCGGGCTTTTTCGGAAACTACGGGAAGGACTTTGCGCTGGATGGAGGGAGCAGCGATGGACAGAGCTGCGGGATTTACGTTTGAGGGAGCGTGAGTTACGAGTCCGGGAGGCAGCGTGGCGGCGGGCGAAGGCGGAGTTACATTGCGCGAGGACGCCGAGGGGCTTGGCGATTCGGATTTTGCGGAGGGATTGTTTTTGTTTGTGCGCGAATTTGAATTTGGAGAGGGCGAAGTTGTGGTCGGCGCGTTTGTTGCGGGTGAGCTTGCGTCGGTCGAGTTTGCGACCGGCGGATTCAGGTCGGCGGAATTTCTGGGCGACATGGGCGCAGAGTTCGCGTTCGATTTTGCGGCGTTTGCGGAATTCGAAGATGGCGACGGGTTCGCGCTGGATGGCGAGGCCGAGTTCTTGGGAACTGGAAAAGTGGCGCTGGAGTTGGCGGAATTGGGCGCGGAGGATTTGGACGAACGCAGGATCAGGCGCGGCACGAATATGATCGCCAGGATGACAGCGGCGGCTGCGCTGACTAGAAAAAGTTTATTGGAGCGAGGCCGCGGATTGGGAGAAATGGCGCGGCGCGGGCTGCCGATGGTGGCGTTGATTTGCGGAAGCGACGTGACGGGAATCGGAGCGCGCGAGGGTTGCGACGGTACAGTGCGGGAGGCGCTGGGAGAAGCGTTGGGGGAAATTGGGGAAAGCGGCACGGCGAGTGGATCGATTTCTGGAAGCGGCTGGCGTTGAACGGCGCGAGAGTGCGCGGACGAAGATGCGGCGGAAGGCGGCTCGACTGCGGCGATGAGGGACTCGGGAGAATAGGGGACTTCGGGCGGGCGGATATAGGGCGAGTCCACGGGAGCGGGATCGGCGTGAGAAGGGGCGGGTTCGTTGGTGCTGGGTGTGGCTCGGTGTTTTGGGGCGTACGAGGGATCGAGGAGCGAGCGAACCTGGTCGAGGGTGATGCGGAGCGTGACGTCTTCAACGAGAGTGGAGCGAACGATTTCTTCGTAGGGAGGGGGGAGTGCTGGAAGCACGAAGCGGCCGGAGGGACGTTGCTGCGGCAAAACTTTGGTTAGTGTTTCGCAGATGGAAACCCCGAGAGACCACATGTCGGACGCGGGAAAAAGTACAGACTCGGGAGCTGCGAACGGTGCGGCCAGCGGCCAGGTGGAAGCGGATTCGCCGGCGGGAACGATGCGGTCGGCGGAAAGTTTGACGTTGTCGCCGGTGGCGTGAATGTTGGACGGCTTTACGCCGGCGTGGACGAAGCCGTTTTCGTGAAGAAAATCGAGTGTGGGAAGGACGGCGGCTAGCATGCCGCTGGTTTCGTCGGGCGTGAGCGCGCGACGCGGCAGAAGCTGGCCGAGGTCTTCGTCGGCGCGTTCGGTGACGATGTAGAGGCAAGGCGAGCCGTCGATGGTGCAGCGGCCGAAATGATGGATGCGAAGAAGTCCGGGATGAGAAAGAGCAGCGGCTGCGCGCCAGTGTTCTAGTTGCAGGTCGGAGGTGGCAGGATCTTCGGGAATTAATTTTATGGCGATGTCGGGAGCAGGATCGCCGGGCTGCACGGGTTCCGAGGTGAGGAAGACTGCAGAATTCTGCGAGACGCCGAGCAGCTTGCGGAGCGGGAAACGGCCGTCCGCGAGCTGGCCGAGAAGATGTTGCGCTGTTGCTGACATCGAGCACCGCCGGTCCGCGCGCGGGGTTGCGTGCGGCAGAATGTTGATAGCGAAACAGAATTCAGGCTAAACGCGCAAGAGAAAATATTGCGCGCTGTCCGGCCGGGGAGGCTAGTAAGAATTGTGAGGGGAAATAGCGGGAAAGGAAAGAGGGCTGTGCGAAAGAGATAGCAGGCCGGTTGCGCGGGTGGACACAAGAGAGCTCGTATTTGTTAGTCGGGCTTTTTATGAGTACATAAAAGAAAAGGCACGGGTCTGAAGGTCTTGCCTGCGGCAGGCAGGCGACCACTACGAAAGAAAGACGGCGGGATAACCCGCCGCTACACAAAGAAAAAGCGGCAACCCTAAGATGGCTCCGACAGGGTCGGAACCGCTACAAAGACAGCCGCAAAGATAGACTGCGGCTAGGAGCCCATCAGGAAGAGGGGCTTGTTGGCGAAGCTGGTGTATTGCGGGCGAAGGCGCTCGGTGTTGTACTGCTCTTTCACGTTGACGAATTTTTTCGTGGCGGTGATGGTGCCGATGGGCACGTTGTCGTAGCGGCCCTCCTTGAGGACCACGAGACGGCCGAAAGTTTTATTGAGAATTAAATCCAGCGCCAGGTTGCCGTAAGCCATGGGCACGATGGAATCGAGTGCGTCGGGATCGCCAGAGCGAACGAGGTAACCGAGTTTCTGGCTGATGACCTCGATTTTCTTGCCTTTGTTGAATTTGGCGGAGCGGTTTTTTACTTCTTCGGCGACGATTTCGCCGATGCCGCCAAGTTTTTTGTGCCCATAGGCGTCAGCGGATTCACTTTCGAAAATCATTTCGCCGCCTTCGAACATGGCTCCTTCGGAGACGAGAACCGTGGCGTAGTGGCTGGGATTTTTGTGGCGGTCGGATACCAGGCGCTCGGTGAGATTGTCGATATCGAACTTGTGCTCGGGAATAACGCAACGGTGCGCGGCCCCGGCCATGGTTGGAAGCATGGCGGTGAATCCGGCGTAGCGGCCGAAAACTTCAAGCACGAGGAAACGTTCGTGCGAACCCGCTGAGGTGCGTAGATCGTTGGTCAGTTGAATAGTGCGTGTGACGCAAGTGCTGAAGCCGATGCAGTAGTCGGTGCCGGGAACGTCGTTGTCCATTGTTTTTGGAATGGCGACTACTTTGAAGCCTTCCTGATGCAGACGCACGCCGTAGCTCAGAGTGTCATCGCCGCCGATGGGAACCATGTAGTCGATGCCGAGCCATTCGAGATTTTTCAGGACTTCGGGAGTGAGATCATTTTTCTCGGCGTTGTAATGAGATTTTAGATGTTCTGGGACGTTGGCTTTGCTGGTGCGGCCGGGATTGGTGCGCGAAGAATGGAGGAAAGTACCGCCGGTGCGCCCGGCGCGATTGACAATTTCTTCGGTAAGGACCAGATAATTTTCGGAGTTATCGTAGGATTTGTCGCGCACCATTTCGATCAGGCCGCCCCAACCGTGGCGGAAGCCGATGACCTGGTAGCCTTCGCGGAGCGCGCGGAAAGTAACACCGCGGATCGCGGGATTGAGGCCGGGGACGTCGCCGCCGCCGGTGAGAATGCCGATGATGCCCTTCTTGGTGTTGACGTTTGCCATGTGCGCCCTTGTGGACCCTTTTCCGTGAAGCTGAACTGATAATTTTACACGGAGTTAGCGGGAAACCGGAGAGAAAGTACGGTCGTCCAAGAGTCGCAATACGTTAACGAGTCGTTATTCAAAAAATATTAAAAGTGATTGTGGCGCAAACGTCCTATTCAGCGAGCTGCGGAGGGTTCATGCAATTCATTGCGAAGGTGTTGAGAGTTCTGGCGTGCGTGATGTTAGGACTTGCGTTGAGCGGGCAGGCGTTAGCCTGGAACGATCGCGGACATATGACCGTGGCTTATGTGGCGTACAAACAATTGACGCCTACGACGCGCGATCGCGTCAACGCGTTGCTGAGGCTGAATCCGAAGTATGGCGATTGGTCGGCGACGGTGGAACAAGAGATGCCACGGGCGTCGCCTGACGACAGGAACCTGATGATTTTCATGATTGCGGCGACGTGGGCTGATGGGATCAAGCGGGATTCGACTTATACACAGGACGGAAGCCAGGGCGGCAATCGCCCGGTTGGCAGTCCAGATCCGGGAAGAAATACCGGGTACGACGATTTGCTGATGCACAAGTACTGGCATTTCATTGATACGCCGTTTAGCGCTGACGGGACGCCGCTGCCTGCGATTCCCACACCGAATGCGCAGGAACGGATTGCGCTGTTTCGCGCCGTCTTGGCTTCAAGCAGCGCCGATTCACTGAAGTCATACGATCTGACGTGGCTGTTGCATTTGGTTGGCGACGTACACCAGCCTCTGCATGCTGCGACTCGTGTGAGCAGAAGCGATCCACAGGGCGATGCTGGCGGCAATCTGGTGAAGTTGAGTTGTAAGAGTTGCGAGTTGCATGCGTTTTGGGACGACCTGCTCGGAAGGAGCAATAAGCTGAATACTGTGATAGGGGCCGCGAGAAAATTGCCGAGGGCGGAAGCGGATCTGGCGGCGAAGTCCGACGAGAAAGATTGGATTGCGGAAAGTTTTATGAAGGGGCAGCAGACTGCTTATGCGGCGCCGATTGCGGCGGGAGATGGGCCGTTTACATTGACACCCGCGTACAGAAGAAATGCGGCAGCGTCGGCGAAGCAGCGAGTGGCATTGGCAGGAGCGCGGTTGGCGAATTTGTTGAATACGGAATTGAAGTAAGAGAGATTCTCCTCGCAAGAACCGCTCGGAATGACGGTTAAGCGATACGCGGAGGATTATAGCGGGCGGCGGATGCCGAGTTTGCGCATGCGCGCTTGCAGCGTGGTGCGCTTCATGCCGAGTAGAACGGCGGCGCCGCGCGGGCCGGCGATGCGCCATTCGGTTTGGCGCAGGGCGCGGAGGATGTGCTGGCGTTCTGCTTCTTCCAGAGTAGCGACGGGAGCTGTGGTCGAGATGGTGAGCGGAGACTCGTCCGCGGGCGCGGCCAAAGCGTTGCGCAACTCGGTGAAAGGAACGCGCAGTTCCTTGCCCGGAGAAAGAATGACGGCGCGTTCAAGAAGATTTTCCAATTCGCGAATATTTCCCGGCCACGAATAGGACACCAGGGCGTCCATGGCATCGGATGGAACGTACTGCACAAGTTTATTCAGGCTGCGACTGAATTTCTGCACGAAATAGCGCACGAGAAGTGGGATGTCCTCGCGGCGATCGCGAAGCGGCGGAATCTGAATCGGGAAAACGTTGAGGCGGTAGAAAAGATCGCTGCGGAATTTGCGCTCAGCGACCAGGCGGCTTAAGTCCGCATTGGTTGCGGCGACAACGCGAGCATCCACATGAACGGTGCGCATGGCCCCGAGGCGTTCGAACTCGTGCTCCTGCAGAACGCGCAATAGTTTGGGCTGCAGTTCCAGCGGAATGTCGCCGACTTCATCGAGAAAAATTGTGCCTTTATCGGCGAGTTCGAAACGGCCAACTTTCTGGCTGATCGCGCCAGTGAAAGCGCCGCGTTCATGGCCGAAAAGTTCACTTTCCAACAAGCCACCGGGAATGGCGGCACAATTGATTTTGACGAAGGTGCGTTCACGGCGCGGACTTAAATTGTGAATGGCGCGCGCGATCAGCTCTTTGCCGGTGCCGGTTTCTCCAAGAATTAAAACCGTGGTGTCGCCAGGGGCGGCGAGCTCGACCTGAGCAAGCGCGCGCTTGATGGTGGGGCTTTCGCCGACGATTTCCTCGAAGTTGAATTCACTGCGGATTTCTTCTTCCAGATAATGTTTTTCCACTGCCAGTTTATTTTTAAGGGAATCGATTTCCTTGAAGGCCAAAGCGTTTTCAACGGCGATGGCGATTTGTGCAGCGACGCGGTCGAGAAGCTCGGCATCGCCATCGTTGAAGGCGTCAAGGCGGCGGCTGGCGAGATTCAGCGTGCCGTATGCGCGGCCTTTGCTGATCAGGGGCACGCAGCAGACAGAAGTAAGGCCTTTTTCGCGCAAGACACGGACAAGTTCAGCTGGAAACTGATCCAGCTCCGCGCCATGAAATATGGTGGGTTTTGCGGCGCGCATGCAACGGCCGGCCGGCGATTCCTCGAGTGATACGGTGACTTCTTTCCCGGCAAAGAGAGAGTCAGAGCCGTCAAAATCCAGCGCATGAATTCGCAGCCGGTTAGTTGACTGGTCTAGAAGCGCGAGGCTGGTGTAATCGTGATGGATGACGCGGGTGAGCGCGGAAACGATCCCGCGGAAAAGATCGCTCAGTTCGCGACTAGTGACCAGGACGTTGTTGATATCGAGCAAAACCTGCAGGCGGTCTCGCTGCTCGGCGAGTTCCTGCTGGGAGGTCTGTGCGGATTGAAAGTTCAGCGCATTGTCCACGGCGACGGCTACCTGCGCCGCGACGCGCTGCATGAATTGAATGTCCGAATCGGAAATGGCTTGTGGACGAACCCTTCCAAAACCCATGGCGCCAAGACGGTGTTGCGCGGTGGTCAGTGGAAGAATGGCAAAAGAGCGAACTCCAGCGCCGCGCAGCCGGACGAGAAATTCCGGAAAGCGCGTTTCTGTTTCAAGATCGGTAACGATAAACGGTTGCTGCGTTTGCCAGACCCAACCCGACGGATTGCCTTCCACGGGATATTCCGTGCCGACCGGCTTATCGCTTTCCACGCGAGTTTCCAGGACGTGAAGGCGCATGGTGTTCTTGACGGGATCGTGCAGAACCAAAGTCAAGAAATCGGATTCGACTACGGAGTGCAGGCGCGCGGCGAGTTCGTGGAATAGAGTTTTTAGATCGCGATGCTGCGCGATGATTTTGCTGACGTCAAGCAGTACTTCCAGCTGACGCCGTGAATGATCGAGAGCCGGGGAGGGAGCGGCCTCCGGAGAAATAATCGTGGTGGGGTCCGCCATGCAGCGAGAATAGCATTGCCGGAAGAGTGGCTCAAGCAGGCGTCAGGCGAAGAAATAAGAGATACAGCTCGATTCTGATTGCAAAAATCAGGCTGCTGCATCTCCATGCTGGGCTTGGAGTTGCGTTCACATACGCATGAATTTCTGGAGCTACGGCAACGGGATGCGATAAAGGTTGCGGCGAGTATTCTGGCGGGTGTACGCGTAGAGGCCGGGGTTTACCGCCGAGTCCACGAACGAAGGAATTACCGCGCCGGTTTTTGATTGCGCCAGATCCTCGATTCGCGAAACTCCCGCAGCAGGCAGCCTGGGAAGTCCGGAGCTTTGCTGAACCGGGATCGCATAACTGCTCTGCGAGAACGATGGGAGATAGACATACGCAAATTTTCCGGAGCTATCCCATTTGAGCGAGCAATAACCCAAACATAGGGTAACGGCGGCTCCGCCATCCACGGGGAATGCCTTGGCCGCAACCAATTGCTTCTGATCTGGGACTGGAGCGACGGCGACAAACCAACGGCCGTCGGGTGACACTGCAAGCGCATCCAAAATCCGTTCGGAACTGACTTTGCGGCGTTCCGAGCCATCGTCTTTCATGCGATAGATAAAATTCGACCCGCCTTCCACGGCGCGGAAAACCAGGTCGCCATCGGGAAGGAAAAACGGAGAATCTTCGATTTCCGTTGAAGAGATCCGCAGCGGCGACGAGTGACGATCCGTCGGCGCAATCCAGATGCTGTTGTGGCCACTCGCATCTTTCACAGAGAACGCGATTTTTTTGTCATCCCGTGAAACTGAAAAAGTTTCCATAGAATAGCCCGGCAGGAGCTTCTCAGTTTTTTCGGTAGCCAACTTCCTGACCCAGAGTTCAACCCCGGCCGTTTGGCCGTTCGCCATTAAGAAATAGAGGCTGTTTGCATCAGAGGAAAACTGCGGTGCAACTGCATTCCCTTCGGAAGAGATTTGATGGTCACCGTCCTTATCATGCAGCCATACGGTGCTGTCCTGCGAACCGACTGATGTAATCAACGATTTGCCGTCAGCGGCCATCGCAATGCCTTCTTGCGAAGTCGGGCCAAAAGTGATCTGTTCGGGTGCGCCATCGGGAAAACGCTGACGCCAGATGTGAAATTGGTCAGTCTCAACCGTCAGATAGACCCACTTTCCGTCGGGAGACCAACCGCCTGAAAGACATCGCTTAGCAGGTGGACCCACAACGTGGCCGTCGCCATTCCCATTAAAGGGAGCAACCTGGCACGGCAAGATCTGGCCACGGCTATCCATTTCGACCACCAGTACCCATTTCCCGTCGGGCGACAGATAAGAATGATGGGCCATGCTGCGATCGCCAGGAGGAACGTATACGTCACGGATTTGTCCCCGGCCTTCGTCGCTGGTGACGACCGCCATGTGCAATCCTTCTTTGATTTCAGAGAACAGCAGCCGCTTTCCTCCTTCGATCCAAGTCAAAGACGAAGAGTTGGGCAAGAGAACCTGGGGCTCTCCGCCAAGAACGGGAACCGTAAAGGTACTCCATGGTCCTGCCGTTCCGTAGGCGATGTTCGAGCTATCAGGAGAAAATGTCGGGCTTAATTTTTGTTTCGAATCGTGGGTCAGTTGCACGGGCTGGCCGTCGGGCAGGAATTTGACATAGATTTGCCCGGGACCAAAAAAGGAATCGCTGCCGCGGATGAAAGTCAGCATGCGGCCATCGGCGGAGAGCGAAGGATACACCGTGGAATCGGTGAAGAACGTCAGTTGCTGCCAATCGTTCGCGGCAGGAACGGCGCTTCGAGTGGAACGACGAAGAAGAAAACCGCCCAAGAGTGCTGCTGCCAGCAGAAGTGCCCCGGCCGCCGCAATATAACGATAGCGAAATCGCGGAGTCTGACGAGGCGCGAGGTGAGCAATCGCGGAGCGTGACTCAGGTGTTCCGCTTTCAGCCGTACTGGAAGCCAAAACCGGGGAGCGACCCGAACTGCTATCGCGTTTCAACCGCTGCAATTCGGCATTCATGTCGGATGCATGCTGGTAGCGTAAGTTGCGATCTTTCTCCAGCGCGCGGTTGATCACTTCTTCCAATCGGGACGGGAGATCGGGGTTCAGGCGCACCGGCGCAACCGGTTCGCGATTCAGGATGGACTCAAAAATAATGCCTGACGTCTCGCCGCGGAAAGGCAATGCGCCGGTGGCCATTTCGTACAGCACCACGCCGAAGGAAAAAAGATCCGAGCGCGCATCGAGATCCTTGCCGCGCACTTGTTCCGGAGACATATAAGCGACTGTGCCCAGGGCAGAGCCGGGGCTGGTCAGCAGTTCTTCACCGGTTGCCGTTGGCAATGTAGAGACGCCTTGAACAAACACATCGATTTTCGCGAGACCAAAATCGAGAATTTTCGCGTGGCCACGAGCAGTGACGAAAATATTCGCGGGTTTGATGTCGCGGTGGATGATGCCCTTTGCATGCGCGGCATCGAGGGCATCGGTGATTTCGAGGCTGAGTGTGAGAAGCGTTTCCAGTTCTACCGGCCGGCTGCCGATGCGATGCTTCAGCGTACTGCCTTCCAGATATTCCATGGCGAGGAAGGCTCGCGAATCTTGTTCGCCGATGTCGTAAATGGTGCAGATGTTCGGATGGCTGAGAGCGGAGGCCGCTTTGGCTTCGCGACGGAAACGGCTTAAGGTTTGGGGATCCCGGGCGACATCGTCAGGCAGGAATTTCAGAGCGACAAAACGATCCAGCCGGGTGTCTTGAGCTTTGTAGACCACGCCCATTCCGCCGCCACCGAGCTTCTCCAGGATGCGGTAGTGCGAAATCGTTTGCCCAATGAGCGATGCGGAATCAGCCATTGGAGCCTCATCTTAGGGTGAGGTACAAGGCAAGTCAACGAAGACAGATTGTCAATCCCGAGGCTAATGCAATTTGCGACTCTATGTTCTGAACCGACATGAGGAAATGATAGTGACGCGGTCGACGTCAAAATATGATATCGGTTAAGGCAATACAAGAGAGAGATAAAAGAAAGTCTGAAACGCTTCGCGGGGAACTAGCGGCGCGCGTTCTGGGGTCCATGTGGCTAAGAACATTGTTATTTGTTGCGACGGGACGGGAAATGAATTCGGAGACCACAACTCCAACGTGGTCAAGCTCTATGCGACTTTAATCATCGATGGAATAAAGCAGGTCGGTTACTACCATCCCGGTGGGGGCACGATGGGCGCCCCGACGGCGCGTAACCGTCTCAGCAAAGCGTGGTCGATCGTGATGGGACAGGCGTTTGGCGCGGGATTGCGCGTTTTTTTCGCGTACATCGCGATGATGTAAGGGATCAGTCCGTCGTTGCCGGGACGCAGTAGCCCGTACATATGCAACACACCTCCGAGAGCGCGGACTGTGTAAGCTCCTCGGCTGAATCCAAACAGGAAAACGTTGTCGCCTTCCTCATAAACGTTGATCAGATAGCGGTAAGCGTGGCCGACATTGCTCAACTCGCTTACGTTCTGGTGGTGGCGGCTGGAATTTCTTCCACATTCTTATTACGACTTCACTTCTAAGTGCGTCAGGTGGCGCATCCCATTCGGGGCCACGCGCACGATTCCCGATGGGTCCGTAGTGCACGCTTCGTTGAATGCGAATCGGGGCGAAGAACCAAGATCCGATTCTGGAGTGCTGGATTCTTTGTAGCCGGCCGTCAGGCGGGAGAGCTCGATTACGAGGAAACGGCCCTAGAACGTTAAATAATCGAAATTCCGGGCAGCCCTGATTTGCCCTACCGCGCGAATGTCGATTTCGCTGGTTCCCAAACGACGAGTATGTAGAGATGTCACCAACTCTCCCAGGAGCAATATCATGAGATTTCTATGTTTGGTTTACTTCGAACCCGAAACGTTGACCGCTCTTTCGCCCAGCGAAAAAACGGCATTGGATCGCAACTCCCTGGCCTATAACGACGAGTTGCGCGGAAGGAGTCGGTACATCGCTGCCGAAGCGCTCGAGCCGGTGGGCAGAGCTCGCACCGTTCGAGTCCGCCGAGGCAAAATGTCGGTTACTGACGGGCCCTTCGCCGAAACCAAGGAGGTTGTGGGCGGCTTCATATTAGTAGAGGCCGCGGGAATGGACGAGGCTCTCGAAATCGCCGCAGGAATTCCACTGGCTAAACTCGGCAGTATCGAGGTGCGGCCTATCCTGCGGATCGGCGGCTAGCAGGGTCCGCTTTGCACGACGTGGAGGAAGCTCGTTGAGTCAATTCCGACCCGCGCCAGGGCTGGAAGAATCGACCGGAAGATTCAACCACTCGAACATTTTATCCTTGTCGCCGAGATCGATATAAACGCTGGCGATGGTGAGTGCCGCAACGTACTGTGTTTTCATTTTTTCCTGGTAATAGTTGACAGCAATGTGCGCGAGTCGGGGACCTGGGTCGCCTGGGTTGGGGAGTTCCTTTGCTTTTGTCTCCAACTTCTTTGCGAATTCGCCATCACCAACTCAAATACTGCAGCCATTCTTTGAAGGTTTCGTTACGCATGCCCATCGCCCCTCAATGTCAAGGGCCAGTGAAATGAAGTTAGGAAGTGGGACTTCTAATTTAGGCAGGTCAATAGCCGCTAATCACTGCCATTAAAGGAGATTAAACCCCTGCGAGATCCAAACAGTCTGGGTCCTTCCGGAAGCGCCAACGCAATAAACGCATGGCGACGTCGAAATGGCGGGGCTGAAAACGATGGTAGGCTCGTGGGGACTCGAACCCCAGACCTGACCAATACGCTGAACAACTTAGCGAACGACCGGGACCGCCAAACTACGCCGAAATACGAGTCAGACAAAGTTTCAAGGGTACGGAGAGCACTACGGAATGGCTTAAAAACTTGCAGCGCGTCGGATACTGCCTTAGTACTTTGAGCCACGGCCAAGCCGGACTTCTTACGGGTGGAATTACAGGTGAAAAACTCCCGCTCGGGAACTAGAACGGCTTGGGCGATTCTGCCGTCCTGGAGGAAAGTTCCTGCTTAACGCCAATCAATTCCCAAAAATCCTACTGGCAAGTTCCTAACTGCGGATGCCGCCTGAAGCTGATGTCCAAATATCCGGAAGTGTCATGGCTTTCCCGCTTTACATGACGCTGATCACTTGATCCCCGCCCGCTGCAAGGAAGGCGACATGCGATTCACTGCGGCGTAGCTCGGCCTTGCGCATGAGTTCCGTGTAACCAGGGCTAGGTCGCAAAGATGCGAACCACGGATCGCGTGAAATGGCGGTTGCGCACAGATATCCCATGTCGATTGTGTTGGAGAGAGCGGAGATGGCCCGGTCGGTCTGGTTGATGCGCGCGAGTTGACGGGCCGTATAGAACGAGGTCTCTGGATCTTTGAGGATAACCGCCTCCCCGGCCTCAAGCACCTTGAGACACTCCTTCCAGTCACCTTCAAGGTAGGCGCGGAGAGAGCGCATGATTCCCTGTATCGCGCCAGTGGCGCTTCTCGATTCCGTGCGTTCCCGAAGAAGTGCAAGAGCGGCCTGGTTTTCCCCCTGCGCAGCCAGCGCAGCGCAATCCAAGTAATAGCCAACTTTTCTGCCATAGCAATCGATCGCTCGGCCATAGTCTCCTAGAAGGAAATATGTATGTGCGGCGCTGGTCACCAGGTGGGGATCCAGATGGCGCCCACGGTGGTGTGCCGCAACGGAAGCCTCTAGTTCGTCGCAATAACGGCAAGCTTGAACCAAACCTGCAAACAATTCCGGATCGTTTCTGCGGAAGCGCGCTCGCTCAAGCAACCTCGACATGGCCTTTTGCGCGTGGCCCTGGTCGCACTCCACGGAGGTATAGAAATTATGTGCAACGTGCAGGTCGGGGTTGAGAGCGAATGCTCGATTGAAGGCCTCTTCCGTGCACTTCAGATTCTCGCCTGAATCCTCGTCAAATTTCTCCAGGAAATGGTAAACGCGTCCTAGACGCGCCCATGCCGGCGCATAGTCAGGACTCTCCTCAAGACATTGTAGGTACAGGTCGCGCGCGAGGCCCATGTTATCCAGAGTGCGTGTGACGGCGATCTGATTGGCCCGAAGATAACACTCATAGGCTCTCGCCGTTGCCGGAACATCGCGCCGCAAGCTTCGCTGTTCGCGCTCGTCGAGCGGTAACTTCAGCGATTGCAAGATGTGCTCGCACAATTCGTCCTGCAGCACAAAGAGATCCTGCATGGATGAATCGGCTGAGTCCGACCAGAATACCGAACCACCAGGTGCTTCAATCAGTTGGCAAGTGAGCCGAAACCGATCCCCAGCTCGGACCAACGAACCGGTCAGGAATGCGTCAACGTCTGCTTCTACTGCGACGCGTCTGGGATCCGGAGGACTTTCCAGCTTTGCCGCCATCAGGCTGGACCGCACGATCAAGTTTTCCATCCCCGAGAGGGAATTGCTGATGGCCTCGGGCAAACTCCAGGCCAGGAAATCAGATTGCTCGTCGCTTTTCAACGCGCGAAACGGTAAGACAATAATGCGGGAAACAGTTCTTGTTCGCGAAGCAACGGCTGTGCTGCCCGAAAGTAATATGGATTCCATTGCCCCGAGCATTTCACGCGCGGAAGAATATCGGTCCTCAACACGCTTCGCCATCGCCCGGCGAATCACCCGGTCCAAAGCCTCGATTTCGCGCGAACCGCTCAGCGGCGGTGGATTTTGATGCAGAACGGCATAAAGCACTTCAACCAGAGATGTGCCGTCGAATGGCCGCCTGCCAGTCAGCATCTCGTACAGGATTGTGCCAGCCGCGAAAATGTCGGCGGCGGGGCCCACAGGTAGTCCACCGGCCTGCTCCGGTGCCATGTACTGGGGAGTACCAACGAGCAGGCCAGGGGCTGTTAGTGACGACGCTGCTCTCGTCTGATCCGGGTCTCCCAAAAATGTCGTATCCGTCGTCCGCGCCAATCCGAAATCCAGCAGCTTGATGCCGTGCCGGGTCAGGAACACATTGGAGGGTTTCAGATCTCGGTGAACGATGCCGAGATCGTGGAGGGCCTGCAGCGCCCCCAGGATCTCGCGTTCGATAACCAACGCTTCCGAGGTGGAAATCATGCCCGTTAGAAGGCGTTCCGCCAACGACTGGCCATTTAGCAATTCCAATATTAGGACGAGAGCCTCACCCTCTTCTAGAACGTCGAACACCTGACATACGTGGGGATGATTAACCCGGGCCAGGGATCGCGCTTCCCGCCAAAGCCGACCGCGCGCGTCTTTGCTTTCCGTTCCTTCCGGGATGGCCTTAATGGCCACGCTTCGCTTGAGCCGATCATCCCAGCCCTCATACACCACACCCATTCCACCTTGGCCGATCTTGCGCCGGATCTGATAAGGCCGATGCTTTCCAGCATGGCCTCATAGTAGACCGATGGAGAGAATGCTCGCAATGCGCATAACACGACAGGCTCTTGAACAACTACAAGACTGAAAACAAGGACGCCCGCTCATTGCGAAGCACATCAACTCGCGCACGCACACTGTCAAGTCAGATTGCACGAAAACCGGCCAAATCAACGCTCGGAACTGGTGTTTGCGAACTTTAGCAGTACGGAGAGCGGT
>Ga0070697_100001813_pt1 | contig 16317 bp, 14 predicted proteins | sample KBSK1501metaG_FD_65475 | JGI IMG/M metagenome (GOLD analysis project Ga0070697, IMG submission 65475) | Corn, switchgrass and miscanthus rhizosphere microbial communities from Kellogg Biological Station, Michigan, USA - KBS K1-50-1 metaG | ecosystem: Host-associated > Plants > Roots >...
TCCTCCGTTGCCCTAAGATTCCAGTCTGAAAGACTCGTTGTGCCTGCGGGATTCAACACGGGGCACCACCGCGCGGAATCTAAATTCTACAGTTCGTTGCAGATAGCGTCAAATCGGGCTTCCTCGGTTTTGGGAATTGTCCCATTTCGGACAGATTGTTATCCCCGGTTATGGCCAAAATGACATGAAAACTCAGAGCCCATGAGGTTTCATCCCATGGACGCAAGGCACTCTAGCAACTTTTAGGACTAACATGAGCGGGAAAAACCTCCGAGACGCCCCGGCAGACCAACGGACCAATGCCGAGGGGAAGCAAGTACTAAACAAAGTGTTGTTGGCCGTGCCCGATAATGAATATGAGTTGATGCGTGCTGACTTGACCTACATCGACCTGCCAAGTCATCTCAGCCTTCATGAGCCGACACAAAATATCGAGTTCGTTTATTTCCCGAACCGCGGAATGGTTTCTCAAGTTGTAGTGACCAAAGATGGCCGAACCGTGGAAGTGGGCGTAGTGGGCAAAGAGGGCTACGCCGGGGCAGGCTTGGCAGCTGGCGTGAGCAGAAGTTCCGTGCGGGAGATAATCCAAATTGCCGGGGATGGCTTCCGAATGAAAGGGAATGCGCTACAGCGCATTCTCCAGGTTGCATCGCAATTGCAGGTGATACTGAGCAGGCATACCGGCCTTCAAGGGATGCAAGTGGCGCAGACCGCGGCGTGCAATCGCCTGCACGATATACAGCAACGCCTCTCAAGGTGGCTGCTGATGACCCAGGACAGGGTGGAAGCCGGCCTGCTTCCGATCACCCATGATTTCATTGCGACCATGATGGGTACTGACCGATCCACCGTGAGCTTGGCAGCTTCCGTGATGCAAAAAGACGGACTTATAGATTACGTCCGAGGTGCAGTGAAGATTGTAAACCGCAGGAAACTGGAAAAATCCGCATGTGAGTGCTACAGCGTCATTCAACAGCTCGAGGATGAACTCGGACTGAGGTAGCACTTCTTTTTAGTGTTGGATACCCCACAGACAGCGACCCCATCTCTCGCTACTCTTTTCGCCTTGCGTGATCATTTCCGTTTTGATGCGTGTTCAAAAAGCGCTGAACTGCGCGGAACCGCGTTCCAGGCAATGAAAAGACTTGCTATTGCCGTCGTCGTGTCGTTGAAGACCATTGCCAGGCCGCTTTTCGAAGAGGCATAACCGCAACAAGTCTCGAGAGGTTCAGGTGGCGATGAGTCGCAAACTCGTATGGGTCGAAAGCCAGAATTTTCAAGGCTGGGGTTGCTCCGGATGCGCATGGGCGTTCAAGCCTGACGGGTTGCCCATCGGTGAATCCATCGACGAGATGAAGATGCACTACGAACGCCAGCGCGAAAAGGAGTTCAGTGCTCATGTCTGTGCCGAGCACCCGAGAGGCACAAAAGCCCCCCGTTAGGCTGATCACTCGCGCCGGCCCAACCTCAAACTAAACCGCGTTTTTGAAACCCGCTATTGCACCCCCGCGCAGGACGGCCGTTCAGAAGAATTGTCAGAAAGATCGCCGTAATTATCAGATGTGGGAGATGATTCCGAATTAGAATCAATGGCGATCCGAACGAACCACCACTGGTGATAAGCTTTTTGGTGTTCTCACGTCCGTAGACCATGCTCCAGGATCTTCAGTTCGCGCTCCGCCAGCTCCTGAAAAACCCCAGCTTCAGCCTTGTCGCGATTCTGACGCTTGCACTGGCGAGCGGTGCAAACACGGCAATTTTTGCGGCTATCGATGCAGTGCTGCTGCATCCGCTTCCCTACCCAAATCCCGACCAGCTCGTCATCGTACAGGAGACGCTGCCACGCTATTCATTGCAGGGTATTGCGCCCACAGCTGCGGATTACGCCGAATTTCGCCGCCAAGCCACTTGTTTCGCCCAAATCGCAGCGGTAACCGGAGCGGTTGCGACGTTGACGGGCGACGGTCCGCCCGAGGATGTCCCGGCACAGCGGCTCACGTCCAGCGCGTTTCCCATGCTTGGGGTCGTCCCGATTCTGGGCGGGCTGTTCACCTCCGAGGACGATCAGCCGGGCAGAGACCACGTCGCCATCCTCTCGGAAGGCCTGTGGACGCGCCGCTACGGCCGCGATACATCCATCATCGGGAAGAACATTCAGATCAATCGCGAAACCTATCGTGTTGCCGGGGTGATCCGGCCGGTTCTCGACTATCGCGTTGCCGCCAATATTTGGATGCCGCTGGCCTTCGATCCCTCCGAAGCTGCACCCGGAACGCGGGGCCCGCACAATATTGATGTAATTGGGCGGTTAAAACGCGGCGGCACGATCCAGGAGGCGCGCGATGTATTTCGCCGCATCGCCGCAGGGATCGTCGAACAGTATCCCAACCAGGCCTCGATGGATGGTGGATTCACCATCGAGCTGAAGCAGCTTGCGGAAAGGCAGGCGGGCGATTTGAAGATGCCATTGCTTGTGCTGATCGCCGCGGTGGGCGCGCTGATGTTAATCGCCTGCGCTAACGTTTCCAACCTTTTGCTGGCCCGTGCGACGATGCGCCGGAGAGAAATCGGCATTCGCTCGGCGTTGGGCGCGTCGCGCATTCGCGTGATTCGGCAGTTGTTGACGGAGAGCCTGTTGCTTGCCTCCCTCGCCGGCGCTGGGGGAACGCTGATCGCCGTTTTCGGACTTCATCTTTACGCGCAGTTCGGTCCCGCCGATCTGATTCGCGGACCCCACCCTGCCATCAACACATGGGTCATGGGGTTTTCCATTCTTGTATCGATCGCAGCGAGCGTGTTATTCGGACTGGCGCCCGCGCTCGAGACTTCGCGGATCGATCTTACGGAAGCGCTCAAAGAAGGCTCGCGCGGTTCGGCAGGCGGACGCAGGTTGCTGCGCGAATCCCTGGTCGCCTTCGAAGTCTGCGCCTCGCTGGCGCTCTTGATAGGCGCCGGGCTCCTGGTGAGAAGCTTTGTTCGCCTGGAGCGCACCAGTCCAGGATTCCAGTCTGAAAATGTGCTGACCGCGTTCGTATACTTACCCGTTGTGCAATACCAGGAGCCTATACAACGGGCTGCCTTCGCACGCTCGGTACTCGAACGCATACGAGCGATTCCGGGCGTGCGCTCCTCCGCGACGATCGATTTCCTACCATACAATGGCGGCCCGGGAAGCGGCGGAGTCGAGGTCGCGGGCCATCCTCGAAATCCAAATGAACCTCAGGAAATCGTCTGGCAAACGCGCACTTCACCCGGGTTCTTCGGGACTCTCGGAATCCCGATCTTGCGCGGGCGCGACATCGCCGCGTCCGATGAGCAGGGCTCGCCCGGCGCGGCGGTCATCGACGAGATTACGGCGAAGAGACTATTCCCGAACACCGACCCCCTCGGCATGCAGATCAATGTCCCGCTGGCCAAAGGTACATTCACTGTCGTCGGCATAGTTGCCGCGACGAGATCCCGGAGCTTGTCTGCTCCGCCCGAACCCCGAATCTACTATTTCGGCCCACAGGTTCCCTTCGGGTCGCTGGCGATAGTGATGAAAACCGTGTATGACCCTCTTACAGCGGTCTCCGCCGTTCGCCACGAAGTTGCGGCGCTCGATTCCAATCTGCCGGTGGACCTGCTGAGCATGGATCAGATTCTGGCCGATTCGTTCGCCCGGCAACGATTCTCAATTCAGTTGATGTCCGTATTCGCCGGGCTCGCAGGTCTCCTTGCCGCCATTGGCATCTACGGCGTGCTGGCCTATTTGGTCAATCAACGGAGGCGCGAATTTGGAATTCGCATCGCTCTCGGCGCACGATCCGCCGACGTGCGCGCATTGGTCCTGCGACAGGGCTTGGTCCCAGTGGCCGTTGGGCTGACCGCGGGGATCGCGGGTTCGCTCGCATTGACGCGGCTGCTGAAAACGCTGCTCTATGAAGTCAGCGCCACGGACCCGCTGACCTTCGCCGCTGTTTCCATGGGGTTGATCTTTGTTTCGCTAACGGCCATGTTCATTCCCGCGCGACGCGCCACGCGCGTGGATCCATTAGAAGCACTGCGTCACGAATAGTTGCCGCATGGTCTGTTATGCTGCGTGTTTGCATACGAAACCAAGATGTGAGATTTGATCGCGTCCGCGCCGCCCCGAAGACGCGGCACGCCACTTAGAGGATTGGCCGGAAACCAAAAGTAACTCATAGCGCACAAATGATTTACGTATCGCGTTCTGATCGCCGGTGTGTTACACTTCCTTTGCGCTTAATACCTCGGTTGTGTTGTGCGGTCCCTCGAGTTGAGTTGTTGATCTGAGATTGCCCGCCTGCAGTTTTCTCCGTACGTTTTCAGCGTAATCTAAAACAAGACTGGCAATGCGAATTGCCGCGCTTGCGCCGAACTTGTGCGCCCGCCGCGATCGCCGCAGCCAGCAAGAAAGCAATACGAATGCAAAGTTTTACAGAATTACCGATCTCCGCCTATATGAAGGAGAGATTGGCACATGCGCGATTTTCGACGCCGACCCCCGTGCAAGCTGCGGCCATTCCGCAAGCGCTCGAGGGCAAGGACGTGCTCGCAACCGCGCAAACCGGAACCGGCAAGACGCTGGCGTTTCTGATCCCGGTGATCGAGCAACTGCTCAAGAGCAAAACGACTGGAATCGCAGCGCTGGTCCTGGTGCCAACGCGTGAATTGGCCATGCAAGTGGTGGCGCAGTTCAACGCATTGCGCGGCACGCAGCTTGTGCCCGCGGGGCTCGTGGTTGGCGGATTGGCGGAGGGCGCGCAGCTCAATGCCATCCGTAAGGGAGCCCGCGTAGTTGTCGCTACTCCTGGCCGCTTGGAGGATTACCTCGACCGCAAACTTTTCAATTTCAACTCGCTGCGCATCCTGGTGCTCGACGAAGCGGACCGCATGCTGGACATGGGATTTCTCCCGGCCATCAAGCGCATCGCAGCGATACTCCCGAAAGACCGCCAAACGATGTGCTTTTCCGCGACGATGGAAGCATCCGTCGCACACCTCGTAAAAGACTATCTGCGAAATCCGGCGCGTCTTGCGTTCGGATCCACGCTCAAGCCAGCTGAGAATGTGCGGATGCAAGCGTTCGAAGTATCCGTCGACCGCAAGCAGGAAATGCTGCAGCGTTTGCTTGCCAAAGAAACCGGGCGATGCCTGGTGTTCTCTCGCACCAAGCGCGGCACGGAGCGCATCACCAAGAGCCTGAACCGCGACGGTTTTTCCGCGGCCATGATTCACGGCGACCGCTCGCAATCGCAGCGCACCGCAGCACTGGCGGGCTTCCAGCAAGGACGGTATCGCGTGCTGGTGGCCACCGATCTGGCTTCGCGCGGGATTCACGTGCAGGACATCGTTCACGTCATCAACTACGATTTGCCGGAAGTGGCGGAAAATTTCATTCATCGCGTCGGCCGTACGGGACGCGCTGGCGGCCACGGTGTTGCGACCACGCTGTTCTCCAGAGAACAGCGCTCGGAGTTGTTTCAGCTGGAGCGCACGCTTGGCATTCGCATCGAGCGGCTGGCAGCTGATGCAAGTTCCGCTCTCCATAGCAATTCAGGAAAGATGCAGGATCGTCCCCAGTTCCGGACGGAATCTGTGGCCCCTCAGAATAGAGCGGCGGTCAAGCCCACCGTCAGGCCAGCGATGATTGCGCTGCCGGGAGAGGTGCTCCAGGGACAGATAGAGAGTTAAGTCGTATTTAACCGGATGGTTAAATACGTGGATTCGAGGAGCGGGCCGAAGGGTTCCGCTCCTCGTCATTTAACCCCTGTTTTTTGTGCGCCTTGCGTGCTCGGGAATATATTTCGAGGCTGGGGAGTCTCTGCAATAACCGATGTTTCTCCTGGAGCGCGCGAACCGGCTCGGAGCACCCAATTGGGTTGGTTCGCGCGCGAGTTACCGAGGTGTTTGGGAGAGTTCGCCGCAGTCTGCGAACGCCCTTGCTACCCCGCTGGCATGAAATTCCCCATAGGGAGACAGAGCGCTGTTTTCGGTGCTTTCACAACGACGTAGTTTGCGCAGTAGCACACACTTCTCCCACTCCTGAATGGCCTCCCAATTTGAGTATTGACCTGAATTAACTAGATTACTGCGGTCGGGGAACGGTGGTTGATGGGCTAGTAGTTAGAGAAGAGGAGTTGACCGGGGGCATGGGCGGCGCGAGTCCGGCGGTTTGGGAACCGAGCCCCAGCTTCTGCAAAGTCTTGGCGTCGAGCTTCCCTGAGGGGTTCAGGCCGTGTGACTCTTGAAATTTCTTCATGGCGTCAACGGTGGCGGAGTCCCACTTACCATTGGGCGCGCCACTAAACGAACCATCTTTGCCAAGAGCCGTTTGAATTTCTGAAATCCGGTCGGCAGTCGGCTCTTTCTGACCTCGCACTCGGCGAATCGATCCCTTGGATGTTTTCCCGTGCCGCATCTTGGTTCCGCGTTTGACCGCGGGCGACTTCGAGGATTTTGTGGTCTGCGCGGCTGCTACGGCACCAGCCACACTAATATCTGCTGCAACGAGCAGCGTCAGAGCCAGGAGTATTGCTTTTCGATTTCGCATAGGTCTTCGTTTAAAGCGCAGAGAGGGAGACGCTTGCGTCTCCCCCAAACTTATAGCTGCTAGTTCTCCGTCGCTGGAACCACGCCGGAGAGATACTCGGTCAAGATGCGGTCGCTGTCCTGGCGGCGCAAGACTTTGAAAACGACGTTATCGCCCGGTTTCAGCTTCTTAACGGCTGCCCGGTAATCGTCCAGAGAGGAAATCGGTTCATGGTTGATTTCGGCAATCACATCGCCGCGGCCGAAATTTAGATCATCAGAGGCAAAGCTGGCGGGATCCACATCGGTCACGATGACGCCCTTTGCGCCTTCCATGCCGAAACGCTGAGCGCGATCTTTACTGAGATTGTCAACATGGAGGCCGAATTCGCTCGGCGCAACTTCACCGGGCTGGTCGCCCATGCGCCCCGCCGTGTTCGGGAAGACGTGCGTGCGGTCCTCAACTGTGGCAGTGGTATCTTTCTGAGCGCGATCGCGGACATAGGAGAGCTTTACCTTGCTCCCGATGGTAGCTTGAGCGATGGGATTAACGAGGTCATTGCCGGTCTTCACGGGCTGGCCGTTCACACTGGTGATAACATCACCGCCCTTGAGGCCGGCCTTTTCCGCGGGGCTGCCGGGCTCCACGCCCGCGATTACCACGCCATACGGCGCGCCCAAAGATTTCAAGGTGATGGGATTGGTGCCAAGATCTTCCTGGAAGCTCACGCCAATCGAGCCGCGGGTCACTTTACCGTTGGCAATGAGTTGGTTGTAGATACTGATCGCGGTATTGGAGGGCAGCGCGAAGCCAACGCCTTCATAGCCGCGGCTGCCGGTGATGATGGCTGTGTTGATGCCGATGACCTGTCCCGCTAGATCGACGAGCGGGCCGCCGGAGTTGCCGGGATTGATAGCCGCGTCCGTCTGTAGGAAGCGCTGAAATTGTTTGGCAAGGCCGAGGCCGCCGCGGTCTTTCGCGCTGATGATTCCGGCGGTGACCGTGGCTTGCAGACCAAAAGGACTACCGATGGCAAGAACCCAGTCGCCGACTTGCACGCCGTCCGAATTGCCAAGCTTGGCAATGGGAAGTTCCTTGTTCACATCAATCTTGATAACGGCCAAATCCGTGTCGTCGTCGGCACCGACAACCTTCGCGGTGTAGCGGGCGGTGTCGTTGTTGAGCTGGACTTGAATTTTCGTGGCGTTTTCGATGACGTGATTGTTGGTGAGAATGTAGCCGCGCTTATCAACAATGACGCCGGAGCCGAGGCTGCGTTCCGCCTGAGGAGGAGCGTCCTGACGGCCGTCGAAGAAGCGATCGAAAAAGTCCTGCATGGGGTCGTCGTCCTCACCGGGATTAGCCGGATGAGCGCGGCGTTTCTTACCGCCGGACTTACGCTCGAGAACTTGCGTAGTAGCGATGTTCACCACCGCAGGCTCGACGCGATTCACAATTCCGGAAAAGGAGCTAGTGGAGGGAATGGGATCCGGTACGGCGAGCCTCGCGGCGTCCGTACCGCCGAACGATTTCATTGCGGAAACGCGGCCCGAAATGACCGAGCCAATCATGATTCCGAGAACGAGAGTGAACGCTACAAAAAACGACGCCAGATATTTGCGGCGCCGCGCCCAATTGAAAATCTCTTTCACTTGCTCTCCCATGTCCCTGCACCTAACTTTCTTGGCCGCACAAGTTTGCCCCGCCATGCCGACAGTTCAACGATTCCACGCAAACCAACTGCACAGCAATCCCCACACCAAGTATAACACTGCGAATACAGGAGAGTTGCCATGGAAAAGCGATGCACCGCAAGCATCACTGTCCCAGAGGACGGGGTCTCAAAATACGCTTTGTGGCCAGGTGTCTCATTGTCTCAGTAAGGTTAGACGCAGGAACCCCTGATTTTGTTGTCAAAGGATGTGGGCTTGCCCTTGCCATTAGGTCGAGGTGACACTCCTTCCTACTGTGGAGGGCACTGCCTCAGTTTCCGATTAGCACCCTAACCGTCCAAGTGACAACAATTCGTGAGGCCGAGTTTTGCTGCAAGCGCTAGTGATACAAGCCTGCAACTTCGCTGCAGGCAACCACAACTTTGCAAGAACGCTTGTGGGTGTCGCGTAGCAGGAGACTAGGCTCGACCGGATAATCTACGGAAGGATTCGCGAATGCGAAATCAGGACACCACTATCCAGACGTCTCTGCTGATCATCTGCCGTTGAGGAGACGATCAAAGCCTAAATAAGAGCCGCAGCCACTCCATTTGCACAAATAAAGTTTTCGATTCTTGTTGACACCCGCACTCGTAAGGAACAGTATCAGTTCGAGGTTTCGTTGTTTGAGGCGAAACTCCCGCTTCTCAGTCCATTCGCGGTTTCTTTAAAAGGACAAGCTCCGCATCGAGCGCCAACAGGGCAGAACCACTTGGGTTCTTTTTATTCCCTCACGCGGGGCCCTACCTCCTGTTCGACGTGCAGGTTTACACACCCAGACGCCAGCGGTTTCAAGGTAGATCGCTCAAGCCCGGCTCGCTACATGCGAGTAGGAAATTCGTGTTTTTCAAAAAGGAGATTCACCATGTCTGAACAAAACAAAACTAACATCCGTCGTTTGTTCGAAGAAGTTTGGAACAAGGGCCAGCTGCCAGTGGCAGACGAGCTGTTCGCACCCACATACACTCATCACGACAGCTCAACGCCCGATGTTGGGCGAGGCCCCGAGAGTGAGAAAAAGAGAGTGACTCTTTACCGCAACGCCTTCCCCGACATTCGACTCACGATCGAGGACATGCTTGCCGAAGGCGAAACAGTTGTGGCTCGCTGGTCTTGCCGCGGTACCCATAAGGCCGAACTCAACGGTATTGCGCCAACTGGGAAGCAATTCAACATCACCGGTATAAGCATTGCCCGCTTTACGAACGGCAAAATGTTCGAAGGCTACATCAACTGGGACGCTTTGGGTCTCATGCAGCAGCTTGGTGTTGTCCCCGAACTGGGAAAAGCCAAAGCCGCCGCCGCTTCCGCCCCCCGCTAGGTAGCCGTCAAGACTTCGTCGAAAAATCGGAAGGCCCGATCATACATCGGGCCTTCTGTTTTACGTTCTCTTTCCATCGGGGAGACTTCCTGCCCGGGCGTTTAACTCAAATACAAACTCACAACACGACGCAAGGATTGTCGTCGCCGCGCCATAGTTATTATCGGCTCTCAGTCGCGGCGCCTGTGGGCTTGTTGGACAAACGTGTCACGAAGCCGGAACAGAACACTTGCTTAACAGCGGTGCTGCTTTGCAACTTGCTTTCAATGCCCGGAAACTGTAGCGGAGAGCCTCTCTTGCAACGTAATGATGGACCCGCAGGGCTGCAGAGCATTTTTCTGTATCTGATTCCTGGTAGCGAATCGGGTGAATCTAAATTAGAGTACTGACCACAAAGAGCTGCCAGATCGTGTCGAGGCAGAAACTAGTTGGAGGGTCACCTCCGTGGTACACATTTCGACCTACAAGAGCGCAGGCTACGACCTACTTGCAAGGATTTGCAGTGCCGTGCGTGCTCTTGTCTATGGTGCAGCTAACTATCACGGCGGAAGCCGCAGCTTCGAGTCCCCTCGTCCCCACGATTCTTTCAAAAACACTTGACCATGGTCCGAAGTTCACGCAGCGCACTCATCTATGCGGCCACCCTCGGAGTAGGCATCGGTACCTTTTTCTTGATTCGATCCTTCGGAGCCGCGCTCGTAGCCACCGGACCGCAAGCGCCCGTCAGACCCCCGACAACCGAGACGCCCGGCGTCTTGCTTCACATATTGCTCGCTCTAGTTGTCGTTCTTGTCGTAGCACGTCTACTTGGCGCAATGTTTCGCAGGCTGAATCAACCTCAGGTAATGGGAGAAGTGGTCGCCGGGATTCTTCTGGGACCATCCTTTCTTGGTTGGATTGCGCCGGGGGTTGCTTCTCAAGTCCTTCCTGTGAATACCGCGCCGTATCTTGCGGTGATCGCTCAGGTCGGCGTGGTGCTCTACATGTTCCTGGTCGGTCTCGATCTGGATACCGAGCTCTTGCAAAAGCGCACCCAAGCTGCCATTGCCATCTCTCACGCCAGTATCGTCTTGCCTTTTTTGCTAGGAGCTGCATTCGCGCTCTGGTTATATCCCCTGTATTCGACTGGTGTATTCTCCTTCACCACATTCGCACTTTTCATCGGGGTAGCGATGTCCATAACCGCGTTCCCGGTGTTAGCGCGCATCCTAACCGATCGGGGCATGCAGAAGACGCGCCTGGGAGTGCTTGCACTAGCGTGCGCCGCGATCGATGACGTCACCGCGTGGTGCCTGCTTGCCTTCGCTATCAGCGTCGCGCATGCGCAGACTGGAAGCCTTCTGTTCACTTTGACTACGACGATTGGGTTCATCTTCTTCGTGTTGCTGATTGCGAAGCGAGGTGCTTCGTGGCTCGTGCGGCGGCAGACGGCGAGTGGCCGAACAACACAGGACATGTTCGCCATGGTCTGCGCCGCCTTACTGCTATCGGCATTGGTGACAGAGCGAATCGGAATTCATGCGCTGTTCGGCGCTTTCCTTTTAGGAACCGTGATTCCCCACAATTCTGTGTTAGCGCGTGATATTCGGGCGAGGTGTGAGGACCTGGTAGTGGTACTTCTGTTGCCGGTGTTTTTCGCCTTTACAGGCATGCGCACTCAGGTCGGTCTGGTGCACGGAACTCGCGATTGGATGGCCTGTATTTTGATAATCGGCGTCGCGTCGCTCGGCAAATTCGGGGGCAGTTTTCTCGCTGCTCGATGGACCGGGTCGGATTGGCGGGAAGCTGCATCGCTAGGCGTCTTAATGAACACTCGCGGGTTAATGGAGCTTATCGTGCTCAATATTGGTTTGGACCTGGGCGTACTTTCGCCAGTGTTATTTACGATGTTCGTCTTAATGGCCCTCGTCACAACGTTGGTGACCACCCCGATACTGCATCAGTTGACGAAATCTCGAGATCAATGCTCAGAGCAGTCCGCCAAAGGATATTCCGGATGAACAATGGCGTCGTCATGTCCGACCGTGTGAGCTGGGGCATGGTCCTGTCTGCTTGCGTGTTGCAACTCGTGCTAGGAACCACGTTGGCGTGGACGCACCTCCCACTTTGTGATGAGGGTTTCTATGGCGTACCGGCGCACGTATTAAGCGTCACGGGCGCTATGAGGAATCCGGTCCTGGAGTCCGCCGGGGTCAGCTATCTGCGCGGTATCGACATGACTTTCTACTGGACGGCGCCGATGGGTGTCGTGCTGCAGGCAGGAGCGTTTAAAGTGTTTGGTTTCGGACTTTTGGTTCAGCGCGAATTGTCTGTTGTTTGTGGTCTGGGTGCGGTGTTGTTTTGGTATTTGGTTCTGCGGCGCATTGTTGCGGAGCGGGTTGCGGCCCTGGCGGCGGTTTTACTGTCTATGGATTTTGTCTTTCTCTCGCTGTCGTCCCGGGGGAGAGCGGACATGATCAGTCTTTTTTTCGCAGTGGCCGCGTTGGCGGGATACATGCATTGGCGGGAGCGGTCCCTAGCACTGGCACTTGCGGTGGCGAATACTGCTTGCGCATTGAGCGGGATGGTTCATCCCAATGGAGGCATTGCGGCGGTGGCATCGCTGATAGTTTTGACTTTGTACCTGGACCGAAAGCGCGTGCGATGGAGTCATTTGGCAGTCGTTGCGGCCTGTTACGGAGTCCTGGCACTGGGCTGGGGGCTGTACATCGCTAAAGCTCCGGATCTATTCGTGGCGCAGTTTTTCGGAAATGTGGCAAGTCGGTTTGTAGGCCCAATCACATTGACTCGGATGATCAAGGGCGAGGTGACGAGATATGTGTCTGCCTTTGGCCTGGAGAATGCGCGTGGCGTAAGGCTGGTGCGGTATCTCCTTCCGGTGTCCTACCTATCTGCGATTGCATTCTGTGCATTCTCGAAGGAACTCCGCCGTCGATCGGGGATCTTGCTCATGATGTTTGTCGCCGTCTCGCTCACTCTGGTCTTTTTGGAAGGTGGAAAGCAGGGCTGGTATTTGGTCAACCTGAGTCCCTTGTTCTGCGCGTTCCTGGCGATTTCCGCGAATCGCTTGTGGGAGAGCGGGAACACCATGGCGCGGACGATTGCTGCTGCGCAGGCGCTTATCGTTCTGCTCGGAGTCGCGAGCCTTGTCTATACTGCCAGCAACCGAAATCTCCAGCGGCTCTACCAGCCAACGGTTGCTTTTCTTAATGCCAACGTGCGGCCTGAGGATGTGGTATTTGCGCGGTCGGAGTTCTACTTCGGGCTGCTGTGCCGGACCTGCCTCCGGGACGATGCAAATCTCGGCGCGCTCTCCGGCTGGCGCGCCCAGTACATCGTGCTCGAACCGGACTATACCGACCATCTGGTGGAATTGCGGGCGAAGAGTCCGGCGATCTATCGCGAGATCGAACAGCGCCTGAACACGGAGTACGAGGAAGTGTTTCGAAACCCCAAATATCAGGTGATGCGGAGGACCGCGGCCGGTTTTTGAGAAGCGTCAGCGCGTGTTTCGTCAGGTTCCTGCGAGTGCGACAGCAGTTTCTCGTGACTCCTCCTATCAATCGGCGCGAATTATGGTTCACTACTTTCTGAAAAAACGCAGACGTGTTCCGTGGCACTTTAGCGACAACGGGTCCATTCCCTGGCGTATGACAAACGGATCGATGAAAAGCCACCAGCTTCCTGCGGCGCTAGAGCGGCGCTAGCTCTTGACAAATACATGCGTATCTAGGATAAATATAAAAGCTGCGGTTGCGGCGACACGTGGCGATTTAGGGCAACTTGCTCCACGTAAAAAACTGCTAAAGAGCTGTAGAGTATCCCAGAAGAATTTCTGAGACCCTCCGAGCACTTTGGCACGGGGGGTTTTTCGTTTTGCCTCCCTGCTGCCCTAATCGAATTTACCGTGTATCTGACTATTGAATAGGGTGCAGGAATGTCCGAACTATTTGAATTGCGATGTAAGGCTTGCGGGAAAACCTGGGGAAATGCGCCGCGTTCCTTCTGCGAAGAATGCTTTTCGCCTCTGGAAGTCACCTACGACTACGATTATCTGAAGAAAAAAACTCGACGCGAAAACCTGGCTGGGCGCACATTCAATATGTGGCGTTACGCGGAGCTTTTGCCGCTGCCGGAAGACTTTACACCAGTCAGCGCGGTTGGCGGGACACCTTTGGTTGCCTCGCGGAAACTGGCGTCGCTCTGGGGCATCAAGAATGTGTATTTCAAGAACGATGCAGTCTGCTTCCCTTCCCTGTCGTTCAAAGACCGCGTGGTGGGAACGGCTCTGGTAGCGGCGAGACGGTTTGGTTTTGAAACTGTGGGGTGCTCTTCCACTGGAAATTTGGCGAATGCGGTTGCAGCGCAGGCAGCGCAACAGGGATTTGACGCGTGCGTGTTCATTCCCGCCGATCTGGAGCCTGCCAAGGTTCTAAATACTGCGGTGTACGGAGCGCGCATCGTTCGAATCAACGGAAACTACGACCATGTGAACCGGCTATGCGCGCAGGTGGCGGACCGATTTCAGTGGGGGCTGGTAAACGTAAATCTTCGCCCCTACTATTCGGAAGGTTCGAAAACGCACGGTTACGAAATCGCGGAGCAGCTTGGCTGGCGATTGCCGGACAACGTAGTGGTACCCATGGCAGGCGGATCGCTGATTACAAAAATCGCCAAGGCCTTCAAAGAACTCGTGACGCTGGGATGGGTGGAAGAGAAGTCCGTGAAATTCTTTGGTGCGCAGGCGACCGGATGTTCGCCCATTGCGGATGGCGTGAAGCGCAATCTCACGCGCTTTGAACCGCAAAAACCCAATACGATTGCGCGGTCGCTGGCAATCGGAAATCCGGCGGACGGATCGTTCGCGATCAAGCTCATTCGCGAGAGCGGAGGCTGGGCGGAAGACGTCTCCGATGCCGAAATCGTCGAGGCTATAAAACTGCTCGCGGAAACAGAAGGCATCTTTACGGAGACCGCGGGCGGAGTGACTACGAGCGTGACGCAAAAACTCATCCGACAAGGACGGATTGGGGCAGACGAAACTACCGTTGTATGCATCACGGGAAACGGACTGAAGACGACCGACGCCATCGCCGCGGAATTTCCGGTTACGGAAGCTATCGAGCCACGGATTGATGCATTCGAAGCCTACCTTGAGAACCAATTTACCCTCGCCGCGGCTACTGCCGGGGCAAAGTAAGGAGACGCAGCAAACATGCCAGTCACCATTGAAATTCCGACGGCGTTCCGCCGCTTTACTGACGGCACGTCAAAGATTGACTGTAGTGCGGCAACGATCGCCGAAGCGTTAAACGATTTGACCACGCGCTTTCCTGCCCTTTCGCGGCATGTTCGCGACGAAGAGGGACAAATTCGGCAATTTCTCAACGTCTATTTGAATGAAGAGGATATTCGCTTTCTTGGCGGCGAGGGCTGTTCGCTGAAAGAGGGAGATCGCGTCTTGCTGGTTCCATCCATCGCGGGGGGCTAGACGAATCCGGCCAAGGTCCCCAGGGCGCCGCCAAAATATTTGGTAGTACAGCAGGGTTACGTCCCGCCGGGCTTTCAATCCGTTTGAACTCAGCTATCATCTAAGGTGCCGGAGCAGCCCATGAGTTACTACGCGGTTTTTTATCGGGAAGTGGTTCCAGACTTTATCGCGAAGCGAGCCGCTTATCGTGAAGAGCATTTGGGACTGGCAAGAGAGGCGCACGCGCGGGGTGAGCTGGTGCTTGCCGGCGCACTGGCTGATCCACCAGACGGAGCGCTGTTGGTGTTCCAGGCGAGCGACCCTGCGCCAGTCCAGGAATTTGTCCGCAAAGATCCTTATGTTCTCAACGGCCTGGTGAAGCGATGGGAAATTCGCCCATGGACCGTCGTGGTTGGAAACCAATAGGAGCCTGGCTGGAATGATCGCCCGCTTGTGGTCCGCTCGTACAACGACAGCGCAGTCCACTCGATACCTGGAACATTTTTGGCAGAGCGTCGTGCCCTCACTCCGTAAAGTCGATGGGTACGTCGCCGCTACGGTGCTTGTAAGGACCTATCGAGACTTGGTCGAAATTCTGGTCACAACCTTCTGGCAGTCCTATCAGGCGATAGATGCCTTTGCAGGGACCGATCGAGAGACGGCTGTCGTGGCCAGCGAGGCTGCGGCCCTCTTGACGGACTACGACCGGCGGGTACGGCACTACGAAGTCGCCCAAATGGATGGTGTCACTTTCAGGCAATCCTAATTAGTTGTGTCCGGCAGGAAACATTTCCGAGGGAATATTCGTTACTTAGTCCAGAACCCTTGGAGGTGTGTCCATGCGGACTCCATTCGTGTTGGCGACCGTGCTAGCGCTCAGTGCTGCTTCGGGCGCGGCCCAGACCAAACTTGACGTAAAAGACATTCAGGATCACCCGTTTACAGCGGATTTCAAATCTGGCGGAAAGATTCGGATGAACCTGCGTTCTGGGGACTTCCGCATCACCGGCGGAGACGAGGACAAGATTACAGTGCGCATCAGGGGCGGAAACGCATACAAAGCGAACGACTTGAGGGTGCAGCTGGAGGGATCCAGCAATGCGCCGACGTTGACCATCAGTGGCGGACCCAAAAACGATCTTGAGGTCACCATTGAAGTGCCACGCAAGACTGGGCTTTTCATCCGCATGCCCGCGGGAAATCTGGAAGTGCGGCACGTGGTCGGGGATAAAGATGCGGAACTGCACGCGGGGGAGATGATCATCGATGTAGGCGAGGC
>Ga0070697_100001814_pt1 | contig 16313 bp, 13 predicted proteins | sample KBSK1501metaG_FD_65475 | JGI IMG/M metagenome (GOLD analysis project Ga0070697, IMG submission 65475) | Corn, switchgrass and miscanthus rhizosphere microbial communities from Kellogg Biological Station, Michigan, USA - KBS K1-50-1 metaG | ecosystem: Host-associated > Plants > Roots >...
GTGGATTATGGACACGCCCTTCGGTTTCATGGCCTTCCTGGGAATCATCAGCCTGGTCGGGCTGATCGTCAGCCACATCATCGTGCTCTTTGACTTTATCGAGGAGAAGCACGCCGAAGGTGAGCCGCTAAAGGAGGCAGTGCTGGATGCCGGCATCATGCGACTCCGACCGGTGATGATCACGGTACTCGCGCTGGTGTTTGCACTCGTCCCGCTGGCAATGCATGGCGGGCCGCTCTGGGAGCCGATGTGTTACGCGCAGATGGGCGGGATGATGGTCGCTACGTTCATCACCTTGCTGCTTGTGCCGGTGATCTATTCGATCTTCGTTCTTGATCTCAAACTGATCAAGTGGGAAACAACCAGGGAGGAGAAGGAGATCGTGACGGAACCAGCAGCGCCGCCGACCACAGATGCAGAGGCAACGGCGTGAGGTAAAGATGGGAAGACTTAAGACTAAAAGTGTGCGGTTCATGCTCCTGACGTTTGCGGGGCTCACTCTGGCGATGTCGATACCAGTTGAGCCCTCGCAAGCGCAGCAGAAGCTGGACGCACAACTCGAGCGGGCGGCCACTGAGTACAAGTCAAACGTTGAACAACTGCTTACTCTATACGAACGCGACTCGAAGCGGGCCGAAGAGCGGCTCACGACCGTGAGAGAGTTATTAGTACAGGGGCTCGTCACGCGGCGCGAGGTGGAGACGGCAGAAGGCGATGCGGCCCGAACGCAAGAGAAAGTTGCCGAAACGCAGACGCAATTGAAGAGCGCAGACGTGCTGATCGCGGAAGCGTTGGTTGAGGCTGAGGTGGAAGAGCCCACCCGAAAGCTGACGCCGAGTTCGGTGCCGCGTGCTGTGAACACGCTGGTGCAGACGACAGCCTACATCCGCTACGGCGGTGCGGGCGCGTGGTCACTCGCGGACGCAGCCGGCATCAAGCAATTTTTCATTCGAAGATTCGGCCGCGCGTTGCCCATCGGGGCGTTCGGGCAGTCAGCGCTGCACGATCGCTGGGGCTACGACCACCGCAATGCGATGGACGTAGGAGTTAATCCCGATAGCAACGAAGGGCAGGATTTGATGGGATATCTGCGCGCCAACGGCATTCCGTTCACTGCCTTTCACTTTGCGGTGCCGGGCAAGGCTACAGGTCCGCACATACATATAGGGCTGCCTTCACACAGGATTGCACCTGCGTCGTTAGCAGCCAATGCTGGCAACATAGCTCGTTAGTGAGGAAAGAGGATTTATGGCAGGTGGCGAAATATCAAATGGATTGGCAGCCATCATGGGTGCTTTAGTTGGAGGTCTTGCGTCGTTAGCGAGCACATGGGTAAGTGAACGAACCCGACATAGACGCGATCTGTTGCAACGAGAAATCACCAAGCGAGAGACTACCTATTCCGACTTCATCCAGCACGCTTCGAAACTTTACGTCACGTCGGCCACGCACAACCTCAACGATGGTGACGCGAACCTTGAATCGGAGCTGGAAGGGGCGGTCTCACTTTACGGAATCGCCAGCCGCATTCGATTGTTTGCTTCTGATCGAGTCATCAAGGAAGCGGAAGCAGTCCTCGACCTGATTCTCATCCAGTTTGGAGCTGAAAACATCTCTGTCGACGAACTTCGTGAAAAGAAGCTCAACGAGAGAGATCCGTTGAAGGCTTTCAGCGTTAGTTGTAGACGGGAACTCCAAGATCTACAAAGAGTGACATAAATCTTTCCACGTGATTCGGGAGACTCAACAACATGCCTGAGAAAAGAGCACAGATCATCCTTGAGGTCGCGCAAGTGATTGGCAACCAACTTGAGATATCTGAATTGCTAGGTTCCTTGAATCGAGCGCTCACCCCGATAATCCATTTCGACGCGATCGGGATCGTTATCCTCAAAGGCGAGACTGTGACTTTTTATTCGGCGCACGTTGAAGGTGTTTCTCGCCAGCGAGGAGAGTCTGTTGAAAGTCTTGTGAATCGTTACGCGTCGAGCATCAAGGTTGACCCGCTTCCAATCAGCTACCAGTCAGTCACCATCCTATCAGCGAGATCATGAACTCCGGCGAGCCGTATACAGCTCCAGACCTGGAGAGCGAGAGGCGTTTTGATAGTGACGAACCTCTATTCAATGCCCGATTCCGCAGCTACATCGACCTTCCGCTGATCAAGCAGGGCCAACTGATCGGTACGATCAAGTTTCTATCCAGGGAAAAGGGCAGTTACACAGCCGCGCAGGTGCACCTGTTACAGGACATTGCCAACATCGTGGCGATTGCCGTGTCGAACGCTTTGGCCTATGAAGAGATCAAATCTCTCAAAGAACAACTCTTGCTCGAAAACCGAGTGCTCCAGGAAGACATCGTTCAGCGATCCATTTATGAAGAGATTGTTGGCTCATCGAGGTCGCTTCAGAAGGTGCTTGCCGCAATCGAAAAGGTTGCCCTAACTGACTCCACCGTTCTCATAACCGGTGAGACAGGAACGGGAAAGGAACTGGTTGCACACGCGATTCATCGCCGCTCTCAACGTTGCGATCGTGCGTTGGTAAAACTCAATTGCGCGGCGCTGCCGGCCGAGTTGATTGCGAGCGAACTGTTCGGTCATGAGAAGGGCGCATTCACAGGTGCACTGCAACAACGAGTCGGCCGGTTCGAAGCTGCGAACGGCGGCACGATTTTTCTCGACGAAATCGCAGAGCTGAGTCCGGAAATTCAAATATCGCTCTTACGTGTCTTGCAAGAAAAGGAGTTCGAGCGGGTGGGTGGCAACCGCACGATTAAAACGGACGTGCGCGTGATCGCAGCCACAAACAAAGATCTGTGGCGGGAAGTGAGCGAGGGCCGATTCCGCATGGACCTGTTTTATCGGCTGAATGTTTTTCCGATGCACGTGCCGCCATTGCGTGAACGTGTGCACGACATTCCGGTGTTGGTCGATTACTTTGCGGCACGCCTGGCAGGGCGAACGGGAAAAAAGATCAGCCAGATTGAGAAGCAGTCGCTCTGTGCGATGCAGCAATACTCCTGGCCCGGCAACATCCGCGAGTTGCAGAACGTGATTGAACGCTGCGTGATCTTGGCTGAGGGCGAAGTTTTACGGCTTGAGCCCGGTATGCTGATGCAAGAACCGCAATCAGTCGTGACAGCGACAAATGTGACCGGCTTCGGATCGGATCGAAGAGCTCAAATCGAAGCGGTGCTGCGGGAGACGCGTGGCAAGGTTTACGGACCGTGCGGCGCTGCTGCTCGACTGGGACTGCCGGCAACGACTCTCGATTCGCAAATCCGCGCGCTTGGTGTCAACAAGCATCAATTCAAATAGTGGTCTTCAACTCAATGTTTTGGCGGTGACAATCGCCGATGATCCCGTAGAAAACGATTTGTCAGAGACTTTCCATATTGCAGAAAACTGCGCCCGGTTCGTTTGTCGAACAACGAAAGGTCGCGTCTACTGTTGTTATTCACGCTTAGGATGGTCGCTGGGCAGAATCAGTCGACCGTGTTCCGGTTGCTGTCCTACGGCAAAAGCCACTTTTGCGGGACACGCGCATCGCGAGCTTCGTCTTCCAAAGCCTGCCACTGGCTGACCAAACCGGCGCGTCTTACCAGCAGATCGTCCAGTCGGTAAATCACGTCATCACGTTCACGGGTGGCTCCCTCACTGGAATGGTCGTAAGGACCGGTCGGATAGCCGTATGGATTCTGAGGATAACCATAAGGGTTCTGATTCGGATAACCATAAGGGTTCTGATTCGGATAACCATAAGGGTTCTGATTCGGATAACCATTGGGATTCTGGTTCGGATAACCATAAGGATATTGAGGTGCGCGGATGTTGCGTGGCGGCCGGTTTCCCCGACGATTCCCATAAATCCACGGATCGTTTCCCCGACGATTCCCATAAATCCACGGATCGTAGTAAGGCCAAATCAGATAAGTGCTGGTCCAACTGCCGCGCGTGGACGCATTCTCGTTTACTTCGTTCAGGCGGCCGCGCACGTAATCAATTTGATTGTTCACCGCGGCAATTTCTGTGCGCAGCTCGCGGGCCCGCGTTCGCCAGTACCGCTCTTCCTCCTTGTCAGCGAGAGATCGTTCGCGCAGCTTTGCCCGAAAATCGGCTTCTTCGGCGGCCTGGCGCCGGCGCGATGCTACGACCGTAGGTAAACCGAGTTGTAAGCGGCGCTTTTCATAAGCTTTCTCGCTGTCAATCCGACGCTGACGAAGGGCCGCGAGGTCGCTGTTAGTCACAGTCTTGGCCGCTTGGGACGGCGGCTCAGCTGGAGGAGAAGTCTGCGCCGACTGAGGATCCGCCGAAGTCTGCTCGTGCCGCTTGAAGAAACTACCGTAGGGCTGGTTGTTGGCCCGTTCAGTGGCCGGGATATCTATCAAACTTACCAGCATAGTCTTATTGAAACCCGGCGCAACTTCATACGTTAAAGTAGTTCGCGTCAGTGTGAACTCGTCAGGTATTTCGCTACGTAGACCGCTGCGAAAGACCAGCGTGTAAGCGCTGGCAGCAATCGAACAAATCAAGACCAGCACCACGGCCATACCTGATTTCGCCAAGACTGACGGCACCCGAGCCGCATTGCGTGCCACACGATCGTTATTCATCGCAAGTACCCTCCCTTTTTGCAACTCTCCAAAGTTTGGGGCCGCCGCACTTAGCCTCGGACCTGTAGTGGATCCTAAAAGCTCCTATTAATGTTGACTCGCCGAAGACTTTACGTAACTGTTGCGCGCCTTTACCGCGAGATTTGGTTGGCGCACGCGCACGTGAATCTGACGCTCCTCGCCATCAGCGATATTTGCGCTGTTTGGGTAATATCCCAGTGTGTATTGCCGCCGCAACTCTTCAGCGATAAGAGAAAAAGCCGCAGCCAGTTGCCTGGTGTCGTTTGCCTGATAAACACGGCCGCCGGTTCTGTCAGCCAGCGCGTGCAAATATTGATCAGCGCGCTCGTAATCGGCCTTGGTTGTTCCCGGCAGCGGCGCGCCGCCATTCCACGGCACGTTGTAAGTTTGCTTCGAAGTCGTGATGCCGAACGGACCTCGTTGGGTTGTCGTAACCGTCACAGCGCCGGTGCCCTGCATCGCCTGCAAGTAATCGGTCGTGTCATATTGAATCGGATAGATAAGGGCATCCAATTCCTGGACCTGATAGAGAGTGCTTTGATAGGTCGCCTGCTGACTCGCTGTGTCCACGCCGTCCGTGAACAGCACGATCGCTTTGCGACCTTTGATTCTGTTCAGCTGCTCCTGAATCGTGAGGCCTACCGCATCGTACAACCGCGTGGACGTTCCCGTGTTCGCATACTCCTCGATCGCGGCTTCCATCAAGTTCACGTCATTCGTCGCCTTGGTCAGCAACAGCACTTCGCTATTGAAGGTGACGACGAGCACGCGATCCTGCGGGCGCAGTTGTTTGGCGAATGCGATGGCTGCCGCCTTTATCTCATCCAAGTGAAAATGCGTTGAAGCCGACGTATCGAGCAGCAGCGCTACTGTGAACGGTTTATCGGCCGTTTCAAAATAGACGATCGGTTGTTGTTCACCATTCTCCAACAGCGTGAAGTCTTCGCGTTTAAGGCCGGGAATAAACCGTCCTTGCCGATCCAGCACGCTGACGGGCACCGTCACCAGCATCGTGTCCACGCGGACGATATCGTTTTCATCAACTTCTTCCGGCGTTCGGTCAGCGGCGGGCGTGGGCATATCCGTGGATGGCGGTTCGGGAGGGGCGCCCATCCTGGCCAATTTCGGGGGCGCCATGGAGCGCGCCGTTTCGCTCCCAATCAACGTAGGTGGGCCGGCTTGCTCTTGAGAGTTCTCCGCAGTTACACGACGCGGCCGCGACGCTGACGCCACCTCTCCCGCGGACGTGACGTTTGCGGATTGAGGCCCGTAGCCGGGCGCTCGAGCCGCCTCGTTTGATCCTGTCGCCGGATACGGTTCGCGATCTCGGGCGGATTTCGCTGACGAACTGTTTCGGCTGCTCAGCGAGCGATTTTCACTCGCGTTAGGGCCCGTTCCCGAATCGTCAGTCGACGCAGCGGCTTTGCGGCTGACTGCTAACGAACTCTCAAACTCATCTTGCTTTTTCAGGATGTACGCACCATGAGGGCACGCCGTTGAAGTCATATAGGCGACAATGACGTAGCCGTTAGGAATCGGAACGCCCTGACAGATTCTGAGTGTTTGAGTGCGCGCTACAGACGCGGTCTTTTGGGACCGAGGCAGATTCTGGCGCTGACCGACTGCTCCCGAAGTGAACGTGGCAAGGACGAGCAAGCAAGCGACCTGTAACTTCATGCTGCTACCCCCTGACCGAATTGTAAGATTGGGGCCGCATTATACTCCCCCATTACCTTTAAAGATCAAGTCAGAATCTCCTTGGCCGTTTTCTTATCTCTGTGGCTCTGGAGGAGGATGTCCAACGTCGCCATCCTGGTCTACTGCCCGCCATAGATAATCTGCGTTCACCAGCGTTCATCTGCGGCTTTACAGCCCTTCCCGAAAGAGCGTCTCTCGCGACTCCAAAGAGATCGCTAACGCTTCCGATTTTGCCGAACCGCTCACACTTTCGGCGTTGTCACTACATGAAACCAGGCGGAAAATCGTTGCCAGTTAACCGACGGAGAATGAAACCCTTGATTTGATTTACAAAGGAGAAACGTCATGGTTGCGGAAATACGAACACAGCAAGTAGCAAACAACTTCTTCCTGGATCCGAAAGTCAAATGTGCGCAGGCTCAGGAATTTGACCAACAACTTTCGGCGCTCATTATTGGTCAGGAGAATGCGGTTTGCAGTATGGGCAGTCTGTATCAGCTGTTCCTGGCGGGAATGAATCAGACTGGCAAACCTGTCGGCGCGATGCTATTTCTAGGTCCCACTGGCTCTGGAAAAACACGCGTGGTTGAAGCCGCCGCAGACATTCTTTTTGGTGATCCTAACGCAGTAATCAAAGTGAATTGCGCGGAGTTTCAGCACTCACATGAGATCGCTAAGCTGATTGGCTCTCCGCCGGGGTACCTGGGTCATCGCGAAACTTCGCCGTTGTTTACTCAAGAGAATCTCGATCGGTTCCACACCGAAGACATTCAGCTCTCACTCGTTCTCTTCGACGAGATCGAGAAGGCGTCGGATTCGTTGTGGAAGCTGCTGCTGGGCATCCTTGATAAGGCGACATTGACTCTGGGTGATAATCGACGCGTCGATTTTTCCCAGTCATTAATCATTATGACGTCGAATCTTGGCGCCAGGGAGATGTCCGAATTGATGGAAGGCCGCATCGGTTTTGCCGCTGTCCAGCAACTGAACAACTTAGATAAGAGCCAGATCGATCTCGACGAGAAGATCCAACGCACAGCTGTTCAAGCAGCCAGCCGGAATTTCTCTCCTGAGTTCATGAACCGGATAGACAAAGTAGTGGTCTTCCACTCATTGAACCAAGGGCATCTCCGGCAAATTCTCGATCTTGAACTCCGTGCGTTACAAGAGCGGATCATGCACTCGGCTAGAACAAAGTTTTTCTTTAACTGCTCTGATTCAGTGAAGGAACTGTTGTTACTTGAGGGTATGGATAGCAGGTATGGCGCGCGCCACTTGAAGCGTTCGATTGAACGACTGCTCGTAATGCCGATGTCAAACCTGGTGGCGAGTGACCAGATAGGTTTTGGTGATTCGATTGATGTCGATTTGGACCACAATGGTTCCGACATTTCGTTCGCGAGACGTTCGTGGCAAACGACGGTTGACAATTCGTTTCTCACCGAACCTTCGGTAGAAGAATTTGGCGGGCCGTTGCATGTGGCGCAGCTCAGCCAGCAAACAGTAGCTGCTGCATAGTTCGAGAATCGCAATCTCTTTTACATGGGACAACGCGCCTATCTCGGCTTGGTAGGTGCGCGATTCGAGAAAATGGGCTCTCTGGGGACCGGAGTGAAACCCAGCGTGATCGTGACTCTGGTTTAACGCTGGGCAAACGCCAGCGTGGTCGGTTAAGGCACGCGTACAAGTTTCGGTCGTCCCTGAAACCCCAGTTGACCTTACCGACGCCTAAACACACGCGACATCAACCGCCTACGTTAGTTACCGCATGATGCCCAGATTTGAGAAAGAATTTACTATCGAAATGCAGCAAAAAACTACACACGAGAAGATGATCATTGCAGCCGAGGAGTACATTGTAATCCGGGGCAGGATTCAGTTAACTGACATTGCGAACGAGGAACGACACTTCCCGTTTTGCGCCGTCTATTCCCACAGCTCGCGCGGCTTGAGCGAATGTCCCAGCAGTCCCAACGAGGATGGCCACCAGGAAAACCCAAGCTAGACCGTGCCTTTTCCAAACTGTACCACTACCCGCAGCAGCCTGGCATGGACACGGTAAGCTGGGAGGAGATGGAGTCCGAGGTCGCGTGATCAGCCGCGTAACGGACGTGCCGGAAAAGAGCTACGCCCTGCAACGGCAGAAAAGTTCTCAGCCGCGACGTTTGCCGCCTTTTTGGCAAAGTCGTAAGTGGCCTTCAGATTCCCGCCGAAGAACCGCACCTTGCCTGTTATATCCCGTTCCAACAGCAAGTTCCCACCCTTATCCTTGAACTCGCAGCGCAGCGTCATGGAAGTCGCCCCCGCGACTGTTGTAACCTGGCGCATCTTTTCACTACCCTTTTCGAATTTTTCAACGGTGCATTGAAGCGCGACCAGATCAGCTTCGCCCGCTGCATTTCGGTCGCCATCACGATACACATGCTGGAATACACTTTTCTTCCGGAGCTGATCGATCAGGTTCTCATAAAGAGACGCCTGGAATTCCGCGGGTAGCGTTGTCCCACCGGCCCGGATCATCATCACCTGGATTGCCGACGCCCGCGCCGCCGGCTGATGTTCTTTCGCGTGCAAGAGCGAGCCGGCAAAAAACATCGCGAGCAATACAGAAAAAACCACCGGGTTTCTCAAGTTGAATTTCATGTCTCTACTCCTTTGTGTCTGACGCGGGCTTTTTCGGATCTGCTTGTGTCGCAATACTCGTCTGGGCCCCACGTGCAATGAGTTCCTGCTTGATCATTTCCGCCTTGCCGAGCGGCACCGTAAAAATGACTCCGTGCAGGCCGCCATCGGCATCACGATACTGAAGCGTCAGCGTGTCAAGCTTTGTTCGAAACAAGCTCAGGACGCGCCCCGACCCGAACGGCGCAAGCTGTGTTAGCGTGCCCAACGTTCCGCCGATCGCCCGTTGACTGTCTGTTCCCGTCACAACATTCTCGATGGATGTAGCGCCCACGTCAGCGTTACCCTTCGAGTAACTAAAGCGCAGGGTTCCGTTAACGACTGTAAGGTTCCCTTTAGTGTTCTGGCTCAAACCCGCAAGGCCGATCAATTGGACAGCCTGCGTCGGAGTTTGAGCCTGTTGGGCGTGACCCCCAGAAGAGCACAAGAATAAGGTAACGGCGATCAGTGCCACTTTGACCGTTAAAAGCATTTCACCCTCCATTTCAATAATTAGGGCGGGAACGCCCACGCCATTCCCGCCATACGGTTACGTGTCTCTCTCCACGTAACCATTCTCGTTCATCAGGCGATGAACGATTCAACGTAGTCTCACCGTCGTTGAGACATCGTCGAGTTCTATATCGACCCGTCGTGACCACAGCAAAGGGCGTTCCGGCCCAATAACTGTTGATGTCGCGCAGTGGACCACGTAATCGCGGTCGTGGTTCTACGGAATGTTCGTGGAATTACGAATAGCCAACCGATTTCTCTCACTAATACTTTCGCTCGGGCGCATGGGCCGGCATCTACGCTGGTAGTGGCAAACATTTCCGAGAGCGAAAGTGGGCGAGAGTGCAAACCGCTTAGACAATCAGTTTTAGGCGACACTTCCAACCTTCGCGATGCGTGAAAAAATCACGAGCGCGATTCGCATGGGCCAACCGGAAACTTCGCCACACTTCGGTTAAATTCGATCAATTAAATCTGGAATATGTATTGCCTGGTTTTATCTCCACGGGGGCGTGGGGAGGGTTAGTTGCGAGTGAGAGTTGCTCATCGGGCGGGGCCTCAGCTTGCAAACTAACCCTCCCGGGCGGAAAAGATGACTAGATAGGTCAGACTAGACAAGATCGCAACTACTTGACGTCGATGCTAGTAATTGTCGGCATCGCGATCTCGCAAATTCAGCCAGAGCTTTCACTACTGTGAACACAGACCGCGTTCTTAATCGGTCGGGACTGCCCAACTGGCGAACTCCAAGAGCTTGGGAACGTTCAGCAGGGCGGGAAGCACTCCCACAGGTTCCCGCCCCGCGGTTACGTGTCCTCACCCCACGTAACCATTCTCGTTCATCAGGGCGATGAACGATTTTCAAGGCCGCGCAGTGTGCAATCGTCTCAGGCGAGCACGATGGCTCAGACATTCCCACGCGGCTTCACTTGAAAAAACCAATGCTTCACCTCCTCTCGACTCATTGCGTCTACTAGTGCACCACCACCGTCTCAGCCCGCCACTAACCTTCGCGCACGCCAAGTTTCCTTAGGATTGTGCGCATCTCTTTCAGCGAACCCTCCTGGGAGTCGTCCAACGGGGCGTCAACGTCGTGACGGTGCAGTATCCTAACGTTCACTGTAATTTCATTGCGCGACCAACGTTGTTTCGGTGCGATGTGCCACGCACGGTCGAAGGCCTGTATTTCAAACCGACAACCCTGTAGTTCTGTCAACGTGATCCATTCAGCGATTTTGCGTAACGCATCGTAAGTGAGACGGCAGTGTGGACAACCAGGGACGTGATGACCGCGTCCGCAGTCAACTCGATCGTTTACACCGCAGATGCTGACACAGTAGCCGATACGCCTGGCACGCCCGCCGCATCCTGACCACTCCGGCCAAACTTCGTAGCAAACCTGGTGGAGCAGAACGATGCTTCGCAGAGCCTCAGGAACTGTTGACTCATCAATGGAAGACGGACCTGCGCGTAGCTCGTTCGCAATTGCCGGTTGTACCTGTCGCTGTTGCTGAAACATCATGATTTACGTTTCTTAAAACGACCCCCTTGGTGATCACAGCAACGCGCGTTCCTGTCAGTTGTTGTTGATACACCGCAGCGCACGAAGTCCTGGAGGTCGTGTTTTCACGAAGATTTCGTAGGATCACGGACATCTCAAATAAAGAAGTGGGCGCGGGTTGCGTCTGCGCCCACATTTTGGTCCACCAGGATGACTTAGTACCACACCTTTCTTATAGTCCAGCCTGGGAAGAAAGACCTTTGTTGACGAGCACCCTGATCTCAACGCGCCGGTTGAGCGCGCGGCCTTCGCCGGTGGCATTGTCCGCGACCGGACTTAGTGAACCGTACCCGAAGGGTTGGCCCACGCGACGTAAAGGTAAGTTATAGGTTATGACCAGATAGTTAATTACCGCTTCAGCTCTGCGTTCACTCAACGAGCGGTTGCGCGCCGTATCGCCAATCGAATCCGCGTATCCGACAACCTCGATGACCCAGCCTTTCAGGTTCTCACCGTGCACCTTCATTGCCGCGGCATCGATCTGCGCTTTCGCTGCGGGTGACAGCTCCGCGCTGCCCGAGCGGAAGTGGACTGTAAACCTTTCTAACAGCTCGTAATCGTCCATTGCGTTGATCCGCTCGCTGGCATTGTTTGCCTCCGCCTGCGCCCGATCTGCGCTCACCTGTGCGCGGCTGGCGGCGTCATTAGCGGCAGCGGCTACAGCGCTCAATTCATTTAGTTGTCCCGAGAGTCTTTCGGCGTTCTGCTCAGCCTCGGTGATGCGTTGCTGGTTGGCTTCCGCAAGCACTTTTGTAGATGTAGCAAGCGTCTCGACCGGGTTAACACGGGCTTCGAGAGCCTGCGCGGTTCTGAAGTCTTGTTCATCGAAGCGTATCTTTGCTGCGACCAGTTCACCTGCCTGGTTTCCTCTTCCTTCAGCCTCCACCCGGAGACCGCGCAAAATAGAACTCGGGCCTGCGGTCTTATCTTGGCGAAACCAGCCCTTTTTTGCTGCCTTGATTGTTGTGGTGTTAGTCAAAGTCACGACGGTCTCGGTTCCATCTGATTCGCGCAGCGTGAATGACTCCTCGTTGCCTTTTATGACGATGCCTGTGACCTTGAACTTCTGTCCGTCGAGCAGGTTGCGAGTGTTAGCGGACGCCTTGAGCGCGACCGGTTCACCCGTTGGGTTCTCCTGGGCCAATGCGACGCTTGCTAGCGAAAGAATCAGGGCTAGTGCGACTAAATGAAAGTTTCTATTTTTTCTTCTCATGCATGCTCCTTAATTTCATTCAACATGGAGATAGACAAGGTGTCGTACCTCTCGTTTTGCCTACGTTTTGCAACATGCATTCCATCGTGTTCCACCTGAAGTCTCACCATCAAGCAGCAAATTGAGGATGCGGATTCGTAATTTCATCATGGAACCACGAACTGGGTGGCCGGGAATTTGGCCTTCGTAGTTCTACGCACCTCAGTCGAAAAATTACGTAACCCGTTTTCCTTCTTGGAGTAAAAATCCCCACTATTTCGCTTGGCGTCACTGCCTCATTGCGGTTGTTGAGTCGCGAGCTCACTCAGCTTACCGATCTTAAGAAGGCGCAACATCATCCGGACTACCCCTGATAGCGTGGTTATACGCGATCGCAAAGCGCTGGAGAACATGCTCGAATCGAAAGGTCAAATTGAACCAGTGCTGCGCTATAGGCCTAGCAAAGTGTGAAGCAATTCCTCCCCGAAAGGGCCTCTTCAGCGACTCCAAAGAGATCACGAAGCCTGCCGTTGTTGCACAACCCATCACCCTTTTGGAGTTGGCGCGGAGTGAAACTGACCTCACAATCCTGCGCAAGCGTTACGAAAGGACAGACGAAAATGAATATGGCTTTGGCGGGCATAACTGATTCTCCTCCGCACATTGCGGACCACAGCAAGTTTCCGGTCGCAGCCAACGTATTGTCCTTACAAGCGCGTCGTGATTTGCGCCGGTCGGTGATGACCGACAACAGTGAGAGCCTGCAGGTTGAGTTGCGTCGCGACACGAGGCGATTGAAATTACTGCTGGACTTGGCTATTGAGGCCGTTTCGAACAGGGAGATTGGCGGCCTCGTCAACGCAATCATGATGAGAATCAAAAGCGCCCTAGACTCTGACCGGGTTTGCATTCTCTTGAAGAGGCAAAAAGAAGGCGAACTCGATTTCTATGCGCGCGACTTCCGATCGAAAGGGAGCAGCTTCAACGAGAGAACCCTGATGCCCCTCGCTGGGACGATGGCAAGCTATGTACTGAGCACGGGTAAGCCATGGGCCGGGACTCGCGAGCAGGCGTGTGCGATTTTCCCGAACGACCTTCTGCTGAAGGAGCAATTCAGCACCGGATGCATGCTGCCTCTTTCAGGCTGCCACCGGGTTGTGGGCACGCTCACTTTGGTTCGAACTCGGCACAATGCCTACAGTCAGGATGAGCTTGATTTCCTGGCTGGGGTTTGCAGCCAGATAGCGGTTGTGTTCGAGAATGCCCTGGCGTGCCGGGAGATCTCTGAACTCAAAGATAAGGTAGCCCAGGAGAGGCTTTATCTCGAAGAAGAGATTCGCAGCGAGATGAATTTCGATCAGATCGTTGGCGACAGCCCAGCACTGAGGCAGGTGTTGGAATTGGTCCAAACAGTCGCCCCGAGTGATTCTACGGTGCTGCTTCTCGGTGAGACTGGCACCGGAAAGGAGCTGATCGCCCGCGCGATTCACGATCACAGTCGCCGCGAAAACTGCACCTTCGTAAGACTAAACTGTGCGGCAATACCAACGGGACTGTTCGAGAGCGAATTGTTTGGACATGAAAAAGGGGCGTTCACCGGCGCCATCAGCCAAAAGGTCGGCCGGCTGGAACTTGCCGACCAGGGCACGCTGTTTCTGGACGAGGTTGGCGACGTGCCGCTGGAGATTCAGCCGAAGCTTCTGCGGGTTTTGCAGGAACGCGAATTCGAGCGCCTGGGCAGCACGCGGACGAAGAGAGTTGACGTACGGTTAGTGGCGGCCACTAATTGCAACCTTGAAAAGATGATTGTTGATCGCGAATTTCGCAGCGACCTGTATTATCGCTTGAACGTCTTTCCGATACGCATTCCTCCATTACGTGAGCGCAGGGAAGACATTCCAGTGCTGGCCCGTTACTTCGCTCAGAAGTTTGCACAGCAGATGGAGAAGCGGATTAACACAATTCCGGCAGCAACGATGCGAGCACTGTCCGAATGGTATTGGCCCGGGAACGTCAGGGAGTTGGGAAACTTTATCGAGCGCGCCGTGATCCTCACGCGGGGCAGTTCACTGGAAGCACCACTCGCGGAACTCCAAAGAGTCTGCCGCGAAGAGAAAACTCCGGTGGCGAGATCTCAACCCGAAGATGAAGTAGCCAGAATTGTAAAAGAAACCCTTCATGCCCTCGACAGCCGCAAGAGTGTTTTTGACGAGCACTCGCAAAGACAGCGCGAGCAGATCGTGCGCGCACTTACTGACAGCAAAGGACGGGTTGCCGGCGCTGATGGGGCTGCCGCACGGCTTGGGTTAAATCGCACGACACTGCTTTCGCGCATGAAAAAGTTTAGTATAAGCGCCAAACAATTTTGCTGACGTCACGGATCTCATCAAGGTCGAAGCGGGTGAGCAGCAAACAGTTTATTTAACAAGAATTGAAAGGTATATCGGCGAGACAAGCTGCTACCGCTCAGGACGGGTTCGGCGGTAACATATGCGCGATGTCAACAGGGAATGAGTTCGAAGGGCCGGATAAATCGGCCGCAAGACCGTCCGGTGCCCATACGTCATTTTCTCGGCGCTCGCGGCGTACGCTGGTGCTCATTGTGACGGTCGTCGCGATCGGAACAATTGCTCTCTTCTATGTATTTCGACATTCCGGTTCGTCCCGACCGAATGCGGTACAGCTCACCCTCGGCCTGCCGCACGGCATAACGTTGCACAGGAACTGGCACCCGTTCGAGTACATGGCGCTTTCTCCCAATGGTGAAATGTTGGCCTTCGCGGCGACCGATGCGTCGGGTGAGAGCTCTTTGTGGATCCGACCGCTGAGTTCTTCAGAAGCGCGAAAACTGGAACAGACTGAGGGCGCATTGCTGCCCTTCTGGTCACCAGACTCACAGTTCATCGGCTTTTGGGCGGGTGGAAAACTGAAGAAAATAAGACGATCGGGGGAAACTCCCGAAACAATCGTCGAGGTTCCAGACATCGCGCAAGGGGCATGGGGCTCCGACGGAACAATTCTGTTTGCACGAACGGTAAATAGCCCCATTTTTCGCGTGTCTAGTGATGGCGCAAGTACGACTCCGGCGACCGCGTTGCTTCCGGGACAGGTCAGCCAATTCTGGGTGCAGTTCTCGCCCGATGGCAAACAGTTTATTTACCTGGCTCGGACAAGTCTCACCGCGGATGATCCGAACGCGAAGGTATATGCTCAGCCACTTAGTGGCGGCGGTCCCGTTGAACTCGTGACGACCCAGCACCGCCCTGTAGTCGCTGCAGAGCACTTGCTGTTCATACAACAACAGAATCTCTTTGCGCAACGGATGGAATGGAAGTCATTGCGAACGACAGGAGACCCTCTGTTGGTGGTCCGAAACGTTGCTGCGTCCGCAGCGTATCTCGGTAGTTCCGAATTCGCCGCTTCGCAAAATGGAGTGCTGATCTACGGTACCGCAGCGCGATCGTCGATCGATACACTCAGGTGGTATTCGCGAAACGGCTCGACGGTTGGGAGTGTGGAACCAACAGTCGACTATGAGCAGTTCACTCTTTCGCCCGACGGCAAACATTTGGCACTCAATTCGTTCCGACAGTACGCTACGGGCAGTCTGTGGCTGATCGATATCGCGACAAATACAACGGCTCCCTTGGTCGTTGATCCGCACGCGCAGTCCGATCCTGTGTGGTCGCCGGATTCTCGCTATCTTGCTTTTAATCTCTTGCCGAACGGCGGAAGCGATCCGCCGTTCATAGTTGCGAAGATCGAGGCGGGAAAGCAACAGCTAGAGCCTGTTTATGGTGATAATGAAAGGCACTGGGTGGAAGACTGGTCTCCGGATGGTACATTTCTGCTGACCCACGACACCAGGACTCTTTCGATACTACCTCTGAAGGACGATCGCAGACCCAGGGCCGTATACACATCGAGTTTTCGTAAAGATGCGTTCCATTTATCTCCGGATGGACACTTGATCGCCTATGGTGAGCTTCGCGACGGGAAGTGGGAGGTCTTTATTGCGTCGTTTCCCGCGTTTCACGATATAACGCAGGTGTC
>Ga0070697_100001815_pt1 | contig 16312 bp, 11 predicted proteins | sample KBSK1501metaG_FD_65475 | JGI IMG/M metagenome (GOLD analysis project Ga0070697, IMG submission 65475) | Corn, switchgrass and miscanthus rhizosphere microbial communities from Kellogg Biological Station, Michigan, USA - KBS K1-50-1 metaG | ecosystem: Host-associated > Plants > Roots >...
CCGTGGCGGCGCTGCTCGGGATCGAGATCCCCGCCTCCAGCCAGGGCCGCCCGCTCCTGGAGCTCCTCGACCTCACCCCCACGGCGCGGCGGCGGGTGCTCGAGAGCCTCTACCAGCAGAGGGAGAGCTTCGTCGCGCAGTACGTGGCGTGGGTGTCGGGCCGCCCCGCCGTGATGCCGCGAGCGTCGGGGCTGGCGCGCGCGCAGAGCATCGAGGCCGGCCTCGGTCCCGTCGAGCAGGAGGCGCAGGTGGCCCGGGACCGGCGCCTGGAGGAGGAAGAGCGCGCGCGCGTCGGCGCCCTGCTCGCCTTCCTGCTCGTGCCCGTGATCGCGCTGGGCGCGCTGCGGGCCCTGCGCCTCTTCTCGAACGCCGAGCTGTCGCTGGGCGTGCTCGCGGCCATCGTCGCCACGCTGCTCTACCACGGGCTGTTTCCCGTGCTGCGACTCGACTACTCCTTCAGCGCCGTCAACCGCGACGAGCACCTCGGCGCCTTCTTCGCGAAGGACATGGCCCTGGCGTCGGCGGCGATCGCGCTCGCGGTGATGGCGGCATCGGTCTGGATGGAGCGGCGGCTGCGGCCCGCGCCGCCGGTCGCGCTCGCCCGCGTGGCCTGGCTGGCGGCGGCGGCGCTGGGCTACCTGTTCCTCGTCCGGATGGCCATCGTGTACTGGCGCAACGGCGTGTTCCTGCGCTGGCACATGCCGGATCAGTACTGGGGCTTCAGCTTCTACCTCGACTCGCTGGCCCTCATGGCGGTCGGCTTCGTGGGGATCGCGCTTCCGCTGCTCGCCTGGCTCGCCGCGCGCCTCACCCGCGTTACGGCTTCGTCCCTCCGACGGTGATTTCGGAAACGAGGATCGTCGGCAGGCCCACGCCGACGGGAATGTGCTGTCCGGCCTTGCTGCAGACGCCGACGCCCTCGTCGAGCTTCAGGTCGTGGCCGATGCGCGTGACCTTGGTGAGGATGTCCGGCCCGTTGCCGATCAGCGTCGCGCCCACGACCGGGGGCCCGATGCGCCCGTCCTCGATCAGGTAGGCCTCCGTCGCGGAGAAGACGAACTTCCCGCTCGTGATGTCCACCTGCCCTCCGCCGAAGTGCTTGGCGTAGAGGCCGCGGGGGACGGAGCGGATGATGTCCGCGGGATCGTCCTGGCCCGCGAGCATGAACGTGTTGGTCATGCGGGGGATGGGGATCGAGGCGTAGCCCTGCCGGCGGCCGTTGCCGGTGGCCGGCATGCCCATGAGCCCGCTGTTGAGCCGGTCCTGCAGGTAGCCGCGCAGGATCCCGTCCTCGATGAGCACGGTACGCGCGGGCACGTTGCCCTCGTCGTCGACGTTGAGGCTGCCGCGGCGGCCCTCGATCGACCCGTCGTCCACGACCGACACGCCGGGCGCGGCGACCCGCTGCCCGATCCGGCCGGAGAAGGCCGAGGTGCCCTTGCGGTTGAAGTCGCCCTCCAGCCCGTGGCCCACCGCCTCGTGGAGAAGGATCCCCGGCCAGCCCGGGGCGAGGACGACCGGCATCGGCCCCGCGGGGGCGGCCTGGGCCCCGAGCATCGTGATCGCCATGCGCGCCGCCTCGCGGGCGAAGTGCTCGGGGGGACGGTCTCCGAAGAACTCCGGACCCTGCCGTCCGCCGCCCCCGGCGCTCCCCTCGCGGCGCACGCCGTTCTCCGACGCGATGACCGAGACGCGGATGGAGAAGAGCGGCTGCGTGTCCTCGACGAGGACGCCGGCGGAGTTGGCGATCCGTACCTGCTTGGTCTGGTCGGCCAGCGTCACCACCACCTTCTCGACCCTCGGGTCGTAGGCGTGGGCGGCCCCTTCGGCTCGCTGCACGAGGGCGATGCGCTCGGTCAGCTCGAGGCCCCCGACGGCCGCCGGCGCATAGCGGCGCTCCACGGGAGCGGGGGACACGGGCTGGGGCTCGACGCGGCGGCTCTCGGACGCGATGTGGGCCGCGGTCTGCGCGGCGCGGGCCATCGCCGGCCACGACAAGTCGTCGGTGTAGGCGTACCCGGTGCGCTCGCCCGCCACCACCCGCACGCCCAGGCCGCAGGTCAGGCCCGCGGAGGCGGTGCGGATGATGCCCTCCTCGAGCAGTATCGAGGAGGTCCGCTGGTGTTCGAAGTAGAGGTCGGCGAAGCTCCCGCCCCGCGCGAGGGCCAGGGAAAGCAGGCGCTCCATCTCCGGGACCCCGACGTCGGCGGGCGTGCGCGAGCGCTCGTCGGCGAACACGAGGCCACTATAGCAGCCTGGCCCTTGAGGATGGACCCGGCGTCCTTTAACATGATCGACCCGGCCCAGAAGGAAGCTGAAACCCCGAGGGCCCTTCGTTCGTATTGACTCAAATGGGGATCGCTCGGCGGGAGGTGTGATGACGAGGCAGAGCCGGCGGGTGCTGAGAGGCGTCATCGGGGTGGCCGCGCTGGCCGGCATCGTCGCCGTCAACGTCAACGTCGACAGCAGCACCCAGATCTCGGTCCTGGCTCAGAAGGCCGCGCGTCGCGACCTGGTCTCGGTCGTCTCCGCCTCGGGTGAGATCAAGCCGAAGCGCTACGTCAACATCAGCGCCAACGTCTCCGGGCGGATCGAGCAGCTCCTGATCAAGGAGGGGGACACCGTGCGCAAGGGCCAGGTCCTGGCCCGCATCGATTCGACCCGCATCGCGGCCGGAGAGCGCCAGTCGGCGGCGGCGCTGGAGGGGGCCAAGGCGGACCTGGCCCGGGCCCAGGCCGACGTCGAGGTGTCCCGCCTCGCGTTCGAGCGCCAGAAGAAGATGCACGCCGACAAGCTCGTCTCCGACCAGGCCTTCGAGCAGGCGGACGCCGAGCTGAAGATGAAGGCGGCGGCGGTCGAAGCCCAGAGGAAGCGGATCACCCAGGGGGAGGCGTTGCTGGCCTCCAACCGCGACGACCTCGAGAAGACGAACGTGCTCGCCCCCATGGACGGGGTCGTGACCAGCCTCCCGAAGGAAGAAGGAGAGACCGTCATCGGCGCCCAGAGCTTCTCCCCCACCGTCATCATGACCGTGGCCGACCTGTCGGTGATGGAGGTCGAGGTGATGGTGGACGAGACGGACATCCGCAACGTGCGGATCGGACAGCCGGCCGAGGCGCGCGTGGATGCCCTGGAGGGGGTGAAGATCAAGGGCGAGGTGACCGAGATCGGCTCTTCCGCGATTCCCCGGGGCCTGACGACGCAGCAGGCCAGCAGCACGAACACCGCCAACCAGGCCAAGGACTTCAAGGTGGAGGTCACGCTCAAGGATCCGCCGCCGACCCTGCGGCCGGGCCTGAACGCGACCACCGACATCACCACCGCCAGCAAGCAGAAGGTGCTCGCCGTGCCCATCCAGGCGGTGGTGGTGCGGGAGATCTCCAAGCAGGGCAAGGTCATGGACCCCGCCGGCGCGCAGACGGCGGAGCGCGACGCGGCGCTGCCCACCGAGAAGGGCGCGGAGAAGGAAGGGGTCTTCGTCATCTCCTACGGCAAGGCGACCTTCCACCCCGTCAAGACCGGGATCATCGGCGAGACCGAGATCGAGGTCCTGGAAGGGGTCAAGGAGGGAGAAGACGTCGTCGTCGGCTCGTACAAGACCCTCCGCACGCTCCGGGACCAGGTCAAGGTGAAGCCCGAGGTCCGGAAGGCCCGATCGTGAGCGTGGCTCCCGTCCCTCCCTCCACCACCGCCCAGACGGACGGCGCCCTCATCCGCGCCGAGGACCTCTGGCGCACCTACGTCATGGGCGCCGAAGAGATCCACGCCCTGCGCGGGGTGAGCTTCACGATCGCTCCCAACGAGTACGTGGCGGTGATGGGGCCGTCGGGCTCCGGCAAGTCGACCCTGATGAACCTCATCGGCTGCCTGGACACGCCGAGCCGGGGCCGGTACGTGCTGCGAGGCAAGGTCGTCTCGGAGATGAACGACGACGAGCTGGCCGCCATCCGCAACCGCGAGATCGGCTTCGTCTTCCAGACCTTCAACCTCCTGCCCCGCGCCACCGCGCTGCACAACGTCGAGTTGCCCCTCGTCTACGCGGGGATCCCCAAGGTGGAGCGCCTGGCCCAGGCCCGGCGGGCCCTGGAGATGGTGGACCTGGCCGACCGCATGACCCACAAGCCCAACGAGCTCTCGGGGGGGCAGCGCCAACGGGTCGCCGTCGCCCGCGCCCTCGTCATGGGCCCGGCCATCCTCCTCGCCGACGAGCCCACGGGCAACCTCGACAGCGCCACCGGCGAGGAGATCATGCGCCTCTTCGAAAGGCTCCACCTCGAGGGCAACACCATCATCCTCGTGACGCACGAGAAGGACATCGCCGACCACGCCCACCGCACGATCCACATCCGGGACGGGAAGATCGAAAGCGACGAGGAGCGCAGGCGCTAGATGCCTTTCTCCGAGGCGGCGGCCATCGCGCTCGCGGCCCTGCGGGCCAACAAGCTGCGCTCGTTCCTCACCGTGCTGGGCATCCTCATCGGCGTCTCGTCGGTCGTGGCCGTGGTCGCCATCACCGAGGGGCTCGACCGCTACATGGCCAACCAGGTCCTGTCTCTCGGGAGCCGGAGCTTCAGCATCCAGAAGATGCCCGACATCATCACCAGCCGCGCCATGTGGCTGGAGATGCAGAAGCGCAAGGACGTCCTCCTCGCCGACATGGACGCGGTGAAGGCGGCCTGCGACGCCTGCGGCGAGGTCGGCGCCCGGGTGCAGACCGTCCGCACGGTGAAGTACGGCCGCACCAAGCAGCCCGACGTCGACATCATGGGCGTGACCGAGAACTTCAGCCGCATCGGCTCCGTGCGCGACCTCATCACGGGACGGCAGCTCATCGCGGACGACGTGGACACCGCGCGGCCGGTCGGCGTGATCGGCGCCGACATCAAGGACGCCTTCTTCGGTCAGACCGAGCCGCTGGGCAAGACGATCCTCGTCGACAGCCACGAGGTCCGGGTGATCGGGGTGGCGGAGCGGAAGGGCAAGATCTTCGGAAACAGCCAGGACAACTTCGTCTGGGTCCCGATCACGACCTGGCGGAAGTTCTACGGCACCCGCCGGTCCGTCGTCATCCAGGCCGAGGCGCGCAACATGGACCTCATGGAGACGGCGCAGGACCAGACGCGGGTCGTGATGCGCGCCCGGCGCCACCTCGGCTTCGCCAAGCCCGACGACTTCAGCATCGAGACCGGCGAGACGGTGATGGACTTCTGGCAGAGCGCCACCCGCGGCATCTACGTCGTCACCATCGTGGTCACCGCCATGAGCCTCATCATCGGGGGAGTGGTGGTGATGAACATCATGCTCGTCTCCGTCACCGAGCGGATCCGCGAGATCGGCGTCCGCAAGGCGCTCGGGGCCCGCCGGCGCGACATACTGCGGCAGTTCCTGGTGGAGTCGGTGTTGCTGTCCGCCCTCGGAGGCGCCCTCGGCATCGTCGGCGCGACCGTCTTTTCCATGGCCCTGGCCGCCATTCTCGGCGGGATCATGTCCGCCGACTTCTCCGCCCCCGTGCGGCTGTGGGCGGTGACGCTCGCGCTCTTCGTCTCGAGCCTGGTCGGCCTGGTGGCCGGGATCTATCCCGCCAGCCGGGCGGCGTCGCTCGACCCCGTCGTCGCGCTGAGGAACGAATGAGCCTCTCCCGCCGCATCGCGGTCCGCTGGCCCGTCCTCTTCTCGATGCGCGAGGCGGTGGGGATGGGCCTGGCCGCGATCAAGGCCTACAAGCTGCGCGCGGGGCTGACCATCCTCGGCGTCGTCATGGGCATCATGACCGTCACCGGCATGAGCTCCATCGTGGCCGGCCTCAACGCGAGCATGGCCCGCCAGATCGAGAGCCTCGGCTCCTCGGTCCTCCTCATCCGTCCGTTCGCGCCCGGCGAGCACGTCTCCGACGAGGAGTGGCGGAAGAGGAAGGGCCTCTCGATGGACGAGGTGCAGGCCATCGCCGCCCTGCCCCTGGTGCGCGCCATCTCCCCCATGGAGCTGATCCGGGTGGAGATGATCAAGTACGGCAACCAGAAGGTGCAGGACGCCACCATCCTCGGCACCACCAACGCCTACGAGACGGTCCACGATGCGTTCGTGCAGAAGGGCCGCTTCCTCTCCGAGGTGGACGTGGACCGCGCCTCGCCGGTGGCGGTGCTCGGCACCGACGTGGTGGACGCGCTCTTCGCGGGCGTGGACCCGATCGACAAGGAGATCTTCCTCGACGGGCGCCGGTTCCGGGTCATCGGCGTAATGGAGCGGAAGGGAAAGTTCCTGTTCCAGAGCCGCGACAACATCATCCTCATCCCGCGCGGCGCGATCCAGCGGCGCGACCAGCGCTTCAACTTCCTGGTCGCCGACGTGAAGCCGCTCTCGCCCGTGGTCATCGACAAGTCGGTCGACCAGATCCGCGAGGCGGTCCGCCGCAAGCGGAAGCTGCGCTACTCCGACGCGGACAACTTCGCCGTGGTCACCCAGGACACGCTCACGGATCTGTATCGGCAGATCACGGGCGGCATCTACATGGTGATGATCGCGATCTCGTCGATCGGGCTGGTGGTGGGCGGGGTGGGGGTGATGAACATCATGCTCGTCTCGGTCACCGAGCGCACGCGCGAGATCGGCGTGCGCAAGGCGCTGGGGGCCAAGAAGCGCGACATCCTGTGGCAGTTCCTGACCGAGGCGATGACCCTCACGGGCACCGGCGGGCTGCTGGGGATCGTCATCGGGGGCGGGGTGGCCTGGCTCGTCAACAAGTTCTCGCCGTTCCCGGCCGTGATCCAGACGAGCTGGGTGCTGGTGGCCTTCGGCACCGCGCTCGCGGTGGGACTCTTCTTCGGCCTGTGGCCGGCGGCCAAGGCGGCCCGCCTCGATCCCATCGAGGCGCTGCGGTACGAATGACGTCGTCCGCGCTCGACAAAGGAGGTTCGGTGGAAGAGGCAACGGCTTCCGCGGCCCCGGTGGCTCCGCGGGCCACGACCGATGAGCGTGGCTTCGGGCCGCGGCTGGTGGGGGTGCTGCTCGAGCCCCGAGAGGAGTTCCCGTCGATCGTCGCCCGCCCGCGCTTCTGGCTTCCGCTGGTCTGCTGGATGGTCCTGGGCCTGGCGTTGACGGCGGTGTGGATGCAGAACGTCGACCCTCGGGAGTTCATCCGGAGCCAGATCGAGCAGTCCGGCCACGCCGACCGCATTCCCGCCGACCGCATGGAGCAGGTCATCGACAGCCAGAGTGGGTTCTTCAAGGTGATGGGATGGGTCGGCCCGGTGGCGTTCCCGCTCGTCATCACCCTGGCCCTTGCGGGCGTGTTGCTGCTCGTGTTCCGGTTCTTCTACGCGGGCGACGTCAGCTTTCCCCAGTCGATGGCCATCGTGGCGTGGAGCTTCTTCACCGTCAAACTGGTGACGATACCCCTGATGCTCCTCGTCATGTTCCTGAAGGGAGACTGGAACGTGAACCCGGAGGAGGCGGTGCAGGCCGGCGCCGCGCTGTTCTTCGACCGGGCGACCACGGCCAAGCCCCTCTATTCGCTGTTGTCGAGCCTGGACCTGTTCTCCTTCTGGATCCTGTGGCTCCTCGCGACCGGTTACGGCGTGGCCGTCCGCCGCCCGATCGCCTCCGCCGCCGTGGGTGTCATCGGGGTGTGGGCGATCTACGTGCTGGGCAAGGTGGCATTCAGCGCGTTCTTCTAGGCGGCGCTCCTGGCCGCGCTGGCCGCGCGCCTCGGGGGTTTGCTTGTCTGCGCGTGTGTGCCGGGCTATGATGGTCTTCTTCCGGTGCGCCCCTAGCTCAGCTGGATAGAGCAACAGACTACGAATCTGTAGGTCGGGCGTTCGAATCGCCCGGGGCGCACCATTTAATCTATTCGGCTAGGCTTGAGCCCGCGGCAAAAAACACAGCGCGCCGCGCTCGTGTGCCCCGGGGACGACTCGGGGACGAGTCAAGGCGCTAGCACTGCCGCACCCATCGGCCGTCGATTGCTAATCTGTTGCCCGGGGCTAAGACGTGCCGGGGGGGTTTCGAATCCCCCCTCTCCGCCAAGTCGTTGATCTCAGGCCCGGACAGCAAGCAGCCGGTCTCGGCAGCGCCGGCCGGCCGTGCTGCGGCGGCCCCACGACACACTGAGGACACGGCGCAAGACATGTCCACACCCACGAGGAATCGGGCGGTTACGGGAAGCGCTCACACAGGCCGCGCACCGACATCACGGCGGCCGATTCCGCGTGCGGGAGAACACCAAGTGAGTCTCCTGTGTCAGCGGACCGCCGTCCCATTCGAGCAGCCGAACAGGACGATGGGGTGGCAGGTAGCTGGCGAACCAGTAGTTGGCCGGTAGGAGGCGGGCCGAGTATCCTTGGGGTGCCAGCAGCTCAACGATTGTTCGCTCGTCCCAACCGCAGTCGCGGCACGCCTTCGGGTCGATCTCGACGACGAGCTGGAGGGTCGTCGGAGCTTCGCTCAAGAGCGGAAGCAGGCCTTCGACGACGTCGAGTTCGGCACCCTCCACATCGATCTTGATCAGGCGCAGAGTTCGGATCTCATCCTCGTGCAACAAGTCGCAGAGCGGCCTCACCGGAACGTCTTGCACGTATCGCTGGCCGAGGTCGGGCCGCGTCGTCGTCTCGCCGATGTTGAAGGTCGGGCCGGCGAACAGGGGCAGGCTCCCCGGCGCCCGGCCGGCCGCGACGTTCAGGGCGCGCGTGTTCGCAACGCGATTCAGCGCCAGATTGGTGGTGAGGTGCCGGAAGATATCCGGTGACGCTTCGACGGCTATGACTCGACCCGCGCGGCCGACCGAACGCGACGCGAGCAGCGAGTAATACCCGACGTTGGCCCCGACGTCGGCCATCGTGTCGCCCGGACGCAGACACGAGTGCATCCAATGAGTGAGCTCCGGCTCCCACACCCCGAAGAAGTAGACGGCCTGTTGGATCAGATCCGAGGTGTTACCGGCCATCCGGAAGCCGAAACGCGTTCTGGCCACGAAGGAGTGATCGATCCAGGCGAAGTAGGGCTCCACGATCCGCGTCCACAACTCGAGCTTTCGAGGAGCGCCGGGGAGCCATCTCAGGTAGCCCCGAAGGACGGCTGCCGTTCGCCGCGCCAGCCGTGGTCGGGTCGACCAGCGGTAGGCCAGGTCGTCAATGGACGGTGCCACCCAAGGCCTACCGGCGGAGCGGGCTTCGTACGTTTCGAGACGACTCGCGGATCTCGGCGGCCATCGCGGCGTCCTCCGCCAGGAACGGGACCGGCTCGGGCAGTCGGCGGCGTGAGCTACGCACAAGGTGATCCGCGCCGAGTCGGCTCCCTCGGCAAACCGATGACCTCGCAGGGAGCTGAGGCATTGCGCGGGCCTGCGCCTGCCCGCCGGCCAGCGCCTTCATGAACCGATCATAGAACTCGACGCCCGCGTAGTAATCGCTCACGCGGATCCGCTCATCCTTGCCGTGGGCGCGCCCGTCTCCCTGCTCGAGGAAAGTGCCCGAGACTCCGTAGGATGGAATCCCCGCGGCACGCAGGAATCGGGCGTCCGTCATGCCGGTCTCCATGCCGGGCATCACGACTACGCCTTGCCACATGCGATCCGTCGCCTTCCTGACCGCGGCGAAGACGTCGGGGCGTAGCGGCGATGCCGGAGGGTCGGACGGCTCATTGAACTGCCAAGCGATCTCCACTCCGTCGTCCGCAATGGTTTCGCGCAGCGTCTGCAACATTTCGGCGGAGGTGTGCCCTGGTGCGATACGGCAATTGATCACCGCCTTGGCGCGCTGAGGGAGAGCGCTGGGGCCGTGGCCCGCTTCCAGCATCGTGGCCACGCAGGTCGTGCGAAGCAGCGCGTTGTAATAGGGATCCTCCGACAGGCGCTCGACTGCAGCCGCATCCGGCGGATCGCGCGACACGGCCTTCATGTCGGCAGCCACCTGGCCCGACTCGAGCGCGCTCAGCGCGTCAAACTGGGCGCGCGTGACATCGTTCAGCACGACAGGGAATCGCAGCTTCGCGATCCGGTCGAGCGCCGCATTCAGCTGGTAGATCGCGTTGTCCTTGCGGGGCTGGGACCCGTGCCCGCCGCGATTGTGAGTGACGAGCTGCAGGATGGTCTCCTTCTTCTCGCCCGCCGCGACGGCGATGCTATAGGGCTTCCGGTCGCGGGTCTGAAAATCGCCGCCGTCCGAGTTCAGGGAATATTCCGCATCGATCAGGTCCCGATGGTTCTTCAGCAACCAGTCGACGCCGTCCTCGTCGCCGTAGAGCTCTTCGTCCGCCGTGAGCGCCAGCACCAGATCCCTGGCGGGGACCCAGCCTTCCTGCTTCCAGCGGATGAAGTTCGTGACAACGATCGCGGCGGCTCCCTTCATGTCCTGGGTGCCGCGCCCGTAGAAGTATCCGTCGCGCTCGACGAACTTGAACGGATCGAGATCGGGCGACCAGTCCTCCTTCGGCGCCTCGACCACGTCCAGATGCCCGAAGATCAGGATGGGTTTGGCCCTGCCGCTGCCGTGCAGGCGCGCGACGACATTCTTCTTCCGCGCCGAAGGCCCGATCACCTGGATGTCGGCTTCGGGAAACCCCGCCGCGCGCAGTCGCTGCGCCACGGCCTCCGCCGCCGGCGTCGAGCCGACGCCGGAGTCCGTCGTCTTGATCTCGATCAGCTCTCGGAATATCTCACGCGCGAGCGGCCGGTAGTCGCGCGCGGCCGCAGCCTGCGTCCGGGTCGACAGTGGGGTGAGGTGCGCAATCAGACCGAGGATTACGAACAACGGACTGTTCTGCTTTCTCATCGCCCCCCACGCTGTTTCGCTCACTCTACCAGAGCAGGTTGTAGACGGCCGCTGACCCTCCCGCCGCCCGATCAGATCCTTGACAGCCCATCCCTGCCTGGAGGCCGGACATCGACGAAAGCGCTGAGGTACGCGGCCAGCCTCGCCGAAGACGAGGACGATCGAGTTTGGCGGCTGAAGCTTCTAATCGATGCAGCTCAGGAAGGCGCTCTGAGTCCGTGCGCCGGCGCTACGGCAAGCCCTCGACGCGGAGATCGAACGGCGCATGGCCTGGTCCCCAGACGAGGCGCCACTTTCGGGCATCAGCGAACGGACCGCCTACAAGTGGAAAGCCCGCTACCGAGCCGAAGGCGAAGCAGGGCTCCGCGATCGCAGCTCGAGGCCGGCTTCCATTCCTCGGCAGACGCCTGGGAATTCGTCCACGTCGCCGTCGACGATGCTTCCCGACTGGCCTACATCGAGGTGCTGGCCAACGAGCTCGCCACCACCACCGCCGGCTTCCTGACCATTAAGGGCTCCGTGTGGACGGCGGTGATCGTAGTAGCGAAGCCACCCTGCGAGAGCGGCGATACGACGCTTTGGATGGAGACACTATCCCCCCTTCCGGCGTGACGGGTCAAGGTTGAGATTGCGTGTCAGTGGGCTGGCCCCGATCTCTCGCCCTCGTCGTCCACCGGCACACGGACGACCTCTCGGACGTCAGGAGGTGGCTCCTCCGGTGAGCCGAGACCGAGATGGTCCAAGCAAAACATCCGCCAGCCCTCACGCCAAATAACGCGCCAATGCCTCCATTCAATGCGAGCTCATTTGCGAGCTGAAGAAGAGGAAGAAGTTTGATCCAACCTCAATCGCTCTACCCGCCGCCTCTGCATCGTCCATCGCCTTTGATGAGGTAATTCCGCTGCTCCCATCAGCTGCTGGCCAGTCACTCTGGTCCATTATCAGCACGGGCCTGACTTCCCACCAAATCGGCGTCGTGTTGACGCGACTGTTGTCGACGACGTGATCATGGTTCGGAGTTGGCACGAATACTGGCATCGTCGGCGGGCCGGTCTTCCCCAGGGCAGCGAGTGTCGCCGACAAGTCAACCGACGAAGCGTGCATGGTGCAGGTGCCAGGCACCGAATTGTTTGGATCCGGGCACTGGGTCGAAACTGCGGGATGAGTCTTCCACGCTTCGGGAACAAAGCCGAAAAGCTTGATTAACGTGGCCCCCAGAGCAGGACCGCAGAGTTCACCTGGCCTTCCGCCATTTGGGCACGGCATCGCATCATTCGGATTCTGGTCGTTGTCCACCGAGAACATTGGAACGAACACGTACAAATGCGCTGTGTGCTTAATGTCTCCGCCGGTCGGGTCCTGGGTGGGCTCGGTGACCGGCTGGCAGATCGGCGTCTGCATTTGGTTGGGGTCGGACTGGGCCAACTGTTGGCGAGCCCGAGGTTCATGCACTTGTCGTAATGGTTGACTACGGCATTCAGATCAGCGAACCGTCCGTCGTGATAGAAGCCGCCTTTGAAATGGGTAGAGAGCGCAGCAATCGGCGAAGTTCGATAGCGGCGGTCCGGTCCCCGATCGGCCTGGAAGCTGTCGATGCAGACGTCGCTGGGCTGGTGCACATTCCATCCAGGCTCCGTCCATAGCGGTTCGGCGTGACAGTTGTTGCATGCCGCCTTACCACTGAATAGCGCGTCGCCTCGTGCAGCAGCCGCCTGATCGAATGTCACCGTCGGGTCGGGCGCAGGAATCGACAGTTGATAGAGCTGCAGGGCGGCAAGCTTGGGAGTGATGAGATCATCATCGGGGTTGATGTGGGGCAGGTCCGCAAAGCCATGTGCGGCGGCAATCGGAAATTGCGCCGCGTCGTTCAGCCGGGGATCGAAGAATCTGCCTTTGCCGTGCATCTCCAGGTTGGCGACGAAAGCGTTCCAGTGGGGGACGGAACCCCAGCCGATCCAGGTATGGAGATTGACTCCGCCGAGACCAAAGGCCGGAGGAATCAGCGACGCTCCCGACACGTTGGTTCCCGTGACGGCTCCATCGGTGACTTGCTGCGGGTTGAATGTTTTTCCATCTAGCGGCAGTTCGGCATCGAACTTTCCCGGGCCCCAGCTGTTCAAGACCGTTCTTACTGTGGCCTGATCTGTTGACAGGAGATCGGCGAACGCGCTGAGATCGGGCGCGAGAGCGACGATTCCTCCGACATTGAGATCGCGATTCGGCCAGCCATCCAGACGATGACCAATACAACCGGTCCCAGGGTTGGGAGTGATCTGCCCTGCACAAAGAGCAGCGTTGGAGTTGTCGACAGTGGAGTGACACAACGCACATTGAATGCCGACCGACTTCAGCGATCCAGAAGAGTCAAAGAATCCGGTAAGGCCAACCACCGCGTTCAATTTGAGGAGGGCGAGCGTGACCGCGGGATCATCTAGGTTGACCGTAGCGTGTTCGATCTGCTGCACTAAACTGCTGGGGAGGGCATCGACGTCGACTTTCAAGCCTACGGCCAGCGCGGTCTTGGGACTCACTCCGGCTCCAACTCCACCGAGCTTGGCTCCCTCGATTGCCTGATGTAGTTTGAGTGTGTCTCCCCAGAATGCCTGGTCGCCAAAGGTGTCGAAGCGGAAAATCTGCTCTCCCTGCTGTACTTTGTGGGCGGCGTTCTCGACAACCGGATCCCGCTTCGTGCTTTCCGCACCAACCTGCGCGGAGCGACTCATTGCAGTGATGACGACGATCAACGAGGCGATGACCGTCAGGAGTACGTGTATGCGAAGTTGTGGTCGCGACATGGAAGGACCTCCTGCTGCTTCCACCAATGGAGGACTTAACGGGTGGGCTGATTTGTGGCCAAGGTGAGCACTTCGCGAACAGAGCAGTAATCGGGCGGCCTTCTCGAAAGACCGATAACCGATAGGGCGTTGAATCCGCGGCCTCGGTCGCCGAAGTCAGCGGTGGGGAGCTTCGGACCCCTCGAAGCCTTCCACCAGCCATGCGAGGGTGCCGGCATGACCTCGGCCGGACCACTTGGCCGCATCGACGCATCGAAACGCCCTTGCGCCTTCGCTGGAGCAAGCGTCGTTCCGCGCGGGAAACGGGGCGTTTCAGCGGGATGCGAGCTGTCGGCCCGGTCCGACTTTCGCGACCGGTAAATCGCTTACGGGTCTTTCCGAGTTCTGCCCGTGCGCGCTACAGCCGGAGGTTGAAGAGACTGAAGGTGCGGCGAATCCTCCCTTGACTCCGGTGACCCGCCTGCTCGAAGGATGAGGGCGTGTGCATGGCGGCGGCTCACAGCTCCGCCGACAGGCAGGCGTGCGTGCGGGAGAAGATGAGATGCACGCAGGAGTGCAAGTGAGCCGCGGCTGACGGCGTGATTGCGGAGCTTGGTCCGGCATTGACACTCCCCGTGGCCCGTGGAATCCTCGGCGCGACCGAAAAGCTTCCGTCGAGCGTGTACATCCCTTCCAGGGTGTCCCCCGCTTCCGAGCGTCACCGACGAGGAGACGAGGCATGGAGAGAAGGTTGATCGGGTTGCTCGTCGCCCTGCTCCTGGCGGCGGCCCATGCGCCGAGCGCGACGACACGGACCACCACCCCCCTGGACGATGTCCTGCGGGCCGCGGTGGAGCAGCGACGCGTTCCGGGGGTCGTCGCCATGGTGGCGACGGCGAATGGCGTTGGCTACCAGGGCGCGTTCGGCGCCGCCAAGGACGGCATCTTCTCGCTCGCTTCCATGACCAAGCCCGTCACCTCGGTGGCGGTGATGCAACTGGTGGAAGCGGGGAAGGTCAAGCTGGACGAGCCCGCCGCCACCTATCTGCCGGAGCTCGGAGCGGTGCAGGTGCTCGAGGGCGGAGCGCTGCGGGCGCCGAAGGCCAAGATCACCGTGCGCATGCTGCTGACCCATACCTCCGGCTTCGCCTACGAGTTCCTGAACCGGGAACTGCACGATTACGTCGCGGCGGGCAAGACCCCGAGCATCGTGGCGGGCGGCGACGCCTTCATGAAGGCGCCGTTGCTGTTCGACCCCGGCACGCGCTGGGAGTACGGCATCAGCACCGACTGGCTGGGCAAGCTGGTGGAGAAGGTGAGCGGCCAGACGCTGGAGGCCTACTTCAAGGAGCACGTCTTCGCGCCCCTCGGCATGGCCGACACCTTCTTCGAGGTGCCGGCGGACAAGCGGCCGCGGCTCGTCCCCCACTTCCAGCGCCAGGACGACGGCACGCTCGCGCAGCAGCCCGCGCCTCCGGCTCAGCCGGTCACGTTCTTCAGCGGAGGAGGCGGGCTCTTCTCCACCGCGGAGGACTACTTGAAGTTCAGCCGCGCCATCATGGGGGGCGGGCAGCTGGGACGCGCGCGGATCCTCCGCGCCGATTCGGTGGCCCTGATGGGACAGAACCAGATCGGAGAGCGGGAGCTGCGGCTGCCCACGAGCGTCGTGCCCCAGCTCGCGAAGCCGGGCGCGGTCCTGCCCGGCGACCTCAACAAGTTCGGCCTGGGATTCGCCCTGAACACCAGACCGCTCGCGAAGGGCCGCGGAGCGAACACCCTTTCGTGGGCGGGGATCTACAACACCTTCTTCTGGATCGACCGCGAGAAGAAGGTCTGCGCGGTGCTGCTGACCCAGGTCCTGCCGTTCCTGGACGATGGACCGAAGGCGCTCCTCGAGGACTTCGACCGGGCTGTATACGCCTGGCGGGAGGCGGAGACGCGCTAAGGCGCCGACCATGCGGAGGCTGGCGCTGGCGATCGTGGGCACCGTCCTCGCCGCATCCCGCGCGTCCGCGCACCCCGCCCCGTTCAGCTACGTCGATGTGACGATCGGCGAACGGCAAGTGGACGTAACGCTGGTCGCGCATGTGTTCGACGTCGCCCACGAGCTGGCCGCGCAGCCGCCGGAGCTCCTGCTCGATCCGAAGCAGCTCGCCGCGCGTGGCGATGAGACCGTGGCACGGCTCCTCCCGCGACTCGGCCTCGTCGCCGACGGCCATGCGCTCTCCTGCCGGCCCTCGGCGACGCCGGAAGCGCTACCGGACCGCAGCGCCCTGCGGCTCCGCCTCGCGTGCGATTCGGACGGTCCGGCCGGAGTCGTGCAGGTGCGGGTGGCGCTGTTCCCGTACGACCCGGCCCACCAGACGTTCCTCAACGTGTACGAGCGCGGTGCGCTGCAGAGCCAGTTCATCCTCGACCGTGACCATCCGGCGGCGGAGTACTTCACGGGCACGCGGCAAGGCGTCCTGGCCGTGGTCCGCCGGTTCCTGCCGGCCGGCGTCCACCACATCCTCATCGGGCCGGACCACCTGCTGTTCCTGGTGGGCCTCCTGCTCCTCGGCGGGTCGCTCCGACAGCTCGCCTGGATGGTCACGGCGTTCACGGCCGCGCACAGCCTGACGCTGTCGATGGCGGCGCTTGCCCTGGTGATGCCGCCCGCGCGGATCGTGGAACCGGCCATCGCGCTCAGCATCGTGTACGTGGGCATCGACAACCTGCTGGTGAAGAACGGACGTGATGTGCGCGCCTGGATCGCGCTCGGCTTCGGCCTCGTCCA
>Ga0070697_100001816_pt1 | contig 16308 bp, 16 predicted proteins | sample KBSK1501metaG_FD_65475 | JGI IMG/M metagenome (GOLD analysis project Ga0070697, IMG submission 65475) | Corn, switchgrass and miscanthus rhizosphere microbial communities from Kellogg Biological Station, Michigan, USA - KBS K1-50-1 metaG | ecosystem: Host-associated > Plants > Roots >...
CCCGCGGGCGCCGCCGCTTCCTCGTTCACTGCCAGGAGAATCTTGTCGGTGCGGGCGGACGAAGCGCGCGCGTCGGCAGCCGCGGACGCGGCGAGCAGAAGCACTCCGAAGAACATGACTCCTCCCCCATCAACCGACGCGGCGGCCACCAGAATGCAGTGCGCGATGTAGACGGCCCCCAGTTCGGTTGGACGCTGAAGGGGGTGCGCGTGCCCCCGGTCGATCGTCCAGCGAGCGATCTACTGTGGAGGACAGGGTAATGACAAGTGCTCAACGGGCGCACCGCGTCATACAGAGGCCGTCGCGATTGCGCAGGTGGCGGGAGCGCGCTACGCAGGTGCGATGCGGCGCACCGATCTCCGCGTTTTGAGGGGCCTAAACGAGGTGCGCCCGGAGGATTGGGACTCCCTCCTCTCCGCCCGGTCGACCCCCTTCCTGCGCTACGGCTGGCTGAACGCTCTCGAGCAGTCGGGTTGCGCCAGCCGCCGCGCCGATTGGGTACCGCGGCACCTCACGCTCTGGCGAGGAACGACGTTGATCGCGGCTGCGCCGGCCTACCTCCGCGAAGATAGCGATGGCGACTTCTCCCGCGACTGGGACCTCGCCGCCTCGTTTTCCCGCGGCCGCGTCGCGTACTACCCGAAGCTGGCCCTCACGATCCCGTTCACTCCCTGTACCGGGGAGCGCGTCCTCGTCGCGCCGGGGGAGGATCGGGCCGAGTGCGTGGCGAGGTTGATCGCCGCCGCGCGCAAGCTCTGCGAAGACGAAGGCTGGCCCACCTGGCAGGTGCTCTTTCCCGACGCGGACTCAGCTCGGGAGCTCGAGCATGCGGGGATGGCTCTGCGCGTCTCCTGGCAGTTCCATTGGCGCAACGAGGGATACCGCTCCGTCGCCGACTTCCTCGGACGCTTCAACTCCAAGCGGCGCCACATGCTCCGGCGCGAGATGGCGGCGCCGGCCGGGCAGGGCATCTCCATCCGCACCGTGCGCGGTGAAGAGCTGCGGCGGGACCCGGCCCGCTGGGCGAGGGCGGCGCACGCGCTGCACCGGAGGACAGTGGACAAGCTGATGTGGGGCCGGCGCTGGCTGAACGAGAAGTTCTACCTCCACGCCTTCGCCGCCCTGCCCGACGCGGTGGAAGTGGTCGGCGCCTTCCGCGGTGGCGAGCTGGTGGCGGGCGCCTTCAACGTCGCGTCCAGCTCGCGGCTGTACGGCCGCTACTGGGGCTGCTTCGAGGAGCACCCGTTCCTCCACTTCAACGTCTGCTACTACCACTCCATCGCCGACTGCATCGCTCGAGGGCTCCAGGTCTTCGAGGGCGGCGCCGGCGGCGAGCACAAGCTCGCGCGCGGTTTCTTGCCGGTGCTGACCTGGTCCGCCCACGGATTCAGCGACGCGGAGCTGGACCAGGCCGTCCGCGAGCACCTCTCCCGGGAGACGCCTGCCCGCGAGGCGAGTCTCGCGCGTTCCTTGCGCGACTCGCCTATATTCAAGGCGGCCTCATGAGCCCTTCGAAGAAGCAGCAAGGCGGCGTGGGCGTCGCCGAGCCGAAGACCAAGGCGAAGCCCAAGCTCGACCGCCCCCGCCTCTACAAGGTGGTGCTGCACAACGACGACTACACGCCGATGGAGTTCGTGGTGTTGATCCTGCGCGAGGTCTTCGCCAAGTCGGACGCCGACGCGACCGCGATCATGCTCCACGCGCATACGCACGGGATGGCGGTGGCGGGCGTGTACACCTTCGAAGTGGCAGAGACGAAAGTGCAGCAGACGATGGCGCTCGCGGAGAAGGCGGGCTTTCCGCTGCTGTGCACGATGGAGCCGGAAGACGCGCCCGGATGATCGCGCGCCTGCGCTGGTTCTACTTCCTCTATTTCGCCGGCGTCGGGACCTTCCAATCCTACTTCGCGCCCTACCTGCGCGGTCTGGGGTTCTCCGGCGAGCAGATCGGGCTGGTGACGTTCGCGCAGCAGATCGTGGCGGCGCCCGCGGCGCTGATCTGGGGAGGCGTCGCGGACCGGCTCGGCGCTTCCGTGCGCGCCCTGGCCGCCTGCACGGCGGGAATGCTCTTCGCCCTCTGCGGCTTGCCGTTCGCGCGCACCCCGGGCCAGGTCGGCGTCGTGCTGGCGCTCTCGGCGCTCTTCTCCGGCGCCGTGGTGCCGCTGCTCGACTCCACCACGGTGGAGGCGGTGAAGCGCGTCGAAGGGCAGAGCTATGCGCGCACGCGCTTGTGGGGCTCCATCGGATTCGTCGTCACGGCCCAGGGCCTCGGGCTCTTGCTCGCATTCCGCGGCGAACGGGCCGGCGACCGCGCGATGCCGTACTCGTACCTGTTCTGCGTCGGGGCGTACACGCTGCTCGCGCAGCTGCTTCCGCCGGTCGAGGCCCGCGCGGACCGGCCGCGCTGGCGCGACGCGGCCGTCTTGCTCAAGAACGGCCGGTTGCTGCTCGTCCTCCTCGTCTGCGCGGTCCACTGGGCCGCTTGCGCGCCCTACCACCTGATGTTCGGCGTGCTGGTGCGCGACCTCGGTCTGTCCTCGGTGGTCACCGGCGCCGGGCTCGCGCTGGGCGTCGTCGCCGAAGTGTTCGCGCTGCTGGCATTCCCCGAGCTCCTGCGGCGGTTTTCGCTGCGGGCGCTGTTCGCGGCGGCGTTCGCCGGCACGGCGCTGCGTTGGGCGCTGCTCGCGCGCGCACAGCGGGCGCCCGAAGTGATCGGGCTGCAGCTCCTGCATGCGCTCAGCTTCGGCGTCTTCTGGGGATGCGCGGTGGAAGCGATGCAGCGGATCGTTCCGGTTCGCCTGCGCGCGACAGGGCAGGCGCTGTTCTCCGCGCTCGTGTTCGGCGCGGGCAACGCGGGAGGGTACGCGCTCTCCGGCGCGGGCTACGATCGATTCCACAGCGCCGGCCCGTTGTTCTCGTACGCCGCGGAGGTCGAGCTGCTGCCGCTGGTCCTCCTGCTCCTCCCCCTTTCTCGCGAGGAATCGAGTGCATAGCTTGCGCGCCAACGGGGGAGCGCGCCCGTGGCGCCAAGGAGCCGGAATGCCGAAGTCCTGGAGCAACAAGCGCGAGAGGCAATACGAGCACATCAAGAGGGCTGCATCGAGGCGCGGCCGCAGCGCCGGAACCGCCAAGCGCATCGCCGCGGCGACCGTGAACAAGACGCGGCGCCGCAAGGGCGAGACCAAGGGATCCAGCCGCTCGCGCACCCTTCGTTCCCGCCGCTCTTCCAGTTCCCGGAGGCGCTCCGCCGCGGCGCGCAAGGGCGGCCGCGCGCGCGCCCGCGCCCGCAGGTAAGTCGCCTCGCCGCCACGCCGGTGGTACGAATCCGGCGTGGCCGGTCGCTCAAGGACGCCGTCTTTCCATGAGCGGTCCGCCGCCTGCCGGCCGGACCGCTGCTGAATGTTCGCCGCTCTGATCCTCGCGCCGCTCCTGGTCTTTCGCGGCAACGTCGCGCTGCTCGAGGACGTCTATCGCAGCTACCTCGACGTGCCGGCGGGCGCCAAGGCAAACCCGGCGAACGCGCGCGGCATCGCCACCCGCCTCGCCAGCTTCCTGCACCGCGCCGGGTACGCCCTCGCCACCGTGCGGGCGCACGTCGAGGGCGAGCAGATCGTCATCGACATCGACGAAGGCCGCCTGGACAAGGTCATCTTCCTGGGCGGCGGCGCGTTCGAGACCCTGCGGCTGAGATTCGACCTCAACATCCAGCATGACGTCTTCAACCAGCCCGACCTGGAGCGGCAGCTGGCCGCGATGGCACGCCGGCTCGGGCTGGGCGAGTTCGCCTACGAGATCGTGCCGGTCCCCAACGTGGCCGCGCCCAAGGTCCAGCTCGACGACTTCGATCCCATCGAGAAGATCTCCCTGGGAGTGGTGCGGCCGGGGCGCCCCTACGAGCTGCACATCCTGGTGCAACCGGGACAGTTCCGGCCCGGGATCTCTCCCCAGTTGGACATCGACGGAGTGGAAGGCGGGGCCATCGGCGCCACGTATTATTCGGGGCGCCTGCTCTTCCCGCAGGATCGCTGGAAGGTCGACGGACGCATCGCCGGCGCGCTCCGGCAGAAGCTCGACGGAAGCGGCGCGGATTTCGCCTTCACCCGCGCCACCGGTGAGGTCGCATACGAGGCGCCGCCGCTCGCGGGCGTCGTGCGGCCCTCCTTGCGCGCGCGCGCGGAGATCAGCGATCGCCAGCGGTCCGACCTGCATCTCGAGAGCTTCATGTTCGCCAGGCTGGACGGGGGCGTGTACCTCGTCTTTCAGCCCATCCCGCACATCCGCACTTCGCTGGGCGGCGGCGTCGAGCGCCGGCTGCTCTACTCGCTCGACCCGGTCTCGGGACAGATTCCGCTCGTCAATCCCTCGACGGATATCGCCCAGACGCGCCAATACGTGGAGGCCGCTCTCGAGCTGATCTTCGATCCGGAGTCGATCCGGCGCGACCGGCACCACCGGCTTGAGATCAACGCTCGCGTGTATGGCCCTCCGCACACCGGCGAGGAGGGCGCGCTGCACCTCGCCGGCTGGTACCAGAAGATGTTCGCGTTCGGCTGGAACGAGCTGTGGGTGGAGCTGCAAGCGTCCGCGCGCACCGGCAACGTCCTCTTCCCGGAGGAAACGTCGATCGGGGGGAGCTTCCTCCGCGGACCCTTCGGGTCGGATTACGCGCGCAAGGCCGCGGGGCTGCAGCTGGAGTACCGGTACTCGCTGCTGCGCGACGTGTTCAAGATCGGCTTGTTCTCCAACGTCGCCGCGTACGGGGCCATCGATCGGATCACCAAGAAGGACAAGCTGTCCTACGCGAACGCGGTCGGGCTGGGGCTGCACCTGCTCCTGATCGACGAGTTCCAGCTCGACGCCTGGTACGGCGTGGGATGGAACAAGGCGGGTTCGTTCGACAAGGGCGGCGCGCTCGCCATCCGCCAGGCATTTTGACCTGGTCCGACGTTGACGTTGACGTTGACGTCGACGTTGACGTGAGCGTGGACGGCGACGGCGACGTGGCCGTGGACGATCGCGGCTAGAACATATCTCATGACCTGCTGCGGAATGATCATTCTCAGCCGTAGCCCCTAAGCCGCCTGCGGCGGCCGGGGCTAGTGCCGAGCCACCCGCAGATCGAGCGCCGCCGCCAGCTCCCGCGCTTTGTTCTGGAGGAGCCTGGTGTTCTTCGGCCCCATGCGGAGCAGAAGCTTCTCGACCGGCCCCTGCGCCTCCAGCTTCTCGTCCTCGAAGCCGAAATTGTTCGCGCCCTTCGGGACCAGACGCACCGGCTTCTCCACCACGGGCGCGTCGATGATGCGCTGCAACGCCTTCGCCGCGACCTGGTCGAACTTCCGATCCGGGTAGCCGAGCTTGCGGTACGCGGTCTCCAACAAAGGATGCATGTCGCGGACCACCTGCGCCGCGCCTTTGGCGTCGACGGAAGCGATCACCGCCACGATCCGGTCATAGCGCCCGCTCTCCAGGCGCTCCGACTTCTGCGGGTTCACGCTGATGAAGTCGAGCTGCTTTCGCGGGCTCACGCCCTCGGCCACGTTGTCCACGAACACCACGAACCGGTCGAGCAGGTCGGAGACGCCCAGCCACTGCGCCCACTCCGGCATCGTGGAGAGCGAGGCCAGGTCCTTGCGCATCTGCGCATCGCTCTTCTCGGCGGGCGGCAGGGGCGCGTCCGGCGCTTTGGGCGCCTGGGCTTGCGGCTGCGCCGGCGGCGGCGGTTGCGCGGCAGGACGTCGCAGGTACCAGTAGCCGACGCCGATGGCCGCGATCGCGGCGACGGCCACGGCGATCGGGATCCAGGAGCGCTTGTTTTCCATGATGGGAAAACATTCGTATCCCCGCAGCCATTTCGGTTCAAGAGTCGACGTCGCGGAACGCCGTCCCTCAGCTCAGGCGAAGACCCGGACCAAGGCCGGGAACGCCTTCGGGACCTTCGCCACGGCGTGAAGGGCGGCCCGCCGCAACGCCGGCCGGCGGGAGAGCGCGACGAGCGCGCGCGCGGGAAGGGCGTACTCGAGCCACCGGGTGCGCACGCCCGCGTCATAGCGGCGCAACGCCGGCCCCAGATCCGTCGAGAGGTCGTCCGGAAGCGATTCCAGGAGGATCGCGGATGCCGTGAACGCCAGCGAGAGCCCCTGGCCGGTGATGGCGTCCACGTAGCCCGCCGCGTCGCCGATCAGCGCGAGCCGCCCCGCCCAGCGCGCGCGCACTCTCTGCAGCAAGGGGCCCGCGCCGCGGAGCTCCGACTCGACCGGCGCCCCCCGCGTCCTTTCGCGAAGCGAAGGGAATCGCTGCAGCAGCGCGTCGAAGTCCTCGCCGGCGTCCCGCTCCCTCAGCAGGGCGACGTTCACGCTCCGCGGACCGACCGGCGTCACGTATGCCTCCACGCCGGGGGCCCAGTACACTTCGACGAAGTCCGTCCAGGGCGGCAGCGCGAAGTGGCGGCGGATGCCGAAGCGCGCGGGCGTGGGCGGACCATCGCCCAGTAGCCCGGCAGCCCGGCGCAGCGGGGAATGGAGACCATCCGCTGCGATGGCCAGCCGGGCGTCGAGCACGGACCCGTCCGTGTGCAGCTCGATCGACCTCTCCTGCGAGACCGCTGCCGACACGGAACCCTGGCGCAGCTCGGCGCCGCACACTCGCGCCCGCTCGCGCAGCGCCTGCGCCAGCGCCGTCCGGCGGATTCCGAGGCCTTGCGCTCCCCGGAATGGCGCCTCCAGCACGGTGCCGTCTTCCTGGATGTACCGGATGCCGCGGAAGGGAGCGGAGTGCTCCGCATCGACGCGCACGCCGAGGCGATGAAGCTCGCCCAGGCCGGAGGGCATCAGCCCTTCGCCGCAAGCCTTGTCGGGTACGCCCGAGCTGCGCTCGAAGAGGACGGTGCGGAAGCCTCGTCGCGCGGAGCGGATGGCGGCCGCGAGCCCCGCGGGCCCGCCGCCCGCGATCGCCACGTCGTACATCAGCCTCGCATCCGCGCGAGGAGCGAGCGCGCGGTCTCCTTCGCGACGTGCAGGAAGGTGACCCGGTCGGGGGCCCGGAGCTCGCCCGCCTGCAGTTGGCGGAGCGCTTCGCCGCGGCGCAATTTTCCGCTCGAAGTCCGCGGCAACGTGCCTGGCGCGAGCAACTGGACGCCCCACGGCCGCACTCCGGTGTGCTCGAGGACGCGGGCGCGGATGCGTTCGACGTCAGGAGATCCGTCCGCTTCGACGAGCAGCACCAGCTCTTCGCCTTCGGCGGTGGGGAAGCCGACGGCGGCCGCGCAGCCAGGCCGGACGCCTTCGACGCCGTCCAGCGCGTCTTCGAACTCCTGCGGCGCGTAGTTCCGGCCCCGGAGGATGACCAGATCTTTCGCCCGCCCGGTCACGAACAGCTCGCCGTTCTGCACGAAGCCAAGATCGCCGGTGTCCAGCCAACCGTCGACCAGGGTGGACCGCGTCGCTTCGGGGTTGCCGTAGTAGCCCTTCATCACGGAGGGGCCGCGGACGAAGATCCGGCCGTCGCGGACGTCCACCTGGACGCCGGGCAGCGGCGCTCCCACCGAGACCAATTCGCGGGTGCCCGCGATCAGCGTTCGCGGGCCGCGCCCCACCGGCGTGAACGAGACGGCGAGCGACGCCTCCGCCAGCCCGTAGACCGGCATCAGCGCGCGCGAGTCGAATCCGTTGTGCGCGAATCGCTCCGAGAAGCGGCGCAGCACCGCGGGCGCCACCGGCTCGGCGCCGTTGAGGGCGAATCGCCAGGAGGAGAGATCGACTCCCTCCATCTCCGAGTCGCGAATGCGCCGGACGCAGAGACCGTACGCGAAGTTCGGCGCGACCGAGATGGTCGCGCGCTTGCGCGAGATCGCTCGCAGCCAGATGGCGGGCCGCGCGAGGAACAATTCCGGCGGAATGAGCGTCATGGGGCCCGGCCGCACGATCGCGAGCAACAGGCATCCGATCAGCCCCATGTCGTGGTACAGCGGCAGCCAGGAGACGCCGCCCTGCGCGTCGTCGCGGGGGATGATGCTCTCGATGGCGGCGGCGTTCGCGAGCACGTTGGCGTGCGTCAGCGACACCGGCTTGGGATCGACGGTGGTGCCGCTGGAGAACTGGATGAGGAGGAGATCGTCCGGACGGGAGCGCTCCGCCAGCGGCCGCCCGTAGTGGATCCGCTGCAAGCCCAGCGGCGGCCGCGCCTGCGAGACGGCCACGCCCAGCAGACGCGAGATGCGCGCGTCGCTCAGCACCAGGCGCGCACCGGAGATCTCGATGGACCGCGCGGTCCGGCGATGGAACTCCTCCATCCGCCCGAGGCGCACCGGCGGATAGAGCGGCACTGGAATGGCGCCGGCCAGGACGGCGCCGAAGAACGCGTCCATGAACTCGGGGCCGGTGGGGAAGACGAGGGCAACGCGATCGCCGGGAGCGACCCCCATCTCGCGCAGGCCGCCGGCGGAGCGCTGCGCGCGGTCGTACAGCTCGGCGAAGGAGAGGGGCGTCTCCTTCTCCCCGGCGTCCAGGAAGGAGAGCCCCCAGCGCGATCGGGCGGCGTTCTCCAGCGCCGACTGCAAGGTCGGGTGGCGCCGCGGCTCCAGCGGGCCGCCGCTCAGCACGGCAGCGCCTCCTCGCGTCGCCGGATCACCAGGGTGGCGAGGTCGCCGACGGTCCGCACCGCCGCCGCGTCTTCTTCCCGCAGCGCCACGCGGAAACGGTCCTCGAGCCCGACGACCAGCGTGAGGAGGCCGACCGAGTCGAGTTCCAAGTCGGTCACCAGGTCGTCGCCGGGCCGCGCTTCGCGCGAGAGCCCCAGCTCGTCGCGGAGCAGGCGCCTGATTTCGACCAGCACTTCATCCATGCGGGATGAACCTCGGGACCCCCGCAAACTCGCGCTCCCACGACGCCCCCAGCGCCTGCTCCTCGGTCCGGATGCGCGCGCGCAGCAGGAGCACGTTGAGGGCGGAGAATACCACCGCGCTGATCCATGCGCCGTGCGCCAGGGGGATGAAGAGCATCTCGGCAGTGACGGCCACGTAGTTGGGATGCCGCAGGAACCGGTACGGACCGCTGCGAACCGGGACATCTCCCGGGACGACGATGACCCGCACGTTCCAGCGCGGTCCCAGCGCCGAGATCGCCCACCAGCGCAGCGCTTGCGCGCAGAGCGCACCGGCCAGGCAAGCCCAACCGAGGATGCCGGGGAACGGACGCTGCAGCAGGAGCACCTCGGCTGCGCAAGCGGGAAGGAACAGCGCATGCACCAGGGCCATCCAGCGGAACTGGCCCGCGCCGCTCTCCGCTCCGCCGGCGCGCAGGGCGATGCTCGCGTTGCGCCGGGAGAGGAGCAGCTCGGTGATCCGCTCGGCGCCGGTGAGCGCGAGGAAGACGAGGTAGACGCCTACCATTCCAGCAGCACCAACTCCGAAGAGAAGCCGGGTCCCATGGCGATCAGGACGCCCAGGTCGCCCGGCCGAGCCTCTCCGGAGGCGAGCAGATCGGAGAGGACGAAGAGCACCGAGGCCGAGGAGAGATTGCCGACGTCCTGCAAGGAGTCCCAGCTCCGCGCCATCGCGGTCCGGGGCAGCTCCAGTGCCTCCTCGAACGCCTCGAGCACCTTGGGTCCGCCCGTATGGCAGATCCAGTGCGTCACTTCGCCGCGGCGGCGGCCGTGGTCGGCGAGGAACGCGTCCACGTCCCCGCGCAGCTTCTCGCGCACCAGCTGCGGCACCGCCGGCGAGAGGACGACCTTGAAGCCGGAGTCGACCACGTCCCAGCCCATCACGCGTTCGGTGCCCGGATAGAAGACCGATCGGGTGGCGACGATGCGCGGACCGCGGCCGCGCGCGCCGCCCTCCAGCACCACGGCCGCTGCTCCGTCGCCGAACAGGCCGCTGGCGATGATGTTGGGGATCGACAGGTCGTCGCGCTGGAGCGTCAGGGAGCACAGCTCGACGGCCAGCAGCACGGCCACTTCCCCAGGCGAGCCTCGGAGCACGTCCGACACCCTGGCCAGCCCGGCCGCCCCGGCTACGCAACCCAGGCCGAAGATGGGGACGCGCTTGACGTCCAGGCGCAACCCCAACGGCTCCACCAGCCGCGCGTCGATCGACGGAGTGGCGATCCCGGTGACGGTGACGAAGTAGAGATGGTCGACTTGCGCGGGCGAGATGTCCGCCGCAAGGAGCGCCGATCGCACGGCCTCTTCGCCCACCGCGACGGCGGCGCCGGTCCAGGCCTCGTTTCGCGCGGTGAAGCTCTCCAGCGCGGCATAGCGTTCCAGCGGGAGCGCCAGGTGCCGTCCTCCGACGCGCACGGCCCGATGCAGTTGCTCCAGGCGGTCCAGGTTGAAGTGCTTCTGTCCCCACAGATCGCGAAACGCGGCGAGCAGCGCGTCCTGGCTGGCGTAGTGCGGAGGCAGCGCCTGCGCGGCGGCGAGGATGCGGGGACCGGCGGAGGCGCTCATCTCGCGTCTTCCGACTGGCGCTGGCTCCCGGTTATTCCAACGGATCGCCCGTACACGCCGCCCTATATGCAGCCGGGACGTTCCCGGTGCAAAGGGACCGTGCGGCGCTGCCCTGGCGGGCGGGGGCTACAACATCTGCTTGCCGGCCTTGGTATTCACCGCGGCCCGGAGCGCGACCAGGTCGCGCTCCTCCGGCCGCCACTCGCCCAGATGCGAGAGCCGGCGGCGAGCGAATCGATGTCCGGCCGCCACCACCGAGGATTGCGCGGGCGAGGCGTGCGGCGCCTCGCTGCGCGCCAGCTTCATCGTCTCGTGGCGATGGTGCGGGTCGACCTTGCCTTCCGGGCTCACCCGGATCTTGGAGAACCAGACGCGCGCGACTTGCGCCGGCTTGCGGTTGTGCACGTCGACGGACATGCCGATGCAGCGGACGTATCCGTCGCCGTCGTGCGGAAGCGCCCGCTCCCCGACCAGGAACCGCTGCATCGACGGATTGGAGATGCGGCGGATCTCGCCGGGTCCGATGCGCTGGAAGAACCAGAGCGTCCTTCGCGACATTGGGATCTTCGTAACACGCACCCGCCCCGCGCTCGCCAAAAGAAGCGAGGCCTGTTCAAGGACCGACAGCGCTTTCGATCAGCTCGCGCAGCAGCGAACGATGACAGCGCGCGTCGTCGAAGCAGGCGCTGGAGCAGAGCAGGGTGATGGTCTCACCGGCGCGCACCCGCGAGGCCAGCTCTTCGATGCGCTTCTCTCGCGCCTTCATCTCGCCGAGGTAACGAGGGCGATACTGCTCCCAGGAGATCGGGGGTCCCGATTTTCCGTACACCGCCGCGTGCAGCTCGCGGCTCGGGCCCAGATCCGGGTCCCATTCGTCCCACGTCTCGTCCGACTTCCTCACCCCGCGGGGACGGTACCGGCAGATGAGCAAACGCAGCCCATCCCCGGGCAGCCTGCGGTCGTTCCAGCGGCGCGTCCGGACCGGCACGAGAGCGCGTTTGTAGGAGGAATGGCGCTGGTTTGCATGGGTGAATGCAAATTTCTCATCCGACGGTGCGTGGAGTAGGGTTTTTGTCGAAGGGGAAACCTTGCCCGCGCCACGCCTGCTCATCCTCGCCGACCCGAAGATGATTCCCGCGCTGGCGGGAGGGCTTCGGGAAGGCGGCAGGTTCGACGTGAGCGCGCTGTCCCTGGCGGACGTCGCCGCGGCGCAAGCCGCCGCCGAGCGCGCGGAAGCCCTGGCCGTCTTCTACGGCGCACCGGGAGCTCCGTTGTCCGCGACGCTGCAGGCGCTGGCGCCGAAGTTCCGCGAGCGGGGCGGACGCGTGGTGGCGGTCCTCCAGCGCGAACAGGCCGCCCAGAGAGACGACTGCTTTCGCGCCGGCGCCAGCGATCTGCTGTTCATGCCGATGCCGAAGGAGCAGTTCGTCGGCCGGCTCGCGGCTTCGGTGGGCCTTCTGTTCGCGCAGGAGAGCGGAGCGCCGGCCCCGGTCGCGGTCGCCGGCAAGAGCGCGGTGTCCCGGCTCGAGCGAGCCACGGTTTCGGCGGTCGGAGTGGAGGCGCCTTCCCCGCTTTCCCTCAAGCCCGGAGAAACGGTCCGCCTCTCCTGGGGCAGCTTCCAGAGCTGGGGCCTGGTGGTCCGGGGCGGGCCTTCGGCGCAGATCCGCTTCGCGGGCCTCGCGCCGGACGAGGAAGCGAAGATCCAGCAGTGGGTCAAGTCCGGAGCGCAGCTCGCAGGCGCCGCGCCGGCCCCAGCGGCAGCAGCGGCGCCGCTGATTCCGGCAGCGCCATCCGTCCCGGCCGCCGCGGCTCCCCGGATTCCGACCGGTCCGATCCGCCCTCCGGCAGCAGCGCCAGGCCCGACCACCGACCGCATCGCGCCCACCGCCGGGCCGCCCCCTGGATTCGTGGATCGCAAGCCGATCCGGCCGCAGACCCGGCCTGGGCCGCGCCCTTTGACGACGCCCGCCGCGGGCAACGCTCCGGTGGCGAAGGCGCCCGCCGGCGCGGGGGTGGCTCCAGGCGCTCCAGCTCCGGCACGGCCATCTCCGGCGTCGAATGGTTCAGGCGCTCTCGAGGGCCTCTTCGAGGGCGAAGCCGCGCCGCCCGTCGCGCCGGCTCCGCAGAAGAGGCCAGTCCCTCAAGGCCCTCCCTGGCCCAGCGCCATCGATGCGGCGGTGTGCCAGGAAGCCGCGCTCCAGCTGCTCACCGACGACACGGTGGGTCACGGCGTCCCGCCGCACGTCGCTGCCTCCGCGCGCAAGGTGACCGGCATGCTCAGTCCTGGCGAGCGCGTATCGATCGAGCGGACGGGCCAGGACGCGCACTTCGCCCAGACGCTGGCCGCGCGCATCGCGCTGGATGCCGCCTCGGCCGAGGCAAATCGTCTCGCCTCGGGAGGCATCAACCCGATGCTCGACACCGACGCGCTCACTGCGCTCACCAAGGTGGCGGACGAAGCGGCGGCGCGCCTGACGAAGGAAGCGAACGCGGCCATCGGCAAGGGCGAGGTCGAACACCTGCAGCTGATCACGGCGGCCAGCGCGGCGCTGAGCCGCGACCTGCTCAACGTCAAGGAGCTCGCCGACCGCTTCCGCGGAGTGACCGCCGCGCCTCGGCTCGGAGCAGGAGCGCTGGATCCGGACGTCGTGCTGCCGGGCCAGCAACCTCGGCCGAGGGCGCCGGTGTCGCAGGCCCCCGTCCCGGTCAGGGCTGAGCTGCGCGACTTCCGCGGCCTGGACCACAGGCCGGGGGGGCGCGCCAAGGGCGTGTTCGCCTTCCTGCTGATCGGAGCGGCGGTTGCGGCGGTGGCGAACGGATTGTACTTCGCCATCCCGCGCCACCGCCCGGTGCCCGCGGAGGAGTCGGGGGCCCAGACCATCAACGTCTCCGGGCCTTCCGCGCTGGTGACCGTCAAACCAGAGTGGTTGGCCGCCAGGGACGCGAACCTGCCCAGGCTCGTGCAAGCGCTTCGATCGCGTCAGGTGGAGAAGGCCGTGGTGATGCTGCCCAACGGAACGGCGGTGGGGATCGTCGACGTCGCGTCCGGGAAGATCGTGGGGGCGTCCACGCCGACCGCCGCGAAGTGAGGATGTGCCGCCTGCGGCGGCCGGGCTAGAACGCGGGGACCTCGGTGATGTCCGAAGTCCCGTTCCCGTGGAAGACTTCCGTGTAGAGATAGTTGCCGGTCATCGAGCCATTGCACGGGAGCGTGGGCGCACCGAAGCCCGGGAACGTGCCGCAGGCCTGCAGGGTGATGTCGTGCACGCTGCCGCCGGAGTCCGCCCCCATCGTGTACCAGTACCGCATCTTGATGGCACCCTCGGGCACGCCGGTGACGTCGAGCCATCCAGACGCATCCGTGATCCACGGCCCTGCCTGACCCGGCGGGATCGTCGAAGAAGGATTCACGGCGCTGGTCGCGCCGGCCGGAAGCGTCTGCGGGGTCGAGAACGTTCCCTGGCCGTCGTGGATGTTCTTGAAGTAGAGCCGCATCTTGCTCATCGAGGTGAACATCTCGGTGCGGCGCGACTTGGCCGTGAACTTCTGGTAGCCGGGAATGGCGATGGCCGCGAGGATGGCGATGAGCGAAACCACGATCATCAGCTCGACCATCGTGAAGCCGCGCGCTGGCAGCGAGATCCGTTTCATCTGAAATATTTTCGGTCCTGAATCGCACACCGCGCAACATCTCTGTCCGCCCACCCGGGCCTACTTCTTGCGCGCTGTGAGCAAGTCGGCGGGCAACACCGCGTCGGTGCCGAACTTTTCCGCGATGGCGTCCAGGGACCGGTTGAGGCGGTCCCGCTTCTTTTGCCCGTGGTCGAAGAGCCCTAGCTGCGGGCCCTCTGTGCGCAGGTCTCCTGCGTGGACGCCGGTCAGGCGGATCGGGTGCGGATCGATCTTACCCAAGAGGCGCACGGCGACGCGATAGATCTCCGCCGAGTCGTCGGTCGGCAGCGGGAGCGTCTCCTGCCGGGTGACGACGCGAAAATCGGCGTACTTCACCTTGAGGTGGACGGAGCGCGCCAGGATGCCGGCCCGCCGCAGCCGCGCGCCCACGCGCAGCGCCTGCTCGTGGATGAAGGGGAGCAGGTCCTCGCCTTCCAGGTCCTCCTCGAACGTCTCCTCCGCGCCCACGCTCTTCGCGGCGACGTCCGGCTCCACTTCGCGCGGATCGATCCCGTTGGCGAGATCGCGCAGCCAGGGCCCGACCGAACCGAGCTGCGCCTCCAGGTAGGCGGCATCCGCAGTGGCCACGTCGCCGATCTTGCGCAGGCCGAGGCGCTGCAACTGCTCGTCGGTGCGGGGGCCCACGCCCCAGAGCCGGGAAGCCGGCAGCGGCGCGAGGAAGTCGCGAACCTGGCCCCGCGGCACCTCCAGCAATCCGTCCGGCTTGCACAGCTCGGAAGCGATCTTGGCGGCGAACTTCACCTCGGCGATTCCGACGCTCGCCGTGAGCTGCGTGCGCTCGCGGATGCGGGCCTTGATGCCCAGCGCCTGTTCGCGCGGCGAGCCGAGCAGCGCGCGCGAGTGGGTGACGTCGAGGAAGGCTTCGTCCAGCGACAGGCCTTCCACCTCCGGCGTGAAGGAGTGGAAGATCTGGAAGACCTGGTCGCTCACCGCCGAGTACTTGGAGAAATCCGGCGGCACCACGATCAGCTGCGGGCAGAGCCGCAGGGCGCGGGCCATCGGCATCGCCGAGCGGACGCCGAAGGGGCGCGCCTCGTAGCTGGCGGCGCAGACGACGCCGCGCCGCGAGGCGCCTCCCACCGCGACCGGTTTTCCGCGCAGGCGCGGGTCGTCGCGCTGCTCGACCGACGCGTAGAACGCGTCCATGTCGACGTGCAGGATCGCGCGGTCCATCGCTGGCCGCATACTATGCGCCCGCGTGCTTTCGAGCCTGGAAAATCGCGCGCGCCGGTGGCTCTACGGGCGCGACCTGGCGGTCTGGTACGCGCCGGAGTATCGCTGGCCGCTCAGCGCGCTGGAGGCGCGCACCGGCCTGCAGAACCGCCGCGCGGACTTCGCCGCCTGGTACCTGCTGGAGCGGCGGGCGCTGGCCCGGAGCAACCTGCGCAGGCCGCGGCGCGCGGAATACGAGGAGCTGGCGCGGGTGCACACCCCCGAGCTGCTCGATTCGCTCGGGCAGGCGGAGACGCTGGCGCGGATCTTCGGCGTCGATCCGGCCGACGTTCCCGTGGACGAGATGATGAACACCGTCCGCCTCGCTTGCGGCGCCACCATCGCCGCCGCGCGGGAGATGATCTCGGGGCTGAACCCGCGCAGCGTGGGCCGGCGGGCGCTGAACCTCCTGGGCGGATTCCACCACGCGAAGCCCGACGTCGCCGGCGGGTTCTGCCCGGTGAACGACGTCGCGGTTGCCGTGGCCGCGCTGCGGGCGGACGGTTTCACCGGACGCGTGCTGATCCTCGATCTGGATGCGCATCCGCCCGACGGAATCGCCGCCTGCCTGGGCAGGGATCCGTCCTGGTGGATCGGGTCCATCTCCGGCTCGGACTGGGGAACGGTCGCGGGGATCGACGAGACGGTGCTGCCGGAACGCGCCGGCGACGCGGAGTACCTGGCGGCGCTAGACGCGCTGCTCTCGCGGATGCCCGAAGGGGAGCTCGCCTTCGTGCTCGCCGGAGGCGATGTGCTCGCGGACGACCCGGTGGGCCGGCTCGGCCTCACCCTCGAGGGCTGCCGCGAGCGTGATCTGCGCGTCGCCGACGCGCTCTTCCGCGTGCCTTCGGTGTGGCTGCCGGCCGGCGGCTATTCGCCCGCCGCGTGGAAAGTCCTGGCAGGAACGGGGCTGGCCTTGGGCATCCGCAGCCGGGCCTCGATCGCCCCGGAGTACGATCCG
>Ga0070697_100001817_pt1 | contig 16302 bp, 20 predicted proteins | sample KBSK1501metaG_FD_65475 | JGI IMG/M metagenome (GOLD analysis project Ga0070697, IMG submission 65475) | Corn, switchgrass and miscanthus rhizosphere microbial communities from Kellogg Biological Station, Michigan, USA - KBS K1-50-1 metaG | ecosystem: Host-associated > Plants > Roots >...
TTGGGCTGACCCTCGGAGCCTTGTCAGGATACACTCTCCTTGATACGGGACTGATGATCACGGGCTTGATCTCACTAGCTGCGTTTGGTTATGTGGAGCTGAAGACCACGACTCCATTAATGGACTTGAAGCTGTTCAGGATTAGGCCATTCACTGCTGGGATCCTGAGCAACTTCCTCGCTTCTATCTCAAGGAGTGGGATATCCCTAGTCCTGACTATCTTCTTCCAAGGAGCCCTGATCGAGGATGCGTTGACCGCCGGCATTAATCTGATACCGTTCGCCGTAGCCTTCGTTACCGTAGGGCCTTTGAGCGGTTACCTCTCTGACAGGTATGGGGCCCGAGGTTTCACCACGGGGGGTCTGTTGATATCGGCCGCGGCTCTATTCGGGTTCGCGATAGTCCCAGGGGATGCATCCTACCCGACTCTTGCGCTTCTCATGGTCGTCAGTGGGATCGGCGGTGGGATGTTCGTCGCTCCTAACATCAGTTCGATCATGAACGCGACACCAGTGACCAGGAGGGGGGTCGCTTCAGGCATATCGGCGACGCTTGTAACAACCGGTGCTCTTCTCAGCCTTTCAATAGCGTTCGTTGTGTTAGCGACAAGCATTCCATACAGCCTTCTACAAACAGTCTTTGCCGGCGAAACCCCCACCGGCTCAAACGCGTCAAACAACATTCCCCTCTTCATTGGTCCTATGCACACGATATTCCTAATCATGGGAATCATGAGCCTCGTTGCAGTTGTCCCATCGGCACTACGAGGTCAGAAGTTCGCGGGAGTTCCTGAATCGAAAGGCGCAACCGCGGAACCGGTGGATTAGGGATTTGTCAACAATTAATTATTCGCGACAAACGAGTATCTAACCATGGTTCTCGTCGCGAAGGACGTTGTGGAGAAGGAATTTCTCTCTCTTTCACGAGACACAACCGCACTGGAAGGGGCTCGGCAGATGAAAGCGAAGAGACATGGATACGCGATCATCGCGTCCCCCACTGGCAGCCCGGAAGGAATAGTTACCGAATGGGACTATCTGTCCAAAATTGTGGCCGAGGGAAGAGACCCTTCACATGTGAAGCTCGGAGACATTATGACAAGTGATCTCGTCTCCGTGGACGCGAACGTCGGACTTGACCAGGTCGCGGAGCTGATGGCTCACAAAGGGATCCGAAGAGTTCTAGTCTTGAAGGACCACAAAGTAATCGGCGTCATTACAGCAGCAATCATGCTCTCAAGGCTGAAAGAGTACGTTGACAAAGTCTCCTCCACAATCGCAAGACTCCAATCCCCGATGATGTAGAAACCCAAATGGTTCACCTTAATCCACGTAAAAAGAACAGCTGATCTGCCCAGTTCCGAAGAAGTAACCGCGTAATGGGCTATGATCCCCCTTCGCTTCTACTGACTAGCTAGATCACATCATTCTCTTTCGAGACTATTGACCTAGAAAGCATATGGTACCGGATGATGTGCTAGTCCTGATGACCATTGATTGATGCTTGGGAAGTCGTCATGATTGGGGCGGTTGTTACCATCTTGCTGATCTGGGGCCCTCAGAAGCTCCCCGAGCTGGCTAAGTCTCTGGGTCAGGCAAAACGCGAACTCGAAAGAGCCGGTAAAGTTGACGCTGAGAGTCGCAAGCAAGAAATAGCCTAGCAAGCATCCCTCTGCCTTCGGCTCCCTCTCGGGAGCAATGTTTAACACGGGAATTTGCCAGTTCTAGTGTGTTTTCCTATGGCCCAGATGCTCCAGTTCAATGGACATGGAGAGCTGCCAGCGGAGATTCTGCGGCTGAAGAAGGAGAGAAACGCAGTCATTTTGGCACACAATTATCAGGTTCCAGAGGTCCAGGATATCGCGGATTTTGTAGGCGACTCGCTAGGCCTCTCGCAAGCCGCAGCTAGAACGCCTGCGGACGTGATTGTTTTTTGTGGGGTTCATTTCATGGCGGAGACAGCCTCGATAATTTCTCCGAACAAAAAGGTTCTGTTGCCGGATCTTGGTGCTGGTTGTTCTTTGGCGGCGACGATTGATGGGGAAAAGTTGCGTGCTTGGAAGAAAGAACATCCAGGAGCTGCGGTTGTATCGTACATCAACACGACTGCGGAGGTGAAGGCTGAAAGCGACTACGTCTGCACTTCCGGGAACGCGGTCAAGGTTGTGAATAGCATTCCCAAAGATCGAGAAATTCTGTTTCTTCCGGATCTTTTCTTGGGGGCATTTGTGAAGGAGAGGACGGGACGCGAGATGGAGATATGGCCGGGGGAGTGCCATGTTCACGCTGGGATAACGCCAGATGTTGTTAACAGGAAGCTGGCGGAGAATTCTGACGCGGAGTTCTTGATCCACCCAGAGTGCGGGTGCGTTACGCAGTTTCTGTATTTTGCCGAGAAGGGCGATCTCAATATGCCCATGATTCACGTTGCTTCGACAGAAGGTATGGTTCGGCGTGCAAGTGAGTCGAACGCGGACAAGTTTTTGGTGGCAACGGAAACTGGCATTCTCCATCGTATGCGGAAGGAGAACCCGGAAAAGACGTTTCTCCCAGTGAAGGAGGATGCTGTCTGCCAGTACATGAAGACGATAACCTTGGAGAAAGTGGCTAACTCGCTGAGAAACATGGTCCACGAGGTTAGGGTCCCGGATGAGACAGCTGGAAAGGCACGGCTAGCCATCCAACGCATGCTTGAACTAGCCTAGGTCGAAGAATTACTCACGCCTCGCCCAAGGTCCGAAACACACCTTATTTTCAAGAACATAGCCAGGCTTATCCATTCGGAATGATGAAAAATGTTGGTTAGCCGAAGCGTTGAGCGCTGTTTGTCCTATATGCGGCTATAATCAAGGAGAAGAGCGCATCCTAGTCGCCCATCTAGCGGGGGTCCATGGAGGAATACCTCATGTTCAGGGCGAGGAAATGTTCGTTTGCAATTACCACCCTGGCGTCGCTCCAATGAACCATCTCGAGTTTTTCAAGCATGCTCAGGAGGTTACATCAACCGCTATCTACGGACGGCCTCCACCGCCGAAATATCAGCCTGTCTCTGTTTCACAAGGACAGGTGGTCTCTATGCCTTTGAAAGAATGGCAGAGCATCGCCTTAGGCAAAAGCCGGTTTGAAGAAAAACATCTCAAGTTGAGATGGGGGTTCTCGACAGCCTCGAGTGGGGCAGTCTTGATGATCATCAACGGAGCGAGATTCATACCTCTTGCAGACTTGGAGCTGTCCATCTATAGTTGGATCCAAATGCTCGCTGGGTTCGCAATTCTGGCAGGGGCTGCGGTGTTCTACTCGAATCAATCTAGATACGTTCAAGGTTCCGCACTAGTTCTCGTTGCGGCAACAGCAGCCTGGGTTGTATTGATCCTGATTGCCACCCGGGTCCTTTCTGGCACCGCCTACGTCTAGGGCGTCCTAATCACATTTATTCTCCTTGCACCCCTACTTTCAACAATAGGCGCAACGTGGAACTTGCTCTCAAGGAAGCCAACTCCACAGAATCCTGAATAGACACTGACTTTTTCCCAAGTACATGCCTGAGTGAATTTCTCGCTGTGAAGGGCGGAGCACGTCAGGTCCAGAATCTCCCCTTCACTAGAAATAGTAAGAGAAAGAATAGTTAAGAAAAATTCTCCCCGATTACAGCAGATTACGCTACCCTAGAGCCGGATAATGAGGAACATCATGATTTAGATTGAGAGAAACGTGGTGGGCGTGGAACACGACATGTCAAAGGTCCAAGGGAAGGATTCAGGTCTATTCAGCGATTTTTCAAACACGGGCCTGAAAGATAGGTGTGAATCGTGCAGCAATATTACGAACTGCAATGTGTGTGGTAGGTCAATCTCCGGGTTCGAACATATCGGTGTAAGGGCGACTGCCGGTCAAGAATCGGGAATCTGGCACTATGCTATCCCTTGTCGCCATCGGAATCAGCTCCGAGCTAGGTCTGCCAGTGTGAAATATGGTGGCGGCCCACTCTGGAAGAACGGCTATGCCTGGCAGAGTATATACTGGGGTCCCTATTTTGCAAGTTCTGCAGCGTCCGCTTGGGTGCAGAGTATTGAGAAGGCTGTCAGAGACATAGAGTCCGACAAGACCTATTCTGGAGGACTATCACAGTACAATGTTGGAATTGGAAACGTCAACTCTCTTATCACGATCAAGACGGCTCCATCCACGAAAATATCTGATGGGCAAATCAAACAGACTCTTGCTAGCTGGATAGCGTCAGGTACTGTTCCCAACCTAGGGACGAAAGGTGCGTACAACATATTCCTGCCACCTGGAGTCACAGCATCTCTCTCACCCATAGAGGCATCATGTGCACTCTTCTGCGACTATCACAATACTGTGAACGGGTCCAACGGACCATTCTACACGGTCGAACCCTACCCGTGTACCAAAGGCTGCAATCAGTGCACCAACAATCCTCTGGACACACTGACACAGGGACTGTCGGAGGAGATGGTCGAATTGAAGACCGACATGAACCCAGGAACTGGATGGGTCATAGGAAACCTTGAACTCTGCGACTATTGCGACGCGAAATTCGTCTGCAACCGGATCAGCGGCGGCGAGTACGTCAACTCCTGGTACGACAAGAACAAAAAAACTTGCTGGAAAGGAACCTGAATCTCTAGATTTCAATCCTTCGCAAGCCACGTTGGTTTCTAGCGATCCCCCTCCAAGAGACGAACGCGTCATCTTGATTAGAACACGGATGTACCTCTTCTGACAGTTGCTGAGAAATCATGATGGCTGAAGCAAAATGGCTGATACTGTTCGGAATCGCGTGTTACGGGTTTGGGGCACTCTCTGTCACTGCAGACGAACTCTATGGAATCGCCCAATTCTACGGCACCAACGGTGTCTACTATTTCCCAATCATCGGAGCAAGAGGGCTGTGGGACGCGTGGATCTACGTGTTCACAGGGTTAGGAATTTGCTTTTTCTTGTGTGTATTCTCGGTTCTGATGCTTCAGCGGACAAAGCCCCCCATAAAGAGGGACATCCAGCCAGAAACAAGGACAGAATAGAGAAAAACCTCTGCGTACGGCCTAAGGTGCTTACCAGTTAGGACTTGACCCGTTTTGGCCGACGTTGTAAAAGAGTTCCTTTCCAGCTACCCTGAGGAAATACGGAAGATAAGCGAAGATCTGCGCAAGATGGCAAGAAGCGCGATGCCTGGAGCGCACGAGTTTCTCTACTATGACGCCATCAACTACTCCCTTAGCGATTCTCCACTTGGCCGTATCTGCTACATTTCACCGATGGAGAAGTATGTCACAATCGGATTCTTGTTCGGCGCGAAGCTCGACGACCAGCGTCACCTGCTCGAAGGCAGCGGCAAGCGAGCACGCCACATCAAGATCAGGACGTTAGAAGAAGGTAAGAATCCAGCCCTCAGAGAATTGGTCAAGGCGGCGTGGATCCACGGGGCCGATTCCGTCCCAAAGGCGAAGAGGAGCACCAAGCGGGCTCTTCGATCTCAACGCAGAAGACGATAGCCGTGACTGATTTCAGACCAAGAGCGGCTTGGAATATAGTCTGCGGAAAAGACCGCTTACAGCAGGTAGAATCGGGAAACGCTAGCCCAGAACTATCTAGTAGCCCTTTTTGCTTGTCACCCTGGCGGGGGCGGCCGGGTTGAACTCGACTATTATCGGCGAGAACCGGGCTATTTTAGGTCCAATCAGGTCCAAGGAAGGTAGCGTAGCGCTGGTGGATTTCAAAGAAGCTTCTTTCATCCAGGGGAAGCTTATCCGTATTACCAAGAAGAAGATGGAGATACTACTGGACGACGAGGAGACCGGTGAACCTGCCATTGCCACTGTCAAACTGGCCGATGACGTGACAGTTGACCTTGATACTGTGGGGGAAGAAGTGAAAGCGATCATGGTAGACGGTAAGGTTGCCAGAATAACTGCTCTGGCGCCGAACCCAGCGGCCCGCCCTGGAAAAGTAAGCAGCTAGAGCGGAAATGTCCTCCAGCCTCATAGATACTTCGTCATAGTCGCTCAGTCGAAGGTATCCTTCAAGTTAGAAGAGAAGCGGCGGCCTGTGTCTAACTTTACAGTTCACCGTGATTAGCAACTTATTTTGGAACCATAGGAGCATCCGACGCCATCTACTTTCCGAGGATTTACCGGCGATTTCATGCGTAAGTGATATTTTGATCTTCACCAATGAGGGATAGTCTGAGATGGCTAGTTCTAGGCTGGTTGTTAACAGGTGGATTCGCAGCTATACTAAAGCGTGGCTGAAGAAAGATGCGAAAGCTATTGCTTCGCTCTTCACCGAAGACGCCGCCTACCACTCACACCCGTTCCGGCCTATGAATCAAGGCCGGAAGAGCATCCTGGATTATACTCTCGGGGCGTTAGATGTTGGACAGATGTATGAAGTTCGTTTTGGAAAGCCAGTCGTGGAAGGCTCCAAAGCTGCTGTTGAATACTGGACCACGATGAAAGAGAAGGTAGAAGATGTAACCCTCGCCGGCTGCCTAATGCTGCGCTTCGCAAAGAACGGGCTCTGCAAGGAACTACACGACTACTGGGTCCTACAGACTGGAAAACTCCAACCGCCACCCAATTGGGGCCACTGAGTGCGATTCAATGGACCGTGCAAACGTCAACGCGACTCTCGAAGGAACTAAAGGTGGCCTTCATCGGAGGGATGTCGATACGACCGCCAGAAAGAGAGTTCCTGCCAATGTGAACATGAATCCTACGAAAAGGGCCCTGTTAGCCATCGAACGGTCCCTGTCTTGGAGGGCAACGTAAGAGATGAGACCACCTATGATCCAGAGGAAGACTGGAGGAAGATACCAAAGACCGCTTGGGTGTCCGTGGAGTTCTAAGGAGTTGCCTCCTGGTTCGGTGGAGTAGCCGCAGCGATCGCATGCCCATCCTCTGGTGCCATAGTGGCCAACGAGTCTCGAATTGCAATCAGGACACAGTGGCGGGTTCAGAGGTGCAGTCATTTCATCAACTTGTTGTGAACGCACAGTAGAATATGAGTTTAGCGCTCGAAGCCCCACCCAACTGATGCCACTGAAGACCCGACTGATCTTACGCAAGAGAGACTAGGAGTCCTAGAAAGATGCCGCAGACCAAATGGGACGCGAAGGGATTGAGAGGCTTAACAACGGGATTATTGTTCTTCGCCGCGATCATCCACATGATGCCAGCATTCGGCAACCAGATAACTCACATAACTGTATGATAGGATAGCTATGGCGGGCTGCCAGTGAAGGCGGCTCGACAGAGCATGAAAAACACCAACGATACCTAATACGGCTAAATAGACGCTTTCATTGATGGACTAGTGGATAACCCGGTTTGCCGGATATGCTAGAAGTGCCTCTCCTGAGTGAGATGGTCCCGGGAGGGTTTGCTTATGGGAGGAACTACCTAGTCGAATTCGATCCCCACTCCCTGTGGTACGAGGCGTCACTGACAATCACGTCACAGTCGCTGAAACGCGGCATAAGAACCGACTACCATACTTTCACGCACATTCCCTCAGAGATCAGGGACGCTCTAACAAGGCTCGGATCGAACGTCAAGAAGCTGGAAGATGATGGTACACTTAGAATCATAGACAGCTTTACCGCCACTACACTGCTTAAACGTGAAGAGACTGCGAAGAGCACCCTAGTTCAGACTATGGAGAGGTCTCTTAGTCTGAAAGATTGGGAGAGAAACGATGCCGAGTTGCTCAAGGAAGCAGCACCCGAAGACGAGAAAAAACGCTTGCACATCGATGACGACACGTCCATAGTCGTCTCATACAACGATGAGAAGTCGTTCATAGATCACTGGCGAACTAATGCCGTTCCTTCAGCCCGAATCTTCGAATGGAGTATGCTGCACTCAACAGTAACCGGAGCACATTCAGAAAACTTCTACCGACAGTTCGAGTCACTTTGCGATGGGATTGTCGACTTCAGGAGTCGAGAAGAGAACGAGACGATCGAGCAATATGCTAGAATAAGAATGATGAGAGGAAAGACTCAGGATTCCCGGTGGCGTCGCCTCCGGCTCTTGGACAATGGACAGGTGGCATTTGACCGTTCGACTCCTGTGGCGGGCGGGCTGGGTATCAGGGCATGGCTTAAGGGGCCCAAGAAAAGATGAATACATGACCGCGAACAGTACGCCGGCGATGTCCTCGGACCTTAGATCTTCAAGAGATTGCTTGCAATGAGAAAATCTTAGCTATTCAAAACCAGCTACACAAACTAGGCTCTGGCGAATTCTTCGATGACCCGCGCTATCCACTTGCTTCCCTGAACGAACACGTCAATCCTCTGGTTCTCGTTAGGAGCGTGAGTATTGCTCTTGGCATGGTTACAACCAATGGCCACTGTCGGCAGACCCAGGGTGTTCGTGTAATAGTGCATGGGACCGGAGGCTGCCGATGTCACTAGGGTCACGGGCTCCTTGTGAAACACCTCTCTTCCAGTCCTCGCTGCAATCTTTGCGATCGGCGAGTCAATCGGAGTCCGGGCCGCGGGATTCTCTGCCTGAAGGTTCACTTCAACGTCCGCGAAGCCGTGCCGGACTAGGTGCCTTTTCAATTTCTCGGCCAGTTTTACAGGGTCCTGGTTGGGAACTAGTCGAAAGTCCATTTTTGCCTGGGCGATAGATGGAAGAACTGTCTTGTGGCCTGGACCGGTGTAGCCTGACCATATTCCTGCGATGTTCGCTGTTGGGTTTCCGTAGAATGCTTTCTTGAACTCGAATCCTGTTAGGCCGAAGAGGAAGTTCTTGACCCCTAGCTCGTCCCGAATGCTATGTTCTTCCAGAGGCATCGCCCTTATCACCTCCAATTCTTCGGGACTGAATGGTTTGACATCGTCATACCAGCCCTCGATTAGTATCCGGCCGTCCTCGTCCGTGATCGTGTCCAGCATCCGAACCAAACGCCACGCGGGATTCTCGACAACTGCCGCCCGGGCGGAGTGAGAGTCCTTTAGAGCTGTTTGAACTTTGAATTCGACATAGAGCATTCCCTTCAAGCCTAGAGTGACTAGGGGCCGATCGTCATAGTCGAGGCCTCCGAACTCCCAGATTGCCGACTCTCCAGCCAGTCTATCTTTGTATCGTGTAATGAACTCGGAAAAATGCGGGCTGCCAATCTCTTCTTCACCCTCGATCGCCCACTTGATATTGCAGGGAACGTCTTCTCTCGCCTTCAAGAACGCGTTTATCGCCATTATGCGGGAAACGATGTTTCCCTTGTTGTCGCTCGCTCCCCTAGCATAGACTCTTCCCTCCTCCAATACCGCTGAGAATGGAGGATTCTTCCACAGCTCAACAGGCTCGACCGGCTGCACGTCGTAATGGTTGTAGAAGACAAGCGTCCTTCTACCAGTTTTCGACGCGAGTTCAGCGAATACTACAGGAGGACCCTTGCTTGGAGAGAACTGTTCCACTGTGAAGCCAGTCTCTTTGAGAAACTTGCTAACCAGCTCAGCAGTCTCGACAAGTCCTTGGTTTTGGGCTGACACGCTAGGTTGTCTGCAGAGGATCTGGAGCTGTTCAACATACTTCTTACTACTGGAATCTATCTGGTGGAAAATCTCGTCTTTCCGTTCAGTGATAATCTCACTCGGCGTCTTGGACACGGGAATCATCATTGTAAGGAAAGATAGAACGAGATATCAACAATTCCCTGTTTCTTTACCCATCGACGCCTACAGGCGGTCAGACTGCAGGTTGGTTTGACGGAGGCAGAAGCTCCTGCACAGAGGTAGGGGTAGCTGGCAGAAATACCACGGCTGCGACCACTGAGGTCCAGAGGCCACTCTTGTCCCCTATCGCAGACTGCGTCATGTTAGTCGTCTTGATGATCAAGCCGCTGGACATGAAGAGCTGCTTTCTCTCGTCCCAGGCTGTCGCTGGATCAAAGGCGACCCCCATGGTGGTGGCCAGCATGCTAGCGGCGAGGTCTTCTGAGTAGTCTCCCGCGATCTCTTCTGGTTGTCCGAAAGAGTGGTGCTCGGAGAGATACCCGTACTGATTTTCCTCGGAAGGAATCGCGATCCCAATAGATGAAGCGATCAACCGGTGTGGCTCATCGGTACAATTCCTCGCAAGTACGACAAACGTAATCTCGCCTGCATGCAACATCTGTATACCCTTCTCTCTCGGGACGAGTTTGCAGCCTGGTGGAATTATGCTGGAGACAGGTACGAGGTTGCAGTGTTGAATCCCCGCATCTCGGAGGGCCAGCTCGAAACTGGCCAGGTTCTCCTTGTGTTTTCCAACACCTTTCGTTAGAAAGAAATATTTCGGGATCATTCCTGAGACGACGCAAGACGTTTGGCCGTGTAGCGTTTAACTTTGGGGTACCCACTGAACTGGCGGGTTTGTTGGGCGTAGCTCCCGGAGGAGTGTTAGCTTGAGGGCAATGCGGACTGCCGTCACCCCGCGGCCAAGGCGGCTGCTGAGAGGTCTGGCGCAACGGCAAGCTTCAACATATCCGCGCCGATCGTGAAATCCAAGCCTAGGAGCAGTGCGTGACTGAACTCGTGTCTCGCCTCCGAGGCATCACGGCGGCGCACCAAGGTGGCTACTGCCCACACGCCACCACCAAGAATGATCGCGGCCGCTACAAGTTCGAGGAAGAGAATAACCGGGTCGAGAACCCCGTCGAGTCCGACCGCCACGAGAACCTTCGCTTCTGTTGCTTCAGCGCTTTCAGCGACGTCGCGTAGCTATGAAACCAGTGTTTACCTCGGCCTTGTGTGCTCCGAAGGCTGCCAAGACCTCCGTCTTTTCACGCTTCGGCACCTTGAAGTAGTCAAGGGCGCGTCCTAACTCGGCTGCAACCTCATCGAACTCTTCGGGTGAGATGCGGAACTCACGATGGGCTTCCTCCAGACCCAGTTTGGTTTGTCCGGGTTTTGTTGCCGCGAATTTCAGTGGTCCGCCAGCCACCTCACAGACCCACAGTGTCCGCATGAACTTGAGGCCTGGCAACCTATCCAACTTCTGGGTGGACCATTCATTGAGAGCTGAGTTTCTTGAACCTTGGCCGACCTTCGGATTCTTCACAACTTCGTCGCTGAAGCGGTCAATCACAGCTGCGATGGCGAAGACGCCACCGAGACGTTCGTACAAGGATCGCTCTGCCATACTTTCTACTTTTCCCCTTCGGTTTCGTATTTATCTTGGACGTTTACAGTGTAGCAAACTGTAGTTCCTCCTGCCCAACATTTTTCCTCTCGAAGAATCAAAGACTTATCAAAACCGAACAATGCAGACAAATCTCAGCGCCAAGTAATATGCGAGATCGTCATAAGACAGTTCTGAGAAGTCTACGACTCTTAAAATCACTAGACGGAGCCATGCAGCACGAAGCCGGCAACAGAAATGTCAGCGTGAATTCGCTCGCAGCATCAATCCTCGACAAATACTTCGAGTGGGATATGCTTGCTGAAAAGTTTCGGTTTATCACGCTGCCGCATCAAATGCTCTCCGCTTTGGTAGACGCCTTGGACAATGAGAAGCTGGCTCAGCTCGGAAAAGAGGCTGGTAAGGTGATTCCGAAAGACGTTATGCTCTTCTGGTTTAAGACGGTTAGCCTAGAAACTTTCACGTCATATCTCTCATTCCATTCCAAATATCTGCACGCAGCTGAATACAAGATCCTACGAGAAGGAAAGAACGTAGTCGTTACGGCGCACCATCAGCTAAGCGATAAATGGTCTATCTGGCTCAAGAGCTACCTTATCGAAGCTATCCGAGTGAACCTAGGAGTAATTCCACAGGCAGAGGTCAGCACAAAAACAATAAGACTAGAATTCAACATCCGGTAGACTTGCCCAAAGAGTGCTGACCGCCGAACCAGGCCGACATTTCTAGCAACGCGGCGTCCGAACAGGGAACCAATAACAATAAGAACGAACGCAGTTGATAACTGAATCTTAATGCCAATCGTTAATGTCGGTAAGGAAAACTCTGGGAATGTTGAACTCTATTACGAGGATCATGGTTCGGGTAAACCGATTGTACTTATCCATGGTTATCCGTTGACCGGTGCCTCCTGGGAGAAACAGCTACCAGTCCTTCTCGACGCAGGCTACCGTGTAATCACTTACGACCGCAGGGGTTTCGGTAAGTCAAGCAAGCCGACAAGCGGCTACAACTATGATACATTCGCTCAAGATCTTCACAGGCTCGTGGGTCAGCTCGAGCTGCATGATTTTGCACTTGTAGGTTTCTCGATGGGAGGGGGCGAAGTCGCACGCTACATGGGACGATACGGATCCAAGGACGTCAGCAAAGCAGTATTCATCTCATCAGTCCCACCATATCTTCTGAAGGCACCGGACAACCCGGAAGGCGTCGACGGTAGCGTATTCGACGGGATCCAGACCGCTATCAAAGCAGATCGTTACGCGTTCTTCACCGAGTTCTTCAAGAACTTCTATAACACCGACCAATTCCTAGGCACGAGGGTCAGTGAACAAGCCGTTCTGTCCAGCTGGAACGTCGCCGCCAGTGCCTCAGCCACCGCTAGTCTTGCCTGTGTTCCAACATGGCATGAAGATTTCCGGCAAGACCTAACTCACGTCCAAGTGCCTACATTGGTCATCCATGGGGACGGAGACCGAATCGTTCCCATCGCCGCGTCGGGACGGCGGACAGCCAAACTGATCCCGGGAGCACGACTGTTAGTGATCAAGGATGGACCGCACTTCATAAGCTGGACACATGCCGACGAGGTCAACAGTGTACTGCTGAACTTTCTGAAAGAAGAGAAGAAGCTCGAACTGACATCACCAGCCTAGGCTCGCAAATCCTACATCGCTAAAGGAAAGACAGCAAACGTTTTCAGCGCTTTAGACGAACCTCCCCCCATGACGCCGAGAGCGTCAGATATTCCACAAGCCGTCCCACAGCCGGTAGCGGCAGGGCTGACCCGTGCCGCGATTTTTCTGGTCGTGACAATAAACCCGGGTGCTGGGCATCGAACTGCCATCCGATCCTTCTGCGCAGATCTAGCCGCTCTCGTGCGTTCGGTAGGTTTTCGCGAGCAAGAGGGAACTCTCTCCTGTGTTGTGGGGTTTGGGTCCGATGCCTGGGACCAGCTGTTCGGGAAGCCGCGCCCAGCAGAGTTGCACAAGTTTCGGGAGATCCGCGCCGGAAAGCGTCATGCCGTCTCGACACCCGGTGACATGCTCTTCCATATTCGGGCACAACGAATGGACTTGTGTTTCGAACTGGAAACACAGATTATGGCTCGGCTCGGACCCGCAGTCAGCCCGGTCGACGAAGTGCAAGGGTTCCGTTACTTTGACAGCCGCGACCTCATCGGCTTTGTTGATGGTACAGAGAATCCCAAGGGTCAGGACGCGGTTGATGCTACCCTCATAATCAGCGAGGACCCTGCTTTCTCAGCGGGCAGCTACGTGATCATTCAAAAGTATCTGCACGATCTGGCCGGCTGGAACAAGCTACCCGTAGAAAAACAGGAAAAGATCGTCGGTCGCACGAAGCTCAATGATGTGGAGCTTGACGACAAGGTCAAGCCAACTTATGCGCACAACGCGCTGACCAAGATAGTTGAGGATGGGAAGGAGATTAAGATACTCCGAGACAACATGGCCTTCGGTCACGCTGGCCAAAAAGAGTTCGGCACCTACTTCATCGGCTACAGTCGTTCGCCACGCACTATCGAGAAGATGCTCCAAAACATGTTCGGCGGCAAACCACCGGGCAATTATGATCAACTGCTGGATTTCAGCCGCGCGGTCACAGGGAACCTCTACTTCGTCCCATCCGCGACTTTTCTCGAGAACGTAAAGGCCAACTAGGCGGAGAGGCTAGCGCGAAAATCTCTCTTTAGCGCGAGCCCTTGCTTTCGCAATCTCCTGATCCCTGTTCCTCGGCTGCGCATTCGTTTCGAGCGATCGGAGAAGATTAGTTGAAACATCGATTATCCCTTCGACCGCCGCCCTGAACGAACGCTCGTTTGCCTTCGACGGTTGACTGAAGCCGCTGATCTTTCGGACGAACTGCAAGGAAGCATCTCGGATCTCTTCCTCTGTCGCGGGCGGGTCGAAGTTGAAGAGTGCCCTGATATTCCTACACATTCTCAAAGCCTCAAGGTTTCACCATTGTCTAGACCCGTTTTAGGGTAGCTCCCTCTTTCTCGAGCTGCGTTTCTTACAGGACCCTGAGCTTAACAGAATGGTTATATAGCTACATGGTTATGTAAGTGCTATGAAAGTTTCTCAATCCACGGCGAAACCGGCCGTGATAACAACTCCGAATGATACCGAAATCCGCATAGTGCGGACTTTCGAGGCGCCTCGTGACCTCGTCTTCCGCGCATACACCGATGCCAAATTGCTCTCCCAATGGATGGGGCCCCGAAAATACAAGATGACCATTGAACAAATGGACGTCCGCCCCGGCGGCCGATGGCACTTCACCCACATCGACACGGATGGCACCAAATACGGCTTCCACGGCGAATTCCGCGAGATCGTGCGCCCCGAGCGCATAGTGCAGACCTGGAACTTCGAAGGCATGCCAGGCGAGTCCCTTCAAACAGCCCTCTTCCAAGAACACAATGGCCGAACAACGGTCACATCCATCGTCAAGTTCGAGCGCAAGGAGCATCGTGACGGTATGCTAGCCAGTGGCATGGAAAGCGGTATGAACGAGGGCTACGACCGCCTTGACGAGCTCCTGCGGACTATGCATTGAACAACGACAACCTCTCCACGACCTTTCAAGCCGTAGCCGACCCGACACGCCGCATCATCCTCGCCCGGCTCGCGCAAGGCGAGGCCACCGTTCAAGAACTGGCAAGGCCCCTGCCAATGAGCCAACCTGCTGTATCCAAGCACCTCAAGGTTCTAGAGAGAGCCGGCCTGATCGAGCGCCGACGCGAAGCACAGAGGATCTGGTGCCGCCTACAAGCTAGACCCTTGCGCGATGTAGCCGTATGGGCTACGGAGTTTCAGCAGTACTGGAACGAGAGCTTCGAACGATTAGACGCATTGCTAGAGAAAGAGAAAGCGCGTAGCGGTGATGACAAGCGACACTGAAGACCGCATCGGCAATTAGCGAAGGACGCGAGGCGTCACTAGGAACGAACCTGCCTTGATCACAAGTCCTTCTCTCAGCAATTCTTCCTTGGCAGCCTCCATGTCTGCACTCCACTGGAACCATTTGCGGACTTGATCTTCACGGGCAAGAACGCAGGCGTCAATAGTCTTCTCTAGGAGTTTCGCCAGCGCTTTCTCATAGGAGAGTCCAGCACGATCAATTCCACTACGGGCTCTCGTTTCCCATGTCTGCCAGATGTTAGCGTGCAGATGTGTCTCCGGATGTGGATCCTCGACACCAATTATCAACGCGTAACTCTCCAGATTCGTTAGTGCTCGGTGAAACTTGGAATTGTTTTCTTTTGCCTCTAGTTTGAGCTTCTTTCTCAACCGGTCCGTGCGGATTGAATCCTCAGCGTCGATGGTTTTGAGCAATCCCTGCTCAAGGTCTGAGAGTAAGTTGCCTTTCTCGACGAGTTCTCTGTGGTGTTTCACGATCGGGTCGAGTATCGGCCAGACCTTTTTCGAGACGAACGTCTTCGTGCGCCTGAATATCCTGGCGGCGAGAATATCGTCTCTACCCTCGATCTCCCTAGAGACTCGGGCCACTGGCTGCCCGGAGATCTTGACCGACCACCAATCCATCCATCCGCTGAAGCCTTTGGCAGATGGCTTCCATGATCTTCCCAGTATGGCGCTGATGAAGCCAGGGAGCTCATTTCCTCCCAGAAACGAGACGAGGCGCTTATTGTGGATGAATCTGTAAACTTCCTCCCGGGTCCTAAGCCGGAGGCCTAGCTTCAGCTTGTGTTCCCTGATCCGGATCTCCTCTGCTTTCTCTATCAACTGTTTAGCTTTCAAGTTAGAATTGAAGGCGATAAGCCTCCTTGTGACAAATGAATATGGTTGGGGAGGTCAGCTCAACTGGGAACAAATATCGTGTAGAGGAGGAAGCTGTTGAAAGCCATGATCAATGCGACAGTAATAATGGCAAGGATAATCGTGATCCTTCTGTTTACGAACCCTGCCATGAACTTCTTCTTCGAGGTATAGTAGACGATAGGAATCATTGGAAGGGGAATCATGAGACTGAGAATTACCTGACTGTAGACGAGCAGGCTGAGCGGGTTGAGTCCAAGCAGTATTGCGAACGTGGTCGGAAACACGTTGATGAACCTTGTTACTATTCGTCTCGCCCACACGTTCCAGTGCTTTCCGATAAGA
>Ga0070697_100001818_pt1 | contig 16299 bp, 10 predicted proteins | sample KBSK1501metaG_FD_65475 | JGI IMG/M metagenome (GOLD analysis project Ga0070697, IMG submission 65475) | Corn, switchgrass and miscanthus rhizosphere microbial communities from Kellogg Biological Station, Michigan, USA - KBS K1-50-1 metaG | ecosystem: Host-associated > Plants > Roots >...
AAAAAGATTTACTTGACAACATAGCGATATATGCGGTTTACAAGCTTGCATTGAAGCCTCTTTTTAGGAAGCTAGCTTGGCTTTTTCAGCCAAGTACTACTGGAGGGTTCAGAAACCACAGCCTGAGGAGAACAAAAAGATGAGAAGAATCGCAGCCAGCTTCATCGTGCTTGTCCTCAGCGGATTCATCAGCACCTTGCAGGGACAGGTTCCGGCGCCTATCCATGGAGTGACCGTAGAAGACACGCATGACGTCACCACAGAACCATTTCAGACGCAGGTTGTCACGGCGCTAGGCAATCTCACGGTAGGGCCGACGACCCGAATCGTCTTTACCCCACCCCGTCCGGCCGGCGACTACCAGGCCGCGACGGCAAGGATCAGCACAGTCAGTTACACCATGGGCCTGCCTGTCGATTCTTCTTCGATGAGCAGCATCTCCGTGAGCAACTATCTGACTCGCTTTAAGGACTATGTCGCTACCTTGGGCAGCAATGTGGATATTTGGGAAATCTGCAACGAGTGCAACGGTGACTGGCTGGGGAATTCCTCGGACGTCGCGGCAAAACTTGCGGAAGCGTACGACTATGTGAAAGGACAAGGAAAAGTTGCGGCTTTGACCCTGTACCAATTTCCGACACTGAATTCGAGCTGTGTCTCGAATCCCTCTTACGACATGCTTACGTGGGCCAAGAAGGACAGCAACGTCCCGCAGCGGATCAAGCAAGGTGTGGACTATGTGTTGGTGAGCTACTACAACGATTCCTGCTCCCCGCCACAGCCGGAGCCCAATTGGAAGACTCTGTTTGCCAACCTCGCGCCACAATCTTCCCCAATGCCAAGCTGGGGTTTGGGGAAATCGGCTGGTCCACGAACACTCCGCCGTCGGTCACGAAGAGAACAGCCCTCATCAAGCACTTCTACGGGCTGCGGAAGAACTTACCTATCACAGTGCCGAACTACGTTGACGGTTATTTCTACTGGGAATTTTCGCTGGATATGGTGCCTTGGACAAAGCAACTATGGAACGTCATCAACGCAGCGATGGCGAATCAGTAAGGGGTCTATGAGAGTGGAGGATTGGCGGGCAAGTTGACCCTGTTCAGGCATACACGAATGATCAAGCTTTAGAGAAAGGGACGTATGAACCATGAGATGGATATCCGCAGTGGCTGGTTTGGCTTACGCAAACGAGTGGCGGTCGCTCTGGTCGTGTTTGCCGTCGCCGTCAACCTTGGAGCGCAAGTCGAGTCTGGCAAGATAGTGGGCGCGGTGCATGATCCCACTGGTGCCGGGCTGGGCGGAGCGAGAATAACCACTACGAACAGGGACACAAACGTGTCCCGGTCGGTAGTGGCCAACTCTGACGGCGAATACGTTATAACCGAGCTGCAACCTGGGACCTACACCCTTGTTGCCGAGCATGAGGGATTCAAGAAGGGTATGCAGGCGCCTTTCAAACTCGACGTGAATCAAGTTGTGCGGATCAATGTCACTCTCTCGGTCGGGTCGATTAATGAGACGATGACCGTCATGGCTGCCGAGCCGCTGGTGGAATCTCAAACCTCCTCGCTCGGCCAAGTCGTCGAAGAGCATCGGGTGCACGACTTACCTCTCAACGGGCGTAATTTCGTCGAGCTGTCTTATCTCACGCCGGGCGTCAACAGTGGGCCCTCGGCGGGGCTGACGGTGCAGCAGGGAAACATACCGGAGAATCAACGCGGAACCGCTGCCATCCAGGCCAACGGCCTTACTGCTACGAACAACAACTTTCTTCTAGACGGCTTTGACAATAACGAGCAGCAAATTGGCATCGAAGTCATCCAGCCCTCCATTGACGCGATTCAAGAGTTCAAAGTTCAAACCAACAGCTTTGGCGCAGACATCGGACGCGGCGGTGCAGTGGTGAACGTCGTGCTGAAGTCGGGAACGAATCAGTTCCACGGCAGCGGCTACGAGTTCGTCCGCAACTCCTACTTCGACGCCAAGAACTTCTTTGACAGTCCGACTCAACCGATCGCGCCCTTCAAGCAGAACCAGTTTGGAGCCACTCTAGGTGGGGCAATCATCAAGAACCACACATTCTTCTTTGCCGACTATCAGGGGACCAGGATTCGAAAGGCTCAAACCGATATTTCGACGGTTCCAGTACTGTCAGAGCGGAGTGGAGATTTTTCCGATCTCCTGAGCGGCACCATTGACCCGAACACGGGATTTGACACAGGACAAATCTTCGACCCGTTGACGGTCGGCGGCGGACAACGCCAGCCTTTTGCGAACAATGTAATTCCAGGTTGTGTGGGGAATACTCGACGCAGCGCTACCGGCGGTGGCTGTCTCGATCCCGCGGCACTCAAGCTGGTGAACCTTTATCCGGCCCCGAATCTATCCGGCACAGCCAACAACTTTCTTTACAACCCGGTTAGCACTAACAATCAGGACTCCTTCGATATCCGAGTTGACCATCAGGTGAGTTCCCGAAACAATCTATTTGGAACACTCAGTTATGGCAACGTAAAGGCTCATGCACCCGACCCGTTTCCGGCCGAGACAGGCGGGGGAAATTTTTCCGGCAACATCACAAATTTGGCGCGAGCAGCAGGACTCAGCGATGTGCACACTTTCACACCGAACAAGATCAATGAATTGAAAGTGGGCTACTCCCGTTACGTAGTGCAGGCCTTGCCAAACTTTGCCGGCCAGCCACTGTCTTCGCAAGTGGGCATTCCAAACATCTTCAATCCCGGCAACGCGATTGCGACCGGTGGACTGCCGTACCTCTCCTTTCCCGACCTGAGCGCCATCGGGACCACTGATTGGTTTCCCGAATTTCTACGAGAAAACAACTATCAGTATGCGGATTCGTTCACCTATGTCCGTGGACCGCACTCGTTCAAGATGGGAGTAGACCTACGCCGACGGCTGCACGGATTTTTCCAGACTCAAAACGCACGTGGCGACATGAGCTTTGACCAGCAATTCACAGCCAATCTTACCGACTTCACCGGTGGCAGCTCGCTGGCAAGTTTCCTGCTGGGCTATCCAATCACTGCGTATCGCGATGGACAAAAGGGCAGTTTCGGCATGCGCTGGTGGGAGTTCAGCGCGTTCGGCATGGATGATTATCGGGTTACGCCCAAGCTCACGCTGAATCTTGGGCTGCGTTACGACATCTTCACGCCGCCAGTCGAGCAGCAAAACCGTTTGGCAAATTTTGACTTCTCGACTGGGCGGTTCATCTCGCCTCAGATGCCCGGAGTCAGCGCCTCCGGCAATGTGAAAACCGATTACAACAACTTTGCTCCGCGCATCGGATTTGCATGGACGCCTTGGAATGAAAAGACCGTCGTTCGCGCAGGATTCGGGGTTTTCTACAACGTGCAAGCGGATCAGAACGACGCCGAATTGGCTTATAATCCAACCGGCCTTTTCTTCAGCCAGAGTTTCGTCAGTCCGGCAACTTCGCCCAATTTGAACGTGTCGCTCTCGCAGGGATATCCCACTCCGGCGTATCCAACTGTCAGCGCTCCTGCCGGTCGCGCCAGCGCTTCTCTTTTCAACAACCGAACGACATACATCGAGGAATGGAACCTCGACATTGAGCGTTCGCTTCTGCGCGATGCAGTGTTGCAAGTTGCTTATGTCGGCACGCACGGCGTGAAGTTGGCCTACCTGAGTAATCAAAATCAGCCGGTTCTTCCGCTCGATTCCAACTTTCAACTCCTGGACACCATGACCTTCCAGCCATGCAGCAGCGGGCCCACTTGCCAGCCCTCGAATTTCGGACGTCCCTATTTCAGCACGGTTCCGAATATCGGAGGAATTCGCACGCTGCAGAATCGAGACAACTCGATCACCCACGGTTTGCAGGTGAAATTCGAGAAGCGTCTCACTTCCAGTTGGAGCATGTTAACGGCCTACAGCTGGCAGCACACGATCGGGCAGACTGAAGAGAACGAGTACTATGAGCCACAAAACACGCACGATCCAGCAGCCGAGCGCGGAGACAATGCGCCGGATTTTCGTCATCAATTCTCATCCGCCTTTTCTTACGTGGTTCCTTTCGGACCCAACAAACGATTTCTGACCAGCGCCGGTCCCATACGCTGGCTCACTAGCGGTTGGCAGATTAATGGCATTATCACCGCTCACTCGGGCGAGGCATTCACTCCCATTCTTTCCTTTGACCCGAGCAACACCAATTCCGGCGCGCCTAGACCAGACATCGTGGGGAACCCCTATGACTTCACCAACGCCGTCAGCGTAGGTTGCCCGTCGAACCGTCAAACCATTCAATGCTGGTACAATCCGGCGGCATTTGCGATTCCCGCGCTGGCGCCAGGTCAAACTTTTGCCCACGCCTTCGGGGACGCGCGGCGCGGAAGTCTGCGCGGTCCCGCCATCCACAACATCGACGCGTCTGTCTTTAAGAGCTTTCCGTTCCGGGAGAACTGCAATTTCGAATTCCGAGTCGAAGCCTTCAATCTCTTCAATACCTCTGAATTCGCCCTTCCTAACAGTTCTACCGATCAGGTAGGATCTCCGGGATCGCCTGGACTGGCCGGCACGATCACCAGCACGGTGCATGATTCGCGTCAGCTGCAATTGGCGCTGAAACTAAGATTCTAGAGGGTAAGGGAGAGAGAGTGCAGTTCTCAAAGCTCAGCTGGAAGGGGATGGCATGTCTCGTGGCATGCCTGCTAGCCCTGAGTTTGCAGCTCGCCTTGGGGATAGATCAGCGGACTAAGCCCGCCGAAAGTGCTCCGCTGGCCAAATTGCCAGCCGTTGGTCTCGATGGAACCTATTTCGTCGGAAACGGCAAAAGATTCATTCCGGTCGGTGCTCACTGGGTTCCAGCCAAGGCCGCTATGCAATGGCCTCTGCAGTGGGACCCAAAGGATATCCAAGCCGACTTTGCCAAGATGCATGAGCTCGGATACGGCGTTGTCCGCTTTGACATGCTGTGGGCCTGGTTTGAACCCAGACCTGGCGATTACAATTCTGTCGCCTTTGAGCAGCTCGATTACCTCATTTCACTCGCTCACAAATACCAGATCTATCTTCACCCCAGCTTATTTATTGGCGGCGAAGTGGGCGAAGCCTATTGGGATGTGCCCTGGCGACACGGCCGGCATCCTCACGCGGATCCGGAGATGTTGCGCCTGGAAACCAATCTCGCGGCTGAGTTCGGACGACGCTACGCCAAGGAAAGCGCGATCATCGCCTGGGATCTGACCGACGAGCCGCCATTCTGGATTGTTGATGGCCAAACCACAGACGCCATGGCCATCAACTGGACGCACTTGATCGTTGACGGTATTCGCGAGTACGACAAACTGCATCCCATCGTTGTTGGCACAAGTGGACAGGAGATCAGCCACGGCCCATTTCGTGCGGACAATATCGCCCGTTTCGTCGACTTCTTAAGCGTTCACCCTTTCACCCTTTACGCTCCGGAACTGTTCCCTGACCCGCTGTTGTCTGGCCGTGGGACCTATGGCGCGGCCTTTGAGATTGCTTTGTCGAATGGTGCCCACCGTCCGGTGATGATCCATGAGATGGGAGCATCCACCGCGCAGTTTTCACCGGAAAGAGTGGCCGCCTACGATCGTGCGCAGATGTATTCCGGGCTGGGGGCAGGAAGTATCGGCGTTGATCTTTGGTGCTACACCGATGCCGCGCCCCAACAGTTCCACAGAGTCCCGTATCTCCGGACTCCACAAGAGACCGGCTGGGGTATGACAACATGGGATCGCCAAGACAAACCGCTGGCTCGTGAGTTCAAGAAATTGTCGCAGATCATAGGCCGGCTCGATCTCACCGGCCTCACTCCCGCTCCGGCCGAGGTGGGGATCGTGATTCCGGATGAATGGGCGAAACCCCACGGTGATTTCTCGCGTTTTGGCCTGACCGGTCCCGCCGCGATTCCTTACGTCTCGACCGCTGATGGCGACGCCATGCCGGGACAGCGGCCAACAAATTTGAGCAGCGCCAACCAGTGGCTGATGAGTTCAGCCCTCACTTCCTTTATATTGGCGCGCCGTGCCGGACTGAAGGCAGATTTTCCGCGTGAGTACGACGATTGGGAGAAACGGCCGATGGTCTTCATGCCCTCGCCAATCACCAGCACGGGGGACCCGTTTCTGGCCCATGTGCATTCGGACTTTTACGAAAAGGCGAAGCAATACGTGGAACGTGGCGGCTTTCTGTATGCCTCGGTGGCGTCCGACGGTGCCATCCCCGAGATGTCCTCTCTGTTTGGAGCACGGCTACTGGACCGCGCTCCGAGTTCGGAAGTGACCCTGAAATTCGTAGCAGAGTTCGGCGACTTCAAGCCGGGGGACACACTTCACTACACCGTTCCCACTGCTTCGATGGAGTCGTGGGGTTCGCTGATCGAAGTCATTGATGGCAAGGTGATCGCCATTGATGAAAAGGGTAATCCCGCATTGGTTTCGCACAGCATTGGTTCCGGGAAAACGCTATTGAGCGCGTACCCGCTCGAGCATTACTTATCCTCCGTGCCAGCTGTATTCGACAAGCCAGAGGACACGTATCGGGTTTATGCCGCCTTTCGAGACTGGGCCGGAGTAAAGCCTAACTTTCGAACCGATCAACCATCGGTGGAAGTGTCGGTGCTGAGAGGCGATGGTCGCGGCTACGTGGTCCTGGTAAATCACGGCGCAACACTCCAAGACGTAACGGTCTCAAGCACCTTGCCTCTTCGTTCTATTCGCCGCATCGAGCAGGACGGAACCAAACCATTGGATATGCACGAATCGACTTGGCGATTGCAGATCGAAGCTTATGACGGAGCAATTGTCGAGTGGCAACAATAACCGGAGATACGAATGATCGGCGCTGTCGATATTGGGGGCACGAAGATTGCGGTCGGCATGATCGATGATGCCGGGCGCGTGCGCTCGCGACTGCAATGCCCCACTTACCCTGAGAGAGGCTACACAGACGCAGTTAACCGCATAACGGCAATGATTGAGGAAGCCGCTGCGAAGGCCGAATGCAGAATTACTGGCATCGGCATAGGATCGACCGGGCCTGTCTATCCACTGACGGGAAAGATCGGCAACGTGAACTTCTTTCCCCATTGGGAAGGTGAAAATCCGGTGCACGATCTCGAGAGCCGGTTTCACGTCCCGGTCGCGATGGAAAACGACGCCGATGCTGCCGCTCTCGGAGAGGCCGGCTGGGGCGCAGGACGCAATAAGTCCCGCTTGATATATGTCACCGTGGGGACAGGCATCGGTGGAGGCGTCATCCTTGAGGGGCGACTCTACCGCGGGGTGAAAGACTCTCATCCGGAATTTGGACATCACCTGATCGATCCTTCGGGTCCAGCTTGCCTTTGTGGTTTTCGCGGGTGCTGGGAATCTCTGGCGGCCGGTCCTGCTATGGTGAGTTGGTTGAAAAGCACGGCTCCGCCCGATTACCCGAACATCTCAGATCTGAGTGCCAAAAGCATCTGCGAGCTGGCGTGCCAAGGAGACTCCTTGGCCCACCGAACCGTGGAGCGTGAGAGTTACTATCTTGGCTTGGGCCTCGCGAATCTCGTGACCATGTTCGTTCCTGACGCCATCGTCCTGGGTGGGAGCGTCATGAAGAGTGCCAGCCTCTTCCTTGAGGGCATTAGAAAACTGATCGGCGAGAGCTGCAAATTGGTTCCCTGGCAACAAACCGAATTGACGCTAGCGTCACTCGGCGACGACGCCAACCTTATTGGAGCTGCCCGAGTCTGGCACTATCGCTTTGGTCAACACGGAGGAAACATTGTCCACTGATTTGTCCTCCATTGAAGGCGCATATCTCAGAGACATTCTTAATCAGCCCCAAGCATTGGAGAACACCATGGCCGGACTGGAAAGGTCGGAGTCTCTCCCGCCGCTGGTTGATCGTCTCAGAGATGGGCAGTTTCATCGCCTTATTTTGACCGGTATGGGATCCTCCTTCCATGCCCTCCATCCCTTGAGCTTAGACCTGATAAGCCGTGGGTTCACTGCGGTCATGGTAGAGACCTCCGAATTAGTCCACTATCAAAGCCACTTTTTCGATCCTAAGACCTTGATTATTGCGGTGTCGCAGTCCGGCCAGAGTGCCGAAATCGTACGTCTCCTCGAAATGAATGATCAGCGCTCTGCAATCATCGCCGTGACCAACACGAAAGAAAGTCCGCTGGCGCAGTACGCCGACGCGGTTCTGCTGACCCAATCTGGACACGAGTTCTCGGTGTCGTGCAAAACCTATGTCACTGCGCTGATGGCGCTGAAGTGGCTCGGCGACGTTCTGTGCGAGCGTGATGTCCGGCATTCGCGTCGTGAACTAGAACATGCCTCCCCGGCCGTGGCCGCTTATCTCGCCCACTGGAAAGACCACGTCGGTACCCTTGTTTCCAAGTTGAAAGATGTTCGCCACTTGTTCTTGGTCGGGCGTGGTGCATCGTTGGCGGCGGTCGGCACGGGGGCGCTAATCGTGAAGGAATCTGATCATTTTCATGCCGAGGGCATGAGTAGCGCAGCTTTCCGCCATGGTCCGCTGGAGATGTTAGGGCGAGAAATATTCGTGCTCGTCTTTTCCGGCGACACGAAGACGCGAGCACTCAACCAGCGGCTATTGGAAGACATCCAGGCGCAGGGCGGACGGGCTGAGCTGGTTGGGGAAAGCGCTCCAACCGAGTGTTTTCGGCTGGTGCATGCCGTCAAAGCGGTGACGCCGATTCTGGAGATCTTACCGGTCCAGATGATCACGCTTGCTCTGGCTGCGCGCGCTGGACGCGAACCTGGAAGATTTGAACTGGCTACGAAAGTTACGACGACGGAGTAATCGTACCAACAATAATGATGCGAAACAGGTACATGGTCGCCCTGGTGTTCTTGGTATTTTTTGTCATGTCTCTTTTGACGAATATCCTAGGCCCGATCGTGCCCGATATAATCAGCAGCTTCAAAGTTAATCTAACGGCGGCCGCACTCCTCCCTTTCTCCTTCTTCATTGCTTACGGCGTAATATCGATTCCCGCCGGCTTCTGGGTCGAGAAATATTCGGAAAAGCCTGTCATGATCGCTGCATTTGTTGCCGGAACAGCGGGCTCGCTCAGCTTCGCCCTTTTTCCTGCGTATTCGGTTGCGATTGCATCGCTATTCGTAATGGGAGCGGGCATGGCTACACTGCAAGTGGCGATCAATCCGCTGTTGCGCGTGGCTGGAGGAGAAGAGCACTTCGCGTTCAATTCGGCATTTGCGCAGTTGATCTTTGGGTCTGCATCCTTTGTAAGTCCACGGCTCTATTCCTACCTGGTCGAAAATCTCGGCCCTCCGCGGAATCAAAGTAACCTTCTGCTGCGCATTCTAGTGAGATTGACCCCGCCTGGCTTGTCATGGGCTTCGATGTATTGGATTTTCGCCGTATTTACCTTGCTTATGATTATGGTTCTGGTTCCGACTCGGTTCCCGAAAGTGGAGCGCAAGGACGACGAACGGGCAGGTTCGCTGCAGATGTATGGCGAACTCTTACGCAAACCAACTGTGTGGTTATTTTTTCTCTGTGTGTTTGCTTACGTTGGCTCGGAGCAGGGCACGGCTAATTGGATTTCAGAATTTTTGTCGACATACCACGGCTATGATCCCCATACGACGGGCGCTTCGGCGGTTTCATGGTTCTGGGGCTTTCTGACTGTTGGGTGCTTCGTTGGCATGCTGTTGCTCAAACTTTTTGACAGCAGAACGGTGCTGATCGGGTTCTCCCTGGCGGCCCTGCTATGTCTGACGGCTGCGCTGTACGGACCCTCGCGAGTTGCATTGTACGCGTTTCCTGGCATAGGTCTTTTCGCTTCCATCATGTGGCCTATGCTTGTTTCCCTGTCTCTGAATTCCGTGTCGGAGCATCATGGGTCATTCGCCGGCATCTTGAGCACTGGAATTATGGGCGGCGCGGTCGTGCCACTCGTTATCGGCCGCATAGGTGACCATATCGGTCTGCGTGCTGGGTTGGCCTTCCTTTATCTCACCTTCGGATGTGTGTTGAGTGTCGGTTTCTGGGCCAAGCCAATCATCAGCAATGCAACGATTCGCTTGAAAAGATCAGTTGTGGAACCTGTCTCTTAGGGAAATGACGATGCGTGCTTTACTGATCTCCAATCGGGCCCGTCGAAGACTGGGGTAAGTTGCTCGGTGATGCCGCCGTCAGCGCCATGCTCGACCGCCTGCTTCATCATGGGGCATGTGCTGAAGTGTGGCCCTCGAAGTTGGAGAACTAAGCTGGAGGCGCCGGGCGAGTCGACGCTGTAACGGTCCGGCTTGACACACTGACCGGTACTATGTAGTATAACTACATACTATGCGCGACGCTCTTAAATTGTCGTACACAGCAGTGCTGGTACTACAAACCATCAGTTCTGGATACAGCTATGGGTTCGACATTATGGAAATCACGGGTCTTCCGAGCGGTACCGTTTACCCCGCGCTCCGCCGTCTTGAGCAACAGGAGCTAATCAAATCGAGGTGGGAAACGGAGCACACTGCATTCGCAGACCAGCGGCCCGCGCGCAAGTACTACCAATTAACGCGGCAGGGCAAGGACGCGTTGGCCCACGCGCTTCAGCGCTACGCATTGCTGGAGCGGCTCGCGACTACTGAGAGTTCCCGCCGTCGTTAGGAGGCTCCGGTGGATACCAAGGTGCTAAAGAGATTGCTGTGGTGGTGCACCCTCGTCCTGCGAGTGGCGAGCTCGATTGTTCCGCACCGACAGCGCAGGGAATGGCTGCGGGAGTGGCGAGGGGAGGTCTGGCATTGGGCTAATTTTCTTGTCGAATCCGAACGGCTGAATCCACGCACCGAACATGAACTTTTAAGACATTGCTGGGGTTCATTCAGGGATGCTCTCTGGCATCGGTTCAATCGTGTGGCCGTCCTGGATTTCATGCATTCGTATCCCCTGACGCCTAGTTTTTGTTTGGTTATGATTTTGGCAGCGTTGTTGGCGCTGCTGGCTGCGGGACCGATATCACTCTCCTCGTGGACATTTGTTCCCCCTCCTTATGTGGACTCGTCGCATCTGCTGACGGTTTCCCCGAATGTCCGGTCTCAGTGGCTAGAGCCTGAACTCTTGCGTGACTGCGCCCTGCAGTGGACGCGAAGCAACCAGTTAATCGCACAGGCGACAACATATGCCTGGAGGCCGAGCCTGGTACGAGGACCTGAAGGTAAAGAAAGTGTGCTCAGCGCGAGAGTCACGCCTGGAACGCTTGAATTGCTCGGAGGCAATCCCATTCTCGGGAGAACCTTGGAATCAACGGATTCTTCCCATTGCGAGAGCTGCGTGGTTCTGAGCAACTCACTCTGGAGAAGTCAATTCCATGGCGACCGCCGAGTAATAGGCCAGCCCTTGTACCTCAATGGTCGGCGTTTGGAGATCGTTGGTGTCCTTCCTGCACAGTTCCGTTTCCCCGGATTCGACATTGCTTTGTACACTCCATTCGGAACGGGTTTCCATCCTCGCCTGCCGAACTTTGAATGGAGTGGTGCCCTACTCCGTGTTCCAGCGGGTATAGCGGTCGCACAAAATCAGGTCCAATCCTACATAAATCAGGCAGGCGGCCTGCCCTCCGACATAAAAGTGGATGTCCTCTCCTTAACCGATCTTGAATACCAGGCTTTGGAATCCTGCGCGGTTCTGATCCTGCTTGCCGTTCTACTCTTGCTCTTTCTCAATTGGCGGTCCGTTGCCGGCCTCCACGCGTTAGGTGCATCTCCAAGATTGCCGGGGGTTTGGCGGTGGTGGCTCTTCTTCATTACTAAGAGCACTCTGTTGCTAATTGCTGTGCTGATGGCCTCGCTCGAACTCGTCCGAATGGTCGTCGCTACATTGGGTGTGAATGTAAAGGAATACGCCGGGGGCACGGCGATGTGGCTTTTCTTAGTTGGGTTGACGGTGGCATTGACTTGGTCCATACGCGATCAGCGTTCTCGCTGCCGTACGTGCCTCAAGCGCCTGCAAATGCAAATAGCTCTGGGGAATTCTGTTGGTGTGTTTTGTGAACCAAGTGGCTTGGACCTTGTTTGCGATGGAGGCCACGGTGTGTTGCACGTACCTGTTATGCACTTGAGCTGCCTCGATTCCGAGCGCTGGACCGATCTGGATGAGTCATGGCGCGAGATAGCGGGCGCGCAAGTGGGTGCCTCCGTTTTCTAGACGCACTTGGTGCCAACCTGTGGGGAAAAAACTGAAAGGAGCAGCTATGCCCACGCTCGATATCTTCCGAATTGCTGTTCAGCTGGCGCTTGTATCAATACCGTTTGCATCCACGCCAGCAATACCTGATCAGCCGCCTCCGCCCGGAAGATTGGTTGCCCTTGGTGGTCGCAAACTCCATTTGTATTGCACAGGTCAAGGTCGTCCTACGGTAATCCTGGAGACTGGTGCGGGGTCTTTTTCGATTGACTGGGCACTCGTTCAGCCTGAAGTTGCGCAGAGAACGCGGGTGTGCTCGTACGATCGTGCGGGCTATGGCTGGAGCGATCCTGGCCCTGAATGGGATTCGGTCACGCAAGTCGCAAACGACCTTGAGACTGCGCTAAGCAAGGCCGGCGAGCATCCGCCCTACGTGTTCGTGGGCCAGTCAATGGGCGGGCTTTTCGTTCGCTGGTATCAGCACCAGCATCCGGACCAGGTTGTGGGTATGGTGCTGGTGCAGACCTACGAGACAACCGCCCCAGTGAATGGCAAGCAGGTACCGCTTTACACTCTTACCAAGGAGCAACTCCAGGCCAATCTTCCACCGCCTTCCTCGTTGAAAAAACCGCTGCTACCCACGGAAGTGCACCCTCCATTCGATAAGCTTCCGCCAACTTTGCAAAAAAACCATCTCTGGTTGGAGCGACGCTTTTTCGAAACACTGGACTTTAACAAGGGCCCTGAAATGATGGAATCGTGGCGTTCCGCCTTCATGGTCTTGCATCAGGCGTCTCTCAAACAGGATTCGCTCGATGCCTTGCCGCTGGTCATCCTAACCCGTGAGAATGTCAACGATGATGAACGACAGCAACAGAAAGACCTCTCGCACCTGTCAAGTCGTTCCCGGTGGGAAATTGCCGTTCGCAGCGGCCACTTTGTGCAGCTTGAGCGCCTGACCTCGTTATCGCTGCGGTAAATGAGGTCATGCGCCCCGTGGAAAGACCTCCCAAGGCAGTGTCGCTGGAGCAAAGGCAATGAAGAGACCGTATTTGTTGATGACACTATTGGCGGCCTTCTGCGCTGCGAGAGCGCAAGAACAACCCAAGCCTGAGGCTGCGATGGACGCGATTATCAAAGCGTTTGACAGCCATTCCGTTGTAATGCTCGGCGAACTCCACGGAAACAGACAACAATACGAACTGCTGCGCGGCCTTGTCTTTTCTCAACATTTTGCTGACAAAGTCAACGACTTGGTACTGGAATATGGAAATGCTCTCTATCAGGACGTGGTCGATCGCTACGTCGCCGGAGAAAGCATCCCGGTAGAAGAGGTACAAAAGGCCTGGCGCAACAGCACTGCAATAGGTCCACCATCGCCAATCTACGGCTGGCTCTACGAAGCAGTCCGGGAGGCGAACCGTAAGCGTCATCAGAAACTGCGAATCGTCCTAGGCGACGTTTACGTCAATTGGGATCGAGTCAAGGATCGGGAAGATTTGGGCCCGTTCGTGGCGAACCGAGATCCTTTCTATGCGAGCGTGGTCAGGGAGCAGGTTGTGGCACGGCATCACCGGGCACTGTTGGTTGCTGGCTATCCCCACTTCCTCCGTTCAACCGCCGGCCCGAATCTGATTGAGAGGGAGCTTCGTGCAGCAGGGGCGACAACCTTCGTGATTGTTCCTGGCACAAACACAATTGGCGGTTATGATGAGCTCGACAAGCGCTTCGACTCCTGGAGACCACCATCTATTGTTGCGCTCAAAGGAAATTGGGTAGGTCAGCTGGCCGCGCTGCCGGTTCTAAGCGGCGGCAGCATACCGTCCCCTCCCGGAGAAAGCCTGCAGCTCGAAGAGGCGGGGGACGCATTTTTGTATTTAGGGCCGCGCGATAGCCTCACCCAGATACATACAACGCGTGCTGAGCTACAAGGCACGGCGTACGGCAAAGAGATTGAGCGGCGACTTGAAATTATGTTCGGAAGACCAGTCGATTTTGTCTCTGCGAAGAAGGAAACTCCAGAATTTTCTCGCAACTCGGGTCCTCCACCTCCCTTGCCACCACCTCCAAAAAGCATTCACGATCCGTTACCGCCGAAGCCGCCCGTCAATTGAACGAGCGGTCGGTATGAGGCGGCACAGAGAGAGTTTCGCAGCTTTCGCTGGCTGTGGCCTGGCAACTTTGAATCTAGCCAGGCGTCTTGGGAGTTCGTAACGAAAGGACTAGCGGTTTGCTCTGTGGCGCTTGGGCTTGCGGTCACAGTGACAATCTCGGTTGCGATCACTCGCGCTGGGCCGCGGATTCATCGTATTCAGCACCCTGCGACTAGGGTTCGGCTCACAGGGATCCGCGCAGTACTTCTTGAACAGCTGGAGCACTCAGGAATGTTGACCGGAGCTGCTCGTCCGTAATTGTGGAAGCGATTTTCTGTATGATGTGGGCACTCTGAGCGAACGCCTCCCTCGCAGCATGAGCGTCGTTTTTCAAGACATGAAGCTTGCCCAGCGTAGAGTAGATCTTCCAGGTGACCAACGGAGCTGGGCGAGTCCGAAACGGTTCCAGAGCTGCTGCTAACTCTGCTTCGGCTCTCGCGAGGTCGCCCCGAGCCATGGCGATTTCGGCCAGGATCTTGTGCGCGATGCCGACGTACTTCGGTGGCCCGTGTTGCGTGCTGTTGGTCAACAAAGAGCCCGCCTCTTCAGTCGCACGATCGAGATCCGCTTGCGAGAGCCAGTATTCCGCAGCACGAGCCTGAGAGCGGACGCCCGAGAAGCCCCCGGGTATAGCTTCCGCCACTTCCGAGCGAGTTGCGGACGTTGTTTCAGCACCGGTTTGGTCTTGCGAGATGGTGTGCGAGAAATCCTGCAGCTCTCTGTGAATCCAAGCGATCCTTTTCGGCACCCTCGAAAGAAAACTGGTGTCGCCATTCCTGCGGGCCATCTCGAGCAGCTCGTTCAAGGTCGCCAGCGCATCCGATATGTCGCCCAGACTTGCCCGCGTCCAACCGAGGAAAAATAGAGCGGTCCGCAGCATTACGCCGTCCCGCAGCCGGGAAGCGAGATGCGAAGCCTCAGTCAGCATCTCTTCGGCTTCCTGGAACTCCGTCTGAAAAAAGTGCCCCACACCGCGATAGGTCAGCGCTCTAAGTAACGCTTCGGGGTGCTCGACCGCGCGAGCGATTGGAATGGCTGCCTCGAACAGCGACTTGGCCACGGCCGGCTCTCCCAGAACAGTGTGCATTAGAGCCAGGTTTACCATCGCTTGCGCCCGCAACACCAGATTCCCGGTCTGCTCCGCAATTTGCAATGCTTTTTCCGCGCGATCCATTTTATCCGCCTGCGGCGAACTGACGGACAGGAAGGGGTTGGCCAGCGCATTGAGCGCCATGCACTCGTGTACCGCGTCGCCGGTGGCTCGCGCCCGATCGAGCACGCCAAGGAAATCGTTTTCCGCTTCCGCCAGACGCCCCAGGGCTATGCGGACGGTTCCGCGCTGGTGGAGTAGCGCGATCTCTCTTTGCGTGTGTTCGGCGGACGGCAGTTTTTTGACCAGTTGCAGCGCGTGCGAATAATGCTCTTCCGCTCCGGCGCCGGCGTAACGCTCCATGGCGACCTCTGCCGCCTGAGTCAGGTATTTGATAGCTCGGGGGTAGTCCCGGCCGCGCTCGAAGTGTGTGCTCAGCGCCCCGGCGACCCGCACCGTCTGATCCCCATAATGTCGCACTAACAACTCGCCCACCTGCCGATGCAGCGATGCACGGTGCTTGCTGAGGAGGTCCTCATAGAGAGTGTTTTGATACAGCGCGTGGGCAAAGCGATATTTGGTCGCCAACGAGCCATCGGGCAGCTCCTCCTCCCCGCGCGTCTCAATCAAACGGTGAACCCGGTCCAGGCAGTCGAGGCGTTGTTCAAGCGCCAGTTCATCGGTACCCAGCATTTCGGCTAGAACCGTTGAGGTAAATTCCTCCCCTTCGATGCTCGCGTATTGCAATGCTCGCCGGTCTTCGTCTTCCAGGACTTCGATTTTCTTGCGAATCATGTCGCGGACGCTTTCGGGGACCTCCAAACCGAGCTCCGCAAGCGGGCGCGCCACCGTCCAGTGTGCGTTGGATTTGGAGAT
>Ga0070697_100001819_pt1 | contig 16294 bp, 14 predicted proteins | sample KBSK1501metaG_FD_65475 | JGI IMG/M metagenome (GOLD analysis project Ga0070697, IMG submission 65475) | Corn, switchgrass and miscanthus rhizosphere microbial communities from Kellogg Biological Station, Michigan, USA - KBS K1-50-1 metaG | ecosystem: Host-associated > Plants > Roots >...
TAATCGTTCGGTTTGAATAGCGATTAGTTTGCGGTGGTAACCTCCAGCCGATCGCCGCTTCGCAGAACTGGATCGGGAGTCTTCCCGGTCTGTATTTTTCGCAGGTTGAATTCTTCGGTAGCGAGCGTGCCGTCAGTTCCCTGCCGTGACACTTTTACTTTCAAGTCACCGCTGGTTTTCGTTCCGCCACTCGCAAGGATCGCCTGCGTGAGTGTTAGTCCGGCATGGAAAGGTTTCTGGCCGGGAGATCTGATCTCGCCACCTACAAAAAAGAATTGGGCCGGCGCCACGCCTGTTACTTTGATAACGTCACCAGGAACAACCAGCGCCGCTGAGAGTCTCGCGTCTTTGAGATCGACATTAATTGGTGGAGCACCTTGTCGCGTTATCGTTGCTCGTGCAGCTTCAGGAAGAACCAATGCTTCAGCCAGCACAGTGTAAAGCGGTACAGCTTCACGACGCAGAATCTTCGTTCCAGGAGCGGCGACAAAGCCAATGATCGTGACCGCGTGGCTGGCGTAATCGCGCACGTCTACTTTCACTTTTGGATCGTCGAAAATCTTGATCCGTTGCTGCAGGAGTTTAGTTATTTCGACTGTAGTCATCCCACCAACCACAATCGAATTACCGGCCAGCGGGTATTCCAACACCCCGTCGGGAAGCACAGTGAACAACGTCGAAGTCCTGCTCGGATAATTAGAAAGCTGTATGTCCAGCACGTCGCCTGGACCGACTCGATAGATCTGAGTGGAGGCAGCGGTAACGGAAACTTTTGCGGCTGTCTTCTTTGGGGAATCCGTTACCGGAACACGCGCATCAGGCGCGTACACCGAGGAATGCTCTCTTGCGGTAGTAGAATTGGCTTGGGTGTTTTCTGCGGCCAACAGTTTCACCTGAGCCGATGCGGTCATCGTCAGCCAGGCACTTAGAACGAGGGGGGCAAAAACAAGGCTTCTCATCGTCGTTCTCACTCTTTTCAAATGATTTTCTCGCAGACAATTCAGCTGGGGCATTCAGCTTCAAAGCCGCTGAGCAGGATGCTCAGCTATTAGTAAATTGCTAAACGACGCTGATTTCTTAGAAGAAGCTCACTTTGTTGAGGACTGAGGAAAACGACCTTGTCGAGGCAGGGAGAACCACGAAGGTTTGTCAAAATCACTAAGAACCCGGTCCCGACCGATGACGGTTCTGACTTTGCCTCGGCGCAGGCAAATTAGTGGAATCAAACACCTCTGGCCAGAGTTGAGTAAAGCGGTCACGAATCAGCCCTTCGACTTCGTCGGCCGTGTCACAGTTGAGACAGTCCTCCGCAATACGCCTCGCGCTTTCCGCTTCAATGCCCGCGATGGCGCGACGGACACGCGGAATAGCAGACGGCGTCATGCTTAAATCCGTGGCACCGAGCCCAACCAGCAACACCACATAAGCCGGCGTTGAGGCCATCTCTCCACACACGATGACTGGAATATCCGCCTGGCGGCCAGCCTTGAGGCTTTGATCGATGCTATGGAGGACCGCGGGGTGAAGCGTGCGAAACCAATCTGCGACCTCGTCGTTGCCCCGATCAACGGCGAGCGTGTATTGCACCAGGTCGTTGGTTCCGAGTTCGAAGAAGTCGACCACTTGCGCAATCTTATTGGCCATGAAAACTGCCGACGGCACTTCAATCATCGCCCCCACGCTCACCTCCTTGAAATTGATTTTCGACTCACGCAGATTTTTCGCTTCTTCCTGAATGATTGCCTGCGCGCGTCTGACGTCACTCAAATCCGCAACCATGGGCAGCACGATTTTCAGAAGTCCATTCGCCGCGGCGCGCAGGATGGCGCGCACCTGTTCCCGCATGACGGATTCATTGGCTAACCCAAAGCGAATAGCGCGCAAGCCCAGCGCTGGATTCTTTTCCTGCTCCTGAAACTGCTCGCGGAGGTTGTCGCCACCCAGGTCAAACAGGCGAATAACCGCGCCGTGATCGCCTGCAACTCTTGCTATCGCCTCGTAGGCCACTCGCTGCTCGTCCTCTGAAACCAAGGCGCCCCGACGTGCCAACAAAAACTCAGATCGATAAAGGCCGACACCCGACGCGCCGTACGCTTCTACGGCGTCAAACTCTGAAGGTACTTCGACGTTGGCGCGCAGGGTTACTGCCACACCATCCTGAGTACGCGCGGGACCAGTCTCTGCGCGAGCAGCTGTTCTTGGCCGGCTTTCTCGACTGGTAGTCTCGGCCTGATAACGTTCGAGAGTTGCCGGTGAAGGATGAAGGATGACCAGGTTACGAGTTGAATCGACAATGATTCTGTCGCCTGTTTTTGTGCGGCGGTAGAAATCGCGCAGGCCGACCACCGCAGGAATACCAACTCCGCGTGCGAGAATCGCTGTGTGCGAGGTCCAACCGCCGGTGTCAGTGGCTAGCGCCCGCGTATGATCCAGATCCAACTCCGCAACTGCTGAGGGCAGAAGGTCCTGAGAAACTACTACCGCGTCCTCGGAAAGGTCGCGATTTTGCGACTGCACGCCGCTGAAGGCCACCAGCAGCCGTCGCATCACGTCTTCAATATCCGATCCGCGTTCGCGAAGGTAGTCGTCCTTGATCTCCGAGTAGAGATAAAGGAAGCGATCGCCAATCACCTTAACGGCCCACTCCGCGTTCACATGTTCAGCAGTGATGTGGCGCTCCACATCGCCAATAAGCTTCTCATCCTCCAGCAGGAGTAGGTGCGCGTCGAAGATGTAAGCGTGATCCTTGCCGAAACGTTTCTCTGCTTGCTCCTTTATGGCCAGCACCTGCCGGCTGGCTAGCGTGACTGCCGCTCGGAAGCGCTCACACTCAGCTGCTACGTCAGCCGGTGCGATTCTCCATCGGTAAACACGCTGGGTGCCATCGTGCATTCGGAGCACCTGCCCGATCACGATGCCTTCGGAAACTCCCAGCCCCTGAAAGCGAATTTCCTGAGCTGATTGCGTCATAGCGAAGTCTCCGCTTCCACTTCGCCGAAGCCTTCGGCAAATAACCGCTCGATGGCGTCCATCGCCGCTTCCTCGTCAACTCCATCGGCGCTGGCCTGTAACTCTGTTCCACGACCGGCAGCCAGCATAAGCACACTCAGAATTGATTTGGCATCCGCAGTCACATCGCCCTCGAGACGACGCAATTGCACCTGACTTTGAAAGGCACTGGCCACTCGAACGAGTTTTGCAGCTGCCCGGGCGTGTAACCCGAGCCGCTGTTTGATCAAAAGAGTGCGCTCTACCATTACTTTGTGCTGCTTTTTTCAGGCGGGGCCAGCAGATCGCCGGCGAGATAGATTCCCTGGCGGCCAAGATCGCAGACGCGTCGCGCGGTTTCAATCAGAGAATCGCTGCCTGTTTGGCCGGCCAGCTTGATGACCATCGGCAGGTTAACCCCAGTTACAACTTCAACGTTGCCGTCGTCTAAAAACATCGACGCGATGTTCGTCGGGGTGCCGCCAAACATATCCGTCAACAACAGCACTCCTGCACCCTGGGAAACGCGAGTGATGGCCCGCTGCACTTCATCGCGTGCGGCATCGACATCATCGTGCCAGCCGATGGAGACGGCGGTGATAAATGAGATGGGTCCCACGATCATTTCAGCCGCCGCTAACAATTCACCCGCCAGATGCCCATGCGTGACAATCACGCCCGAGATCCGGCGCGCATCTTCTTTCGGCGTTCCTGGGGGCGAGTTAGCGCTCATGAAATGTCCTCCTAGATCCGAAATAACGTTAACGATGGTGATTCGATTTTCTCACGTCGCGGTGAACCGCCTGAGCATCGAAGCCGGCACGTCTCAATTTACGGCTCAGCGCGTTGGCTATCATTACGGAGCGGTGCCGTCCACCAGTGCAACCGATCCCCACAGTCACATACGACTTTCCTTCACGCTGGTACTGCGGCAGAAGATAGTCGAGCAGGTCGTAGAACCGTTTAAGCGTCTCTTCCACTTCAGGCTGCTCCTTCAGATACTTCACCACGCGTTTATCGTGTCCTGAAAGCCGCCTTAGCTCAGGTACAAAGTGGGGATTCGGCAGGTGTCTGACGTCAAAAAGCAATTCCATATCGCCGGGGTTTCCATATTTATGGCCGAAGCTCAGCACCTGAACGCGCATCGGTCCGCCCTTGCGGTCGGGACTGAATCGCTCAATCAGAAGGTTACGGAGCGTATGAACGGTGTGATCCGAGGTGTCTATTATTTGATCGGCGAGAGAACGAATGCGCGACATCGCAGTGCGTTCTGCGGCAAGCGATCGCAATAGGGTTTGTCCAGTGTCGGCAGGGTGCGGCCGCCGCGTCTCACTGAAGCGATGCTGCAAGACATCGTCCGAGGCTTCAAGAAACAGGACGTAAACCACAAGGCCGGCAGCTCGCAGGGCTTCCAGTTGCTTACCGAAGTCCGCAAGAAAGGTCCCTTCACGAATGTCGATAACCAGGGCGGCCCGCTTAATGCCTTGCTCCTCACCATCTGCAGTGACCAGGCGCGCAAATGTCGGCAACATCGTTAGCGGTAGGTTGTCTACGCAGAAGTAACCGAGATCCTCAAAGGCGTTGGTGGCAGCTGACATTCCCGAACCGCTCAACCCGGTAATGATGACGATGTCGGGAACCGAATTGTTCTTTTCCTGGTTTTTGTCGATCGCGTTTTCCATGCGGAAGTGTTATGCACGCTCCTCGCCCGTCGAGGCCAAATGTTTATAGCACTAACCCATCCCTAATACCTCCGCCCAGTAAACAAATCTCTGCGCTGGGCTATTAACATCCGCTCCTGCAGAGCCGACGACGTGAATAGCCAGGTATGGTCGCTTCCGTTGTTCAGAGGTTTTTTGAAGCCTATCGGGCAGTTTTCAGGGCTCGATCAGGCCGTAGTTTCCATCGCTGCGCTTATACAGCACGCCAACGCGATCCGTATCAGCGTCGCGAAACACTACAAACTGATCGGGGTCAGACGACAGCCGTAAAGCCGCTTCTTCGGCGGTCATCGGCTTGATTGAATACCGACGAGCATTAATGATCCGGGGCGGACGCGGACTGGCTTCGACCTTTCCATCCGGAGTCGGGGCCACTGCCGAGGTCTTTCGCGCGCCTTGCTTCCGATCGATTTTTTTCGTCTTCAACTTCAGCGCTTGTTTTTCGATCTTTGCTATCGCCCTGGTCAAGGCTAGGTACATATCCGCGTTGATGTCTTTGGCGGTTAAGGTGTGGTCTCGCCAATGGACAATCAACTCCGCAATGTGCCGGTTCTTTTCAACGTCAATAACCGCATGGGTCCACGCGGCAGTTGTGCCGTTAAAAATGTATTCCAGCTTTTTGAAATGACCTTCTACATGCTTGCGGATGCCGGGAGAAACTTCAACGTGACGACCAGTATACTCAAACCTCATGGTTGCTGTTCCCTTCTCAACCCTCAGAAATAGTAATGCTTGCCAAACCCGGATCTGGTTTGGCCATTATTAATAACTCTCAGGGGGCGAAACTCTATTTCCGGCTCAAGCTACAGAGCGTCTCTAAACCACAGCGCGACGCTCGCGCGAGCCAGGGATACTCATCTGATCGCGATACTTGGCGACCGTGCGGCGCGATAGTTTGATTCCGTCCTTGATAAGAATCTTCACAACTTGATCGTCCGTGATCGGATTATGCGAATCCTCTTCTTCGATAAGTTTCTTGATTTTCAACTTGATGATGCGCGTCGAGATTTCTTCTCCGTCCTCGTTCATCATACCTTCGGTGAAGAACCGTCGCAGTTCGATCACACCTTGCGGAGTATGCGCATATTTTCTATTCACAACTCTGGAGACAGTCGACAGGTGCATGCCGATATCTTCGGCTATATCTTTGAGCATCATCGGCTTGATGTACTGAACGCCTTTATCAAGAAAATCCTGCTGCCGGTGGACGATTGACTCCACCACTTTGTAAATCGTTTGGCGGCGATGCTCGATATTGCGCAGCAGGTCGACTGCCGAACGCATTTTCTCGCGAATAAAACTCTTAGTCTCGTTGCTGACGTCCGACTTACCCAGCATTTGCTGGTACTGTTGGCTCACGCGCAGTCGCGGACTGCCATCATCCGCGAAATAGATTATGTATTCGTCGTCAGCCTCATCAAGTTTCTCGATGTAGATTTCGGGAGAGATCAGTATTGGCTCCTCAGACGAATAACGCCGTCCGGGATAAGGATCGAGCGTGCGAATGAACTGCAATTCGCTAAGCAGGGTATCAACGTCACTGTTGATCTGTTTCGCAAGATGCGGCAGCTTGTGTTGCTGTAGTTCAGAGAGATGCTCGCTAATTAAGCGTGCGGCCAGGCGTTCACTTTCACCTTTGACCTCCAACTGCACCAGCAGACACTCCCTGACGTCACGTGCGCCACAGCCTACCGGATCCAAATTCATTACAGCCTGCCGGGCTACTTCCACGGTCTCCTCGCTCCAGCCGCCCATCGCGGCAATCTCTTCATTGGTGGCATTCAATCTGCCGTCCGCGTCGAGGTTGCCAATAACGCTAATCGCTGCGTCGCAAATCTCCTCCGCGATGGGACTCATGTGAAGTTGCCACTCAAGATGATCGGCAAGGGACGGGGCCCGCGTCAAAAACTGTTCGAAGGTGGGCGCGTCTTCCTTATATTCGATCTCTTGAGTCTTGTAACCAGGGTCGAGGTAATCCTGAAACTCCCGGCCGAAATCGATTTCTTCAAACGCATCGCGAGTACCTTCTTCGCCGACGATCTCGTCGCCCACTGAATCCTCGCTCAGATCAGCAGCGGCAATTTCATGTCCTTCGCCAACCCCGCTATCGCCTTCGCCGTCTATTTCGGCGTAGGTCGATACTCCTTCAGGATCACCGGATCCATTTGAAGATGGACTACCGAGTTCGGGCTCGGCAGCTTCCAACCGCTGCGGCTCATCTGGCGCAGCTCCCGGGTCAGCACTCGCGAGGTGGTCAAGAATCTTTTCTGCTAACTCCCCGACTTCTTCCTGCGTGGCCACTTCTTCCAGGACCGGGTTCTCAAGAATCTGCTGCTGAATCAAGTCAGTCAGCTCGAGAGTAGTCATCTGCAACATCTCGATACGCTGCCGCAACTGGGGCGTCAGCACGAGACGTTGGGATAGGCTGGTAGTTAGTTTAAGAGACATTCCTTACTTCGAATGAACACTTTTAGTTTGTTATTTTATAACTGTAAGTCGCGGGGAGATTATACTCGATTGGAGCACATTTGCGCGTCCCAGTTTCGCTTTCGCGATCAAATTTGAAGATTACATGCGGAATTTGTCGCCAAGATAGAGCCGTCGCACTTCCGCGTCTTCCGTCAACTCGCGGGGGACACCGGCGCGGAAAATACGACCGTCCGTCATAATGTAGGCGCGGTCTGTAACTCCCAACGTTTCGCGTACATTATGGTCTGTAACCAGGATTCCAATGCCACGATTACGTAGATAAAGTATGACATTTTGAATGTCATCCACCGCCTTGGGGTCAATACCTGCGAAAGGCTCGTCCAGCAGTATGTATTGCGGTTCAGTTGCGAGCGCACGGGCGATTTCAGTTCTCCTTCGTTCGCCTCCGGACAATGCATCACCACGCGTGTTGCGAACCTGTGCGATGCCAAACTCTTCCAACAACTCCTCAAGCCGGGTTAGTCGTTCGCGCCTGCGCAGGCCCATCGTCTCGAGTACAGCAAGAATATTCTGAGCGGTTGTCAGCTTGCGAAAAATTGAAGGTTCCTGAGGCAAATAGCCAAGGCCCAGGCGCGCCCGTAGGTACATCGGCAACCTGGTGACATCACGATTTCCAAGACTGACGGTTCCGTTGTCCGGACGCTCCAGTCCCACGATCATGTAGAACGTCGTCGTCTTCCCGGCGCCGTTCGCACCCAGTAGTCCGACCACCTCTCCCTTTTCTACATGAAGGCCGACATCGTCGACTACGCGACGCTTGCCATATCTTTTTTCGAGGTGGGATGCTGCCAGAGCGGATGCTGACGGAGTCAAGGTGGTCTGGCGAGCAACACGAGGACCGTCAACTGGAGACTCTTCTTTGCGACGCTGCTCGATATCGACGTCTTCCGTCCGTGTGCTCATAACATGTGACCGTCGGAATTACTGTTTCTTGACCTTGTGCGTAGACTTGATTCGTCCCGGCGCCTGTGAACCTCTTACGTCATCTGCGATCACTCTACCGTCTCGCATGTAGACGGTCAATCGGTTGCCTTCCGTGCTTCCCTTTTCCACGTCTTCAACTCTGGCCGGGTTGCCTTTCAGGACCGCGACTTCGTCTGCGCTCGTATATTGAACCCAGTCGCCGATGCCCTTTCTGTTTGGCTGAGTCATGACAACGTTCCGCTGCGCGATCGTCTTCTCTACTTCACTCGACTCCTTCAGCAGATACACGTCCGCAACACCGCTCGTCATACGATCTGTTCCCTGACGAATATCAACGTTGGTTTCGTAGTGAAGAGTGCGATTGATATCCGAATAAGTCATCGAATCCGCGGTAGCAAACACGGGCACAGTACTGCTGGCTCCTCCCATGCGACGCCGCGCGTTGTAGATCTGGCTCTGCACGTGGCCGGTTCCGTCCATTCGCTTCTCATTGACATAGATCGTCAGTCTGTCAGCGCGCACGAAATTGTCGTCCTGCCAGGCGCGCGCATTTCCGGTGTAGATGGCCACGCCGCTCTCGCTATGAAACTCTCCTCTGTCACTGACGACGTACACCGGGCTCTTAACTTTGGAAAAAGGAGTCGCACCGTTGGTCTGTTCCTGACTGTAATAAGTGGTCGCTGTTTTCCCACGGCTATACGAAACCTTGTTAGTTAGATCCGAATCAAGCTCGTCGCCTTTAGTCCGCGCCCGTGAATCCCAAACGGTTGGTTCACCGCCACGCAACCGAACCGTGTTGTCCGCAGCCGTAAAGGAAATGTTAGTCGCCACGCCGTTGCGGTCGTTCTCATTAAACTTCGCGTCGTTTTGCGCATCCATTCGTTCAATGTCCTGCGTGCTCGGTACAAACACACCGGTCATTTTTTGCGACGTCAGTGTGCGTGTGCCGCGGTCCTCTACTTTCTGCACTGGTTCGATGACTGCCCTAGCACCACCCGTGGCGATCGCCGTACGAAGAATGTTCCCGCTTTCAAAAAAATCGCAATCGATACGCGAGGCGGTGAGCGTCTTTCTGTCGTTCATTGCGTTTTTGGTTACCGGATCGACGAACAGCTCGGCGTTACCCACGGCTTCGGCTTTGTCGAGATCGCGACCGGTAATGCGCCAGTTGAGTTTTACAGTGTCGGCGGTAAGCCTCTTATTTGCCGCGCGGGGATCGTTGGCCTTTGATTTCGGAGCGGAGAGGTTAATCACGGAACGGCCCTCAGTGCGCATCTGTTTCAGGAGACTACGATCGCCCTGGGCCTGAAACAGGACTTCGATTAGGTTTGCGCCCTCGAGTTGTAAATCCGAATCCGAGTCGAGCGTTTTACCGCCGGCGTTGCGCATCGCTACTGCACGCTCCAAACGCTGGTCTTTATCCAAAAAGAAATCCATGTCGACGGAATGCACTTCCGCCGCCCTGCCTTCAGTCATTGTGCGCAGGTAGGAGTTGGTGCGGACTTCAAGTTTTTGCAGGTGCTTTTGCTCGTTAAGAGTTCCGTAAAGCGTATCGCCGCTCATCAGATCACGATCCTGCTCGGCAGTAACGCCACCGGAGAAAGTCATTTTCATCGACTCTTGTTCAAACAGGGCATGGGCCGAATGAATGACGACGGGCCGCGAGCGGCTGGACGAAGGCTTAGCTTTAGGATCCTTTATGGCTTCAGGAGCTACGGTTATCTCTACATCTCTCTTCAATTCGAGCTTCTTCGTCTTCGACTCTACCACTGCTCCGGTCGAGTGGCCGGAAACGTTTTCGCGGTCAAAAGAAATTGGCGCGTCGGTTTGGGCGATCTCGCTGTTTTGATCGTAAGCAATCGTCTCCGTGCTGACTTTCAACGCGTCCTTTGTTTCAACTTTCACGTTTCCGACAAACGTAATCACAGACGTCTTCGGATCGTAGATAGCCTTGTTAGCAAGAATCTGATCAGGTTTGTCGCCAACCGGGGGATAAACCGCAAGGTTTACCTGCTCGAGCTCATGGTGGTCGTCAGTAAAAGTAATGTCGCGTGCTGCTCGCACCCACAGATACAAACGGCCGTCCTTCATTAACCGTTGCTCATAGCCTTCAACTCTCCCCTTTTCCTCTTTTGAAAGCTCAGGCGACTTTGATGCGAGCCGAAAAGGCTTGTTGTTGCGAAGTCGATAGTAGGATATAGCTACGAAGGTCAGTGCCGCGGCGAGAGTCAGGAGCGCACCGGCACGCACCACGAGCGGAGCATGCGCGCGCAGGCCAATAGCGACCGCTTTTTTTCGGGTGACTTCCTGCATTTCTTACTTAGCAAACAGCAAACAGTAAACAGTAAACGGCCGAACCGTCAGCTCAATCTTGAGTTGGTTCCGAAGGTAACCTCTGTTCATCCGTCCAGGATCACGTGCCTCGTTGTTCACTGCCTGCTGTTTGCTGTCTGCTGTTTGCTGTTTGCTGCCTTGTGTCCTGCACTGACAACTGCAGAAACGTTTCGCCCGTCCAGTTACTGGTCTCGATCGTATAAGCCATGTCGACGCCACGTTTGAGATCCGCCATTCGCTCCGCTCCGTTCCAAAACATCGTTTCCAGCGGGCGACCGTTCGGACCAGCAACAGACATCTTTAGATGCCGTTGTCCAATTAGACGCGGTTCGGAGACTATGCACAAGTTGCGAGCCAGAAAAACTGGACGAGGATTGCCGGCGCCGTAGGGCTCCAATGCGTTCAGTTCAGCAATTAGTTCAAACGTGATTTCCTGGGTCGGCAACTCCGCGTCAAGGTAGACACACGGCTGCAAATCTTCCGTGGTCAGGCAGCTTGCGGCGTGTTCGTTCAATCGCCGGCGAAGTTCGGCAATCCGGTCCGGCCGTATCGTGATTCCCGCCGCATGGGAGTGGCCGCCAAACTTTTCGAACAGGTCCGCGCATTCCGTCAGGCCATTGAGCAGGTGATAAGGCTCGATGCTGCGGCCTGAGCCGTGGGCCACGTCGCCGTCAATCGACAGCACCACGCAGGGACGGTTGATGCGTTCGACAATTTTCGAGGCCGCAATACCGATTACTCCGCGATGCCAGCCTTCCCCAGCGATTACCGCCACATAAGAATTGGCCGGCTCGGCGGCAGTGCTTTCCAATTCAGTAATCGCCAGCTCGACGATCTGCTGCTGAACTTCCTTTCGCTCTCGGTTGCGCGTGTCGAGATGCAAAGCGAGCCGCCGTGCCTCCTCAATATCTCTGGTACCAAAGAGTTCAACGACCGCGCGCGCGGCATCCATGCGGCCGGCAGCATTGATCCGCGGACCCAGACGAAACCCAATATCGTAAGCGGTCATGCCTTCGCCGCATCCGGCCACTTCCATCAGCGCGCGCAAACCAGGATTAGTGGCTTTCGGGAGATCTTGCAGACCGAGCGCAACAATCGTGCGATTCTCGCCCGTGAGTTTTGCAACATCGGCGACCGTCCCAATAGCAACGATCTTCAAAAAGGCATCCACCTGCGATTCCCGTCCCTGCTTGCGAAATAGAGCGTCGACGAGTTTGAAGGCGACGCCAACACCGGCAAGGTTCTTATCAGGATAATTACAACCGCGTTGATTGGGGTTCAGAACGGCGTAGGCGGGTGGAACCCCTTCGCCTTCATCCGGCAAATGGTGATCGGTAATGATTACATCGAGTCCATTGTCTCGCGCCCAGTAAAGCGGTTCATGCGCGCGAATGCCACAGTCGACGCTAATAGCAAGTTTGTAGCCTTCGGCCACGGCCTTTTGAAGGGCCGCGTGCTGAATACCGTAACCCTCAGTAAAGCGATGGGGAACATGAAAACCAGTCTTCGCACCGAGCAGGGTCAACGCTCGTAACAGCACGGCGGTTCCGGTCGTGCCGTCCACGTCATAGTCGCCATAAACCAGTATGGGTTCGCCCAACTCAATGGCTTGAAGCACACGAGGTACGGCCTCGTTCATCCCCAGCATCAAGCTGGGATCATGAAGTTGATCGTAGGATGGTTTAAGGAAACTTCGGGCAGATTCTTCGTCTTCACAACCGCGCGAAAGAAGAAGTGCAGCAATTGTTGGTGAGGAAGGTAAAAGGCGAGCCAGCGAGGCAACACGCTGCGCGTCCTGCTCCCGCAAAATCCAACGTTTGACGCTCATGTGAGGTTCAAATTATTCCGTAAAAACTAGTCTGCAAACCAGCCATCGTCATCGAGTAGTTTAACACCAATCCGGCGGCGACCATCAATCGGGTCAATCCAGACTCCATTCACTTCTGCATCCAGGGGGCGTCCAAATGGAGGGGTTAGTTTCAGAATAGATCCCACCGCCACATCGGCGTCTAACACGATCGTGGCGCCGGCCCGGCTTATCTTGATCGCCTGCGCCTGGACGCTGAAGGATTCATCGTTGGCCATCTTTCCCTCTACTCCGAGCGCAAACTCTACGGGAACGCGTGGACTGCGCGGCCTTTGGGAGGGCGCAGTCGCGCCTCGGAGGTTCTTGTCATTCATTAAACTCACCGCCTTTAGAAATTATGGGAGGACCCGCATTCAGGGTCGATGCAAAGAGGGGGGCCTGCTTAGTTTACCCGAACTGGGAAAGATTGTGATAGTGATTTGATTCTGGAACGGTTATGACCAACTTCCAGAGAAGAGACCAGGCAAGCGTTGAGCTTTTTGGCGCAGTACTAAGTCACAACTACCTGCGTAAGTGGGTGACCTTTGATTGGTAGCCTGAAATGGGCCGTCCGCTTATGCAGGCGGTTCTGACCAGTGGGTTGACGATTGATCTACGCGGCCGCCGATATGTAACCACCAGCTAATGCAAAGAGAATCGCGGCGCCTACCAGCAAACGGTAGACGATGAAAACGCCAGTGGAGTGTGTTCTGAGAAATCGCAGCAGAAACCAAATTGAGGTGTAGCCAATCACTCCAGAGACAATTGTCGCCACGATCAGCGGCAAGTGAGTTCCAGGGGGAAGTTTATGTATTGCTTCCTTGAGTTCCAGGACGCCGCTGGCTGCGATGGCCGGGATCGAGAGCAAGAAAGAAAACCTGGCGGCCGTTTCACGTGTTAGGCCGGCAAAGAGGCCGCCCATGATTGTGGAGCCTGAACGGCTAGAGCCCGGAATCAGAGCCAGCACCTGGGCGAAACCCACCGCCAACGCATCGCTAATCCCCAGTTGCTCCATGGAACGTTCTCTTTTTCCTGCAAACTCCGCGACCGCCAATAAAACCGCGACCACGATCATCATCGTAGCGATGACCCACAGGTTCTTGGTAAACGTTCCCTCGATCTGATGTTTGAATAACAGGCCAACAACCGCAACGGGAATCGAACCGAGAATCACCAGCCAACCCAGCCAGGCATCAGGCGACAGCTGCACGCTCCCGTTTACGCGACGCTTGCCACTTAGCAACGCAACGTGGTCACGCACAAACGCCGTCGTAATGTTGATAATGTCTCTCGCAAAATACACAAGCACCGCCAACAGCGTGCCGAGTTGAATGACGGCTATCGTGGCAGTTGTTTGTTCGGCGCGAAGTGTTGCGTCGATGCCGTTGTAAAGACCAATCAAGCGCGACGCAAAAACAAGGTGGGCGGTGGAACTGATGGGAATGAATTCAGTTAATCCCTGGACGATACCAAGGATGATGGCTTGAAGAATGGTCATGAAGAATTGTTGATGGAATTCTGCTGTTGAACCTTGGATTTTGGTCTTTGGACTTTGGTCTTTGGTCTTCGCTATTCAAAGGCCAAAGCCCAAAGACCTAAGACCATTTCTACTCTCTAAACGAATTCGCTCGTGAAATCTGGTCGTACATCCAAAACGGCATAATCATCCCCAGACGAACAATCGTCGCCAGTTGCCACGGAAATGAATAACGCTTCCGGCGCTCTTCAATCGCGCGCAACATCTTTTGTACGGCGTCGTCCAATTCCATCAGAAAAGGCATACGCGCGTCACGGCCCGTCGTTAACGGTGTTTTGATAAAACCGGGGTGAATTATCGTAACGGCAATGCCTCTTGGCATCAGATCCAGCCGCAGACTTTCGAAAAACGCTGAAACAGCGGCTTTGCTGGCGCAGTACGCGGCCGACTTTGGCAGACCGCGATATGCAGCCAAACTCGAAATCACCACCAATTGCCCGCTGCGCCGCGCCACCATGTCAGGAATCACTGCCGCAGCGCTATTCGACGCACCAATGACGTTCACGTTGATAACGCCGGCGATTTCCTCGGCACTAATTTCCGCCGCGTCCCTCGTGGGTCCGATGCCCGCATTCGCGATAAGTATGTCGATTGGCCCCAACTCGGCGCGCACCTTCTCCGCCGCAGCGGACATCGAGCTGGCGTCCTGCACATCGGCAGGCACCGCAACCGCCTTGCTGCCCACCGCCTCAATCTCGCGGATCACTTCCTCGAGCACGTTGGCACGCCTGGCAACCAAACCAAGTTTCGCTCCCCGGCGACCAAGTTCAACCGCCAGTCCGCGTCCGATGCCGGAAGAGGCGCCGGTTATCATCACGACTTTGTCCTGGAAAGAATTCATCTCTAGAATTTCTAGTTTCTAGTTTCTGGTTTCTAGTTGTTGTTTGGTCCTGCGTTCGGACTCGAAACTCGAAACTATACCTGAACCACGACCGGCAAGATCACAGGTTTTGCACCCGTCAGTTTCTGAATAAATCTCTTCAACTCTACTCGCAAGTGCTCTTTAAGGAGACTCTCGTCGCTGAGTGTTTGACGCGAGGCGCCGGCGATGGCGGCGGCAACAACTCGCCGCGCGTCTTTCAATGACCCGTTCGTTGAATCAAAACCGCGGACGCCCCGCGTAACAATCTCCGGATTGCCCTGAACTTCTCCGGTCTCCGCGTCAACCGTCACAATCAGGGTTACCAGGCCTTCATAAGCCATCTGCCGGCGCTGCTTCACAGTCTCGCTGGTAATCTCTTCGAAACCGCTATCGTCAATAAACGTTCGTGGCACTTCGCGTTTTTCAACTACCGACGCGCGTTCGCCATCCAGCTCCAGGACGTCGCCGTTTTCAATCAGGATGATGTTCTCTTCCGGATAGCCAAGATGGTTCTTTACGAACTCCTTGTGACGAAAGAGCATGCGATACTCGCCATGAATCGGGACCACAAACTTCGGTCGCACAGCCTCAGTCATGATTCGAATATCTTCCTGAGATGCATGCCCGCTTACGTGCACCAGCCGCCGTTTTTCCTCAATTATGTTCGCACCGCGCTTGTAGATCATTCCAATCATGCGAGAAATCAACCGCTCGTTTCCAGGGATGATCCTTGCTGAAAGCACCACCGTATCGCCTTCGTCGATGGTCATGCCTTTGTAGCTTTGTGATGCCATCTGTGAAAGCGCCGCGCGAGACTCGCCCTGCGAGCCAGTCACCAAAAACACGACTTCTTGGTCACGAGCCTGCTTGGCTTCATTTAGCGGTATGAGCAAGCCGTCCGGAATGTCCAGGTAACCCAGACGGTCGGCAATCTCGACGTTTTTCAGCATCGAGCGGCCCAGTACGCAAACTTTGCGATTAAACTGTTGCGCGATATCGAGGACGATCTGTAGTCGATGAATTGAAGATGCAAATGCAGCCACGATGATTCGACCGCGAGCTTCGGAAAAAATTTCCTCAAATGCCGGGATGACGGCGCGTTCGGATGGCGTGCGCCCCGGCACCGTGGCGTTCGTGGAATCCGACAGCAACGCCAGCACGCCTTCCTGTCCATAGCGTCTGAACGAACGCAAGTCGATCGGTTCGCCAATCACCGGCGTCTCGTCAACCTTGTAATCACCCGTGTGAATTATCGTGCCTACGGGCGTTTTGATCGCGAGCGAGAAGCAGTCGATCAACGAGTGAGAGACGCGAATAAACTCCACGCTGAACACGCCGATATCAACTACGTCACGCGGCTCGACGCGGTGCATCAACGTATCGCCAAGCAGGTTATGTTCTTGCAGCTTGCTCTCAGCCAGTCCGGCTGTGAAGTGGGAACAGTAAACCGGAACGTTGAATTTCTTCAGGACATACGGAAGTGCGCCGAGGTGGTCTTCGTGCCCGTGAGTGAGGACGATGGCAGTGATGTTCTCGCGATACTCTTCCAGGAAATCGAAGTTAGGAATACAAACGTCAACGCCATAGGCCGT
>Ga0070697_100001821_pt1 | contig 16288 bp, 13 predicted proteins | sample KBSK1501metaG_FD_65475 | JGI IMG/M metagenome (GOLD analysis project Ga0070697, IMG submission 65475) | Corn, switchgrass and miscanthus rhizosphere microbial communities from Kellogg Biological Station, Michigan, USA - KBS K1-50-1 metaG | ecosystem: Host-associated > Plants > Roots >...
GAAGAAGCGAGAGCCTGGAAAGAACTCAGCCTGTCCACCGATTTCTAGTCGGAGCCTGGCATGAACGTCTACCGGAGTTCGACTACGATGCAAATGGATGCGAAGTACAAAGCAGTGAAGGAGAGTCGCTGCATGACGAGGGTCATAACTGCTCTCAGGTCCCCGATTAACAGGACTGTTTCGAGCCGATGTGATCCGAAGCCCGGATCCTTAACGGGGGACGCGGTTCAGTTCTCGGTTGGTCGGCAATGCGGAAGTAATCCTTGAGCCCTTCGGCGCTTCCTCGCGGTCCAGAAACGGGCTTCGGAGAGATCAATGGCGATCTCCTCGAAGCCGACTTCTGGACCGTGTCGCGAAGATTCGTTCCAGTTACGCAACTTCCGGTTTGCCCGTGACTCGGGCGCAATGCCGAGAGGCGCGCTAGTCGGCTTCGAAGTAGTCACTTCTCGGTCGAGATCGAGTGTGATCTGTTGAGCGAGGCGCTTCACTTCTTCCCTGCTGGAACAAGGCGCTTCAGCTCTTCAAACCAGTTCAGCACGACGTTGATTTGCGCCGGTGCCGTCGCCTTTTGCTCGGTGGGCTTGAGCATCAAGAACCGCTGGCCATCGGGCGAAACGTCGTAGTTGGGAAACGCCAACGGAGTCAGGAGGTACTCTCCCTCAAAGAGCACCCGGGGCTTGCCTGCGACGAAACCAGGGTGCGTGGCAATGTCCACAGCCATCATCTTGCGGCCGCTGCGGTAGAACAGCTCCCGCCCGTTGGGGTTCCAGACTGGTTCCATGCCACCATCCGCCGAGATTTGCCATTTGCCGCCAGGGCCCGGATAGGGTTGCACGTAGATTTCCCAGTGGCCGGATTCATCCGAAACGTAAGCCAACCAGTGCCCATCGGGAGAAAACTTCGGCGCACTTTCATTGAACGCTGTTTGGAGAAAGGGCTGCGCCTTGTGGTCGCTGAGGCGCAGCACCCAGACGTCCCATCCAGTGGTGGGATTGACGTCAATGTAGGCCAGCAGTTGCCCATCCGAGGACCAGGAATTCGGTGCAGGGGAGTACTCGCTGGTAGTCAACCGCTCCAATCCCCCACCGCCGTCGGCGAGTTGCGAGAAAAGTTCTAGCGGCCCTTCCTTATTTGATTGGAACGCTACCCGTTTGCTATCCGGCGCCCAAACCGGAGCCTGGTTAACTGTCCCGCCGAAAGTCAATCGGGTTAGTGTCTCCCGGGAAAGATCGTACAGCCAAGTTTGCGCCCCTTCTTCGTCGATGGCTACGACTACCCGCCGGCCGTCAGGAGAAAGTCGGGGTATTCGGTAAGCGCGCGAAGGGGCGGCGATGGGTTGCTCTGCCCCATTGCGAGTGACCCACACGAGCCTGCGTTGGTCTGCCTCGATGCTTCCCGGAACATAGACCAGCGATCCTGTTGCGGAGAGACTGTACTGAGCGGCGCCACTGACTGCAGATTGCATGACGCCCTCGACCACGGGAACCGCCGTGCCGGTGAGTTCCAGACGTTGTGGATCGAACGGCACGGCCATCAAGGTTCCCCCATGCGCATACAGCAAGTGGCCGGAGAGCGCGTACCGAGGTTGCGTCCCGAGTTGGACCAAATTCCGCCGCTCGCCGGTCGCGACTGAGTGAACAGCAACTTGTGGGTTGACCCAAGTCGAGCTAGTCATTGCGGCGCTGAAGAGCACTGCCTTGCCGCCAGGCAGGAACTCTGGCCAGCGGTGACTATTCTCCCCTTTCGCAAGGCGAGTCAGCGCTTGTGGTGTGCCTCCCGCGTCCGGCACTTGCTGAAGAGTTGATGCTGCTGTGGGTGCGAAGGTAATCGCCCCCTGACTTCCCAAACTGGCCCCGCGAGGCTGGAAAACGTCGCCGAGAGTCAGCACCGCGCCCCCGCCCGCCAAGACTTTCTTCAACTTTCCGCTCGCAAAAAAGCCCAGCCATTGGCCGTCGGGCGAGAAGAAAGGCCCGGTAGCGCCTTCCGTGCCGGGGACGGGCCTGGCCTCCAGACTGTCCATCGCCCGCAAATAAAGCTGCTGTGTGCCGCCTTGGACAGCAACATATGCGAGATGATTACCGTCCGGTGAAAGAGCTACGCATGGTTGGTCTAGTCCCGCAAGCCGCTGACCGGGCGGCAGCGTGATAATAGTTCGGCTGACGGGCTGTTGCGGCGGGGGTTTTAGATTCCACGTGGCAAGGCTCGCGATCACCGCACCTAATAGCAAAGCGCCTAGGCCGAGGATGAGTGCTCGCCGCCCGGGCATACTTCTCATTGCGGCAGCTGGGAGAGGCGTGGCCCTGGGTCCTGCTTCGGCGATCCACCTAAGTTGCAACCTGACGTCGTGTGCCGTCTGCATCCGGTCGTCTGGATCCTTCTCCAGACAAGCCTTCACTACGCGTTCAAGCGCCGGAGGCGACATCGGCTGAATGGTTGAGATCGGTTTCGGCTCGCCGGCCAGAATCGCTGCAATCGTACTCGCCGTCGTCCTTCCCTCAAACGCCCGCTTGCCGGTGATCATTTCGTAGAGCACCGCGCCTAGAGAGAAAATATCCGATCGAACGTCGGCTTCTTTCCCCTCCACCTGCTCGGGAGACATGTATTGAAAGGTTCCCACTATCGTGCCTTCCGCGGTCAGCGGCTGGGACATCGTTGCCAGTGAAGCCGAGGACGAACTAGCTCCAATCGCGGCGACAGCTGGCTTCGCCAACCCAAAGTCCATCAGCTTGGCGCCAGTCTTGGTAAGCATAATATTGCTGGGCTTTAAGTCGCGATGTGCCACTGCGCTGCAATGCGCTCTCTCCAACCCTTCGCAGATATCTGCTCCGATTTTCAATACCTGCTCTAGCGGTAGCGGCCCCTTGCGCAGACGATCCGCCAGCGTCTCGCCGTCCAGATATTCCATAACTAGATAGCTGGCACCGTCTTGTTGGCCCACGTCGTAGAGATGACAAATATTCGGATGACTTAGCGAGGAGATCGCCCTCGCCTCGCGATCGAAACGCTCCTTCGCCTCGGCATTTTGTGAAAGATGCGCGGGAAGAATCTTGATGGCGACGCTGCGGTCGAGGCGAGTATCACGAGCACGGTAAACCTCACCCATGCCGCCCGCACCCAGGGGGGCGACGATCTCATACGGCCCGAGTTTGGCGCCAGAGCTCAGTACCATCGGTGCGCGCCATTATAGTCGGGAGAAGGCAAGTTGTACTGGATCGGGCGATTGTGGACGAGTCGTCGGAACCTTACCTTACCGGATTACGTCAGAGTTGCCCGTTTCACAGCAGTTTGGATGGCGTACGAATTTCCGTGGGGTTGAAGGTTCCGCAATGCACAAGCTATGAGCGCGTAACTCAACGCTTCCAGCAAACGATAGGGGGAGGGCCGTGTTGGACGGCCGTCCCAGAGCAAAGGAGCCATACGGTTTGCGGTCGATTGACGCAATATCAAAGAGAGGCAACTCTTTGTCCACTGACAAGCCTGGTCGGTTATCAGCTATGGTGTGCTTTGGCGACCGTCACCCCACCCCAGAGCGAACCGGGATTGGCTCGATCCCCATGAAGCTTCATCATCCGATCGAAGAATTCGCGCACGCCAGTCGTCTCCTCGTTGAGGCGCAGGAAGTCCCGGAAGTAGCTGCGCGTTTCCTCGATGATCCTTGGGTGATCGTCGTTCTCAGGCCGTTTGTGACCGGCAATCACGGCGCGAGGTTTCAACAATTCGAGTTTGTCGAGGGCAGCCATCCATTTGCGCCAAGACTGTGGATTGCCTTCCGCCATATAGGGATGGACGCCGTTGTAGGCGACATCCCCAGCTACCACCAAGTCGATGGAAGGGACGTGCAGACTCGTGGACAAAGCCGTGTCGGTATAGCCGGTATCTACCAACACCAACTCGTGCCCTTCCAACTCGATGGTGTCCCCTTCGAGTGCCTCAGCCACCGCTAGCTGTTCCGGCAGTTGGCCGGGAAAACGCGAATTCCAGAAGCTGTTGAAGTAGGGCGGATCGAGCTCACGACGCATGGCTTTCACGATGTCCGGCCTTGCCACTGCCCGAGCATGGGGGAAGCACTGCTTGAGCAGCCCTATGCCAAAGAAATGATCGCCGTGGCCATGGGTCAAGTAAATTGTGGTCAGATTCTTGCCGCTCGCCACAACCCAGTCCGCCAGAGCCTGCGAAGCTTCTGCAGTAAGGAAGGTATCGACCAACACGGCGTCCCGTTCGCCGTAGATTAGCGTGGATGAGTTGGGCACCCAGGACAGGGACTCGTAGCCAGACGGCAACTCCCGGTTGAGGCCGGGCCGCTTGGTAACGAACACCGACCATTGCAAGAGAGCATCTTTGTGGCTAGTCCCTGTCATGAGAATTCCTTGGTGAGTTTTGCATTACCCCAAGCGAAAACCCGGTCGATGATTTCGGCTCGAAATCTTTATAGTGGAATATGCAGTAAAACACAAAGCTCTGCTGACCCTGCCGCCCGGAAGAAATTGCCGAACTGGTGGCATTCCCAGCATCCGATCGTGCAGCTTCGATTCATGGTGCAGACTATGTCATTGAAGGTGGCACGATGTCTACAGCCTGTAGCACGTATTTTGTGATTGCCGCTTGAGTGCCATCAAGGATAGTTCCTGGATTGTCGGCAAACAGGAAGTTATCCAGAAACGGGCTTCTGGGAAGCCAATGGGAGCAGGTCTCTGAGTGGGTTGTTCGGCCAATCTGAAACCAGGCAGTACACCAACGCCCTGATCAATTTGGTGGCCGCGACATAGTTTTTGTTCCTGCGCTTTTGGGTTCACAACCCAAAGTCTTGTGCAACGGGGTTGAGTAGTGGAGCCGGGTGTACTGGAAAGCTCCGCTAGGAGCTCTCCGCACGCGAAGTCGGTCACGGCGTGAGCTGCAAGTAAGCTAATTCACAGTCGTCACTGTCGGCATCCGCCTGGGAATTCCTTCTAATCTATGCTGGAAGCGTATCCTTGAACTGGGCGCAAGCCAGGACTCAGATCGGATCCAAACTGTGTGTATCAGACTGCGGTCTTCAGAATTCACCGATGCTGCTGGGGCATACTGCTCAGGGCCAGAGGATTTGAATCTCTTACCCCCTGCGCCCAAGGCAAACTAACCAATGCTATGTGATTGGCGCGCTTAGCCCGGCTCTGCGTCCTGTACCCTGGTTTTCGACCGTATTCGGATGTCATTGGACCCAAATCGGACCCAAGTTTGACCATCTACCGGACTACCTACCAACGCGGCATTTGTCGGCGATTACACTCAAAACCGGATTGCTGGTGTAATGGCGATTTATCGCCAACTACGTTAGGCGTAGTCTTAGGGCGCGGGCCGGATTGCCCAATGGCTACATCCAACCGTGGAAAGACAACAAAGACTCACGGCTCGATGTTCGGAAGTCGATAAAAGCCATAGGCGGTAGATCCCTTGACAACATAGCCCACAATCTCGCCGGAATCGTTGATTCCAAGGGCAGAGGTATTGTCGCTTGACCCGACATCAAAACTGAGGAACCTCTGGGTGCGATTCCTATACACAAAATCGACTTGGAACTGTCCCTGTGGTCCCGGCTCATAGCCCCCCGCCAAATCGCCGTGATTGTTCACTCCCGATATTGATGTGATGGGTGCACCGGGGTAGCTGACATCGGTGAATGTACCATTGTCATAAACAAAGCCATTGAACTCAGTACAGGGAGACTTGCAATAGTAGCCGACGATTTCTCTGGAAGAATTGATCCCACCTAGGCTCGACGACATCGCCCCTGGCGGCTCGATCTTTATGAAGGTACCACCGGTGTAAAGCAACCCGTGTTCATAGTGTCCTGTGTCCCAGTACCAGCCGACTATGTCCCCGCGACCGTTGATTCCATAAAGCTCGGTCGCCTCCGTCCCGGGGTAGCTGATGTCAGTGTAGATTCCGTTCTGCTCAAGGAAGCCATGCACTATGCCTGCAGGGTCGCTGTAAAAACCAACGACATCGCCGTAGTCATCTATCCCAGTGGCTAGAGTATCGACCGCCCCTGGAAAAGTGATTGTAGTGAAGATATCGTTGGTGACGTCGAACAGAAATCCCGATGTCGCTCCGCTTGAATCATAAAATCCGACGATTTGACCGAAATCGTTCAAACCATACGCAGTGGTGGACGTACTTCCGGGAACGCTGAAGACGGTGAAGCCGTTTGCCGTAGTAAAGAAGTCGTCCTGCCGGCACATGGCGACAGTCGTAAGGCAGAGGGTCAGAACGAGCAGGAGGCTAGAGCGGATCAGGGGACGTGTCATTGTTGACCTTGCGGGTTTAGGACACCGCGAAGCATTGTACCTCGAAAGCTGAGCCTTGACGGACGATTAGCAGGCGATGATCGCCGACAATTGACGTTATCAGGCGTGGGTGTTGAAAAAGTCACTTCGATTAGCAGGATGAGATTCAGCAGAAGCATGTTAGAAGGAAGTGATCCTGACCATGCTCTGTTGGATTCTCATCGTCGGAGGCCTGCTGATCATGATGGGGCAACACGACCGCTCCGAAGCGTTGTTCTATTATTTCCGCCTGGAAGATCAAGTTCCTGAAAACCATCTGCTTCGGCTCATTGACAAGCACATCAGCTTCGAGTTTGTGCGGCAGCAGCTAAAAGACAGCTACAGCGAGACTGGGCGGCCCTCAGTCGATCCCGAGTTGCTGCTGCGCATCCTGCTGATCGGCTACTTGTATGGCGTCACCAGTGAACGGAAGCTGGTGGAGGAACTGCGCATGCACTTGGCGTGGCGCTGGTTCACCGGTCTGCGCTTCGATCAGGAGATGCCGCACCACTCCACGTTCTCGAAAAACCGGCATGGACGGTTTCAGGAATCGAAGCTGTTCGAGGAGCTGTTTGAGCAGATCGTGCGGCAGTGCGTGGAAGTGGGATTGGTGCAGGGCAAGCACCTGTCGGTCGATGGCAGTTTCGTGGAGGCGAATGCCAGCAAGGAAAGCCGCATCCCGCGCGAGCAGTTAGCGGAAGCGGCCCAAGTTCATCACACCGTGCGGCAGTATCTGCGGGAAGTGGAAGAGCAGAATCCGGTGGAGGAGCCGGTGCATGAGCAGGACCAGGTTTCGACCACCGATCCCGATTCTACCTACGCCACCAAGGGCGGCACACCGGCGCGGCTGGGATACTACGACAACTATCTGGTGGACAATCACAGTTGTGTGATCGTGGGAGTGCAAGCTACAGCGGCGCGCATGAGTCAGGAAACAGTGGCCGCGCAGGACATGCTTACTCGTTTCACTCAATGGCGAGGACGAGAGCCGGAATCGGTGGCGGCCGATACGACCTACGGAAACGGCGAGTTCCTGCAATGGCTAGCCGATCGAAGCATCACTCCCTACATGCGGACCCGTGACAGTATCCATCGAAAGAGAAGCCCATTCTTTGGCCCCGAGCGTTTCACGTACGAACCGGAAAACAATCGCTATATCTGTCCTGCTGGCCAGTTCCTCAACTACGGTGGCCGAGTTTATCGCAATCGAGCCTTCAACTATATCGGAACACGAAAAAAGTGTGGCCCGTGTTCGCTCCGGCCACAATGCACCAGTGCTGCCTTCCGGGGTCTTATCATCCATCAGAACGAACCAGCCCGACAACGTGCGCGGGAGTTGGTCAACACACCAGAGTTCGCCAAGGCACAACGGCAGAGAAAGAAAGTGGAAGCCTTGTTCGCGGAACTGAAGAATCAGATAGGACTGCGCCGCTTGCGCCTGCGGAGACTGAAGTTCGTACGCGAGCAGTTCTTCCTGGCAGCGATAGCGCAGAACATTAAACGACTGGTGCGCTTCCTCAGTCAGCCGACAACACCGGTTCTGCCGGCTACCCCTTAGTCGAACGGAGATAAGAAAACCGGCGACGGCACGCTCGCCGATGAAAAGGCCTTCTGTTCAGGGACTTTTTCAACACCCACAGGCGATTGCACTCACTACCCAGTCAGTGAGTGAAATGGGGATTTATCGCCAGTTGAGAGAGGAGTATGCAAGGCGCGGGCCGTGTGGCGGCTTTCAGGTTTATCTGCCCACGTTGATCAGCACCTCAAGCTTGGTCGAATCCTTATCTAGGACAACGATATCGTCCCAACCGTCGCCATTGAGGTCTTTCACCAACCCGTACTCAACGTTCGCATTAACCGGATATCTTGGCGGATCACTGAAACTGCCGTCCCCAGCTCCAATCATCGTCTGGATGCCTGACTGATTATCTCGGAAGACTGCATCCAGATTGCCGTCATGGTTTATGTCACCGGCTCCTATCAAACCCGGCACACCCGTTCGAATAGTTGAGGTAATCATCTGTCCGAAGGTTCCATCGCCGTTTCCGGGTAAAAAAACGACTTCTCCCGGGTTCCCCCTGGTCACCAAGTCAGGCTTGCCATCGTTATTGAAATCGCCAAGCGTGAAAATGTCGGGAAAACCTACGATGAAATAGAAGACTGGAGGATCAAAAGTACCGTCCCCTTGGCCAATAAACACACCGAAGGAGTGATCGATTGCGTCATTGACCACCATGTCGGGAATGCCATCAGCATTGAGATCGGCCACGTCGACAATCGCGGGATATGGACCGGCGGCAATATCGATTGGGCTTTGTAAGCTGCCGTCGCCATTTCCGAGCCATACCTGTAAGTCGGTTCCGGTAGAGATCGCAATATCAGGGTTCCCGTCTTTATTGAAGTCGGACATCGTGATGGAAATGCCGCCAGAAGCGTAGTTCGTGGGTGGCTGAAAGGTTCCATCCCCGTTGCCGAGGGATACCGAAACGCAAGAAACTAGGTCGAGTTTCCCGTCTCGATTAAGGTCGACAAGAACCAGAGGGCCGTTGTCCCCCGAAAGGCGTAACCCACGCCGGAAACTCCCGTCCCCGTTTCCTAACAGGATGCTGTATTTGCCTATGCCGGCTCCGCTGGTAACGAGATCCATGAAGCCATCGCCGTTCACATCGCCAGCGCTAATGTGAAATGGATGATCCTGAAGGCGGTAAACCACTGGTCTTAGGAACTGACCAGCCAGAGCTGAATTTGTGGTGAGCAACAACAGAATGCAACCGAGGAAAGTACGCATGAGCATAAACTGCCTCCGATTCGGCTTGGGAAGCAAAAGAATGGAACTGGCGTTCCGTACTGCGGGAAAATCGTACACCTAAATCTACTGATTGAAAGTGATTTTTGTCACTGCCGTAGCCCATCCCAGAAATTCCACCCTGGCCAATGAGTGAAATGGTGATTTATCGCCAACTGAGAGCCAGGGCTGCGGTTTTGTTACTGTCTCACCTGCTCTAGTGTTTTCCCTTATTGACGAGTACGCTGAAGTTGAAATTCTGCCAACCAATGGTGACAATGTCGGGAAACCCGTCGTTGTTAAAGTCGGCAACCACTCCGCTCAGAGGGCCCCCTCCCAGGGGATAGCCGTCTACATCGAAGAAGGTTCCGTCTCCCGCGCCAGCCATAACTTCCAGAAACGCTCCTGTATGGCCAAACGCGGCATCGACATGTCCATCGCCATCGAAATCCCCCACCCCGAGCAGCCTTGGAAAAATGGTTTTTACATGTGACCTGACCGTTTGAGCGAAGGTTCCGTTTCCATTGCCGGGAAGGAAAGCCATGACGCCGCCACCCAGACCGATTACCAAATCCAGGTTCCCGTCCCCGTTGAAGTCGGCAACTCCAAGCTGGCCGGGAGTCTCCCCAAACCTTTGAGAAGAGGTCGGTCGGAATGTGCCATCCCCATTGCCGAGCAGCACGCGAACTGTTCGATCGCCCTGATCGCTCGACGCGACATCAGGAATACCGTCATTGTTAAAGTCACCCGCCGAGACAAACAACGGATTTTGACCAGCTCTGAACTCGATCGGAGCTTGCAGCGTACCATCACCATTGCCGAGGAGCAGAGCCAAGTCGTTGGCATTCGTGACCACGATGTCGGGGTTGCCGTCACGATTAAAGTCGGCAGTCGCGATGCCGTATTGGCTAGTGCCAAACGAATAGAATATCGGCGACTGGAAAGTACCATCTCCGTTCCCCAGCGAAACAGACACCCCAGAACCAGTAGAAACTAAGTCCAATTTTCCATCCCGGTTAAGATCGACCAACACAGTGCCTCTCGATAAACAACCAGGAAAGATGTTGGCCGGGCCGAAGGTTCCGTCTCCGTTTCCCAGTATTACGTAGTAGTCGTCAAGGGAACTGGATATGACTAAGTCGAGAACACCATCGCCGTTGATATCTCCTGCCGCCGCAAATAAAGGGATCTCCGGATAAACAGAGTATGTCAGGGTGGCGTAGAACCGTCCGGCAAGAACCGGCGTTGACCATAGGAAGAGAACCAGGCTGATAGAAAGCCACTTATAGAGAGTTGGCATTGGTTTTTCTCCTCTGAAATCGATCTCCAAGATCGCGGAAGCTGGCAAAGAGCGCAATTAAAAGCGGAGGGCATCCGGAGGCAATTTATCTGGAAATTTGGGAAGAGTCTACTTCCTGATTGTTGTAATCAGCGTTAGCACTCAGAATCGCCCCAGAGCCTTTCGGCCCTACTCAGGGCAGATGAGCGATATGGCGATATTTCACCAATTGACGACTGCAAAGACTTTGCGACGGTTGGAACGTCGCAATCTGTTGCACATTGACTTGACCGCAAATGCGAGACAAAATGGCCATCCGTTTGTGGTCCGAATTCCAAGGATCCGCGATTTGCGGATCTCGCCCGTTGGAAGATGTCCTAAAGGAGTAACCCATGCGGTATCTCTCTTTGGCCTGCGTATTCCTCCTATGTTCCGCCTGCCTGCTTTGCAGCCAAACCAGTTCTGTTCCTACGATCTATCAGCCACTGGTGCCAGCAGCGACACCGCCGGGAGGTGGCGCATTCACGCTCACTGTGAACGGGACTGGATTCGCGCCCGGCGCGTCAGTGCTGTGGAACGGAGCAGCGAAACCCACGACGTTCGTCAGTAGTTCACAGCTACAGGCGGCGATCCCGGCTGCCGACATAGTGCATCCCGGAACAATTACCGTACGAGTGGTCAATCCGGGTGCAATTGTAAAATCCAACCTCGCGCTGTTCCCCGTGAGGCTGCCGTCCAGTTCCATTCAGTTTCAGCAATCCCAATATTTGAGGACATTCGGGGGAAGCGTGGCGACGGGGGATTTCGATCGCGACGGGAATCTTGACGTTGTAGTTCCGAATGGTAACCGGCGTCTTACCGTTTTGCTAAGCAATGGCGCCGGTACTCTGCAGAGGCATCGCGTCTCGAGCAATATCGGAGACGCAGTCACGACCGGCGACTTTAATGAGGATGGCATTTTGGATCTTGCCACCGCCGATCTTGGCGCCGTTTCAATTCTTCTTGGCGAGGGCGGGGGTAGTTTTCAGCCGCACCGTGATTTTCCCGTGAACGCGACCCCCGACTCCATTGCTGCGGGAGACTTCAATGAAGACGGGCACCTTGACGTGGCGGTGGTCAATGTATCGGTACCCATCTCGACGGTTTCGGTGTTGCTTGGAGGTGGAGACGGGACACTTCAATTCTCCGCCGCATACGCGACGGGACTGGAGCCCGACTCAGTCACTGTAGGCGACTTCAACGGAGATGGTCACCTGGATCTGGCGGTGGCGGCTTTCGATAACACGGCGGGGAATGGCATTTCTATCCTGTTGGGCAACGGAGACGGAACTTTTCAACCGCGGGTCGACTACGCAACCGCGAAAGTGGCATTCTATGTCGCTGCCGCGGATTTCAATCGCGATGGCAAGTTGGATTTAGTTGTGACCACGAGCGGCAGCAAGGGAATATCGCTTCTGCTGGGGAACGGTGACGGCACCTTCCAGCAACATGTGGACTACGTGCTGGGAATCGGCCCATGGTCTCTGGCCATCGCAGATTTCAACGGGGACGGAAATCTCGATGTTATCGTCGGTCCCACCGAACTCGACGCATCGTTCAAGGTGCTCCTCGGCAATGGGGATGGTACGTTCCAACCGCCGGTGAGCGCCGCGCTGGACCCGTCGGCAAGTGTGGACATTGCGGTCGCAGATTTCAATAACGACGGTAAGATCGACTTCTTCGCGGCGGACGGTTATGTTTTCTTGCAGCCGTAAGTGGGCGTCCGTCTGGGATAACGGGCATTCGGGCCGGGGCGAGGGCGTAGTCTGCAAGCACGCGGAAACTCCTCCCCGCCCCAGTCAACTGTTGTAAAGAGGCGATTTCACCAACTACACCCCTTTGGGCTGGCACCGGCAGGGGTTCTGAGTGTAATGGCGATTAATGCCAATTGAGTCCTTTCGTCCTTTCCGAAGAAGGGGCCATCCATCCGCAGCGCCAGCGACGATTCTGCCCTCCAAAAACAGGATCTCGCACTCAGCAACGCCGTCCCACTCGCCGGAACCCGGCCGACGCCTCTGTTGTAGTGAGTACGACGTATTCGAGTGGATCTTTTGTTGCCGGGAGCCAGCAGCACGGCGGTCTTCGAAGCTTTCAAAGAAGTCGAAGTCGCCGTGCGCGCTGCCGGAAAGTACGAAGCACGCCCTGCCGCACGGGGGAAACAAGCCTCTCTTAGGCGACCCACTGCGCACTTCTTCCCAACTGTTCCCGCAGGATACGCTCGATGTGCTCCTGTAGAGCGGCCTCCATGTTCTTCTTGGCGTCCTCAAAACTGCTGCCACGAACGATGACCGACAGCTTCTCGCAAACTCCGTTCCAGCCATCATCTTCGGGCCAAAAGCTACAATCGACGGGCGCGCCAGCCATTACCTGTAGGCTTACGGCTTGGGATTTCATAGACACTCCATTCTGACGCTTGACCCGACAAGCGCCTCACCGATGGCGAAAGTGAATGAGTCTGCGCAGGAAGTACCGACGCGCAAAACGGTAAAACACGTGTTCCGATCCACGGCTCGTAGAAAACAAGAACGAGGATGCCAGCAAGCACAGCTAGCCACACGAGAAGCAACAAGAGCAGGGGGAGGGAGATCCACAGGGGGAGATTACAGGAAATTTGCGATTCCGCACCTGTGATTTTCTTGGCACGGAACTCTCATTAAGGTTGGGGGGCGCACAAATCTCCTCACAGGCTAGAACCTATCTCAATAGGGCAATAATTGACATGACTCATCCAGTGGTTTAGGATGGCGGTCAAGCATTGCCGATGAAACCAGAAAGGAAGTTTCATCGTGCAATTGCCCTACGAGGAAATGGCAGAGCGGGGATGCGCCCGACTCTTGACCCTATGGGACATCATGCAACGCTGTCATCCAGCATTGTTTGTCAATTTTGCGGGTGTGCTTGAGGCCGTAGCTCGTTCGTCGGAACTTGGAGCCACCCACGTCTTGCCAGATGCGTATAAGACTACTGCCGTTAAAACTCTCCATGATCTCGCTGAGGACTGCAATACATTAGGTTTGAGGGCATCCGGTCTTACCATCAATAAAATCTTAACATTACTCGCTAAGGCAGATGCCACTGACGGACAATTGCAACCCTTAGCAAGGGAACTTCAGGGGCGGTTGGTGGACGAGATGCGCGGCGAGTTTTTCTTCTGGCTTACTTCTCAAGAGGGTAATCGTTACGAACTCTGGTGGAAGGATTGGGAGGGCATTATGGGCCGCTTCCCAGACACAATGAGAGACGTAGAGGAGATGAACAAATGTTTTGCCTTGTGCCGTTACACTGCTTCAATGTTTCATTCCCTGCATGTTGCTGAGTGGGGGGCAATACAATTGGGCGACTATATCGGTGTCACTGATCCAAAGAAGGGCTGGGGACCGACCAGTAAAAGGCTAAGTGAACTTATCAAGGGAGGTCACTCAAATCTGCCTGCAAGTTTGGCGGGTAAATTTGAATTCTTGGAACAGATGAATCGGGAGATAGAGAGTATGGTCCTAGCCTGGCGTCACAAAGTTGACCATGCTGCCAATCATCTGGCAATCGTGCCTAACACCGACTTCACCCCTGATATTGCAGAACATGTCATCGGGGCCATTAGAATTTTCATGCTCCGCTTAATGGAAGGGATGCCATAGATGTCAGAAGAATCTGAAAAATTCGACGCAACTGTGCGAAAGGTTCTCTCTGTATCTCACGATGAATTGAAGCGCCGCGAGAAAGCGTGGAAGCGAAACAAGGCGCGGCGCAAGCGGGCTAAGGCTTTGCGGAGCGCCCACGCTTCAAGCGATAAGGGTTAGAAACACGTCGCATCGGCGGTCTTGCCAGTGAGAGCGGCGAAGGTGAGGCGCTTGCCGACGATCTGGCGAACGGTGAGATCGAAGCGGCCAGCAGCATCAAGGTCTTTGCGGTTGTTGAAACGAAACATTTGCTCGTCAAGGTAGCGGAACAAATGAAACGGCTCTACGCTCACATAGGTTCCCGAGATACCACGTTTGAGCAGCGACCAGAAGTTCTCAAGGCCATTGGTGTGTACGCGGCCATCCACGTACTGCGATGCGTGATCTACGACCTTGTGTGCGTAATCGGTAGCCAACCCCTCATAGGAGTGGAGAGCGTCGGAGTAGAGAGCCGCACCAGCCTCGACATGCTTTCGTACCTGTTCCTGCAAGGCGGTGCGCTTGCGGTTTGGAACCACAACGGTGCGAATCTTTCCGCCGCGCTCCATGATGCCCATGACGGCGGTTTTGTCCTTCCCACCAGTTCCGGTGATACGGCGCTGACGTTTACTCAAGTGCATATTGCGGGCTTTCCCGCCGATGAAAGTCTCATCCACTTCCACTTCGCCGCCATTCGCTCCGAGCTTGCTGCCAAAAAACTCATCTTGCATTGCCAGCCGGATTCTGTGCAGCATGAACCATGCGGACTTCTGGGTCACTTTCAGATCACTAGCAACCTCATAACTGCTAATCCCATTCTTGCAGTTGCTGAGAAGCCACATCGCAGTAAGCCACTTATCCAGAGGGATAGCCGAGTCTTCCATGATGGTTCCGACCTTGATAGAGAACTGCCGTTTCACGTGGTGACTGCCACACTGCCATATACGACGGGCAGCATTGAACTTCACGTTCCTAGAGCCACAAGTCGGGCAGATAACACCATCTGGCCAGCGGCGAATAGCGAAATAGTCAATACAGTTGTCGGGATTCGAGAAGTACAGGATTGCTTCTTGAAGGCTCTTTGGTTCGTTACTCATGGCGTTCACCGTGAGTCAAAGGTATCAAAAACAGGTGGATGTGTCAAGTCAATTATTGCCCTCAATAGACAGCCCTGCAGTGGTCAAAAGTGCACAGATTAGTGTGCAACGAGGAAATACCATACCGCTGTCCAAAACGTTGTTCGTAGTGGAGTGGTCATGGACACAAACCAAAGACAAATCGCGCTATCCGTGCTCGAAAGCCTCAGAGCAGACTTGATGTATGCACATCTGAACAATGGGAGTCGCGTTCTTGACGTAGCCGATCTTCGCCAGTACATCTATGAACAGATGGGCCGAATAAGGACAAACGCCCTTGTAATGGATGGACTGTACGGCAAGAACAATGGCCACGGGCAAGACATCGGCAAGACTGATGGTCACAACGGGAAAGCGCATCCATAAAAGGAAAAATCTGGCCAGACGTTTGTCCCTTTTATGCCGCGTTCCGAAACGTTTTCAGCTCTGACATGATTTGGACAAGACGCTGCCGGCCGTTGTTCATTCGCTTTCCTCGCAGCGTTTGTGGGGTATTGCGCCAGGAGGTAGCGATCATTCCATCCCTGGATCAGCGCTATTTCCCGCCTGAGTTCCTCAACTTTGCCGTGGTCATCCATGCGACATTCAATCCCCGGCGATCAGGCGTCGGTCACGATGCGGCTCTGTACGAGGCTGTCCCGTGCTGAGTGCGCACTTCTCTCCCTGACCCGCGCCACAAGTCGGGCAACGGACAGCCTGGACCTGTTTGAGGGTAAGCTTCTTGGCCTTCATGGGTGTTGATAATGCAGCAATCCGATAAAAGAAAAATGGTCAATCTTGCACAATTTGGAGGATTTCGAACTACCCAGCTACGCTTTTAGCAACAGCCCTTTGTGGTTTCGGAGGAAATTGCATGCGCTATTCCCGCTCCATCACGGCAGAAAAAGGCTGAGAGGAGGGAGTTCACACATTGGGACGCCGACAGCAGGAGCGCCAGCTGCGAGTCGCAAAAATGGAAAGGCGGTTCCGGGCTAAATCTTCTTGAGCCACGGTTGACGGAGTCTCATACGACCGTCATCATCCCATTTGACGACAGCGTCGTCTTCGTTAGCTTGCTCAACTGTGCCGAATTGTCCAAGTGGCTTTCCGAA
>Ga0070697_100001822_pt1 | contig 16286 bp, 5 predicted proteins | sample KBSK1501metaG_FD_65475 | JGI IMG/M metagenome (GOLD analysis project Ga0070697, IMG submission 65475) | Corn, switchgrass and miscanthus rhizosphere microbial communities from Kellogg Biological Station, Michigan, USA - KBS K1-50-1 metaG | ecosystem: Host-associated > Plants > Roots >...
TGCCCGGGCGGACGTTGCGCCGGATCACTACACTTGGTGATGTTGCCGGTCCAGAAATTTTCTCCGGCCTGGTCAGCTTCGCGATTGAGAAAATCTCGATATTGCTGCTTCACAAACTCCCGCGCGGTATCACACGGATTCGGTGACGGTGGAGTGATCGAGTTAACGGTAAACTGCATCGTCTTCGCCAGCGTCCCGGAAGTCTTGAAATTGAAGTTGTAGGTACCATCGGCGAGTGGGACCAGATCGTAAATCTGCGCTGTAGTAACCACCGACTGAATGGACGCGCCGGTAAACTTTTCCACACTCGCATCCACAGTAAAGTCGTTGCCAGTTCTCGCCACTTGCCCCCAGTTAACTACGCGGTAGCCGGCATCGGGGAACTGTGGCTTCACATAAACATAAGGTCTCCCTCCGACAGTCCAGGCTTTCAGTTGAGCTATCTGCTGTGACGTCAGCACCACCGATTGCCACTGCGGTGTGGGACTCGGTGTGGGACTCGGTGTGGGAGTCGGTGTCGGTGTCGGGGCGGGGTTCGTACAGATTATTAACGAAACAGATTGGAGAGTGCCGGTAAAGCCGGAAGCAACGTCGCTCACGTTTAAGGTCCACGTCCCATTCACGCCCAAACCATCGAACACCGATAACGGGCTATTAGGCGTGAAACTTCCAGTCAAACCGTCCGAGCAAGCATTCTCGATCGGCCCGCCTGCAGCTTCGTCATCCAATACCGTATTCACGAAGTTGTCAGCGCTGCATCCGAATGTGCTTGCCGGTACACCGGGGCGGTCGATAAAAACCGACGACACGCCGCCGACCGGCGACGTTAATGTGAATTTCAAGTCACCCACCCAACCGTGGTTCACGTTGTTCAATTTAACGTTCAGATCCGCGACGTTTCCGCTGAGACCATTAACCACCAAAGGAATATTGACACCCGGCAAGCTGTTATCTGGAATGGACTGGTTCGGTGTAAAGGTAAGGGTCGAGCAATTAGCTGGTGTCGGACTGGGGCTCGGTGTTGGACTGGGACTCGGTGTCGGACTAGGACTCGGTGTCGGGCTGGGACTCGGTGTCGGGCTGGGACTCGGTGTGGGTGTTGGCGTCGGTGCTGAGCCTACTGGAAGGCAAGCGGAAAACTCCGAGGTATTTCCCTGTGGATCGGTTGCGGTGCAATTGACGATTCCTCCAGTTATGCCGACCGGAAAATCCAGGGTGAAACTAAACGCAGCATTGCCGCTGCCGTTGGTCACGACGTTAGGCACGCGACCGGTGACGAGTGGGCGGCTGGCGGCCTGATTAGTGACACATTGCGTGTCACCGCTGAAATACCAATGGACCGTGAAGACCGTATCGGGCTTGCTGTTCATTGTGCCGTTGACCGTAATCGCAGCGCTGGAGCTGCTCGGCAATGGAACACTGGTACTGTTGCCGGTGGCGAGAGCCTCCATAGTTGCGATGCTTGTAGCGGACGGAGTGACCAACGTCAGGATGGGGAAGTTTTGCAGCTCGTTGGGGCCGGTGTCGGTATCAAGCGGATCATTGGGCGTTACTCCGGTGTTGCCGAGATCGATACCGAGGGCGCCATTGGAGTAGATAGCGTTGTTGACGATGGAGATTCTGATGCCGGGAGTGTTGTTGGCTTTAGTGACGTCCGGGATACGCACGCCGGCGCCGAGGTTAAAGGCGATGAGGTTGTCATCGATGCGGTTCCCGTCGGCGTTGGCTGGAACTTGAACCCCGTCTCCGATGTTACCCAGGGGAATGTTGCCAGTAACATCCGTGCCAATGAAATTGCCTTGCACGACATTACTGGTGGTGATCTCCTTATCTATAAAGCCGACCTCAACGCCGTTGGCACTGTTGCCTGAGATGATATTGCGAGCACCGGCGACCGCGCCTCCAATCGTATTGTCCCTCGCGCTGTATGTAAGTTGCACACCACTGAAGCGGTTGCCCAACCTATTGGCGCCGTTAACTCTGGTACCGATAAAGTTACCCTGTACCAGGTTGCCCGTCGTCTCATCACTGAAGATCGTGATGCCGTAGAACTCATTACCAGAGATGACATTGCGCGCTGCAACTGTGGTCCCACCGATCGTGTTGTTGCGTGCTGCAATATTTAGGCTCACACCATCGAAGCGGTTGCCCAAAGCGAAGCTTCCAGTGATGTTGGTCCCGATGAAATTACCTTGCACCAGGTTTCCTGTAGAAGTATCGAGAGTGAAGTTGATCCCGTCGAAGTTTCCCGAAATGATATTGCGCGCTCCGGCGGTTGTTCCTCCAATGGAGTTGTTGGGCGAGCCAAAGCCGACATCGATGCCGGCGTAGCCGTTGCCCAAAAGGGCATTGCCGGTAATGTCAGTACCGATGAGGTTGCCTTGCACCTGGTTTCCGGTCGAGGCACGACTGTTGATTTTGACCCCGCCCCCGCTGTTGCCCGAGAGGAGGTTACGCGCCTGTGCGGTCGTCCCTCCAATCAAGTTGCCTGCTGAAAAGAAATCAATCTCGACCCCATTACCGCCGTTGCTGAACTTGCCGGTACCGCTGATGTCGCTGCCGATGAAGTTGCCTTCGATCACATTATTCTCACCGGAACGAAGCTTTATTTGGGCACCAACGAAGCGATTTATTACCAGGCCCCGTACACGGTTGTTGCCAGTCGCCAAATCCAATAGTCCGTCAACGAAGGCGTTGGGATTGCTTGCTCCTGCATTGCTTCCGTTCAACTCGATCAAGGGTTGACCTGCAAAGCCCGGTTGGGTAGTGCCATCGATCGTCACCGGATCGGTGATCTGGGGCAGTTGCGTCGCTAGAGTGATAGTCTTCGCCCCGGTTCCGGGAATGTTGAAGACAATCGTGTCCGCGCCTGCGCTTGCGTTGGCGTCCTGAATCGCCCGACGCAACGAACCAGTGCCACTGTCGTTTGTGTTGGTTACAGTGAACGTCGCCACCGCCGACGTGGCTACGACCGTCAGGGAACTCTTCCCAGTCTGGAGCATCACCAGATCACTCAGAGCGTCGCCATTCAATCGCATCGGCAGCGCTGCCACCGGTCCGTCATCAACATGAAGAGAAACAAGTCTCGAGTTTGGAGTTTGGAGTTTGGAGTCCACGTCACGAGACAGCTGCTTTGCGCCTCGACTCTCGAATCCAAACTCCTGACTTTGAAGAAGAATGTGCAGTTGACGGTCGGCCGCATCCAGGACCAGGAGATCATCGGTGGGCAGACCTGATACGCGCCCGCTGATCAACTGAATGGCATTTGGCCACTGGCCGACAGAGTCAAGCTTCTCGCTCTGCCACTCCTCTATCTTCCGATTAACGCCAACCCTGATTTCCTTTTTATCGCTCAACAGGTGAACCGCCCCATCGTCTGCCAGCACGGCCACGTCCGACCGGTGATCGCCCACAAAATCTCCGATCACCACTGACCTGACCGTAAACTCGAACGAGCGTTTATCGACTGTTGCCTGGGGGACCTTCGCTTGATCGATCTCATGCAGCGACAACTTCCGATCCCGGCCCTGGACAATCACCAACTCCCGCCCGGAGGCCACCGCGAGATCAACCGCATAGTGTTCGTCCAGGCGACCCAGCGCGAACGATGTTGCCGTGGCCGGCAAGGCGAAGGCTTCCGGTACAGCTCTTAACGCTCCTTCCGGTCCTTCAAAGACTAGTGCCTGCGCTCCCGCGACTCGGTTGATTCCAACCACCACGTCCGTCAACCCATCGCGCCGATTAATCTCGCCGGTCGTGAAGGCCGTGACGCTGCCGTTCAATGGAACTGCGCGGGCCGCCGCGAAGTTTCCCTTTCCATTACCCGGAAGGAAATACAAACTGTCTCCACCACGACTGGCCAACACGATGTCCCAGTGACCATCAGCATCGAAATCTCCTGCGCCCACAAAGTCTGCTGCAGTGGCGACCTCGACGGCGAGCGCGGGAGAAAGGAAAGGTGCATCCGTGAAGTCTCCATTGGCCCGGCGATCTTGCGCTCCCGGACCGTGGGGATAGATCGAGTCAACGTTGCCGCGATGAATGGTTAGGATACCTGCTCCCGCGTAACTGTATCCGCTAACAAGATCGGGAACCCCATCTTCATCGAAGTCGGCGGTGGCCAGTGATCGAGGCTCCGCTTCGTTCTGGGCTAAGGCGCGCTGAAGGTTTGCCGGACCTTCGTAGCTGGTTAGCAAGTCTCGCCCATCTTTAAGGCTCAAAGTGGCGCCGGCATCGCCATCACCGCTCCGTCGAACTGTGACCTGCTCGCTCAACCGGGCGCGCTTAGACTCGGCCCGCTCACTAGTATTTCGCGCAGACGAACCTTTGAAGCCGTTAAGGGTCGCGCCCAGAACGATCAGGAAAACGAAGGCAGTGGTGATTGCAAAATAAGACGATTTAGTTCTCAGGGGCCTGGGAGGTCCGATGTGGGAGTTAGGAAAAGTTATGCGACCCAGTAGCAAACGTCGCTCTCCTTTTGGGATGGACGAATTGTCTTAATATGACAGTCGCAGGCGCGATCAGATTTGGTTAAGGACGCGAAAATGGCCCCGGTTCGATGAGGCCGGATTATAACTCCAACTAACAGGCTGAATGGAAGCAATCAGGCTGGCGAGTACTGATGCAGTTTGAGGCCGGCAGTTCAGAGTTCAAGCTTTAGCTTGCGTTTTTCATTAGCAACCACGCAGCCTAAAGGCTGAACTCGCGGCCTCAAATTGGACCAGTACCGGTTGCCGGGTGGTGTCTTAATTTGAAAAGTTTCTTTGCGCACCTTTGCGATTCCTTGCGTACTTTGCGGTAAAAAAGCCATTAAAACAATTAACCGCAAAGAGCGCCAAGAACGCAAAGATCACGCAAAGAGTTGAACTTAGGATACTACGAGGTTCCCGTGTGCTGTCCTTTACAAAAGCAGGCTGCTGAAAAACTACGAACGATCCACGAAATCACACGAAGCGGCACGAAAAAAGCCGTTCGTTCGTGTTGTTTCGTGTGATTTCGTGGATCGTCTCCTTCTCCCCGACAAAGCCATTCCTTTTTCAGCGACTGCTAGAAGGAATATTTCATCGCAAGCTGCAGCCGGCGCCCCGGAGAAATTGTTTCCGTTGCCTGACCGAAGTTGGCGGCGCCGAGCCAACGCACCGGGACACCGAAGTTTGAGCGGTTTATAAAGTTGAAAACGTCGGCCCGCAAGACCAGTCTCCGATTTCCGTAAGTGAAGAAACTTTTACTCAAGGACAGATCGAGCTCAATTACATTTCCGGCGCGAAACGTATTTCGCCCGAGTCGTCCGTCTGCTCCGATCGGTGCGAGCATAGAAGTTGGATCGGATGTGGTTAATCGCAGCGGTTGCCGGCGGTCGCCGGTGACCACGAGCCCGCCGGTGTTATCCAGGCGATCGGAAAGATTACCATCAAGGTTTACATCGAAGATGCTGTTGACTGTAAAAGGCTGCCCGGTTCGGAGACTACCGGTGCCGGCAAACTGAAAGTCGCCGAACAATGTGCGGAAGGCCCGCCCGCGATTCTTGAATGCCGGTAATTGAGCGACAAAGCTGTAGGCGACACGGTGGCGCACATCAAAATTCGCCGGCCCACGTTCGCCGGCAAAGGTGACACTGTTTTGTGGTAACGAAGGCGCGCCTGCCAGATCGAAAACATCAGAGACGTCGTCAACCGCATTCGATAAGGTGTAGGAAACTTGATACTGCGTCGACCGGTGAAATCGTCCCCGCAATTGAACCTGCAGTGAATGGTAGCTTGAGCTGGCTGTCGATTCGTAAATCGCCACCGCCCCGGCTCGATCGACAGGCCGCCCGCCCGAAGTTCCTGCGCCTGAGGGGCGTTGTCCCGGACCCAGGGCAACTCCGGAAACGTTTGGTTGGAAGTTAACTACACTTACAGCAGTAGGGATCAAGAATGCGTTTGGGCCCAGGTTTGGCGTCGTCAATCGCAACAAGCGATGGCCGCCCGTGCCAACGTACGCAATCGAAATCACTGCCTTCAGTTTCAGTTCCTGCTCCATCGAAAAAGAATAATGCTGGGCCATCGGCATGCGCAGCTTTCGTTCAGGCAGAGTGAAACCAAAGCCGCCGGGGAAGGAAGAATTTATGGCCACGAGGCACGACAACGGCACGGCCGGGTTAAGCGTGTTCAGGGTTCCCGGCTGAATGATTGGCAGAAACCGTGGAGTATTTCCATCCGGGCAGGGGAAGAAGGGCAACGTCGGATCCGTAATATTGAAGCCAACTCCGTTTTGATTCGGAAGGCCGCCCGCTAAATTCAAAGTCAGAAAGTTAGGAAACACATTGCGCGACTGGCTAACAACCGCACCGATTGCCTGATCGTAGAAGATTCCATAGCCGGCCCGTAGAACAGAAATTCGTCCACGGCCGAGCAGGTGGGTCGAGTAAGCAACGCCGATCCGCGGAGCGAAATTCCATCGATCGGGATCATAAATTCGTTGACGGCCGGCGATGAAATTCCCCAGACCCGGGACCAGCGCCAGCGACGGATCGTTAAAGGTCTTTTCGATGCGCCGCTGCCCCTCCTCGGCGGGTGAGTTGTATTCGTAACGAAGGCCAAGAGAAAGCGATAGGTTGGGCCGTACACGCCAATCGTCCTGCGCGAAGTAGTTGTACTGGTAATACCGCAAATCGATTTTCGAATCAGGGTCTCTCTGGACCACCTGCAAAATTCCGCTTGGCGCGGATGCTGCTGCCAGATCCACAGGTCTAATAAACCCGCTTAACTGTACGCCGGGAGCAGCCTGATTAGGTTGGGCGCGAGGGGTCCCATTAAAAACCAGCAAGGGCCGCGCGTTTCGCGGTAAGTCCGAGTGCAACTCCGTGCGCCGAAAATCAACGCCGAACGTAAAACTGTGATTGCCTCTGCGCAGCGTAAGATTGTCGGCCAACTGATAAGTGTTGTTGACTCGCTGCTGGGGAAAGTTGAAGACGTCCACCCCCACCGGATTGAATCCGGCAATCGTGACCTGACCAACTGGTCCCAGGATCTCCTCCGTGCCAAAGGTGAAGAAGCGGTCGTAAAGCACAGCCGTCGATGTTGGAATCGTATCGTTCACAAACAGCGGCGCATTCAAGAGAAACCTGCGCTCGTTTGGGCGAAGTGAATTTGCCAGACGACTGGGACTGAGGAATTCCTGGTCGCGGTTTTCTTCAAACCCCAGACGCGTGCGGCCGTAAGACGCACGCACCTGGTTGAAGATCACAGTGTCGCCGGGCCCGCCAATTTCGCTGTTTAGAAAGTTGGAAAGGTTCTGGGTGCGAATGCGCGGTCGAATCGTGGAAAAGATGGCGCCGCCTACTACCGGAATGTCGCGCCAGTCGCCAGTGAAGTTGTATCGCGAGGTGATTGATTGCGCACGCTTACCTATACGAAAATTTCCATCGACCTTACCCGAAATATTCTTTGCCTCACCGCCGGACGGTAGTGCCTGCGTGAAAGTGTTGTCGCCGTAAATGCCCTTCGGGTTATTAGGAAAAGGAAAAAGACTGAATACCGCGTCGCCGCTGACAGTGGTGGGAAAAGCAACGATCTGCCTGCCGGTAAAGGGATCCAGGGAGAGGCCGGTAGCGCCCGTGCGAAAGATGCCTCGTTCTTCGACGGTGGGAACGGCGAAACTCGATTCCGTGCGCGCGTTCGTTACCTGACCTTCCGCGGAGATGAAGTAAAACATGCTGCGGCTGTTGCCGAGCTTCGCCGGCACCAGTGGTCCGCCCATCACAAAGCCGCCCTGCGTAAAAGTGTAAGAATCTTCGCCACCACTTTGATTCGTCACCGTCAGCGGGCGACCGTTTCTTAAAACGGGCTTGCCGCCGGCGACGAGCGCTGTGGTTTCGTTACCCAGGGTAGTGTCGAAGAGCCTGCGGGCATTCAACTGGCTGGAATTGAAGGCGCCGTAAAGTGTCGCATGCGTTTCGTTGCCACCCGACTTCGAAACTGCGTTTACCTGGCCCCCGATGTTTCGTCCAAACTGTGCGGGCGCCAGCGCTGTAATCACCTGATACTCAGCGACCGATTCGATTGGCTGGGGTATTAGGGCTACAAAACCCTGACGCCGCACGCCAATGTCTTCATCGTTATTGTCCGCGCCGTCCACAGTGAAATTGTTGCCTCGTGATCGCAACCCATTAACAGCAAACTGTCCGGCCGAACCCACGCCTGGCCCCACTCCTGGACCAGCCACGCTGCCCAGGGTTTGCGGCGGCGGCAAGACACCGGGCAGCAGCAAGGCGAGATCGTCAAATGTCCGCGAGCTGTTTGTGCGCAGCGGCAGCGCTGACAATTCTTCTTCCCCGAAAGAACCGCTGCGGCGCGCGTCGGAAGTAATGATGCTGGAGCGGATGTCAGTGTCTTCTACTACCGGCGCGGGTGGCGCGGGTGTTGCCGGCGTTCCGGGTGAAGGCACTGCGGGCGACCCTGTGGGCGCGGGCGGTGGTGTAGCAGGCGACGGGTCGAGCGCCACAGGAATCGGGACGACTTCTCCGGTGTAGGTGATCTTCAAACGTTGCAGAACTTCTCGAGGCTCGTATCCGGCAAAGGAGACGCGGATACGATAGACACCGGGAATTAGCAGTCCCTGGTAAAAGCGTCCGCGGTAATCTGAGCGGAGGCTGATTGCGACACCCGTTTGCTCGTTGATGATTTCCACGAGCGCGCCTTTCAGCGCCGCGCCCGTTTGGCTATCACTGACAGTTCCCTCGAACGCACCCGTGACTGTGTCTTGAGCTCTGGCGGGCGAGGCCGGGATGAGGAAAACGAGCAACGACAGCAACACGATTGCGTATCGCGTTCGTAAACGGTTTGCGCGAACCTCTCGAGGCATCTTGATCAACCTGCTTCGTCGGAAACTACGAAAGTTCGGAAAAGCGAACGAGATTTTGAATAAATTTCCGACCACACTCTCAATATTCAGCGCACTTTCCGGTGAAATTGATTCAGTCGCCGTTGGCATTGGCGTTGCTGCACCCGGATTACTGTGAAGAAGAACTCGCAACGATAATCTGGTCCAGTTATATCGCAGAGAAGCACTGGCCGCTCGCGCACCTTGTTGATCCAGACGCTATGCAACGTCAATTATGTTTGCAAAAAGATCTGGCAAAGGCAATTCTTTTGGCCATCCTTGCAATGTTGGCCGGCGTTCTGCTACTGACGAATAGTGGGGCGATTCCAACAGTGCAGGCGTATTCGACTGGTCCTCCCGGGGGGGTCACCGGGGCGCCGGGCGACTTCGGGACCTGCGCAGGTTGTCACGTCGGTCCAGCACGCAACGGTCAATTCAACATCAGTGCGCCGCAGACATACGTGCCGGGTCAGACGTATCAAATAACTGTCACCCACACTAATAATGATCAAACGCGCGAGCGATGGGGGTTTGAGCTAACAGTGCTCAGCTCCGGAAATAAAGCCGGAGAACTTCAGAACTTGAGTACTCTCACACAAATCTTGAACAACGACGGTCCGGCGGCGAATCGCCAGTACATTGAACATACTCTTAACGGCACCTTCCGGGGCCAAACCGGCGGTGCAAGCTGGACGTTCAACTGGATCGCGCCTTCAACCGACGTGGGGACGGTCACGTTTTACGCCGCCGGCAACCAGGCCAACAACGACGGCAACACATCGGGGGATCAGATCTACATCAGCCAGGCCACAGCTGACCCGGCCCCAAGCCCGACGCCCACGCCCACGCCGACTCCGACGCCAACACCTACGGCATCTCCGATTCAGCTGATTCTAGATACATCCGGCCCCGCACTTGATCAGATGGCGGCGCTGGATTCAATTCTATTTCTGAGAGATCCTTTTCCAGTTGTTAACGGGGCCAACTTATTTAATTTGGGGAGTGACCGAAACACCAGGCTCATTATCTTTGTAACGAACCTACAACTGACGGAAGTCGAAAGTTCTTCCGCGGTCGTCGTTAACCTGATTGATTCCAACAATCAGATCTACGACATAGCTGCGGAAGACGTGAGATCTGTACCTGGCGTCGACTCAACACAAGTGATTTTCAGGTTACCGGACAACTTACCCGTGGGGACATGTACGATCAAAGTGAAGGCACATGGCCAGGTAAGCAATCCAGGGACCGTCAGAATTAGAATTTAGGTATAGTCGATGAGTGTGAGGCAAGTAATTTTGTGCGAATGCGATCGTGAGCTTCGCTCATCCGCTTAAACCTCCGCTCTACAATTGACCGCAGATTCCTCGCAGTCCTGGCTCCATAGCTTCCCGCTGACGAATCTTCTCGTCCAGTAGCGCTTGCAGTAGACAACGAGGTATACGCGTTCCTTAGACCCTCAGCAGCCTCAACAATCTTTGTCTCGCCCATCGAACTCGGCGAGGGAGTCTCACCAATGTTCATAGCCTTAGTCTCCTGAGCCTATCTGCCCACAAGCTCAATTGCCTTCCTAAGTCATTTCATAAAAGGGGCGGTATCGGAACGAACCAGGGCAAGCTATGTACCGTCTAAGACCAAATCGACCGAAGCCGCGTTTTGCTTAGGGTTTTGCCATATGTTGCTTTAACTGAGGCTGTTTGTTTGTATTGGAACCCGTCGTTTTAGAAGTTCAGGCGGAGGTTGGTTGTGCGGAATCAAGTCACAACGGCTTTAAGCCCACAACCAAAGGGAACGATCCACGAAAATACACGAAATAACACGAACAAGAGATTTCGTGTTCGTTCGTGTGATTTCGTGGATCGTTTGGCTTTGCTAAAACCTTGCACACAAAACAGGAAGTCAGACGTTGGCATTACAGAAGCTTGAGATTATTCCGACAGACTCTTTCAGAGTTGCGGAGAGGACAAAATGAAATTCCTTTCCCAGGGTTGCCAGGGCGCAACCCTGGGCTGAAATTAGCCAACGCTTTCAGCGTACTGCGTCCGAGAGGGAACCGCCGGCGATCGGACTGATTCTCAAAAATGGCGACGCATTCACGCTCTCCACAACGCTCAACGTCTCCAAATTTTTGGAATCGATCCTAAAGTTTTGGACAATTAAGTAGAATTCATCCACCCGGAGTTCTTCAAATAGTTGGAATTGCTCCAAACTCATCGACAGTGAAAAGCACTCAGTATGATGGAACGATAAATGCGTAAAGCGTTGCTGCAGATCTAATTGGTTGAGGTTGGCTCACATTAACAACAGAGAACCCAGATCATAACGATTTGAAGGCGGAAGAGTGCCCACAAGTAATTCTCTTCTCACACTAAAGAAAAAAAACAAACAAGGGGCGGAGGTCACATGAGAAGAATTCTTTGTTCTAAAAGTTTTGCAGCATTGATAGCAGTCTTGTTGCTGACCAGCATTTCATATGCGCAATCAGGAAGGTCCACAGTTAAGGGCGTAGTCAGGGACCAGCAAAATAATGTCGTTTCCGGCGCGACAGTAACTCTTTCAAACACCGAGAAGAATTTTAGCCGAACTCAAACCACCACCGAGAATGGCTACTACACATTTACTGACGTCCCGCCCGGCACGTACCGGCTGGATGTTGAGGCCCCCGGATTCAAAAAGACCGCCGTTACCAGTGTTACGGCCCTGGTGGATACACCTCTGGATGTTGATGTCGAACTGGAGATCGGAGCTGTCACCGAAACGGTGAACATTACTTCGAGCAACGATGCTCCGCTCAATACCACCGACGCCACAATCGGGACTACCTTCGAATCTCGGCGAATTGCTGAGCTCCCTCTAAATGCCCGAAATGTTGTTGGCTTGCTTTCTTTGCAGCCTGGCGTGACCCGTGCGGGTGAGGTTAATGGCGGAAGACGCGATCAGGCCAACGTCATGCTTGATGGCATAGACGTTAACGAACAGCAAAGCGGTCTGGATATTGTCACCGGCGATGCCTTTGCCAGTGTTTTGAGAATTACGCCTGACTCGGTGCAGGAGTTCCGCGTCACCACTTCAGTCCCGAATGCCAATCTGGGACGATCCAGCGGCGCCCAGGTATCCCTGGTTACCAAGTCAGGGACCAATGAGTTTCACGGTTCGCTCTACGAATTTCATCGCAACACAGTCACGACCGCAAACGACTATTTCAACAACGCAGCCGGAAGGTACACGCAGGGTGTTTTGGGAGACGACGCTCTGGTTGCGAACGGTCTGGCGAAGTACGGTGAGATCAAAGTGCCCCGACCCAAGTTGCTCCGGAATATTTTTGGTGGATCCGTTGGCGGACCGATCAAGAAGGATCGTTTGTTCTTCTTCTATAACTATGAAGGCCGGCGTGACGCTGAAGAAAAATCAGTTATCCAAACAGTACCGACGGCCACGTTGCGGCAGGGCATCGTCCGTTACCGGTGCAACGTTGCGCCGACGAATCCGAACTGTCCCGCCAGCGGCATCAGGACCTTGACGCCGGCAAATATCGCAACGCTGTATCCTGCCACCGGGGGTGTTAATCCAGCTGGACTGACTTTACTTCAAACAGCACCGTTACCAAATGATTTCACCACCGGAGATACTCTGAACGTCGCCGGCTTTCGTTTCAACGCTCCGATTTCATCGGCTTTGGATGTTCATATCGGCAGACTTGACCTTACTCTGACCGACCGGCAGTCACTATATTTCCGTGGCAACTATCAGAACGATCTCTACGGTCAGGCTCCAGCGTTTCCGGGCAGGCCTTCGCCGGATCTGTGGGTGCATCCCAAGGGATTCGTCGTGGGCCATAACTGGACTTTAACCAACACGCTGGTAAATAACCTGCGCGCTGGTTTGACTCGTCAGTCCTTCAAAAGGGGCGGCGACTCCAATGACAACCTGGTCAACTTCCGTTTCGTGTATCAGCCTTTTCTTTACCAGCGTTCCTTGAGTCGAGCCACCCCCGTATGGAACATCACGGACGATGTTTCGTGGATTAAGAACAACCACACGGTCCAATTCGGCACCAACGTGCGCTTCATCCGCAATAACCGAATCACCTTTGGCAATTCGTTTGACTCGGCGGTCGTGAACCCGTCCTACTATGCGAACAACGGATCGTCGCTCTCGACCCCTTTGACTGATTTGAACTCGGGCTCAATTTTCAACACTCGCGCGGCGATCGCGGCGGTGCTGGGACGGTTCTCGCAGTATTCGTTCAACGTACTCTACGACAAGGACGGTAAGTTACAGCCGGTGGGGGCGCCCAGCGAGCGTACCTTTGCTACCGAGGAGTATGAGTTTTATGGCCAGGACACCTGGAAGATCCGTTCAGATCTCACCCTGACTGCGGGTTTGCGCTGGGGAGTAAGTACACCCGTCTATGAGACGAATGGTTTCCAGGTCAATCCAACTGTGAGCCTCTCCGACTTCTTGCGCCGGCGGCAGGAGTCTGCATTCCAGGGCAAGCCTCTAAACGAGTTGATCACGGTGGAGCGCTCAGGCAAGGCCAACAACAAGCCCGGGTTCTATAGCATGGACTGGAACAACTTTGCGCCGAACGTTTCGTTGGCCTGGTCGCCGGACCTGGGTGATAACTGGTTCAGTCGGGCTATCGGGCGCAATGGTCAGTCAGTTATTCGCGGCGGAGCCCGCATCGTTTACGACCGCATCGGTTCTGCCCTGGCCGTCGGCTTCGATCTCAACAACGCGCTCGGGTTTTCTTCCAGCGCGACGGTTGGGCCAAATACGATTAATACTACTTCGCGCCTCGGTCCGTTATTCACCGGACTCGCACAGAACTTCCGCAGTTTCCCATTCCTGGCCGTTCCGGCGCCCATCACATTTCCGCTCAAAGTGCCGGCCGACAATTCGCTGCGTATTGAGCAGACAATCGACGATGCGTTACAAACGCCGCAGCAGTACACCTGGAATGTGAGTTACGGTCGCGAGCTGCCGAAAGGGTTTTCGGTTGAGGCAAGTTACATCGGCCGTCCGGGGCGCAAGTTACTGGTAGAGCAGGACTCGATGCAGTTCAACAACCTGCGCGATCCCAAATCAGGTCAGACCTGGTACCAGGCCGCAGGCATATTGGCTGATTGGCGTTTCCGCGACTTGCCTTTCTCGGCCATCACGCCAATTCCGTTCTTCGAGAATCTGTTCCCTGGATTTGGCGACTACTTCTTCGGAGATCCAACCCTGACTACGACTCAGGCTCTCTATCTTATTCATGCCAGTGAGGCGCGTGGCGGGTTCGATTACCCGGACTTTACAGGTATTCAGACATTCCTGAATGACGCCTCTCCCATACTTGGACCAAACGCATTCTTCCATCCGCAGTACGGCACGCTCTCAGTGCTGTCGTCTATCGGATCGGCAGATTACCACGGGGCGACCTTCACTCTGCGCCAGCGTTTCAAGAGCGACATACTTCTGGATGTGAACTATACGTTCTCCAGGTCTATGGACAATGGGTCACCTCTCGAAGCAGACGCTCAACTGGGAGGCAATCTAACTCGTAACTCGTTTGACCTTAACCTGTCGCGTTCGGTATCTGACTTTGATGTGCGACACAACTTCAATGCTAACTGGCTCGTGGCCCTGCCTTTTGGCCGGGGCAAGAGGTTCTTCAATGAAACGCCGAAAGTGGTCAACGGCATACTGGGCGGCTGGCAGTTCACCGGCATCTTCCGCTGGCATAGTGGATTGCCCGCTGGTACTCCGTTTGACGTCGGATTCTGGAATACAAACTGGCAGATTACGAATTGGGGGGTCCGCACTCGACCAGTCAGCACCTGCCAGTGTGACGTTGATGGCAGTCCCAACATCTTTTCCAATCCGAAGCAGGCCTACCAATCGTTCCGAAATTCACGCGCGGGTGAGGTGGGAGATCGGAATGCATTTCGCATCCCGAGCTACATCGTGCTCGACTCCGGTCTAACCAAGACCTTCAACATGTGGTACTCGGAGACTCATAAAGTGGAATTCCGCTGGGAGGTTTTCAACGTTACCAATACTCAGCGGTTCGGAACCATTTCGGGTTTCAGCCTTAATCAGAGTCCGCAGGTTGGTGATCCGGATCCGGACTTTGGCCGGTATATCGGTTCCCAGACGCCCGTCGGTGAATCGCGACCCGGTCGCGTAATGCAGTTTGCGCTGCGCTACATTTTTTAGAGCGCATTGTGGGGACCTTCCCACGGCGGGCTGGAGAGAAATTCTCCAGCCCGCTTTTTTATTTCATGAGCCGGCACAGATAATACATCCGTTTAGAGAGCGGAGGGGCACAAGTGCCCTTTCTAAACGGACGTTAAGGTCGTAGTAGAGAGAAGAGCAGGTTTTCCATATATCATTTGACACCATTCGTCATTTGACAGTTTTCATTTGCCGTTCGGAGCTTTTGTTCGTGTTCGTTCGTGTGATTTCGTGGATCGTTTTCATGCCTGAAACAAACAAGCGATCCACGAAATCACACGAAGCATCACGAAACGAGACCCACAAAATGGCGAATGAAAAATGTCAAATGATATATGGAAAATCTTTCCTGAGCTCTACGCAGGTTTTCGTTGTCGCCAGATGGAGTAGACCACTGTTAGGCAAAGTGACAGCCAGGCCAGTCCTTCAGCTATAGCCCCAAGCACATCGCTCAGGTAGTGAGCGCCAAGGTACATCCGGCTGAAACCAACTAACCCGATCAGCAAACCCGCTGACAGAACGATAACCAATCTTAAACTCCGGCGTTTTACCCTGGTTACCAGTAGTGCTGCCAAAACACCGTACAGGACCGTGGCCGCCATCGTGTGTCCACTGGGAAAGCTGTAGCTGGTGAGTGCCAGAATCGGATCGTCGAAATGAGGTCGCGGACGATGAAAGATGTACTTCAGGAGTTTGTTAAGAAGTATCCCACCAAAAACCGACAGCCAAATCGCCGCGAGCCAGTAGGGTTGTCGTTTCCTCAGGAAATAAAATCCTGCCACCACTGCGATGCAGATCACCGGCACTGTGGACCCGAGCGATGTAATGACGACCATGGCGGTAGTTAGCTGCGGAGAGCGGTGGGTGTGCAGCCACATGCTGAGTTGAGCATCAGCGATTGTTAAAGGCTCGCCATTGATGATGTCTTCGGCGATCTCCCCCAGGATCAAGGTCATGCCGGTGAAGACAAGCAAACCGATCACCAGGTGCAGGCCGAGATAAGGCTTTGATGGGAAACGACTGTTCATGATTAGGAGGGATTTTGCATATATCGGAGAAGGGAAGATTTTCCATATATCATTTGACATTCGCGAATTCAGATTTGAAGTGCAACGAAACGTTCTTTGAAAAATACCTCGTTAGGGGTCCGGTACCCAAGGGTCTTACGAGGCCGGTTATTTAGAAGGTCTTCCACCTGTTGCAAG
>Ga0070697_100001824_pt1 | contig 16279 bp, 15 predicted proteins | sample KBSK1501metaG_FD_65475 | JGI IMG/M metagenome (GOLD analysis project Ga0070697, IMG submission 65475) | Corn, switchgrass and miscanthus rhizosphere microbial communities from Kellogg Biological Station, Michigan, USA - KBS K1-50-1 metaG | ecosystem: Host-associated > Plants > Roots >...
ACAACGAATTCGCAGATCACGACACCGGTGAGCATCCAGACAAATTCACGGGAACCATCAAGATAGTCTGCCGATAACAACAGTTGCCCGAATAACTGGGGCCAATTGCGACAAGGAGCCCATAAACTCTGCCCGGGCTGGTAGCTGGTTTTCAAACCAACAGTTGTTAATCTCTCATCCGCTCAGAGCAGAACGACGCGTCGCAAGTCCCTAAAAACCTAAACCTCATCAACCCCCAAAGGAGAACTCCCATGTCAGACGGTGGCGGTGAAATCATCATCAAAGGTGGCTCGGTAAATGTGGTGTTTGACGAAAGCGTCTACAAAAAAGATCCGAGCGATCCTAAGAAGCATGAGAATGCCAACCGGAAGATCACTAATATTGTGATCGTCGACGAAAACGGTGGTGAACGATTCAATAGCGGTGACAGTCAAGGCGGTCTGAAGTGGACCATCACCGTATCCACGAAGTGACCACGCTTCAATGTCCATGCTGAGACGATTGGGGTTGGCCGCTCGCAGATGTCCTCCCGTTGTTTGACCGCTGAAGACGCCCGGGTACCAACTCGAAGCTTGGATTAGATCCGAAACGATAGTCGCAAAGTTTCCCTGGCGACCAGGGTGAAGTGTGCGTTCGAGAAATAATCAAGTTGTCCGCCTCGTCACCAATGAAATTATGGCCACGAATAGCGCCGACCCAATAATTGACCAAACAATGGGAAAATTTGTAGAGCCAATATGAACCGAAAAGAGTTCCGGTAATCCCAGTTGACGCGACAACCACATTCCCAAAACGGCACCGATGAATCCAAGCGCGATCGAGACCAAACAACCTCCTCGCGAAAAGCCGCTGATTGCCTGACCGATGGCGCCGCAAACGCCGGCGATAAGAAGCAACACAATTACGTCTAATACTGTCATTTCAGCCTCCTAAATAAGGACTCGGAATTCAGAACTCAGGACTCAGAATTCAGAATTCAGAATTCAGAATTCAGAATTCGAAGTCGAAAGCAGTCTTTTAGTCGATGCGATTCTGTAACCAACGTGGTTCAAAATAATTGCAGAAAAATCACAGGCTCTTCTGAATTCTGAGTCCTGAGTCCTGAGTCCTGAGTCCTGAATCCTGGTTCCCACCTCACTTGTCGTTCCGATAAACCTCGCCGCCTTTCATGACGAAACGTACGCGGCGCAGAGCTGCGATGTCGCGTGTTGGTTCACCTTCGACGGCGATCAAATCTGACAGAAGTCCAACCTTGACGCGGCCGATCCTATCTTCCAGATGCAACACGCGCGCATCGATTGACGTGGCCGCGCGCAACGCATCAATCGTCGGCATGCCCCAGCTAACCATGGTTTCGATTTCTCGTGCATTGTCACCGTGAGCGAAGACGCCGACGTCGCTGCCGCTGGCGATGACCACGCCCGCTTCCAGTGCTTGCTTAAAGACGATTCTCTTTCGTTCAGCATTCGTTCCCGCTACCGACAAGGTCGGACATAACGCGGTGTTGTGTTCCTTCATTAACCGAAACAATTCCGGTGTGCAACCGTCGCCGTGTTCTATGGTTTCAACGCCCGCGAGAATTGCGCGCCTGGCTCCCTCGGTGCTCGTCGCGTGTGCCGCGACCGGCACGCCGGCGCTGTTTGCAACTTCAACCGCGAGCTTGAGCTCATCGAGTGTAAAGGTCGCGTGAGCAGTCCCGCCCGCTCCCCAGCGGTAGTCCGCGTAAACCTTAATCCAGTCTGCTCCTTTGCCAATCTGCTCGCGTACGACGCGCGTCAAACCATCTACACCGTCAGCTTCCTCGGCGCCCTGTGGAACAGTCCACTCTGACGCGTAACCTTTGGGCCCATAACTTCCGGTCGCGACAATTGCGCGGGTTGCAACGAACATGCGCGGTCCGGGAATAATTCCCTGTTGGACTGCTTGTTTTAGCCCCACGTCCGCGTACCCGGCGCCCTCCGTGCCCAGGTCGCGAATCGTAGTGAAGCCGGCGAGCAAGGTGCTGCGCAAGTGATTGGTCGCGCGCGCCACCCGCAGGCTCAACGCTTCGCGCGCCACCTGATCATTCCAAACGGTCTCACTGTAGGGATGAAGTAAGACGTGCGAATGGGCGTCGATTAATCCGGGCATTAAAGTCATGCCCGGCAATTCGATCACCTTGGCGCCAGCCGGAGTCTTAATATCGCTCGCGCTTCCCACCGCTTCGATCTTTTCGCCGCGTACTATTACTACCCAACCGTCATGCAACTGCGCCGACTCGCCGTCAAAGATGTGTGCAGGCTTAAGTAGATAAACAATCTCAGCTTTCGGACTTGTAGCTTGAGTTTGAGCCGATGGAGTTATCTGGGCGAAAGGACAAATGACAGCAACGACCAGAAGAATCAAAAGCGCAAATCGCATTTCGGCCACCTTTCAATCCAAGACTAATGCTCAACTATGATCAGCTCTGGGTTAGGAAGGCGGGCTTAGCACCCCAGCGGGGCTGCCCTGCCGGGGAGCCCGCCTTGCCCCCGCTCTTTGTACCTCAACCTGGAGACCTTTTCGCTTCAGCCATTCACGCACTACCTCAGCCTGGCCACGCTTCTTGCCATCGACCTCGTAGTTCAACTGCCGCATCTCGTCGGTAGAGATTGAGTGGGCCAGCTTAGCCAACACTTCGCGCAACGCCGGCGCACCATCCAGCGAATCTTGTCGCACCAGGTAGACGCCTTCGTAAGGTGGAAAATAGTGCCGGTCGTCTTCGAGTTGAACCAGATCAAGCGCTGCGATTCTTCCTTCCGTCGAGTTGCCGGCAATTAGATCAACTTTGCCGGACGCCAGGGCGATGTAGGTCAGCGAGAGATCCATCTCGCGCGGTTGGTCCGCAAGCCTCAATCCATACGCTTTAGCAAGCCCCGGATAGCCGTCAGCGCGCGTCATGAAATCCTGGCCAAACCCAGCCCGCCAATTGCGTGCGTAAGGCACGGCATCGGAAATTGTTTTCAACTTGAGCCTTCTCGCTTCGGCGCCGCGCACGAGAATAGCAAAAGTGTTATCGAAACCCACCGGCTCGCTGACCGCAACCTTAAATTTATCGGCATACTCCTGTTTCACTTGCTCATAAACGGCGCGCGGATCAGTTATGGGCGCGTGTTTTAGTATTGCCGTATAAGCCGTGCCGGTGTATTCAGGATAAAGATCGATCTTGCTACCCAGCAATGCATCGTGCGGCAAGTTTCCACCCAACTCAAACTGGCGCTCAACGCTAACGCCGCGCGCTTCGAGCATCTGCGCGACGATTTCGCCGAGCAGCGCCGACTCGGTGAAGTCCTTCGATCCAACCACAACCCGCGCGCTCTGCGCAGCGCCAGGATGCGAACGCGAATCGCGCGAGCCGACATAAACCGCCGTGATTATCGCAATGGCGATTGCAGTCAGAGCGCCAAGGGTGAGCTTTTTCCTTGCCGAAGGTGTAACCACCTTTCGGCGTCGATTCACCGAGAAGTAATTTTCGACTAGTCCGAGTCCGAAGTCCGCGGTCAAAGCCAGCAGAGCTGCGGGGACTGCGCCGGCAAGCAACTGGTTGTTATCAAATTGCCGGATGCCGCGAAAGATGAAGACGCCGAGGCCGCCGGCTCCGACCGCCGCGGCAATCGTCGCCACTCCGATAGCGATCACCAAGGCGACTCTCACACCGGTAATGATCACGCTCATCGCTAAAGGCAACTCGACCTTCCACAGAACCTGTCTGCCGGTCATTCCCATAGCCACGGCGGCCTCGCGCACATTCGGATCAACTCCCAGAATGCCGGTCACGGTGTTGCGAATAATCGGCAGTAGCGAATAGAGCACCAGCGCCACGATCGCCGTGCGCGCACCGATACCGCCGATAAACGGGAGTGGAATCAGGAAACCAAACAACGCCAGACTCGGGATCGTTTGCATCACATTGGCGATCCCCAGAACCGGACCGCGCAGAGATTTTTTTCGTGTCAGCAGGATGCCGGTGGGAATGCCAATGGCCACGGCAACCAGAGTCGAGACAGACACCAGCCACAAATGCTCACCCAGGCGCTCCCACAGCTCCGGCCAGTTTTGCTGGAGAAAATGCCAGAAGCTCATTTCCCTCCCTCCGCCGGATGCGACTCAACTGGAGCAAGGTCGAGCGTTTCTATGTAAGCAAGTGCCTGCTCGTTTTTAGACTTAAGAAAGCTTTCCGGAGTCTCGAGCAGTAATAGCTGGCCCTTGTGCATTAGTCCGATGTGCGAACCAACCAGCAACGCTTCGCGCACGTCATGCGTAACGAAGACCGCAGTTTTTTTGAGTCGCCGGGTGAGGTCTACGAACTGCCGTTGCAAACTCGCGCGCGTCAAAGGGTCGAGCGCGCCGAAAGGCTCGTCTAACAAGAGCAAAGACGGCTCGGCCGCCAGGGCGCGCGCAACGCCCACGCGCTGCCGCTGGCCGCCCGATAGTTCGCCCGGATAACGTTCGGCAAACTCAGCCGGTTCGAGGCCGACAATCCGGAGCAGTTCGTCAACTCGATTCCTGATTCTGGCTTCGTCCCAACCTTCGAGCGAGGGAACCAGGCCAACGTTTCTTTTTACGTTGAAGTGCGGGAAGAGTCCGCCTTCTTGAATCACATAGCCGGTGCGGCGTCGTAAGCGAATCGGATCCCATGCGATCGTAGACTTACCCTCAACCATTACTTCGCCGGAGCTCGGCGACAAAAGACGGTTAATGAGTTTGAGAGTAGTAGTCTTGCCGCAACCTGATTCGCCCAGCAGGACCAGCGTTTCGCCCTGCTGAACTGAAAAGTTGAGGTGAGAAATTACCGGCGCAGATGCGGCCGCGTGGGAGAAACTTACGTCGCGAAATTCAACCAGCGGATTGTTAATTGATTCAGACACTTACAAATCTCGCGACGAGAATACGGAAGCAGTCAGATTTGACGTGCGAAGCCCCAGCGTATGAGTCCGCGGAGCGGACGCCAGCATAAAGCCTGGGGTGGAGCGAAGCGGAACCCCAGGACCACCGTGCAAGAAAATTTGCAGAGTCCGCGAAGGGCCGACAGCGCGATGCCCGATGCCCCAACGGGGCAATGGCCTCCAGCCCAGGGTTGCCGCTTCGGCTACCCTGGGTAAAGAAAGCGATCTTGTCCTCAACCGCAACGCGGTTGCGTCTGCTTTGTGCATTTCTCTCTCAGAAAACGACGCAACCGCGTTGCGGTTGGAATTTTTTTCTTACTAGTTCCCAGGGTAGCCGAAGCGGCAACCCTGGGCTGGAGGCCGTAGCCCCGTTGGGGCATTATTTCCTAAAAGATAACGGGATTGATTACGACGAGCGATACGTTTGACGAAACTCCTGTCGCCTGCTTCGCGGGCTTAAATGGCCAACAACAGATTGCTGCTGAAGCGCTCCTCGCTGTCGAGCCATGTGCGATCGTGAACGAATCCCGTTTCAACAGCCAACCTCGCGATGTCATTGGGATCATACTTGTACGAGTTCTCGGTATGAATCTGTTCGCCCTCGGCAAATTGGACTTCCATCTCCAGCTGGCTAATCGCAACCGTCTGTTCGCGCATGCTCTCAATATAGATTTCAACCCGGCCGACTGCTTCGTTATAGAAAGCGCGATGCTGGAAAGCGCGGAGGTCGAAGTTGCCGCCAAGTTCGCGGTTAATCCGCGCCAGCACATTCAGGTTGAATGCCGCCGTCACGCCGAGCGCATCGTTGTAGGCGGCCTCGAGCACACTTTTATCTTTCTTCAAGTCAGCGCCCAGTAACAATGCATCTCCAGCGCGCAACACTTGTCTGAGGGCGCGCAGAAAGCTTAGGGCATCATCCGGATCAAAGTTGCTGATGTTGGAGCCCAGAAAGAGCGCCAGCGTGCGGGGCCTCGGCTTCTTCCCTAATTCGGACAGACCGGCAAAATAGTCGGCGGCATAAGCTTCAATGCGGAGCTGTGGAAACGACTGCAAAAGTATGCGCGAACTACTGTCGAGCGCTGACGCGGAAATATCAACGGGAATGAAAAGCAACTCAGCTTGTTGCCGAAACAAGGCTTCAATCAGCAATCGCGTTTTCGACGCGCTGCCACTGCCCATCTCGAGGAGAGTGATGTCTCCCGCAACCGAAGCCACGATTTCATCCGCATAACGCTCGAGGATTTCATTCTCAGCGCGCGTGAGGTAATACTCGGGCAAGAGGCAGATCGCCTCGAAGAGTTGCGAGCCTAGTTGGTCGTAGAAATATTTTGGCAGGAACCGCTTGGGCTGCGTTGCGAGACCGCGGCGCACATCTTCAGCCAGGCCCGCGCGCGGTTCGCGCTTCACCAAATTGTGGATGAGGAACTTCTCTTCGCTTACCTGTACGGCCGGAGTTTCTAACACTGGACCCCCTTATCGCCGATGCCTCGACCTCGTGCGTGCGGCACGAACCCTCGAAGCTGAGTTTAACCGGTCTGCGTATGATAGCGGATCAACCTCGATTAGCAACCGGCCAGGCCGCCTTTGGAGTGCGCTGACCTTTCAGCGCTTTGGTCGGCTGCGGACCTGTCGCAGCCTGTCGCGAGTGGACTCTAGCCAGGCATTGCGGCGTCAAGCCGCCGCGGACCAAAGCGGCGACAGGTCGCCGCACCCCAAAAGAGTGGCCGGCGGCTTAATTGTAAAGAGACTTGACCGTCGGCGTGAGCTTGGGCAAGATCGTTGCCTATGTTTTATCTGAAGGCCCCCGCGGCTCACTCCAGCCGCAGTTATCCCAGAAATACAAACCTCTTGGTCTTGTTTGGGCTGCTCGTCCTGCCCGGGTTCTTCAGTTCCGTTTCCGCGCAGAGTTACCGTACAGAATTGGACACGAGCGAAAGGGTTTCGCTGACTGTGAAAAGCCGCAGCGGAAGAGTCAGCGTCATCGCCTCAGACGAACAGCAGAAAAAAGTCTCGATTGAAGCCAGCTCAACCGGTGCACCGGTTAGTGCGACAGATCTTAAAACCGAAGCGAAAGGCAGTAATCTAAACATAGAAGTGCGCGACCGCCGCGATAAAGATCGCATCGATCTGATCGTGCGCATTCCGTCGCGGTCTAAAGTCAAAATCGAAGGTGAAGCCGGTTCTATTGATGTCGTCGGCAATGTTGAGTCGGCCGCGGTCACCACCAACACGGGAACGATCCATGCAGACGTTCCACTTGATGCGGTGAAGTTTGACTTCGTCTGGAGCGCGAGCAAGCCCCGCTATATGAGCGACGTTGAGCTTCCTGAGATTAAAGAAAAAGCGGCCGGCATCTTCAGGATCTCCGGGAAATTAGGTGAGAAGAAACCCGGCAAGGAAGAGCGCGTGCAACTTGATTTTCTGACCCAGCGCGGCGTAGTTCTGCTAAACGTCGATCCGAGTATGGTGCCGAGCGATCTGCGCGAACGGCCGCTGACTGAAGCCGCGCGCGCCATCGTTCGCAGCGGCGACAGCCAACTGATCGACGCGATCCGCAAGGTGTCGCCGAAACTGTTTGGTGACTACGCGAAAACACTACCTCCACTGCAGAAGGAACCGACGCTCGTAAGACGAGCGCCCCCGGGCAAGTTTGTGAGCGTATCGTCGCCGCAGCTTCTGCGTTTCAACGCCAGCGTTACGGATCGCAATGGCCGGGCGATTGGCGGTATGAAAGAATCCGATTTTACCGTTTACGAAAACGGGGTCGAGCGCCAGGTGACGAAAGTCGTGCCCACTAATGAACCTTTCAACCTCGTGCTGTTGCTGGACGTTTCAGGAAGCGTCGAGGAGCGAATCGAGTTTATTCGTAAAGCGGCACGCGACTTTCTGAATACCGCTAGTCCCCAGGATCGAATCGCAATCATTAGTTTTCGGGACGACATCCAGGTGATCTCCGACTTCAGTACCGACCGCAAGATGCTCTCGCGCAAACTTGATGAAATAGACGCCGGCGGCGGCACGGCGCTTTACGACGCGCTCGGCTTTGTTTTGGCCGATACAGTCAAACAACTCCGCGGGGAAAGAACTGCCGTGGTGATTCTTTCAGATGGCGATGACAATAAATCCTTCGTGCCTTTTCCCGCGATTCTCGAAGCAATCGTCGAATCAGGGGCGTTGATCTATCCGCTTTACATTCCTTCCGGCTTGATTCCCGAGTCCAGTGTTCCCAAACCGGAAGTCACGATTGACCCGCTGCGTACTCGTTACCTGACGCTCACCACTCGTGCACATGAGGAGGGGCAGAAGCTGGCCCAGGCTTCAGGAGGCGTCTATTACCCAATCCGTCACCTGCAAGAGTTGCAACGCGCTTACGACGACGTCGTCGTCCAACTTCGGACCGCATATACCGTCACCTACGCTTCTAATTCAATTTCCTCGACTGGTCCCCGGCTGCGCGTCCGCACCAACCGCGAGGGCGCGTCAGTGCGCTTGAGCCCGGCGGTGAATGTCGCAACGCCTTGAAGTTTTCCTAAACCAAGGAGTGGGGGTATGTATTCGATTATCCAGCGTTTTGTTTTACTCGTTTCAGCCTTCTTAGTCTGCGGTTTCTTTTCTTCACACAACTCCCTCGCCCAAAAAGATGCACCGGATCCGAATGTCGTAAAACTCTTTTTCAGCCCGATCGACAAGAACGGAAAGATGATCGCGGCACTCGCTCAAGCGGACGTTCGCATTTTCGACGACGGCAAACCGCAAACTATCTTCTCGTTTGAGCGCATGCCAGAACAGCCGATTTCAGTTGCCGTGCTGATCGATACCAGCATGTCTCAGGGACGTCTACTGGAGACGGCAAAACTCACGGCCCGCGGCTTTGTTGCCAGCCTTATGCAGTCGGGAAGAGATCAAGTAGCCATCATCGGATTTGCGGGTAATCTCAAAGTTGAGCAAGAGCTGACAAGTGAGAAGGAAAAAGTTGTTCAGGCAATTGACCGTCTGCACTTCGCGACACCGGCCTCAGTTGGCGTCGGTACAATTTTATCCGGCCGCACCGATCCCGAGCCACTGGCAAGCGCACAATCTGCCGTCTGGGATACGATTGGGAACGCCAGCGAGGGTCTCTCGCTGTCTTCAACCGCAGGAACGCGTCGAGCGATCCTGCTGCTTAGTGACGGAAACGACACCTTCAGCCGGGCGTCAATGCGTGACGCTATTGAAGGCGCACTAAGACACGACGTCGCCGTTTACGCGATAGGAATGGGAGACAAGAGCTACGAAGGCGTTAGCGAGAGTGGGTTGAAGAAACTCGCCGGGGAAACTGGCGGCCGGGCCTTCTTTCCCAAAAAGACTCCGGAGTTGCAGACCGTCTTCGAGCAACTCAGCGAGCAACTGCACTCGCCGTATATCGTTAGCTATAAGCGAACGAACCGCAAACCGCCGGGCGAAATTCAAAAGTTGAAGCTTCAATTGCAAAACCCGAATCTGCGAGAGGTAACGCTGGATTATCGCCGCGGTTACTTTTCCTTGTGAGATTCACAGTGGTCGGAAGGCAATCTTGCAAGGAGGTTTATCACCGGCCGACTAACCGTAGTTTACTTTTCATCTTTCATCCGTCATCCTTCATCCTTACCAATGTCCCAACCACTTTTCGCATCGCTATTCGACGAAACCGAACGTCGGCCACTGACCGTTAGCGAGTTAACCGAGTCAGTTCGCAAGGCGATCGAAGCGCGTTTCAGTACTGTTTGGGTGGAAGGCGAGATCTCAAACTTCAAGGCGCATTCATCCGGGCATTGGTATTTCACCATCAAGGATGAAGGGGCGCAGCTGCGGGCGAAATGTTTTCGTTCAGCCAATAGTCGCATCCGATTTCGACCAAAAGATGGGTTGCACGTTCGCGCGCGTGGCCGGCTGACAGTTTATGAGGCGCGGGGCGATTATGAATTAATCGTTGAGGCGCTCGATCCGGTCGGCGCCGGCGCACTGCAAATTGCTTTTGAACAACTGCGAGACCGCCTTCAGGCGGAGGGACTGTTTTCGCGCGAACTGAAACGGCCGCTGCCGGTTTTCCCGGGACGTGTCGGTGTCGTTACGTCGCCCACTGGCGCAGCTATTCGAGACATTCTTAATGTAATCTCCCGGCGCACGCGCACCGTTCACGTCCTCTTTTCGCCGGCCCGGGTGCAGGGCGATGGCGCCGGCAGCGACATCGCGCGGGCTATCAAGCTGATGAACGATCATCAGCGAAGCGCCCAGGCAGAAGGGCGTGATAGAGATTTTGTTGACGTGCTGATCGTCGGTCGTGGCGGTGGCTCAACTGAAGATCTTTGGGCATTCAACACGGAAGAAGTGGCCCGCGCGATACGCGCTTCGGCAATACCCGTGATCTCGGCGGTAGGTCACGAGTCCGATTTCACTATCGCTGACTTTGTGGCCGATCAGCGCGCGCCGACTCCGTCAGCCGCAGCCGAACTGGTTGCCGCCCGCGAAGATCAGCTTTGCGCTACGCTCGCGCAGGCGGGACAAAGCCTCGCGCGACTGATGCGCTACAAAGTAATAACCGCACGAACGCGCGTGCAGGAACAAGCTCTTTCACAGGCGTTTGATAAAGTGCGTAGCAGATTGCGAGATGCAGCCGGCGGAACAAACTCGGCGCGGCATCGTCTGGAGATATTGATTGCGCAAACGCTGCGCGGCGCATGGCTCCGCAACGATGCTTTAAGTGCCAGTCTGGCGCCCGCCCAATTGCGAGCGCGGCTGTCCGAAGCCCGCGTGCGGTTTGATTCAGCGTATACTAACTGCAATATCGCTATCGAAAAGCAGTTGGAAGAAGCGAAGAACCGGCTCGGGTTGGCCGCAGCATCGCTCGATGCGCTTTCGCCATTGGCCGTGCTGCAACGTGGGTTTTCGCTCGCGCAAACCAAAGACGGAAAGCTACTCAGTGATGCAAAACAGGTTTCAGTTGGCGATTCCATAAAGGTTCGGTTGGCAAAGGGGACTCTCGGCGCTCGTGTCGAGAGCGTTGATGAGAAGTGATTATCTGTGCGCTGGCTCCTGAGGAGCCGAATGTTTTTAGATCTAATCATCATACGGGACCATGGATGGTTAGATTGCAGAGAGGTCGTGCATGAAGGAAGTCGACGAAAAACCAAAAAGCTTTGAAGCGTCGCTCGAAGCCCTGGAAGAGATTGTCCATCAACTCGAGGGCGGCGACCTGCCACTCGAAAAGAGTTTGGAACTGTTCGAGGATGGCATTCGACTATCGCGGCAATGTCAGGAGCGCCTCAGTCAGGCGGAGCGCCGCATTGAGGTCCTGCTTCGCGATAACCAGGGCCGACCCGTAGTCAGCCCGTTTGAGAAAGTAATCTCCGAAGACAATAACGCCGACTAATGCTTTGCCCAAAAAAGTCCGCCTTGGCATCAGGTGTCACACTAGGGAGCGATACAGTGTTTAGTCGTGGGTCGACAAAGACAGAACCGGGAGCGGTAGCGACCGGGTCATCGACTCAACGTAAAACTCGGAACGGCTTGAATAGGGTAGCAAGACAAAGCCCAGCTGAATGTTCGACCCGGTCGCTACCGCTCCCGGTTCTGTCTTTGTCGACCCACTTAAACACGTTCCTTTAATGCTTCCCGTTATGAAGCGGCTTCGCGGCATGCTTAACTACTTTTTGAACAACGTTTCTGACTAATGAATAGTTCTCCTGAAATAGCCGGTCCGGAAACGGCTGCTGCCGATTTTCGGCAATTCGCCGTTGAAGCCCGCAAACTTGTCGATGCGGCGCTCGATCGCATTCTACCGGCGGAGTCGACCCCACCGGAAAGAGTCCACGCCGCAATTCGCTGGAGCGTCTTCGCGGGAGGCAAACGCTTTCGACCAATCCTGCTGCTTGCGGTTGGCGAAACATTTGGCGCCGGACAGGAACTGCTCAGTGACACTGCCTGTGCGCTCGAGTTGATTCATACCTACTCGTTAATACATGACGATCTCCCCTCAATGGATAACGACGACCTGCGGCGCGGGCGGGCCACCTGTCACGTGCGCTTCGGCGAAGCAAACGCAATCCTCGCGGGCGACGCGCTGCAAACGCTGGCCTTTAAGCTAATTTCGGAAGACGAAAACCTCTCGGCGGATAAGCGAGTCCTTTTGATTGCGGAGATTGCGAGAGCGTCGGGAACGCCGTACGGAATGGTCGCCGGACAGGGCTCCGATCTCGAGGCGGAATCACGAGAGGTTTCTGCCGGCGAGCTGGAACAAATCCATCGCTTGAAAACGGGCGCCTTGATCATCGCCGCAGCAAGATGCGGGGCCATCATCGCAGGCGCTTCGGAAACTGAATTGGCTGCCGTAACTGAGTATGCAGCTCAACTCGGCTTGCTCTTTCAAATCACGGACGATCTGTTGGACGTGACCGCCACGGCCGAAACCCTCGGTAAAACTCCCGGCAAGGATCAGCGCGCGAAAAAGGCAACCTACCCGTCACTGTACGGAGTAGAAGCCACCCGAAAACATCTACTGCATGCCCACCAGACAGCTTGCTCGTCGCTTGATAGGGTCACGCAGTCCACCGGGCTGTTGCGAGCAATTGCCAATTTCATTCTTGAGCGCCAGGCCTAGGGCTACCTAAACCAGTATCACTGACATCTCAGCATTCCAAACCAATGAAACACAAGGTTGCAGTTCTTCAAGCAGGAACAATTCTTTTGCTCGCGCTGGTTTTCGCCACTGCCTGCAGCAAGTCAGCAAAACCGGCTGCAGTATTTGATCAGGCTGCGCATAAAAGCGAAATTCAGAAGTGGCAGAATGATCGCCTCGCGAGCCTGACGAAAGACGATGGCTGGCTCACGCTCGTCGGCCTTTTCTGGCTGAACGAAGGCGAGAACAAATTTGGCAGCGACGCAAAAAATCCCGTCGTGCTGCCCAAGGACAAAGCGCCCGGTGTGGCAGGATCTTTATGGCTCGAGAAAGGTCGGGTTCGACTCGTAGCACGCCCAGACTCCGCGATTGATGTGGCTGGTCCGACCGAGGCCAAAAGACCTTACGGGCTCAAACCCATTACCACGCTCGATCTAAAAGATGACAATGACGACAACGGCCCGACCATCCTGAAACTCAACACGCTGTTAATCAACGTCATTAAACGCGGCGAACGCATTGGTGTGCGGGTCAAAGATACTGATAGCCGAACACGGCGTGAATTCAAAGGCCTCGAGTATTATCCGATTGATCCGAAGTGGCGCATCGAAGCGCGCTTCGAGCCTTACCAACCTGCTAAAGCGATCTCGATTACCAATGTGCTCGGCATGACTGACGACGAGGTTTCGCCTGGTGCGCTCGCGTTTGAAGTTGACGGGAAGACTTATCGGATTGATCCGATACTCGAAAAAGGCGAAACCGATTTGTTCGTGATGATTGCGGACGAAACCACCGGCAGGGAGACTTATGGCGCCGGACGTTACCTTTACGTGTCGCCGCCGGATGCAAGCGGCAAGGTCGTAATCGATTTCAACAAGACTTACAGCCCGCCGTGCGCGTTTACAAACTTTGCCACCTGTCCCTTACCGCCGCGGCAGAATCACCTTCCATTTCGCGTCGACGCTGGTGAGAAGAAATACGCTGGGACTGTGCATTGAAGGTCAATCGACCTCAAGACCAAGTTAAAGTGGTTTCAGATCTTCAGGGCCAGGAGCGGGGGCAAGCCCGCCTTCCTAACCTGAGAGACTTTTAAGTCGAATGCATTTTCTCGTTGATTGAGAGGCTTTCACTCTTAAATCAACCGTTCAGGTTTCTTCACTCAAGGTCAGGAAGGGGGCTTGACCCCGCTCCTTCAGCAAAGGGCTGGCGCTTCTTCCTCAGTATCGCCGCCGAGACCAGGGTAATAATCAAGCCCACCGGCAATGGCTCAATAAAGGCGAAAGCGGCGTTGATCAGAGGGTCGTCCAACATCGCCTTCATGTTCTTCATCTCCTGTCGCGTCGCCTCGATCATTTGCTGGCTCGCACCGGAGGCCCTCGCCTTCTCAACCATGTAAGCTGAGTACTTCTCGCAGAAGTCTGGCAGGAATTTGAAGTAGAGGATCTCCCACGCGATGACGTAGCACACGCATGAAATGACAGTGATGAGAATGCCAACCGCGAAGGCTCTACCGAAAGTAATGTTGCCACCGCCAACGTTCTCGCGATATGACCGAATGCCGAAGGGCACTAGGAGAAGGGAGACAACGATAGTCGTGTAGCCGACGATCAGCCCCCTGTCGAATCCGATCCGGTCGGCAAATAGCATCGTGGAGAACATCAATACGGCCGCCACTGCCCCGGAAATGAGCCCAAACGTTAAAACAGTTTTCTTCATGAAACAGCTTCTCCTAATCGAAAGTAGTTGTAACGACGGGCAGGAAAGTAACTCTATTCCGCGATCCTGTAGTCATACTTTCGCATGATTTTGTCCCTTTACGCGCAGAATCATACTTTAGTGTTAGGTGCGAGCGGTGGGTCGACTGAAGTGTTACGGGATCAGGCCAAGCTCCTTGCCCAACTGTACCGCCTGTGTCCTGCGTTTCGCGCCAAGTTTATCAAACAGTCTACTAGAGTGCGTCTTTACAGTGTTCTCACTGACGAAGAGTTTTTCGGCAATCTCCCGGTTGCTCATACCGGTTGCGATCAAGTCGAGGATTTCCAGCTCCCGGGGCGTCACCGCAAGCTCACGCAATTTTCCTTCATTCAGGACAAAGGACGCGGCGGCTGGGACCGCTACCTCTTTGAAGACGACGACCTCTTTCTTCCTCGTGAGTTTCAGCCCCAACCAGACCCCCACTCCGGCAAACAAAAGCGCGATCAGTCCACCATAGATCTCTATGGAATGCTCCACGACCAGAAAGCGATACTCAACCAGCTTGAGCACCGCAATCAGCAGCCCGCCCAACAAACCGTAGATGAGAATGTGCTTTTTCACCGGCGTGTGGTGTGAATCAAGCGCGACTATCAGCCGAGCCCTGCCTTCTTCTGCATCGCTTTCAACTTCTCGGGTATGAACGAAGTTATGTGGTGTGTTTCATCGTGACCGTCGGCGAATGACTGGTAGAGAGAAAAGTCAGGCAAGGAAAGACAGCTTAGCGGCGACTGCAGGTTATAGCCGGTATCAATGCCGATAGCGCTGTGAGAGATGTAGATTCCGTGGCGTCCTACCCGGCCGCGCAAAGGCAACAAGGGTGTGGGCGTGTGACCAAAGATGCAGGGTTTGCCGCGATAGTTTTTATAAAACTCCATGTCGCGCATCCAGAGCAACGATTGCGGCGGAGTGTCTTTCGGGTGTTTGGTGCGATCAAGACCAGCGTGTACGTAAATCGCGTAATCGTCTTCATGGTAGAAAGGGAGCTCGTGAAAGAAGTCCAAATGTTCTGAGGGCACACTGCTTTCAACTTCGCGACGGGCATCTTCGAGATCCTGCTCCCTGGTTATACTCAGACGTTTTCCGGTGTACTGCTCAAACGTGCGCTCGCCGCCGGTGACGGGCGTAATCCAAAGATTGGCGCTGCCCTCGATAAAATCCAGCAACATCTGTTCATGATTGCCACGCAGACACAGCACGCGTTCCGGATTTTCCCTCTGGAGTTTCATAACCAGATCAACGCAGCCGGGAGCATCGGGCCCGCGATCAATCAAGTCACCCAAAAAGACGAGCGTGTCCGTGGCTTCATCGCGGGGAAGCATCTCCAGGAGCAAGTGAAGTTGGGCGGCACGCCCGTGAACATCACCGACGACGAAAGTTTTCATGCAGTGGTTCCCTCGCGTTTCTCAAGCGACGCTCTGACCCTTTGCATCATTTCTTTAAAACGCGGGTCGTTGTGTAGATCGGTCCAGTTTGGATCGGACTCAAACCAGAGATAATTGTCATTGCCCAGATTGATGGCTTTCTGCAGCCAATTGAGCGCCAGCACCTGCCGGCCCTGTAACAGATAAGCCGATGCTAACCAGTAAGCGATGTCGTGATCCTCGGCCGCGGCCACCTTCACCCGATCGGTCAATTGCTTATTGGCCATTTCGTGTTTGCCCTGGGCGCTATAGCAGGTGGCAAGTATCGGGCGGATGCCGTCCATCTTGGGATGACGTTCGAGGACCTGCTCGAGAATTCGCGCCGCCGCATCAACCTCCCCACGATAATACAGCACGCGCCCGCGAAACGTTTGGATCATCGGATGGTCGGGCTCCAATTGGGCCCCCTGATTGATTTCATTCAACGCTTCTTCGTAATGCCCCTGGTACATAAAGATGCGCGCGCGATTGTAACTGGTCACCACGCGTTCGTTGGGATTAAGCCGCACCATGCGTTCAAAACTGCGCAGCGCGCGGTCGTAGTCACTATCAAGACGCGCCAGATA
>Ga0070697_100001825_pt1 | contig 16277 bp, 14 predicted proteins | sample KBSK1501metaG_FD_65475 | JGI IMG/M metagenome (GOLD analysis project Ga0070697, IMG submission 65475) | Corn, switchgrass and miscanthus rhizosphere microbial communities from Kellogg Biological Station, Michigan, USA - KBS K1-50-1 metaG | ecosystem: Host-associated > Plants > Roots >...
TGGTGCGGTAGGGTCTACGCTTCCCTTCTATATCGAGCGCCACCACACGGCGGCCGTTGTCAAAAGCTATGCGATCGATGAACGGCACCAAAGCGGGTTCTATATCTTCTCGACAGATTCGCACTAGTTCTTCCTGGACGCTCTCAGGATCATCGACGCCTTCGATCCGCAATTGATCGTTCACCCCAAAGACAATTACACCGCCGCCGGTATTGGCGAGCGCGACGATTTCCTGAGCAATTTTCTCGGAGTTTGAGAGCTTGACCTTCAGTTCAAGAAAAGTGTCTTCACCGGCCCGGATTAACCGCAGCAGTTCGGTCCTCGAGGTTTGCGGAGCAGGCGTCGCGAGGTAGTACTCCTGGAAGGAACGCTCGGTGGAGGGTTCGTGTCGCTGGTTACTGCGAAATCTTCTGCGAGCCATTTGTGTATTGGCGGGGCCGCTTGCTTTTGAGATCTCAAATTTCAAGGCTCAAATTAAAGTCTCCGCTCGAGATCTGAAATTTGAGATCTGAGATTCTTAAAGTCGCCCGCCCGGATGTCTCCATTCAAAAGACATCTCTGGAGTAAGTTTAGTCAAAAAACCGATCGTCCCAAATTCCAGGACTGCCTTGCCACTGGTCTCAATCGTTTCCCGGATCGTTAACAGCTTCGAGTATTTCCAATTCCCGCCGCTGCAGCGTGTCGCCCTGAGAATCAATCACGAACAGATAGAAAGTAATCGAAAGCGCTGCCAGAACGGCGAGTGTAACATATTCAATCAACAAACTCTGCGCCACATACCCGGCCGCAGTCGCGGCTAAGGGCGCTAAAGTCAGTCCCAAAATCGTCGGTATCATCAGGAGTCCGGCAACGCCAGAAGAGTTAAGCCGCTTGCCAAAATTCATACGCTTCGGCAGACGAATCGAAAGAGAGTTTCCCACAACCGACATCAGCGGGACGAAGATAGAAAAGCTAAGCGCGGTGAAAAGAAGAGCGCTTAAAGTGATGTCGCGAAACACCAGTTCATTAACCAGCAACAAGCCACCAGAAAAGACGAGAGCAAGGGTCGACATGGCGATGTTCTTTCCCATCAGAACAAACTTGCGATCAACCGGCGAGAGTATCAGCGTGCGCATGCCGGCATGATCGAGGGCAAACTGATTACTGAACAGGCCGCCAAGAATCAGGAACACATAAAGGACGCCCAGGGTCGCCATCAGTCCTTCGCCATAGGTCGAAAATTCAGTCGCGAAAGGACTGCTCTGACCAAAGCGCCGCCGGTTCATGAATCTCACCACCAGCAGGATCAACGGAGCGAGGGTCAACGTTCGTACCTGCGCATTGCGCATCAGGTAACGCAACTCCTTTTCAACGACGGCGGAGACCGCGGGCGGCAGCAACGGGATTTCCCAACCAGTGTACGATCCGCTATCGCGCACTTTTGATTTCGCACGCGCGCGAGTCGGCCGTCCGCCACCGAGGATGGCGCGACGCGACAACCAATAGGCAGTGGCGATCAGGATTGCTGTGTAGGCACTGATTGCCAGTAACGCGAGTGAATAACCAATCGTGTTGCCGGTGCGCAAGCCGTGAGCTAGCGCGTAAGCTATCGCTCCCGGTGGCGTCCACCGCAGGGCGGTGATTGATTCCGCATGACGGAAAAGCACCGGCGCGATTTGACCAAACAGTGCGCCGCCTAAACCCGCTATCACCCCCAACAAAGCGAGCAGAGTCTCGCCACGGGTTCTCCTTTTGCGGATCAATGAGCCGACCGAAATCGAGATCCATTTTGATAACGCGATGCCAAACACCGCAGCAACCAGCGCAATCAGAAGGCCGCCGGCAAGGTGTCCCTGGGCCAGACCAGCGCCGATGCCAAGCGCTAGAATGACCGGAATGGCAAACACGGATTGGAGACCGGCAACCTCGCTGATGAAGTCTAAAGCGAAGAGCTTACGCAAACTGACTGGGTAAAGCAGAAGATTCCCGGGATCAAACTGACGGCTACTGCCAATGCTGAGCGGCAGTGTCGACCACAGCAGGTAACACAACGCCAGGATCGAAAAGAAGATGAATTCCGCCGATGGTAGGGCCGCAGCGCCACCCCCCTGAGGCTTAATTCCGGCTAAGCCCGAATCAGGCGAAGTAAGCAGATAGGCGCCAATGCCGATACCGAGAGCCACGAGCAGTGCGAGCGCGAGTGCTGCGAGCATCCCGAAAACGGTCGCGATGCGATTGGCAACAGCCTTGGATGAACGGAGTGAATTTCGGAAGAGCGACCACTTCAGCCAGACTAGAGTCAAGAGTTGAGACATGGGGTGCAGTGGTCAGTGGCCAGTAAACAGCAAACAGCAAACAGCAAACAGCAAACAGCAAACAGCAAGAACTACGCTTCCTTCTGCGATCTGTTCTCTAATTCGTACCTCGCGCGCTCTTCATTCTATACTGAACCGGAACTTCTACTGTCATGTAACCTATATCTGCCCATTGGCCAATGACTGATCACTGGCCACTGGCCACTGGCCACTGATGCGCAACAATCCAATTACCGCCTACGTCAGTCTTGGCTCCAATCTCGGCGACCGCGCGGGAAACTTGCTGCTGGCAATTCGAGGAATGATCGACGCGGGACATGAGGTCACTCGGCTTTCGCAAATCTACGAAACCGAGCCGGTGGAAACTTTCCCACAGCCGATCTTCCTAAACATGGTAGCGGAGTTAAGGGCAGAAGCACTTCTCAAGCCTGAACAACTGCTGGAGCAGCTCCTGGGAGTCGAACAATTAATGGGACGTATGCGGGACTCCATCAAGGGACCGCGTACGATCGATCTTGACCTACTTCTCTATGGTGACCATCTGGTCAATAACCAACGTCTTACGCTGCCGCATCCGCAATTAAATCGCCGCCGCTTTGTACTCGTACCATTGGCTGAGCTTTGCCCTAACCTTGAGCACCCTGTCATACACCGGACCATAGCCGAGTTGCTTCGAGAAACCACGGACAGATCCGAAGTAAAGCTCTGGATACCGTGAGAGCTTCAATTTTCTTCGTGCAGCCTCTCCGGTCGACGTCATTTTCCCCTTTTTTCGTTTTGTCGCTATAATGGGCTCACTTGCGAACAAGCCTTACATATTTCCAATCCTTTAATTGCGAACGCAGACCCCGGCTTGCGTTCTGGCTGATACTTGGCACTGAACAGTCTCCGGCGAAATTACCGATCTAGAGTGCCGGAATTGGCCGCTACCGAAGCGTGCCATAGAGGTGAAATATGCCTTATCTCAAACCTGAACGTCCCGAAAAGGTAAACGCCCCATCGCTGAAAGCAAGCAAACAGCGCGGTGAGCGATTGGTTTGTCTGACTGCTTACGACTTTCCCACGGCCCGCATTGTCGATGAAGCGGGCATCGACATCATTCTCGTGGGCGACAGCCTCGGCAACGTGGTGTTGGGCTACGGCAACACGGTGCCGGTAACGCTCGATGAGATTCTGATTCATCTGAAAGCAGTTCGCCGCGCGGTGCAGCGAGCCTTGCTCGTCGCCGATATGCCTTATGGTTCGTTTCATACGGGCGCTGACGACGCCGTAAGGAATGCCCTGCGCCTCGTAAAAGAAGGCGGCGCTGAAGCCATTAAACTCGAAGGCGGACATAAGCGCGTGCAGCTCGTAAAGCGTCTCGTCGACGAAGAAATTGCCGTGATGGGACATATTGGCTTGACACCGCAGTCGATCAACAAGCTCGGCGCGTATCGTGTCCAGGGCAAAACAGCGGTTACCGCGCGCGCGTTGCTTGACGACGCGCGCGCCCTGGAAGACGCCGGCGCGTTCGCAATCGTTCTTGAAGTTGTGCCACGCGAAATTGCCAGCTTGATTACTGAGAGCATCAGCATTCCCACGATCGGCATAGGCGCGGGCGCCGGGTGCGACATTCAGGTATTGGTGTTACATGACATGCTGGGCTTATCGTTTGGAAAACTGGCGCGCTTCGTGCGGCCCTACGCAAACCTCAATGAAGTAATTACGGATGCTGTTACACGCTATGCCGATGATGTGCGCAGCGGGACCTACCCTTCAAACGACGAATCGTATGCCCTGCCTGCTGAGGCCGCGGAAGAGCTGCACCTGGCAACCGGAGAGAGCAAGGAGAGCTAGCTGTTCCAAGACATCAACTGGAGGCGTCGCCCGAATAGTGCTGGCCGCAGCTTGAAGAATCCATGGAAATCATCAATCGCCGTCAGCGCATGAGTTCAGTCGCGCGCAAAATTCGCCGCGAGCAGGATAGAACGATCGGGTTGGTACCCACGATGGGCGCTTTGCACGAAGGCCACCTTAGTCTCGTGCGTGAGGCGCGCCGAATGTGTGATGTCGTGGTGGTGTCGGTTTTTGTAAACCCTACCCAGTTCGGGCCAAGCGAAGATTACGAAGACTACCCGCGCGATCTGACCAAAGACACTGCGCTTCTCACCGACTACAACGTCGACTACATCTTTGCGCCCGCCGCGGAAGAGATTTACCCGAAGGACTTTTCCACCTACGTAAATGTTGGCGGCCTTTCGAAGTTGCTCGAGGGTGAAAGCCGGCCCGGTCACTTTCGCGGCGTCGCCACCGTGGTCGCAATTCTCCTCAACACGGTTCGACCAGACTTCGCATTTTTTGGTCAGAAGGATGCGCAGCAAGCTGTAATTATTAAGCGGATGGTTAGAGATTTGGCTTTCGACACCGAGATTGTCGTCTCACCAACCGTGCGCGAGGATTCCGGCCTCGCGATCTCGTCGCGCAATCTTTATCTCGACGCCGAAGAACAACAGTCGGCAGCTGTGATACACCGGGCGCTGAAGCAGGCAAAAGAGATTTATAAGAAGGGCGAACGACACGCCGGCAAGATAGCTGAGAGTGTACGCGCCACAATTGAGACGGAGCCTCGCGTACGTGTGGATTACGTAAGCGTGGTCGACGCAGAAACGCTCGAGAAGCTGGACAAACTTGACGAGCGTCCCATGCTGGTTGCCGTCGCCGCCTACGTTGGCAAGACGCGCCTGATCGATAACACGATGCTGAATAAATCTAAGAAGGATGCGGCCACAACAAGGGGCTAACGAAAGCGGAAGCTAGGAGACAGAATACAGGAGACAGAAGACAGAATTAGGAAAACCTTGAAACTCCTGAATTCTGTCTCCTGTATTCTGACTTCTGTTTGTCATGCCCTTTCCACACCTGCGGTTTCCTCCCTGCTTTTGTTAAACTCCTTACGTTGAAGTTATGCCGGATCTAAACAAGCAGAAGAGCCACATTCAGTTAACGCTGAACGGCGAGGCAGCGGAGGTGGCGTTTGCGCCGCACAAAACGCTGCTCGAAGTCCTGCGCGAAGATCTGGGTTTAATGGGAACCAAACACGGCTGTGAGCTCGGCGAGTGTGGCACCTGCGCGGTATTGGTGAACGGACGAGCGATTCTTTCCTGTTTGATGTTGGGTCTGGATGCGGAAGGACAGGAAGTAAAAACGATCGAGGGGATGGCTGAAGGCGCGGAACTTCATCCTTTACAGAGCACGTTTGCAGATCTCGGCGCGGCACAATGCGGCTACTGTTCGCCCGGGTTTCTACTGGTTGCTGAAGAGTTGCTTAAGAAGAATCCGAATCCTTCCCGCGAAACAATCAAGGAAGCACTATCCGGCAACCTCTGCCGCTGCACTGGCTACATTAAGATCTACGAGGCGGTAGAACTGGCCGCGGCGCGTATGCGTGGCGAAGAAATGGAACTGCCGCGCGAAAGCGTCTTTGGCTTGTAAGTTTGATAGTTGGATTGTGATCTCTCTAGTGGGGGATCTCCAGGTCGGGAAGGCGGGCTTGCCCCCGCTCATGATCGAAAATTGCTCAAGAGCAAGCGGGGGTACCCCCCCCTCCCTTACCTGAGAGATTTACGAGCTTGAGAGATTCACTGGAAATTAATGGCTAACAACCGGAATAGCAACGGGAGACCGCTAAACGTAGTTGGCAAGCCGTTTCGTAAGGTCGATGCGCGTGCGAAGTGCACCGGCCAGACGAAGTTTGCTGACGACATCGTGTTGCCGCGCATGCTGTTTTGCAAACTACTGCGCAGCCACCTGCCGCACGCGTTAATTAAGAACATCGACATTTCGAAGGCCGCCGCTTTACCCGGAGTATTTGCCATTATCACCGGCAAAGACCTGCCTATTTCCTACGGAATTCTCCCCGTCAGTCAGGATGAGCATGCTCTATGCATCGATAAGGTTCGCTTCATCGGCGATCCCGTTGCAGCGGTCGCAGCCGTTGATGAGGACACGGCGTTCGATGCGATGAACCTCATCGAGGTCGAATATGAGCCCTTGAACACGATCTCCTCGATCGAAGAAGCGATACTGATCGACGAACCGCGCATTCACGAATATGGCGACGAGGGGAACATTCACAAGAAAGTCTCACTGGAATTCGGCAATGTCGATGAAGGCTTTGGCGAAGCAGATCTAATTCGCGAGGATACTTTTTTCTACGAAGGCAACACCCACCTGCCACTGGAGCAGCACGCCGCGGTCGGCAATTTCGATCCTGACCGCAAGTTGACGCTCTGGAGTGCGACGCAGACGCCCCACTACGTTCATCGCGCGCTGGCAAAAGTTCTGGAGTTACCGGCCAGCCACATTCGTGTGATCGCCACTCCAAACGGCGGCGGCTTTGGCGGCAAGAGCGATCCCTTTAATCACGAAGTTGTCGTCTGCAAACTTTCGATGATGACGGGACGGCCGGTGAAGGTAACACTCACGCGAGAAGAAGTCTTCTATTGCCACCGCGGCCGCCATCCGGTGTTGATGCACATCAAGACTGGAGTCAAGAAAGACGGCGCCATCACCGGGATGCATTTCCAGTCATTCCTCGACGGCGGCGCCTATGGCAGCTACGGCGTGGCCAGCACCTTTTACACCGGCGCCCTACAAACGGTTACGTATGACGTGCCGCGCTACAAGTTCCAGGGCCTGCGCGCTTTTACCAATAAGCCGCCGTGCGGGCCCAAACGCGGACACGGGACGCCGCAGCCTCGTTTTGGTCTGGAAGTTCAGCTCGACAAGATTGCCGAACAACTGAAACTCGACCCGGCCGCAATGCGCCGTAAGAACCTGGTCGAACCCGGTACAGTCACTGCTAACTACCTGCGCGTCGGCAGCATGGGACTGGGTCAATGCATCGACAAGATTGTTGACGGCTCTGACTGGAAAAACAAATTCTCAGGCTGGAGCGAAAACAGTCGCAAGCTGCCGTACGGCAAAGGAATCGGAATCGCTTGCAGCTCGTACATCTGTGGCGCGGGGTTGCCGATCTACTGGAACAACATGCCACAGTCAGGCGTGCAGCTTCGGCTTGATCGACAAGGCGGCGTTTGCGTGATGTGTGGCTCGACGGATATTGGTCAGGGCTCCGATTCGATTCTCGCTTACATCGTTGCGGAAGTGCTCGGCATCGATCCGTTCGACATTCGCGTAATCACCGCAGATACCGACCTGACGCCGGTTGATCTCGGCAGTTATTCGAGCCGTGTGACGCTAATGACCGGCAACGCCGCTATTCAAGCTGCAGAACGCGCGCGTGAACTTCTGGTCATGGCTGTGGCAGAAAAGCTCAGCGTGCCCATTGAGAATTTATCGCTCGCCGAGCGCAGGATTTTCGATGTGGAAAATCCGGAAGTTGGAATGTCATTCGCCGAGGCCGTCGTGTTGGCGGAATCAAAGTTTGGAACCATCGGCACGGTCGGCTCTTATTCACCGCCGCGCTCGCCCGGAAAATACAAAGGCGCAGGCGTCGGCCCTTCGCCAGCGTATAGCTACTCGGCGGCGATCGCTGAAGTCGACGTAGATCCAGCGACGGGCATTGTGATTGTTGAGCGAGTTTGGATTGCGCACGACATCGGCAAATCGATCAATCCCATGCTGGTGATGGGACAGGTTGAAGGCAGCGTCTACATGGGCCTGGGCGAAGCGCTAATGGAAGAGATGACCTATCGCGCGAACCGTAACGTGGTACACAAGTTTCCCTCGATGCTGGAATACAAGAGCCCGACAACGATGGAGATGTGCGACGTTAAGACTTACCTGATCGAGGATCCGGATCCGAATGGACCTTATGGTGCGAAGGAAGTTGGCCAGGGACCGCTGTTGCCGGTTCCGCCCGCGGTGGCAAACGCGGTGTATGACGCGGTGGGCGTAAGAATTGACGAGGTACCGATCACGCCCGAGAAAGTTTTGAAAGCGCTGAAGGAAAAAGCTCGCGGGAGAGAGGGACGATACGGGCCTGATTCGGTTCCATCAGTTGAGTGGCCCGAGCCTCTGCGCGTGCTAACGCCGGCGGAAGGTGGAGACGGAAAAGAGATGCCGCGTGTGGCCGTGCATTCCTAGGTACTTGCCGGAGAACTTGCATGAGAAAGAAAACCACATCTAGCGCAGAGGAATTGCGTTCCCAATACGACGTCCGCACAATCCGTACGCGCCGTTACAGCGGTTCCTGGTCTGAACGGGACGCGCACGATGCAAACGCACCCATGGGTGAAGTAAGAGTCAAAGTTAAGCTCACCAACGGCTTTGAAGAGGCGCTGGTTCGCCGAGGATTGCTTGCCGCTGACCAAGTTCGCTCTTACGAGGCAAACGCTTTGGTCGACACCGGCGCAGTTCGTTCCGTGCTGCCCGTCCAGGTCGTGCAACATCTGGGACTCGGGATCGCTAGAAAGACAAGAGCCACGTACGCGAATGATTCTTCCGAGGATGTTGATGTTTCGGAAATGGTCGGTATTGACGTCATCGGCCGCCGCACAACCGAAGAGATGTTGGTGCTAGGTTCCGAAGTAATAATCGGCCAAACGGTACTTGAAAGTCTCGACCTTTTGGTTGACTGCACGAATTTTCGCGTCATTCCAAACCCAGCGCATCCTGACCAGCCGGTGATCAAGATCAAGATGAATTTGATGGGTCGCAATTGCCAAGATCTACAAGTGAGCAAATAGGCCATGATGCGACTACCCAAATTTGACTACCGCGTGCCGCGAGAAATCGCGGAGGCGGTGAAGATCATTGCCGGCTCGGGGCCGGAAGGGCAGTTTGTCGCCGGTGGCACCGATCTCTATCCCAACATGAAGCGTCGCCAGCAAACGCCGCGGACCGTGATTTCCGTGATGCGCGTGCCGGAGTTGAATCAGGTTACCGGTGACGGCAAGTCGGGGATTCGCATTGGCGCCTCGGTAACGCTCACGGACATCGTCGAACATCCGCTCATTAACCGCGACTACCCAGTCATCGCTCACGCTGCGCGCTCGATCTCCACACCAATACTCCGGAACATGGGAACGATTGGCGGAAACCTTTTACTAGACACGCGCTGCAACTACTACGATCAGAATTACGAATGGCGCAAAGGCATAAATTTTTGCCTGAAGAAGGACGGCGACATTTGCTGGGTGGCGCCCGGGAGTTCGAAGTGCTGGGCAGTTCAGTCTTCCGATTTAGTTCCCGTAATGGTGGCGATTGGCGCGAAGTTTCGTTTAGCCTCGACGCTTGGCGAACGAATGATCGACGCTGCCGGTTTCTACAATGACGACGGAATCGACTATCTGAAGAAGCGGCCGGACGAGTTATTGGTCGACATTCATTTGCCGCAGCTCAATGGCTGGCGTGCTTCGTATCAGAAACTTCGACGGCGGGGCGCGTTTGATTTCCCCGTGCTGGGCGTAGCGGCGTGGATTCAAGTCGACGAAACAAATAACGGGAGCAGTAGCAGCCGGGCTGATACGATTAAAAACGCTCGCATTGTTCTCGGCGGCATCGGGCCATCGCCGGTTGAAGTGAAAGAAGCCGGTGAAGCACTGATCGGGCAACCACTCGACGACGATCGCATCCAGGCAGCCGCTGAAGCTGCTTACGTGAAGGCACGCCCACTCGACAATACTGACTTCGTTATGAACTGGCGCAAACAGATGACGAGGCAGTACACGCTCCGCGCTCTGCAGGAGCTAACTTCTATGGATTGATTTTTTGTTTTTGGTCTTTGGACTTAGGCCTTTGGTCTTAGTAACCTGCTCCCGTGAAGATAGAATCAAAGACCAAAGACCTAAGACCAAAGACCAATGCAGTTGCAGCCATAGTCCTCGCCGCCGGGCGTTCCCAGCGCATGGGCGCATTCAAGCCTCTGCTTCCCTTCGGTCAAAAAACCGTCATTGAAATCTGCATCGATCATATGCGAGCCGGCGGCGTGGAGACCGTTGTGGTGGTTCTTGGCCGGGGCCCGCGAGGTGCCAGACTCAAAGCTCACCTCATGAACGCCGAGGTTGTTTTTGCGATCAATCCCGATCCGGAGAGCGAGATGAGCGCGTCGATCGCCTGTGGTGTTCGCGCGCTGCCTGAAGGAATTCAAGCTGTCGTCATCAATCCCGTAGACCATGCGGCGGTGCCGCCTGAAGTAGTCGCCACGCTCGTTAGCGAATGGAAGCATGGCGCGCGACTGGTTAAACCCACCTGGAACGAACGCGGCGGACATCCGGTTTTGATTGATTTAGAGTTTCGCGATGAGTTACTCAGCCTCGACCCAAACGGTGGTCTAAAAACGTTCTTTAGTGATCGCGAAGCTCAGGTAAAACGCGTTGCCGTAAATTCGAATTATATTGCGCGCGACATGGACACGTGGGATGATTACGCCGCTTTGCACCAGGAGGTCTTTGGCTTTCCAGCGCCGGAAACGCCTCGCGAGCGGGACCAGAAAGAACGACGGTCGGACGCAAACTAGCAGTTTGCCCTTACATTTAGGGCATTGCCAGTCTGACCAACTAAACTGCTGTTCCACTCATCTAACGCACTGCCCCACTTTTTGGGTACGGGCAAAGGAGAGTAAATGCACCTGTTAAATCGAAAGCCCCTTTTGGCTCTGTTATTGGTTGTAATGCTGTGCTCATCGTTCGCATTCGCGCAAAACGGACCGGCGACGGTCAACTTTTCGCTCCACACGGCGGACGGCCAGACAATCACTTCCGATAGTCTGCGCGGAGAGGTTGTTGTGCTGGCGTTTGGCGCGTCCTGGCTGCCGCTGTCAAAGGCCCAGCTGCAGGGCGTGAGAAAACTTGCAGACGAGTACAGCGACCGGGGGGTCGTGGTCTATTGGGTAAGTACCGAGTCGGAAGATCCGAAATCCAAGAACTATGCCAGCGATGACAACCTGCGAGCGTTTGCCCAGAAGTATGGTCTGAAGGTTACTGTACTGCGCGACCCTGATGGCACAACGTCGAAAAAGTTTGGCGTCGATCAGTTACCTTCGTTTGTCATCATCGATAAGCACGGCGTCGCTAGCGAACCGATTGGCGGGCTGGATCCAAATGGCAACCTGGCGAGCCAACTCGCAGAACGACTCGACAAAGTGCTCGATTGAACTCTAGCCTGATAATCAAAACAAAAGGCCGCCTTCTATCTGGCGGCCTTTTTCGTTTCTGAAGTACCTGTAACTAACCGCCAAGACGCCATGGAAGCCAGGCGCAGAGACCATTAAACGATTAGCCACTTGTTCTGCAGATATGTCTCTGCTTCGTTTTGGCGTCCTTGGCGTCTTGGCGGTTATGTTTGCCCTTGCCCCATTCGGCGTAATCTAATAACTTGCTATCGTCGTCCGCCGGACCATTCCTATGACTTTCAAGTTAATCAACCCTGTGTCACTCGGCACACCGCGAGGCTACTCGAACGGCGTTTTAACGGACGCTGGTGGTAGATTGCTTTTCGTCGCCGGGCAGATTGGTTGGGACGACAAGCAAGCTATCGTCAGCGACGATTTCGTCGCGCAATTTGATCGCGCCCTCGCCAATGTTGTTGCAGTCGTCATTGCCGCCGGAGGCGATCCGCACCAAATCGCGCGACTCGTCCTTTATGTTACCGATAAGCGGGAATACGTTTATCGCCACGAGGAAATTGGGCAGTCGTATCGCGCCCATCTCGGCAAACATTTCCCCGCGATGGTGCTGGTCGAGGTGAAGGGCTTGCTGGACGACAGGGCGAAAGTAGAAATTGAAGCGGTCGCTGTTCTGAATCCATAGCGCTCGGGTTTCTCGACTGATGTTCACTCCGAATAGTTTCCTTTTCGAAACAAACGCGTCGGGCGTGGCAACGATTACACTCAACCGGCCGGAGCGTCTCAACGCCCTGACTTTCGAAGTTTATCGCGAACTGACTGACACTTTCGCAGCCCTTAGAATTGAGCCCGCGGTGCGCGTCGTTGTGATCACCGGCGCGGGGCGAGCATTCTGCTCCGGCGGAGACGTGCACGATATTATCGGCGAGCTTTTTAAACGCGACATGGAAGGCTTGCTTGAGTTCACAAGGATGACGTGTGAACTGATCACAAATATTCGCGCACTCCATAAGCCGGTGATCGCGAGTCTCAATGGAACGACTGCCGGTGCCGGCGCCTGCATTGCGCTGGCCTCGGACATTCGCATAGCAGCTGAGGAAGCGAAGATTGCTTTTCTGTTTGTTAAGGTTGGGCTTTCCGGCGCTGACATGGGCTCGGCGTATCTGCTGCCGCGGGTCGTTGGCCTGGCAAAAGCCACGGAACTGCTCTACACCGGCGATTTCATTTCCGCGGCGGAAGCCGAACGAATAGGTCTATACAATCGAGTCGTTCCCGGAAGTCAGCTGAAAGCGACGACGCAGGAATTAGCGGCACGTCTTGCGCAGGGTCCGGCGTTCGCGCTCGCGAAAACTAAAGAACTGCTTGATCGCGAAGCACACATGAACCTCGAAGCGGCATTGGAGTGCGAAGCGCAGGCCCAGGCTATCTGCATGCAACATCCGGATTATCGTGAAGCGTATGAGGCGTTCGTTGAAAAACGAACACCAAAATTCAACTAGCCCTTTTGTACTTTGAACTTTGTGCTTTGAACTTTGTAATTTGGAGCGTGTACTTCGCCAAGACTAGCAGAGACTCAAAGCACCAAGAACAAAGTACTAAGTTCGTTTTTCAACTATGGACAAATTCATCGATCAACTTCCTTTCTTCACGCCCGAGCATCGCACGCTGGCGGCGGACATGGAGTCGTTTGTCCAGTTTGAGATTGAGCCGCGCGCTAGTGACGAGCGGGACCTGGATGTTCAGCTGCGCGAATTCGTCAGCGTGTTGGCTAAGACAGGCGCATTGCACTACGCCATTGCCTCCCCTGGCGCCAAACTGGACGTGCGCGCGCTTTGTTTGATTCGCGAGGCGCTCTCTTACTCTTCCGCGCTGGCTGACCTCGCTTTCGTCATGCAGGGGCTGGGCACCTTTGCCATCAGTCAGGCGGCGCCGGAACACCTGCGCGATTTTTGGGTGACGCGAGCCGTCGAAGGAAAAGCAGTTGCCGCCTTTGCTTTAACCGAGCCCGAAGCCGGCTCCGATGTCGCCGCGATCAAGACTACCGCCAAGCGTGATGGCGATGCTTACGTAATCAATGGTCGGAAACGTTTTATCTCGAACGCGGGCGTTGCCGATTTCTACACAGTCTTTGCGCGAACTGGCACCGATGCCAACGGTCGCGCTTCCTTATCTGCGTTTGTGGTCGGCGCCAGGATGCCCGGCTTCAGTGTCATCGAACGAACAGCGATGATCGCTGCGCATCCGATTGGTGAAATTGAATTCAACGACTGTCGCGTGCCGGCGGAAGACATGGTTGGCAGTGAGGGTGAGGGGTTCGTGTTGGCCATGCGCACCATGGACACCTTTCGGGCCAGCGTTGGCGCCGCAGCCTGCGGCATGGCGCGGCGGGGCCTCGATGAAGCGGTGCGTTATGCAAAATCCCGGACCCAATTTGGCCGGCCACTGGCTGAGCATCAACTAATCCAGGAGAAGTTGGCAGACATGGTTACGGAACTCGATGCCGCCAGACTTCTGGTTTATCGCGCAGCGCATTTGAAAGACACTGGAGCTGCGCGTGTTACTCGCGAGGCAAGCGAGGCAAAACTCTACGCGACCGAAGCCGCCTGCCGCATAATTGATCAAGCGGTGCAGATTCATGGCGGAACTGGACTCGTACGTGGCAACGTAGTGGAACGACTGTATCGAGACGTTCGCGCGCTGCGGATTTACGAAGGAACCTCTGAGATTCAGAAACTAATCATCGCAAGCCAGTTGTTGAAGGAATAAGAAATAACCGCCAAGACGCAGAGAACGCCAAGAATTCTACTGAACTATTTCAGCACCATTGGCCTGGCGACCTTGGAGTCTTGGCGGTTCAACGTTCAGTCTCATGAAGATCAACATCATCGGCGGCGGGCCGGCAGGAATGTATTTCGCAATCCTGATGAAGCAGGCCGACCCCGCGCATGAGATTACTGTTTACGAGCGCAATGGACCCGACGATACGTTTGGCTGGGGCGTAGTGTTTTCGGGAAAAACTCTCCGGAACCTGCGTGCGGCTGACGAAGAATCACATGCCGAGATAACGCGCGCGTTTGCCGCCTGGGACAATGTCGATGTCGTTCATCGACAGGAAAAGATTTCCATCCACGGCAACAGCTTTTCCGGCATTGCTCGTCTTCAACTTCTCAAAATTCTGCAGCGACGCTGTGAACGGCTCGGCGTTCAATTACTCTTCCGCACCGAAGTCCCTGATCTTGATTCACTGAAAGCGAACTGCGATCTGCTGGTTGCCGCAGACGGCGTCAACAGCACCGCGAGAAAACAATACTCAGGACAATTTCTGCCCACGTTGGATGTACGTCCGAATCGCTACATTTGGTATGGCACGAATCGATTGTTTCATGGACTGACGTTGACCTTTCGTGAAAATGAGACTGGCGTGTTCGCCGCCCACTCATACAAGTTTAACCAGACAACCAGCACGTTCATCATCGAATGTGATCAGGAGACCTGGGACCGAGCGGGCTTCGCCACGATGAGCGATCACGAGACGCGGGAGTATCTGGAAAAGGTGTTTGCGCCCGACCTCGACGGCCGGTCGTTGCTTTCAAATAATTCCAAGTGGATTAACTTCCTCCTGGTAAAAAACGACAGCTGGTTTTTTGAGAATGTAGCAATGATAGGCGACGCACTTCACACGGCACACTTCTCGATTGGGTCAGGTACCAAGTTGGCACTTGAAGATGCGATCGCGCTTTTTGAAAGCTTCAGCGGAACGGCGAGCGTGAGTGCGGCACTGAGGGATTTTGAGAAGAAACGCAAGCCGGTGATCGAGGGGTATCAGGCAGCGGCGTTTGAAAGCATGCGCTGGTTTGAGAATGCGCGCGATTATATGAACCTAAGTCCCCTTGAGGTTGCCTACGCCTTGATGACTCGCAGTGGGCGAGTAAGTGATGATGATCTCCGACGCAGGGATCCGGAGTTCATCGCAAGGTATGAGAAGGCAGTAGGCGGTAAGCAGTAGGCTGCAGGCAGCAGGCAGAAAGTTACTCAAGCGATTTGCTGGGACCGCGGGCGCCTCGCCCGCACCGCGCCGCAGGCGCGCAAGTTTTGCACTGCTAATCAAGTTTTCGCGCTTCGCGCTCACTGCGGGCGGGGGCGCCCGCGGTCCCAGCAAATCACTTGAGCGGTATTCCGTTAACTGCCCTGACGATCCGAATATGAAGGGAGCGACTTTTCATTGTAGGTTGCTCGAGCTGGAACGATTGGTTCGTCCAACTCGCCCTCCGCATACTACTTTCTGCCTTCTGCTTACTGCCTTCTATCTCTTCCACTCAGGCGCCAGTAGCCGGCGCCGGCCCTCATCAACAGTCGCAATTCCCGGTTCCTCCAGTTCAAAGCGATCCCAAAGCTTGCAGGTGACAGGTCGATGCGCCTGATCAAGCGCTTCACAATAGTTAGTGTATGTGCAGCGCCTTACCTCATCACCGCGCCCGAGCTTCACTTTAATAAACCAGTCGGGGTCGGCAAGCGCCTGACGAGCGAGCCCGGCGATATCCGCCTGGCCGCGCTGCAGAATCGCCTCGGCCTGCGCGAAAGTTGTAATACCTCCGGTTGCCACGACCGGCGTATTGAATCCCGCCTCATTCACTGCGCGCTTGATCGCTGCAATCAGAGGCACGCTGCGACCGAATGGGCCGGCAGCATCGGAAAGAACTGTCGGCATACATTCATAGCCGCTCTGCCCCGTGTATGGATAGACCGCCTGGCCAACCTTTGGTTGCTGCGCGTCTTCAAACTTTCCACCCTTCGAAAGAGACAGAAAATCCAAACCCGCACGAGCAAACTCAACGCCGAAATAGATTGCATCGTCAACTCGATTGCCGCCCTGGATCACTTCGTCCGCTAAATACCGCACGCCCACAACATAGTCG
>Ga0070697_100001826_pt1 | contig 16270 bp, 10 predicted proteins | sample KBSK1501metaG_FD_65475 | JGI IMG/M metagenome (GOLD analysis project Ga0070697, IMG submission 65475) | Corn, switchgrass and miscanthus rhizosphere microbial communities from Kellogg Biological Station, Michigan, USA - KBS K1-50-1 metaG | ecosystem: Host-associated > Plants > Roots >...
TGAGTTCATGCACAGACGCATATTATCACCTGCAGTCGAGCTCTTGCATCATCCCACACAAACTGCCGCCCCCGAACACGCGATAGCGTCCGCCGCGCCAGCGGCTTCGTCCAAATCGCCATAGCGCTCACTGACCGGGTTGTGCGCTAAGGCCTCGCGTCAAATTGCTTACAGCCATAAGAGCATGGCATGCGCCGAACATGCAAGATAGTTGGCTGCCTTGAAGAATAAATTAGAAATCCTGGATTACCTTGCGGCATGGGCTGAATATCGAAGGCGCTGGCTGGCCGCGTGGATTCTCCGCTCACACTTGTTGACCTTTATTTGCTTACGGCGCTTGTAACCGGCGGGCGACCGTAGACGGTGCTCCTGATAGCGGCAGTCGTCGTCTGTGCTCTCCGATACATCAGGTTCGTGCAGTGGCGCTGCTCCCAGATGTGACAGGCAATTTACAATGCCTGAGCCGCACAGAATCGCCCCTGCCAAGGAGTGTGTACTGCGGGCTTCCCGCTGGACACCTCAAACCATCGTCCAGAACGGGCAGAGATTTTTACGGTTGATGAATTGCGGTTGCACTCACTGACCGGCCGTGAGTTTCTTTTTCCCCGCGCCTGCACCCGATCGCATCCGACTCGCTCGCGTAAATCCGTACGCCCCGCGCGCGAATTTCGCTCTGTTTTCGCGCTCGAACCGCGTTTACTGCATGGTAAATGGGGGTTACTAACTTGATCGAGGTGAGAACTCATCCCGCTAAGTTCTAACCCGTCAACTACATCGCGCGGAGAGTTTTGTGTGGAGGTCAGGACGCTCCGCGCGTTTTCCCTTTCCCCGGCAATCCCGCCGGGTTTTCGTGCGTGCGCTGGCGGAAGCTGCCTTTCATTCCCGCAGCTAGCGTAATGCTGGACTCTCCAAATTTATCGCGCAGGCGGTCCGCAGCCGAAAGCGCATCCCTCCATCGTTGCTGGCGGCCGCCCTCCAGCAAACTCATCTGATCGGCTTCGGTGGTGAATGACGAAGCCTGCACGCCCAGCAAACGTATGGGCACGCCCTGCTTCCAATTCTTGTAAAAGAGCAAGCGTGCCTGCTCGAAGATCTCCGTATCCAGCTGCGTGGGTGCCGGCAGGGTGCGGGCGCGGGTGATGGTCGTGAAATCCTTGTAGCGCAACTTGAGTTGAATGGTGCGGGCATGGAAGTTGCCTTCTCGCAGTCGGCGGCCAACCATTTCGCATAGTCGCATCAGGGTGGACTCAAGCTGTGCGGCGTCGGCAATATCTTCGTTGTAGGTATGCTCGTGGCTGATGGACTTGGCTTCGGTGTCCGCTCCGACTTCGTTGTCAAACCAGCCGCCAGCATCTTCACCGCGAGCTTTGCCCGCGAGCGCCATGCCCCATTTGCCGAAGCGCTCCTCCAATTCGGTTTCTTCCAGTCGCGCCAGATCGCCGACCTTCTTAACGCCGAGCGCGTGCAGATTGCTTTCCATCACTTTGCCTACGCCGGGAATTTCGCGGACCTCAAGCGGCGCTAGAAACTTCGCTTCTTCTCCAGGAACAATCCAAAGCACCCCGTTGGGCTTCGCCTGAGCCGAGGATACTTTTGCGATCAGCCGTGAGCTGCCGATTCCGACCGAGCAGTTGAGCAGCGTTTTATCCTTCATGCGCCCGTGCAGGGCATGTGCGGCCTTGAGCGGCGGACCGTGCAGCCGCGCTGTGCCGGTCATGTCGAGATATGCCTCGTCGATCGAAGCCATCTCCACCAGCGGCGAAAATGAAGTCAGCACTTCGTAGACTTTTTCAGAGCATTCGCGGTAACGCTCAGGATGGCCGTCCACGAAGATGGCATGCGGGCAAAGCTTGGCGGCGGTGCGAAGCGGCATAGCCGAGTGCACGCCGAATTTACGCGCTTCATAAGATGCTGCCGAAACCACTCCGCGCTCGTGGCGCTGGCCGCCCACGACCACAGCTTTCCCTTTAAGCGAGGGATCGTAAAGTTCTTCCACCGACACAAAGAAAGCATCCATGTCGACATGAAAGATGGTTTTTAACAGGGAGGGCATACCCTCAGCGTTGCGCCAGTCGATCTTACCAAGAGTACACCCGCGGAGTTCCCGAGTATGGACCGCCATTCGCTGGGCATCGAGAGTGGCTAGACCAACACTTTCTCCATAACCTGCGCTGCGCTTCTCGACTGCCGCGCTCGCTCGTAGACTTTTCCATATTCTCGCGCCGACGCGTTCCAGGAGAAATCCTTATTCATGCCGTTACGCATGAGCGCTTGCCAGGAAGTCTGATCGCGAAAGGCCACGAGCGCCTGCTTGATCGTCAGCAGCAGCGACTCACCGTTGTATTCGGTGAACTTAAAGCCGGTACCTTTGCCGGAACGCGCGTCCCAGGGTTCGATGGTATCGTCGAGGCCGCCGGTAGCACGCACGATGGGCACGGTGCCGTATTTGAGGCTGTAGATCTGGTTCAGACCACACGGCTCATATCGGGATGGCATGAGGAACATGTCCGAGCCGGCTTCAATCTTGTGAGCGATGGCATTATCGTAGGCAACCTTCACCGCAATTTTATTGGGGAATTGCTTGTTGAGGCGAACGAACATTTCTTCATAGGGCTTGTCGCCCGTACCGAGTGCGACTACTGTCATTTCTTCACGGGCCAGCCGGTCCATGATTTGCGAGATCAGATCGAAGCCTTTTTGCGCCGCAAAGCGCGAGACGATACCGATCACCGGAAGCTTCAAATCGGGATTGGGCATGCCGAAAGTGGCCAGCAGATCCTGCTTGCATTTGGCCTTGCCGGAAAGATCTTCGGGCGAGAACTTGGCGACCGTAAACTTGTCGGTCTGCGGGCTCCATTCATCGTAGTCGACGCCGTTGAGAATGCCGCTTACGGTTGAGGCTCGGTCGCGCAGCACTCCTTCAAGCCCGAAACCATATTCCGCCGTCTGGATTTCCTGACTATATTTCTTGCTGACCGTGGTGACATAGTCGGAGTACGTCAGCGCGCCCTTCAGGAAGTTGACCTGTCCGAAGAATTCCATCCTCGACATGGTAAACAGGTCCCAAGGCAGCATGAGCAAGGGCAGAGTCTCGGGAGGAAACAGTCCCTGATATCCCATGTTGTGGATCGTGAATACAGTCGCCGCATCGCGGAATGCCGGATCCTCAGCGTATACCGTGCGTAGGAGCACGGGCAGCAGCGCGGACTGCCAATCGTGACCGTGAAAAACGTGCGGCACGCCCAAGATCTTCGAGGCTTCCAGAACCGCGCGTGAGAACAAGGCAAAGCGTTCGGCGTTGTCAGGATAGTCACCCGCAGGCGTGCCATAGAGAGCGTCACGATCGAAATATGGCGGATAGTCCACGAAATAAAAGCGCACGCCGGATTGAGTGCCACCCGTGACTACGGAGGCGAAGCGATACTTGTCATCGAACGGCACCGTGATGCTGCGAACCACCGTAGCTGCGTCCGAGAGTTTGGTTTGCCGATACCGCGGCAAATAGACGCTTACCTGATGACCTAACGCAGACAGGGCGCGCGGCAATGCTCCCACCACGTCCGCCAAGCCACCAGTCTTGGAAAAGGGCACGCCTTCGGAAGCAGCGAATGCAATGTGCATGAGTGCAAAACCTCCCGGGAAACCGAAATCGGCGGTGCAGGCTATTATGAATATGTGCCCAACCCGTGATTTTGGGCAAGAGCACGCGGGCTGACCAGCCAGTCTAAATGTCCGAGGAAAAGAGGGTCAACGTGCCGAAGGTCGCCTCCACTCGCCGCCCCAAACAAAAACCCAAACTGGGACAGCATTTTCTTGTCAGCGACAACGCCGCTATGCGAATGGCTGACGCCCTCGGTGATGTCTCGCAGAGTACCGTCCTTGAAATCGGGCCCGGACGCGGGGTCATCACTTCCCTGCTGGCGAAACGTGCCCGACGCCTGATTGCGGTCGAAATCGATCGGGTACTGGCCGCTCAACTTCGGCTCAAATTTGGGATGACGCACAATGTCGAAGTCATCGAAGCCGATATTCTTTCCATCGATTTCGATTCTTTGTTTGGACCCAAACCCGGACTAGGCCGGCCCGGCATCGAACTCAAGCCGAATCCCGTAAGAGTGGTGGGCAATCTGCCCTACTTCATCACCTCAGACATTTTGTTACGCCTGTTCGATTTCGCCAAGTACTTCGACACTATCGTGATCATGGTGCAACGGGAAGTCGCTGACCGGGTCGCAGCCCCGCCGGGCGGAAGCGATTATGGCCTGCTCTCCGCAACCGCACAGCTGTATGCCAGAGTGGAAAAGCTCTTCACTCTTCCACCCGAGGCATTTGAGCCTGCCCCCAAAGTACATTCCTCCGTGCTCCGGCTGAACCTAGCGCCACAAATTGAAAAGCTGGGCGTAGCGGGAGATGGCTTCATCGGATTCCTCAAACTTTCCTTTGCGCACAAACGCAAGACACTGTGGAATAACTTGAAATCGAGATATGACGAAGCCGAGTTGCGGCGTGCGATGACGCAAGCACGGATCAATCCGTCGGCACGTGCCGAGACTCTGAGTCTGAAGCAAAGTGCCACTCTGTTCCGCGCCTTGCGCAGTTCACCAGAGAGCTCGTAGCATTGTGCAGTCGGGGCAGCGTACAAACCAGGAGCGGCCATGCCTACCGTTCGCCTTCCCGCAGTCGCCGGACGCTTTTATCCACGCGATTCCGAAACGTTGCGTGAAGAAGTCAGCTCCTACATTGCCCAATCCCCCAGCAACGAACTTGTTCACGCTCTAGGTTGCGTTGTGCCCCATGCGGGTTACATGTATTCAGGGCACGTGGCTGGCGCGGTATTCGCCCGCCTCGAGATTCCCGCGCACTGCCTTCTCCTGTGCCCCAACCATACTGGTATGGGACAGCCTCTGGCCATTATGAGCGAAGGCGATTGGGAAACGCCGCTCGGCAAGGTATCGATTGATACGAGTATCGCGGCCATGTTGAAACAGCGTTTTCCCCTTCTGCACGAGGATTCCGCGGCGCACCGGGCCGAGCATGCCGTCGAAGTGGAATTGCCTTTTCTTCAACTGCGTCAGCCTCAACTTAAATTCGTGCCCATCGCACTCGGAACTAGACAGTTCGACACGCTCGAAAAGCTCGGATATGCGATCGCTGATGTGGTTGCGGCTCTGAAAGAGCCAGCCTTGATTGTCGCCTCCAGTGACATGAACCACTACGAATCCGACACGATCACCCGTGTGAAAGATCACAAAGCCATCGAAAGGATCCTGACGCTGGACGCGCGAGGACTGTACGAGGTTGTTACCGAGCAGGACATCAGCATGTGCGGCTTCGGCCCCACTGTCGCTATGCTTACAGCAGCCAAGCAACTGGGTGCCACCTCGGCTGAATTGGTTAAGTACGCAACCTCCGGAGACATCTCGGGAGACCGCGACATGGTTGTGGGTTACTCGGGAGTGATCGTTAGGTGCGTGACGACATCAGGGCTACCCGGTTCAAAAGCGGCGCTCGCACCATAGGCGTCCCCGGAAAAATGCGTCAGCGAGCCCCGGTGCGGTAGAGGTCATCCATTAGCGCCGTGACATTTTGCAGCGATTCAGTGATGACGTATGTGTTATAGCTGCTGTCACCCGCCGGGAACAGTACGTCCCCGTTTCCGCGCACTGCTGCCCAGACGTTGAAGTTCCATACATCCTCAGACGTGTCACTGCTCCCGCAGGGATAGCTGTACAAGCCGTAGAAGCTAACCGGTCCCCCTTTTGGAATGCTGACTCCGTACACGCCCATGGCATATGCACGAGTCGCATCGGAGATGATTACACCCCCGTAGTTGGGGTTGAACGTGTACGCCGAATTATTGCCACAACCGTTGGGTACCCGGCTCGTCACCTCGGTCAGAATTTTGGACGGCGCATCGTAGGTCCAAAAGCGGTTGAAATTGCCGCGCAGATAACCTGTGGGAATTGCCATTGTGCCAAGGGTAGCGGCAGGAAGCACCAGATGGGTGATGTACTGAGCCACTGGTCCCATGTTGTTGAAGTTAAGTGTGACGTCCTTCCCGAGCATCAGGCTGTCCCAGATGATCGGATGGTCAATGTCGCCACCGAACGCGGTTGGATCCCAATTCAGTGGAACCGCTCGTGTGATCTGCCTGGTCCCCTGATTCTCGAAGCGCACGACTGGCGACCCGTTGCCCGCACTTATGCCCGCGGGAAAGTAGCCGTCGCCGGCCTCGTTGGGGTTCAGCGTTGAGCTCGTGCCGAAGTAGAATGCAGCCTGGATTTCTCCACCGTAGCCGAAGTGGTTCTCAAACTCCATTCCGTTCCAGAACCAGCGCCAAGTGACGCCTCCTGCCACCTTGTTCGATTCCACAGTGACTCCGCCGGCTGACAAGCTGAGTATCGCCTCGGTAGTGTTCGCGAATCGCGGGTAGCCATACACGCCAAGTGAACGGGCCGTGTAACCGGAAAGACTCTCTGAAGGCGCCACCAGGGCGTGGTCGCCGGTACTGGAGTTAACGGCTTCCGACAAGACCTCGAGACCAGGGAGCGAGGCCTGTGCCCAGGGATAGCCGAGAGCCTCTTCCCAGGTATAGCCGGAGGGTGCGTCCGTACCATCGACATGGTCGCTGGCGCCGCTGTTCAAATAACGATTAAGAGTGGTTCGTCCGGGGCCGGACTGGTCGGGTACGTAGTAGATTTGGCCTTCCAGCGGAAACCTGTTGCGCTCGTCAAAGCCAAAGCTGGTCATGCGGTCGGTGTTATTGAACGAGAGCCGGTACAAGACTCGCAGGGTGGTGGGAGTTGTGGACGGGGGAGGAGGTGGTGACGCGACTGTGCTTTGTGGACCTCTTCCGCAGCTCACCAGGACCGCCACCTCCGCGAGCACCCAAGCCAGTTTTGTAATCCGCCACATGTGCACATTCCGTAATGAGCGGGTTGCCTCCCGACTCCAACACCTCCTGTTTGTCACTGAACCGTCAGTGTCACCGGGGCCGATCTCTGCAAGGAGCCGGAGGTGCCAGTGACGGTAATCGTGTATGCGCCCGGGGGTGTTCCGCCGCGGAGCGGCTTCATCGGGCTTCTTCCCCCGCAGGCGGCTTGGAAAATGATTCCAGCCGACAACGCAGAGCACAGGAACAGCCCTAGCAGTCTTCTCTTTCTCGTTCTTCGTTCCGGGTTCGAGGCAAGGCCGATCCCCAACCAGGCCAGTCCGACCACCGGCAACCACAGGGCGTACTGTAGACCGGAAACGCCGGACGAGTGTGGCCTGGCTGAGGCCGTCTGTGCCACAGTTGAGACAGTAAGGGTAGAAGTCACCGAGCCGTCCGCGGCAGGAGTTGCCGATTTTGGATTCAAAGAACATGCGGGGGCCAAACTCGGCGACGGCTGCACAGAACAGGCAAACGAAACGGCGCTGCTGAACCCGCCTGTGGACGTCGCGGTTACCGTGGAGGTGGCGGATTGTCCCGGGATGACGGTGCCCGGCGCAGGAGCAGCTGCGTCCAGAGAGAAATCGGGCGTGACGAAGGTGGCAAACACCGCCGAAGGTGAAACACCCGTCACCGTTACTGTGCAGTCGCTCGTACCCACACACGCTTCACCCCACCCGGCAAAACTTGAGCCGGAGGCCGGGGTGGCCGTGAGGGAGATCACGGTGCCGGGATCGACGCTGAGGGAACAAGTACTGCCACAGGCGATGCCAGCGGGGTTACTGGTGACCGTGCCTGTGCCATTGCCCCCGAGATCTACGGTCAGAGATGGCCGTGCGCTGAATATAGCCGTGATTTGCTTGTCTGCTGTCATGTCCAGTGTGCAGGTACCGGTCCCCGTGCATGCGCCAAACCACCCGATGAAGGGATCCGCCGGGTCATTCGCACTGGCGGTGAGAGTGACCGTGGTTCCGCTTGCAAAACTTGCGGAGCAAACCGGAGTACCGGTGGAGGGGTTGCAGTTTATGCCCGCAGGGTTGCTGGTCACGGTTCCGCCATTACTCGCCAGCATAACGATGAATGGACCCGCCGACGAGCCCCCCGTGAGGCTGATCGACTGTGGGCTGCAAGGTGCATCGTCGCCGATACTTAAAGTTGCGGTCTTCGCTCCGGAAGTTGCAGGCGTGAAGATGGTGTTGACGATACAGCTTTGAGAGGGCGGCAGAACCGCTCCGCAGGTGTTTTTCGAAATGGAGAATTCGCTTGCATCTGCGCCGCTCATGGAGATGTCGCTGAGGTTTAGTGTGGGTGCGCCACCGTTGGTGATGGTTGCTACCTGTGGCTCGCTCGGTGTACCCGATGACACTCGGCCAAAGTTGAGACCTTGCGGGGTCAACAAGACTGTGGTGCTGCACGCCGAAAGACTGACCACGTGGGGGCTCAAGAAACCGCCGCTCGAGGGAGTTAAAGTTACTGCGCTGTTCGTGATACCTTGCCCGCCGGAAGTTTTTTGGATCCCGATGTCGCAATGCCCTCCGGCTGGCAAACTGCCGGGACAGTTGTTCTCCCCGATGAGGTATCCACCTCCCAAAGCAATGGAGAGATCTTCTGCCGTGGTGTGATTGTTAGTGACAGCTACGGTTTCGGCAGCGCTAAGCGCTCCGTTGAATACCGTGCCAAACTGCACATTGTCTTGGGCAGCGCTGACCGGTGCCACAGCCGTGCCGGATAAGCCCACAACCTGCGGGCTGGTGCTGTCACTGTCCGTCACGGTGATGGCTGCCGGATAACTCACTGGAGCAAAATCGGCGCTGGGCCGGAAGCTCACGTGGATGGTGCAGGTACCGCCGGGCGGGATCATCTGACCAGCGCAGGTATTCGTCACGTGGTAGCTTGTTCCGGGAATGCTTACGCTGCTGATCGTCAGGCTTGCGCTTGCGCTCATGTTGGTCAGGGTTACCGTTTTGACGGCGCTGACGGTTCCCGCTTCCAGATTGCCAAAGGCGAGACCTGCCGGCGAGAAGGACACTTTCGATGCAACCGAACCTGAGCCGGTCCCTTTGAGGTTCACAGGTTGGGTGCCGAGCCCGGCGTCGGTGGATACGGTCAATGCTCCGGGAATGGAACCGGATACGGTGGGAGCGAAAATTACATTGATCTTGCAAGTTTGTCCTGCCGACAGCGATGTGGGGCAGTTGTTGGTTTGAGAATAGTTGCCACTGGTGGAGATGCTGTTGACTGCCAGGCTTACGCTCTGATTGTTGGTGAGGGTCACGCTTTGAGCTGCGCTAGTGGCGCCGGGCGCCAGGGTTCCGAAGTCCAGACTGGCTGGCGAAAAGCCCACAGGCGCGAGGCCAGTTCCCGAAAGGCTCACGAACCATGGTTCCGACAACGTGATCGCGCCGTTGACGGTTCCAATGGCGTTGGGAGCGAAGCTCACTTCAATCGTGCAACTAGCCTTGGCTGGGAGGGATGATGGACAGTTATTGGTCTCCGAATAATCACCGCTAGCCACGAGGCCGCCGGTTCTCAAACTCCCTCCCCCGGTATTGGTCAAAGTAACTGTCTGAGCCGCACTTGCCGGGCCTCCAGGGATCACAACTTGGGGAGAAAATGTCAAGCTGGGGGGCGAAAACCTGGCGGCTGGAAAGGACGGGCAGCTAAACGGCATGGCCTGCATCACAATCATTGCCAACACGAAGCACTGAGAACCAGTTTTTACAGTGGCGCGGTAACGACTGGAAGCACAACCGCCTCCCTCAGCAGAGAAAGCCGGTACCGATGCCGGGTTTTTTCCGCGAAATCCCCAAAGCAGATTCTCTACACCGGTCCTAGTCATTGCAGGCCTCCCTTGGCAACTGCTGGGTTGTCACGGCAGAGTTGCTGCTGCTGCGTGGTAACCAGCGCGAACGGATAACTAGAGGGTTGGCCCGTCAGCAGGGCGTTTGTAGATTTACCGAGAAGGTTGGTGTCGAAGAATGCAGCAATGTAATTCCGCACCGCCGAGATCGTTCTTTCCCGCGGCATGGCACCCGCCGGTACACTCAAGCCGGGCAAACCTTTGAACAGCCACACGGCGTCAGAAACCGTGAAGTGGTCGGCGCCTCTCAGATTAACCGCCAGGCGAGGTCCGTGCAGGTTTCGCCACAATTCGCACTCCTGCTTGCGCCAACGCTCGCGCCCGGCCGCAAGAATCAGAACAGGTTTTCCGGTTCCTGCAGCGGAATCGTCCGAAATTGGCGCGTCGAGCAGGACAGCCGCCCGAAAACGCCCCTCTCGCCGCAAACTGGAAAGGGCCACTTCCCCTCCTAGCGAGTGACCCATCACTCCGATGCGGGACATGTCCAGTCTGCCGGCGAGCGCTCCACTCCCAGTGTTCATGCGCTCCAATTCATCGAGAAGGAATCGCAAATCGCCGAGGCGGACAGACCGAGCGAACCTGAGCGATTGGTCATCAGCATGGAACGTGCTTTCGTTGAGATAGCTGCCGAAAACAGACTTGGCTAGCCTTCCACCAGGAAACTCAAGAGCCGTCGATTCATAGGTGTGGGCCAGCGAAGCGACCACGTACCCCCTGCTTGCCAGGTCCTCGAAGAGGAATGTGATATCGGTGAACATGCCGGTGAAGCCATGCGAGAACACGATGACGGGATGGAGTCCATCCGCGACTGGGGCATTGAGGCAGCCGTTCGTGCTCACCACCGGAAACGCAATTCCTGAAACTTCTGAGAGATAGGCCCGAACTTTGGGTGATGAGTATTCAGCATGTCCGCAGTTCCGGGTGGCGACCGCCGGATACCAGAAGCGCACCATCAGCTCCCGCTTGGCGCCGTTTTTAAAAAAAGGATCTGGACGGGCGGAGTCAATCAAGCGGACAGAAAGACTACCGACTTTGCTCTGCCCGCTCGGCGCAGGCACGACTGCTAATCCGGGCCAGTCAGATGCGGCCGAGAGGGTTGATCCGCCCACGCTCAGAATTAACCCGGCCGTGCCCACCACGATCGGCAAAAACTTCGAAAGAATGCATGCTGGGTTCATTTTCATGCTCCAGCGGACAAGTAGAATCCTCTAGTCCTCATCCCTAGACCTTGGAAATAGCCTCTTAGCTTCGATAGTGATGACGTTCAGCAAACTGACGCCATTCGGAAGCACCAGCGACCGGAAAAGCGCGCGGACCTCCCTGCCGTTATTGAGGATCGCGAAACTGAGCCCGGCAGTCCGAACTTTCGAGTCGAAGGCGACGATACCTACAGCCGCAACATCTCCTACGCCCAAAATAGTTCCCTCGGTTGTGAATCCCCATCTCCCAATTACGTTGGCGTCTGAGCAGTGTCTGTTGTGAGCCTGGGCGGTCGCGTCGATGCTCACAACGAGCGTGGCCAGAAGAACAGCTGTAAACCATGCTGACGCGAGACTGTGCCTCATACCTATCCTTTGATACGAACCCTGCGTTGCGGGCTGACCCTGGGAAGCGCGTTGCGACGAATGTCCGGCCACTTGCTCTCCCGCGGGGCGGCTGTTCTGCAAACCGCAGTGGCAGTTGCAGAGCTTTTTGCCTGCAATGAGGTACTCGCGTCAATAACGCGCAACTGTCCTGTTTCAGTCTTGTAGTTGTCACGCCAGGCCGCTGAAGGAGAGGCATTTAGACCGCGTTTAGTCCCGCCTACCCAACCGCAAGGAACGGTGATAGACTTGGGTTCCCCAGATGAGGTGCTCGCCTCCATGGGCGCAGCTAGTCCATCTAAGTTGGGGGCCATTCGCTTTGGGGTCTACGAAGTTGACCTCCGCGCCGGAGAACTGCACAAGCACGGTGTAAAGCTAAAGCTGCAGGAACAACCCTTCCAGGTCCTCCAGATCTTGCTGGAACATCCGGGTGAGATTGTTACCCGGGAAGATTTGCGCCAGCGCATCTGGCCGTCGGATATTTTTGTGGACTTCGACGGCGGCGTGAATAACGCCGTCAAGCGGTTGCGGGAAGCCCTGGGCGACAGTGCCGAAAGTCCGCGCTACGTAGAGACCATCCCGCGCAAGGGATATCGGTTCATCGGGCCGCTGAACGGAAACGGCAAGCCGGTCGCGGAAGAAGTGCGGTCCAACCCAAAAAGCCGGGCAGCTCGGTGGGGCTTGCAAATTGGGACCGGGATCGGAATCGCAGCGGCTGTTTTGCTCCTGGTTTCGTTGGGTCCAGTGCCAACAAATTTCTGGCGGCAGTTTTCCAGTAGGACCAATGTTCCTCAGATTCGGTCTATTGCTGTCCTGTCGTTGAAGAATCTCTCAGGCGATCCCTCTCAAGAGTATTTTGCCGATGGCATGACCGAAGAACTGATCACCGACTTGTCTCAAATTAGCGCTCTCAAAGTTATTTCTCATACTTCGATCGATACTTATAAGAAGAGCAGCAAGTCCCTGCCGGAGATCGCGCGCGAACTCCACGTAGACGGAGTGGTTGAAGGTTCCGTTATGCGGTCCGGCGATAAGATTCGAATCACTGCCCAACTCATTTATGCACCCGAGGACAAGAATTTGTGGGCAAAAAGCTACGACCGCGACCTGCGTGACGTGCTCGGATTACAGGCTGCCATCGCGAGCGCCATTGCCGATGAGATCCAAGTGAAGCTGACTCCTGGTGAGCAAGCACGATTGCACACACCACGGTTTATGAGTCTGAAAGCTCACGAAGCCTATCTCCAGGGCATCTACTACCTGAGAATTCCGCGGGGAAGCTCACAAGCCATTCAGTTCTTCCAGCAAGCTCTGCAAGCGGAGCCGAGCGCGCGCGGGTACGTCGGGCTGGCGCGTGCCTACACTGGCCAAGCCGGAATAGAAGCCGACCCGAGAAGCGTCATGCCGCAGGCAAAGGCAGCAGCCATGAAGGCGTTGGAGCTAGATGATACCCTAGCCGACGCTCACTTGGTTCTGGCCGAAGCAAGTTGCAACTATGATTGGGACTGGTCTAGAGCGGAGAACCAGTTCATGCAAGCCATTGAGCTCAACCCCAGCGCCGCGGACGCTCATGAGGCGTACGCACTGTTTTTGGACGGGATGGGACGGCTCGATGAAGGTACGGAAGAACACCTACGGGCGCAAGAAGTGGATCCCCTCAACGAGCATATGCATGAGGTCTTTTACCATAACAGGCAATACGACCGCGCCATCGAAGTGCTGCGAAACTATGTTGAACGCGAGCCCGGGGATGTAGGGCTGCATTGGCAGCTCGGGATAACTTACGGTTTAAAGGGCATGTACAAAGAGGCAATCAGTGAGTGGGAGCAGATGTTTGCCGCTTCTGGCTATGAAGATCAATACGACTTAGCGCAAGACATGCGCCGTGGATACGAGAGCTCAGGATACAAAGGGGCTTTGCGGAACGTGCTCAGGAAACTGGAAGGGATATCCCTCAAGGAAGCCCATGTGCCCCCCCGGCTGATGGTGGAGTTCTACATGTTCCTGGGAGATAAAGACAGGGCCTTGGCGTGGCTGGAAAGAGCCTATGAAGAACGCGACGGCATAATGATCGAGCTCAAGACAGCCCCGGACTATCTTCCGGCTTTCCGCTCCGATCCGAGATTCCAAGATCTGATGCGCCGTGTCGGGCTGCCCCGATGAACGAATAACCGGTTGCTGGTCATGAGAGAAACTGCCACATCGTCGGGAACGGTTGGTTTCGGGGCCTTCGAAGTAGACCTCCGCGCCGGAGAACTGCGCAAGCACGGTGTAAAGGTAAAGCTGCAGGAACAACCCTTCCAGGTCCTCCAGATTTTGCTGGAACATCCGGGTGAGATTGTTACCCGGGAAGATCTGCGCCAGCGCATCTGGCCGTCGGATACTTTCGTGGACTTCGACGGTGGCGTGAATAACGCCATCAAACGGCTGCGTGAGGCCCTGGCGGACCGGGCAGAGACTCCGCGTTTCATCGAGACCCTGCCGCGGCGCGGATATCGCTTCATCGCGACGGTGAATGGCTACGGCAATTCCCGGATCAATGTGGTGGACAGGTCGAACCAGGCAGGGGGTTTGCTCTCTCGGCAGGTTTTCTGGGTTGCACTGAGTGCGCTCGCAGCCATGGCTATTGTCGGAACCTTATTTTGGCTTAACCTAGGGGGTCTACGGGAGCGTTTTTCCAGGGCTCCCCATACGACAAAGATCCAGTCCTTAGCCGTCTTGCCATTTCCGAGCCTGTCCAGCGATCCCAAGCAGGCGTACCTTGCGGAAGGAATAACTGACGCTGTCATCACTGCGCTGGCGCGAATCAGCGCACTGAGAGTCGTTTCCCGCACTACAGCGATGCAGTACGCGGACAGCAAAAAGCCCCTGCCGCAAATCGCGCGCGAGCTCAGAGTGGAGGGCATCGTGGAAGGGACTGTGCAGCGATCCGGCGACCGGGTGCGAATCACGATGCAATTGATCGATGGATCCAGTGACGGGCACCTCTGGGCAGAGAGCTTTGAGGATGACGTAAGGGATGAGCTGGCTTTGGAGAACAATATCGCAACTACTATTGCGAACCAGATTCGGATCAACGTGACGCCTGAGGAACGCGCGCAACTCAAAAGCGTGCGCCCGGTCAACCTCAAAGCGTTGGACGCTTACCTGGAAGCGCGATTCCACCTAGACCAAGCCGGCAAACAGGAGTTGTACTACGGTAAAGAACCGGCAGTCACTGCCGAACTCGGCAAAGCGGTGGCTTGCCTGGACCGAGCTATCCGGGAAGACCCTAACTATGTGCCGGCATACCTGGCGTATTTTAACGCGGTCGATGCGATGGCAATTCAACGTCTTTCCTTCCTCCCCCGTGCCCGGTCCGCGCTCCAGAGGGCCCTGGAACTGGATGAAACAAACGTGCGGGCGCATCTTGCGCTAGCCAGACTCCTGATGCAATACCAATACGACTGGGGAGGCGCCGAAAGGGAATATAAGAGAGGGATTCAACTCAACCCTGGGTTAGCCGAGGCCCACGCTGCCTATGCCGAGTACCTGGACAATGTGGGACGCAGCGATGAGGCCAGCAAGGAGCGCGAGCTAGCCCAGTCGCTCGACCTCACGCGGGATTTCTACGGTCAATGCTGCGAGGGCCCCCTCACTGTCCGTGCGGGGATGTCCCTGGAGCAAAAGAAGCAGATCGTCGATGAGACGGCATCCGACGACCCGTTCTTGACCGGAGAAGTGGCTAAAGAATATGCCGTTGCCGGCCGATATAAAGAGTCTATTGAATTGTATGAGAGATGTCTGACTCTCTATGGATGGCACGATTTTGTAAAGATACTCAAGCGCGCCAATGCTAGAGGCGGCGCGAAATTCGCTCTGCAAGAGTGGATGCGCGCGGCCGAGCAATACTCGAAGGAGCACGACGATATTCCCCCAGTGTTTGCCATGGCCTTTACCTACGCCAGCCTGGGAAATAAGGATCGGGCTTTCGCCTGGCTGAACAAAGCATACGAACAGCGGAACTGGTGCATCATCTATCTCAAGGTTGACAACGTGTGGGACCCACTCCGGTCCGATCCGAGATTCAAAGAGTTGCTGCAGCGGGTGAGGTTGCCAACCTAGCCCCCTGGAAGCACCACAGGATATGCAAGTTGCTCCGCCAACCCGAGGGACGATTCGCTTCGGCTTCTTCGAGGTGGATCTTCGTGGGGGAGAACTGCGCAAGCAAGGCGTGAAGATCAAGCTGCAGGAACAACCCTTCCAGGTCCTCCAGATTTTGCTGGAACATCCAGGTGAGATTGTTACTCGGGAAGATCTATGCCAACGCATCTGGCCGTCGGATACCTTCGTCGATTTCGACGGCGGGGTGAATAACGCCATCAAACGGCTGCGTGAGGCGCTGGGGGACCGGGCAGAGACTCCGCGTTTCATCGAGACCCTGCCACGGCGCGGATACCGTTTCATTGGCCCAGTAAACGCCAACGCTGCCACAACCCCTGCCGACGGATCGCTGCCAACGGCAGAACCCCACACTGGGACGCGATCAAACCGCACCTTGCGCATTGGCACTTTTGTCAGGCTTGGATTGGCCGCCCTGCTCCTCGCGGTAGTGGGGTTCACATCGAACCAGTGGTGGCAGCATCTGCGGGGAAGAGGCGACGTCCCCCAGATTCGCTCGATCGCCGTGCTGCCCCTGCAGAACCTCTCCGGCGATCCCGCTCAGGAATATTTCACCGACGCCATGACCGAGGAACTGATCACGGAACTCTCCCGCATCAGCGCCATAAAGGTGATCTCCCGCACTTCCATCATGCGCTACAAGAAAACGGACAAGCCTCTGCCAGAAATTGCTCGAGAGTTGGGAGTGGATGGAATCGTGGAAGGCTCGGTGCTGCGCTCGGGTGATCGCGTGCG
>Ga0070697_100001827_pt1 | contig 16270 bp, 13 predicted proteins | sample KBSK1501metaG_FD_65475 | JGI IMG/M metagenome (GOLD analysis project Ga0070697, IMG submission 65475) | Corn, switchgrass and miscanthus rhizosphere microbial communities from Kellogg Biological Station, Michigan, USA - KBS K1-50-1 metaG | ecosystem: Host-associated > Plants > Roots >...
GGACTCTTGGGCTCGGCGGCGATTGCATTCTCCAGGGCAGCTTCTTGCGCGTTGTCATTTCCCATCTTTTGGTAAGCTGCGGCGAGCCCCATCCAGTAGCGGGCTTTATTGGGATTCAATGTCACGGCTGCGCGGTAAGGTTCGAGCGCCCCTTGCTCAGACCGCTGAACGAAAAATAGATAATCTCCCAAGTGGCAGCGATATTCCGCATTTCCGGGTTGTAGCCTGACGGCTCGTTGCAGGCTTGCCAGATCAGGTTTTTCAGAGAAATAAGTTGCCAGATACTGCAGAGTTACAAGGCTCGCATAGGCCGCAACCGCGAGCATGCATGCTGCTACGAACAGGCTTTTCTTAAGTGAGGTTTCAACCGGAATTCGCATACGAGGTCTTTAGGGCGCGAGGACCGCGGAGAACAAAAGCCCTGGGTTATGCGCTGCTGGAAGTAGCCTTCGGAGCGGGCTCTTCCAGGCTGCTCAAATCGTCGTCTCGATAATAACGCTGACCGTATTTTCCCTGGTATTCGTAATAGTAGTAATAGTCCGGGGAAGTGAGATCCACGGCGTTCAGCAGGACTCCACAAACTCGAGCGTTGACCTGCATCAGAATATCGCGCGCACGGCGTAGAGCTTGCTTGGTGGTTTGCCCGGAGCGGATTACCAGAACCACCGCGTCTGCTCGCGTGGACATCACTACAGCATCGGTGACTGAAAGCGTGGGCGGAGTATCCACGACGATGTGATCATATTGCTCGCTCAGTTCGGCAAGAACATCTTTCATGTTGGACGAGGCAAGAAGTTCCGCCGGGTTAGGCGGCGGAGTTCCTGCCGGGAGCACAAACAGGCTGGGTAAAACGCCTGAACGTACAACTGCCTGTGACAGAATCGTGCTTCCAGTTAAGACGTTGCTGAGTCCGGTGCGCGGGCCTATGCCAAGCGTCTTGTGAATGCCAGGCCGTCGAAGATCCGCATCAATCAGAAGAACCCGAGTTCCTTTTTGTGCCAACACAATCGCGCAGTTAATGCTGGTTGTGGTCTTGCCTTCCTGGGGAAGAGCGCTGGTCACCAGGATCACCTTGGGAGGCGCGCCCAGGGAGGTAAGCAGCAGGGAAGTTCGTAAGGCACGATAGGATTCCGCCATTTGCGATTGCGGGCGAGACTGCGTCACCAGTTCAACGGCTTCCTTGGAAGACGTCACGGAGAGCCTTTTCCGAGTGGATTCGGTTCCATTCTTTGAGCCGAGAGGAATCATGCCCAGGGACGGAAGCGCGGAAATGGCCTGAGCCTGCTCTGGAGTTCGTACCGTGTTATCGATTCCTTCCAACAAAAACGCAAGTCCGATTCCGGTGGTGAGGCCAAGAGCGAGAGCAAAAGCCAGGTTGCGGGGAATGTTCGGTTCTGACGGCGCCGTGGGAACACGGGCTCTGTCTACGGTCCGGATATTGTTCGATCTGAGGCCGGCGGTAACCCCAGCTTCTTTTAGTTTCTGCATTAAGCCTTCATACAATGTCCGGTAGGTCTCGACGTCGCGTTTCAACTGGCTGTATTCAATGGCGCTCTCATTCAGCTGATTAGCTTCCTGTTTTTGTTTTTCCAATGCGGCCCGGAGCATGCTCTCGCGCTGTTGTGCAGTCAGATAATCACTGCGCACCCGAAAGACGACTTTTTTCATTTCGAGCAGAATCTGAGCGCTCACTTCTTTTAGTTGACTATTCAATTGCGCGACTTTGGGATAAGAGGGCCCGAACTGAGTGCTGAGTTGCGCCACCTGGATCTTAAGATCGGCTTCCTGCTCGCGCAATTTTTGCAGCAGGGATGAGCTGGCCGATACATTGCCCAAGCCAGTGTCGGCGCCGGTGGCCGCAGCCGCTGCAGTATCCTGATCCCCGGATTGCACCAGGCGATAGATGGACTCTTTCTCCATCCGTGCGGATTCCGCGGAAGTCAGTTCTTTATTCAGTTCGTCAAGCTTGGCGGTGATGATGTTCTGCTTTTCATCGATACCAAGGATTTCGTGTTTTTTCTGGTACTTGACCAAAGCTTCCTGGGAGGTTTCAACTTTCATTTGCAGATCTACCAACTGTTTCGAAAGCCAGTCGGAAGCCTGCATGGTGGATTCGAAGCGGGTCTTGAAGTTCTGTTCCACGTAGGTATCGGCGAGAGTATTCACTACACGGGGCGCTAGTTCCTTGTCGGCGCTCACATAATGGATTTCGATGATGCGAGTGTTCGGAATCAGCGACACTCTGAGATTTCCTTTGAAGCTACCCAGGAGGGATGAGATTCTTGCGGAATCAGGCTGCAGAACGTCGGTGGTCAATCCCAAGCCGGAGGACGAAGGTTGTCCGTTGCCGCCAAACTCGGCCCGCTTGTCGAGGTTTAACTGCTTGATCACCTGGAGCGCAAGCAGATCGCTGCGAAGGATTCTGACCTCAGTATCAAGATCGGTGGGATCGTAGTAGTCGACTCCTCCGTTTCCTGACGCATCCTTAAAACTCATCATGGCGGGGTCCAGCTTGTTGATCGCGATACTGCCGGCCGCGTCGTAAATCGGAGTGCTCCGCAAAGTAGCAATCGCGATCACGGTGAAGATTGCGGCTACGCTCGCGAGGACAACCCATTTTCGCTTGATCAGGATTCGGAGATATTCCCGAAGCACCGAGTCCTGGGTGGCGAATGAGGGGTACATGCCGCTCCCCACCTGCCGGGTCAATTCAATCGGATAAGCAGGCTGGACCTCACGTACCAAGTGCCCGTCGGCCGGAATCAAGGGTCCAGAATGCATTACTTCCCCTCAATCATAGTGAAGATAGGAGTGAGCAGGAGCCCGGCCTCACGCATGAGTGCCGTCCCTTGTAATGGAAGACTGCCACGACGCAAAGGTTTTCTCACCCCATGTTGGCTGGACTGGTTGCGCACATTCTAGCATCGGTAGCGAGCGTCATAAGTTTAATTTCGAACGTTCCACACTACTAACCAGATGGCTTGGGTTGAGCCAGAGTGCTTTTTCACAGGGCATCTTCGCTATACTAGCGAGCACTCTCTTGGTTTTTATGCACAGCGTTAAGGATTTGAACGCGGTTTCGGCGCATGCTGGTTTCGGTTCAGGTTGAAGAGGGGTCAAATGGATTGGTCGGAACAGGTTGTCCTGGTCACGGGCGCGACCGGATCGTTCGGCAGAAAATTTGCCGAGCTGATGCTGCGGGAATATCATCCCCGAAAATTCATTATTTTCAGCCGCGATGAGCTGAAGCAGCATGACATGCGAGCTGCGGGTTTCGATCACCCCAGCCTGCGATATTTCATCGGTGATGTCCGCGATCCGCAGCGGCTTGAACGCGCCTTTTCCGGCGTGACCGTCCTGGTGCATGCGGCTGCGTTGAAACAGGTCCCAGCTTGCGAATACAATCCGTTCGAAGCAATTCAGACCAACATTATGGGCGGCCGTAATGTCATCGAAGCGGCCATCAATCAGGGCGTTCGGCGCATTCTGGCCCTCAGTACGGATAAGGCTGTCAATCCTATCAACCTGTATGGAGCTACCAAGCTCTGTGCAGAAAAAATGTTCGTTCAGGCTAATGCCTATGCCGGGGCTCAGGACACGCGTTTCAGTTGCGCTCGCTACGGCAACGTGGTTGGTAGCCGCGGTAGTGTGATCCCCATTTTTCTGGAGCAGCGCAAGCGCGGCAAGGTCACAGTCACCGATCCGCGTATGACTCGTTTCTGGATTACGCTCGAGCAGGGCGCCAGGTTCGTAGTCGACTGCATTGAACGCATGCACGGTGGCGAGATCTTTGTGCCCAAGATTCCCAGCATGAAGCTGGTGGAAATGGCTGAGGCGCTGGCTCCCGGCTGCGAAGTGGAATACGTCGGCATTCGTCCCGGCGAAAAGCTGCACGAGGTGCTGATCTCCGAAGACGAGGCGCGCAACACACTGGAACTGCCGGATATGTACGTCATCCAGCCGGCGCATTCCTGGTGGCGTAAGGAAAATTGGCAGGATGCGCGGCCGCTGGCCGACGGTTTTCGCTATGCCAGTGACTCAAACCCAATGTGGCTTACTAGTGAGGACCTGCATGAACTCGTCGCCTTGAGTTCTTCGGGATCAGAAAGGGTCCGGATCGCGGAGCGCCAGCGTGTCGGGGCTTGACCCATCCAGAGTCGTTACCATCATTCAGGCCCGCATGGGCAGTACTCGCCTTCCCGGAAAGGTGATGAAGGATTTGGGAGGAGACACAGTGCTGGCCCGGGTGGTGCATCGGGTGCGCCGCGCCAAGCTCAGCGGGGAAGTGATAATCGCAACCACGACCAAGCCCGCGGATGACCTCATCGTTAAAGAGTGCGAGCGGCTTTCAGTGACATGTTTTCGCGGCGACGAAACAGACGTTCTCGATCGCTATTACCGCGCTGCCGAAGCTGCCGGTGCGGACGCAATTGTTCGCATCACCTCCGATTGCCCCTTCATCGAGCCTGAGATCACGGATAACGTTATCCGAGCTTTCCTTGAACAGCGGCCCCACTATGCCAGCAACGCGCTGCAACGAACTTATCCTCGCGGCCTGGATACGGAAATCATGACGTTCGAAACCCTTGCACGAGCCTGGCGAGAGGCACGAAAACCCTACCAGCGGACGCACGTGACGCCCTACATCTACGAAAATCCCGAGCAATTCACTATTCTTTCCAAAATCGGAGATGTTGACTACAGCCATCACCGTTGGACCGTTGATACGCCGGAAGACCTGGAGTTCGTCCGCACCGTGTATCAGCGCCTGGGCAATGATGACCGCTTTTACTGGCGCGATGCCCTGACATTGCTGGAACATGAACCAGCTCTGGTGGAGCTCAATCGTCATGTCACCATGAGACCCTTGCAGGACGGTTGATGACGCACGCCACTCCATTGGCAACCTCTCTCCCAGAGGCAACGCTATGCTGCTGGTGACCGGCGCCAGCGGTCTCCTCGGGGCTGCCCTGGTTGCGCACGCTCACGACTTGGGGCAGCAGGTGGTTGGGCTGTGTCATCATCACAAACTCCGGATGAAGAATGTCCCCGTGCACAGCGTAGACCTAACCAATCGCTCGGCGACGCGAGAGCTTATCGCGCGTCTTCGGCCTTCAAGCATTGTCCACTGTGCCGCGGCAACAAATGTTGACTGGTGCGAGGATCATCCCTTGGAAACTGAGGAAGCCAACGTCCATGCAACCTCTTTTCTGGCGGAAATTGCTGCGGAAATGAAGTCCCGCCTGCTATATATTTCCACGGATTCCGTTTTCGATGGAAGGCGGGGAAACTATTCGGAAAATGACCAGCCCTCTCCCTTGAATGTTTACGCGAAGTCAAAGCTAGACGGCGAACAGGAAGTACTTCGGCTACATCCATCCGCTCTGGTAGGGCGCGTCACTATCTTTGGATGGAACGCCCAAGACAAGCACAGCGTCGGCGAATGGATTCTCCAGGAACTTTGCACGGGACGACAGGTACGGGGCTTCACCGATGTTCACTTTTCGCCCATGCTGGCCAATGATCTGTCGGAAGTCCTGTTGCTTATGTTGGATCGGCAATTGACGGGAATTTTTCATGTCGTTGGCTCCGAGAGGGTCAGCAAGTATCAGTTCGCCAAGCGGTTGGCGATTATCTTTGGATTCGACGCGGAACAGGTCGTGCCTGCACGGTTAGCAGAGGCAACTCTGCGGGCTGCAAGGCCGCTTGATGTGTCGTTGAACACCCAAAAGGTAAGCCTCGCGCTTGGACGCGTGATGCCCAATGCGGACCAAGGCCTGCGCAGATTTCGTGCGTTGCAGCAAAACGGATATCCACAGCAACTCAAGAGTTATTTGACTGGAGCAAGTCAATGACGACTCTGACGCTGGGAAAAAAAAAGGTTGGTCTGGAATATCCAACGTATTTTGTTGCTGACATTGCAGCCAATTACGACGGCGACCTGGAACGAGCCAAGCTCTTGATTCGTCTCTGCGCAGAAGCTGGTGCGAATGCAGCAAAGTTCCAGAACTTTCGCGCGTCGAAGATAGTCAGTGAGCGCCGTTTTCAGGCCATGGGGAAACAGTTGTCACACCAGGCGCGATGGAAAAAAAGTGTGTTCCAAGTTTACGAGGAGGCGGCGCTTCCCTGGAAGTGGACTCCTGCATTGAAGGCGGAGTGCGAATCGTGCGGCATCGATTATTTCTCTGCGCCCTACGACCTGGAAGCGGTCGACATGCTCGACCCCTATGTCGAGTTGTTCAAGATCGGATCCGGAGACATCACTTGGCCGGAGATACTTCGGAAGGTCGCCGCAAAACAAAAGCCCGTGCTACTGGCAACCGGAGCATCCGACATAGCCGATGTGCAACGCGCGGTCGCTGAAATCTTGAAGATTAATCCGAAGCTCGTTCTGATGCAGTGCAATACTAACTACACCGGGAGCGGCGACAACTTCCGGCACATTCAGCTCAGAGTGCTGGAAACTTACCGTGAGATGTTCCCGTCTGTGATCCTTGGCCTTTCCGACCATACTCCCGGCCACACCACAGTGTTAGGAGCAGTTACGCTGGGAGCTCGTGTGATCGAAAAACACTTTACCGACGACAATCGACGGGAAGGGCCTGACCATGGTTTCTCCATGACTTCTGCGACTTGGCGAGAGATGGTAGATCGCACTCGAGAATTGGAATACGCGCTGGGCTCTTCTTCCAAGCAGGTGGAGGAGAACGAGCAGGACACCGTCGTCCTACAGCGGCGATGTCTGCATGCCACGATGGATATCCCTGCGGGAGCAATCCTCACCGAAAAGATGCTAGAGGCTCTTCGTCCCGCACCTCGCGACGCGGTGACGCCCTATGACTTGCCCAAGGTGGTCGGCAAGAAACTTATGCAGGATCTGCCGGCTGGGGAGTGCCTTAGATGGAGTGCCCTGGACCGAAGCTGAGGTCAACGATGCAGGCTAGCGACCCAGTGCTGATGATACGCGCGGATGCGAATGTGGCGATCGCTACAGGTCACGCAATGCGCTGTCTCGCACTCGCTCAAGCCTGGCAAGATACGGGTGGTCGAGCGATATTCGCTATGGCGGAGTCTGTGCCAGCGATCGATGCAAGAATTGCTGCCGAAAGAATTGAGGCGATTAACATCAAAGAACGTCCGGGCAGTTTGGCGGATGCAGCTTGCACCGCCGATCTGGCCAGCCGCTGCAATGCAACATGGATCGTGGCGGACGGCTATCATTTCGGCTCTGAGTACCAACATCGGCTGAAACATTCCGCAGTGAAGCTCCTGTTTCTGGATGACAACGGTCGCGCCGGACCCTACGTGGCCGACGTGGTGCTGGATCCGAACCCGCATGCCGATGAAGGTCTTTACGCGAACCGTCAGTCCTACACCCGTCTGCTTCTGGGACCCGCCTACGCCTTGCTGCGCCGGGAATTCCGCGATTACCACGATCGGAAACGAGCGATTCCGAACCTTGGGCGAAAAGTTCTGGTTACACTCGGAGGCACCGATCCTGACGATGTCACGCTTCGTGTTATCGAGGGACTAAAAACTCTCAAGATCGAAGGCCTCGAAGCCGTGGTTGTGGTGGGCGGCGGTAACCCGCACTTTAGAACGCTGGAAGCGGCAGTGAGCGGCAAGGACCAGATCCGCCTTATAAAAGATGCTTCCAACATGCCCGAGTTGATGGCTTGGGCAGATGTGGCAATTTCGGCAGCGGGATCGACCTGCTGGGAGATGTGTTTGTTGGGAGTTCCGACACTTCTCATAAGCCTGGCTTCGCATCACTTTCCGATATCACAATGGCTCGACCGGAAAGGTGTCAGTTCCGACATCGGCAGCACGCAGCAGCTCTCCTCACAAACGATTGCGTGTAAGCTGGAGTCTCTGCTGACCGACGCCGAAACGCGAGCCCGCATGTCGCGAAGAGCTCGGAAACTTGTAGACGGAACTGGCGCACTCAAGGTCACAACACTGCTGAAGAACCAGGAGTGAAATTGGGGGAATGGACGTTCCATTCGTCGCGTCCCCGTCTGCTGGATTTGGTGTCTAAATCATGAGATTGGCGAGCCCACTACTCAAGAAGGTCGTCTACCCTTGCCTGGCGCATTCCGGATATTTGCGCCGGCGTACGGCCAAGGGTGTCGCTGTGGTCACGTACCATGGAGTCCTGCCCGCCGGCTACAAGGCCATCGATCCAGTTCTCGATGGGAGCTTGGTGACGGCGGACAACTTTCGGCGGCAGTTGCAACTTTTGCATTCTCACTACAACGTCATCTCTCCTGCAGAATTTCACCTGTGGTGTGAGTCGAAGCAAGATCTGCAATCGGGATCCGTACTGCTGACTTGTGATGATGCCTTGCAGAACTCACTTTCCGAGATGGTGCCAATTCTTCAGGAAGCAAGACTTTCGTGCTTGTTCTTTGTCACTGGCGCGTCACTATGTGTTGAGCCCTTGATGCTCTGGTACGAAGAACTGCACCTGATGATACTTGTGGCAGCGGCGAATTTTAGCGTGGACTTGCCTGAGCTCGGTTTTCATCGCCGGATCTCAAGCAGCACCGAAAAACGTTTTCTGTGGATGAACTTGACAGAAAAACTTTCAAGTCTGCCCTGGAAAGAGCGTCAGGGTGCGCTTGAACAGATCAGAACTCAGCTTGATCTTTCCACGGAGTGGAAATCGCACTTTCTTGGCAGCGGCGACCGTCGGGCGCGCTTCCTGGTATTAAATCCGACTGAACTAAAGCTACTCTCTGCGGCAAATATGAGCATAGGTGCTCACAGCGTGTCCCATCCCATGCTTTCGAAGATGACCCAAGAGTGCGCCTGGGAGGAAATCGCCAGCAGCCGGAGCGAGCTGGAACATTTTTTGGGCACAGAGGTCTGGGCACTGGCATATCCTTTTGGAGACACTGCCTCAGTATCGAAGAGAGAATTGGAAATGGCAGAACGCGCCGGTTGCAAGTGTGCTTTTCTTAATATAGGTGGGGGATTCGGACCCGCGACATCTCGATTTGCTTTGCCTCGGGTTCATGTGACCTCGGAAATGAGTTTGGCAGAATTCGAGGCCCACGTTTCGGGCTTTTATCGATCGTTGCGCAAGCATGTTTTGGGCGAAGCTCAGGATGCAGCGATGCTCCGCGCTTAGCATGGCCACCAGTAGTTGCTGTGTTTGACGAAGGAACGTTCGGCCTGAGGGAATCTTGCGACTAGTTCTTCTACGAGAAGTTCCAGATGACCCACAACTTGCCAGCCAGTGGAATGCGCTGGTACAGCAAATGGAGCGTCCAGAAGTTTTCTATACTTATGAATGGGCGCTTGCGGTGCAGCGTGCCTATGCCGCCTCTATCACACCGCTGCTAATTCTTGCATACCAGGACAATTCACTAGTGGGCGTGGTCGCACTCGCCACCGACGAGGTGGCGGGCGAAGTCTTTTTCCTGGCAGCGAGCACCGCGGACTATTGTGATTTCGTCTGCCGTCTCGAAGATACAGCAAAACTCCTGGACGCCGTTCTGATCCGGCTAAGAATTCTTGCGCTTCCCACCTTACGCTTGGCAAATCTACCCGCCGGCTCGGAAACTGCGCGCTCTCTCCTCAGCAGGGCACACGGCCATGGCTATTTCTTGTTTTCTCGGCCCGCGTATACCTGCTCGCAAATCAGATTTTCTTCCCAGGAGCAGCGGGAGTCCATCAAGCAATCTGTGCAGCGCCGACAGAAGTTTCGTCGCTGTATGAAGGCTATGGACGGAATTGCTCCGGTCACTATTAGTCATTTGAAGTCCTGGAATACCATCTCTACTGTCCTGCCACATTTCTTGAAGATGCATGTTGCGCGATTCCTTGCCACCGGACGCATCAGCAATTTGGCCTACGGCGAACGTCGCATCTTTCTGGCTGAACTGGCCAAGCTTCTGTCTTATCGAGGATGGATGGTTCTCAGTCGCTTGATGTTGGGTGATCGGACGATAGCCTGGAACTATGGCTTCCAGTACGCTGGCAGCTGGTTCTGGTATCAGCCAACATTGGACAGCAGCATGCAACAATATTCTCCGGGATTTTGCCTGCTTTCGAAAATGACGGAGGAGGCCTGCGACAATCCAGCAGTAAATGTCTTGGACTTGGGTTTAGGAGAGGAAGATTACAAAGACCGGTTTGCCACGGCTGGTTGCGATACCCTTCATGTCATCGCGACCACGTCCAAACTAGTTTACGCAAAGCAGGCTGTCCGGTATAAGGCAGCGACAACAGTCAAGTTAGTGCCGGAATTGGAATCTTACGCACGGAAGATAGTGAAGCGCGCTTCTCGTTTGACCGCAGCTTTTCGCATCGGTAGCATTTCAGGTTTTCTTCACCGCCTGTACGGGCGTTGCAAGGATGCACTTTTCCTTCAATCTGAGGTTTATTTCTTTGAGTGGACACAAGGAAAGAGCCTGCATGGCCAGGATGGAGCCGGACGTTCGCTCAGGCTGACGTCAATTGATTTAGAACTGCTGGCCCTGGGTGCGACGATTTATGCGAATGAGCAGGAAACGCTGGCCTATCTATTAAGGGCGGCTGCTCGGTATCGATCAGAGAAAACCATGGGGTTTGCGTTGGTTGGCGCCGACGATCGCCCTCTTCACTTTTGTTGGGTAGCGGACTTCGAAGGATTCTATATGTCGGAACTGAATCATAGGCTGACAGTGGACTCAACGGATTCTGTTTTGCTTTTTGACTGCTGGACGCCACCCTCCGTGCGTGGTCACAACTATTACGGCATCGCCATATCCAAGCTCGCTGCCCAATTAGGCGCTTCGGGCAAGTGCCCTTGGATTTTTAGCGCGGCCGTGAATTTGTCGTCACTGCGAGGCGTTGAAAAATCGGGCTTCATCCGAAGATACTCATTGATCCGCAAACGAATGCTGTTTATGAACGACAGGATCCATATTCAGGAATTAGTCAGCCACACAGTGCGGACAAACGTGACGTCAGCGGCTTAGAATTTCCGAGAAACCACCACGGCATGAAAGTTCTTCTGCTTCATCCCGACGACAAGCTACGTCACTTCAGGATGAAAGATAACTTTGACCTGATTGTTGATTTCGCCCGCGCACCGCACTCCACTTACGAGCAATGGAGCAGGGAAGCGGATTGCCCGGTAATCAGCGTCTACGATTTCGCCGAAGAGATTGAGGATCTCCACCACACCCGAGAGCTCTTGCAGTGTGGTATGGGCCGGATGGTGGATGAATGGGGCATCGACTGGTGGGATGTAATGTCGCTGATGATCGTGCCCGAATTGCAGCAACTCATGTTGCTCAGCCGGCTGGCGAAAAGATTACCGCCAGGTTGCGAACTGCATTCCAGTCATCCTAGTTCGTTGGCTGCGGCTCTCAGGACTTTGAGTGGCGGAAAACTGATTAATCTCGAGAATGATTCTTCGTCGACATTCCGCCGAGTGCGACGATACATCGACGTGTTTTCAAGGCTCGATACCGCTCAACTACGTCAGGTCTTGCAGGACAAATTTGATCCTGAGCACAGGATTCGACGCAGGCTGGCACGTCCCAGAACTGGTTCGCGGAAGCCAGTGGTGCTGTTGCCTTCTGCCTACGTCAATGTTTCGCGAATGGCTGTGTCCTATGCTCGTCTAATCCCCGACCATAATTTTCTGCTGGTCTGTGCCCGGAACAGTGGGAGGCTAAAGTCCCTGCCTCCGCACGTGAGTATGACGTCGTTGGATCCTTACTTTACTTCGACGAACCATAGCGACTTCAATTCGGTGCTGGAGGGTTGGCGCAATTTAAAACCGCTGCTGATCAATCGTGCTGAAGAATTCAAAACAGCTGATGCCACAGGCATGCTTCGGAGAATTCCTGTCCTGGTACGTTGGGGCATAGCCGTGCGTGACGCTTGGAGCCAGGTTTTCGAAACAGAAAATGTGATCGCATGTCTGTGCGCCGATGATACCAATCCCTATACGCGTATTCCGCTCATCCTTGCCAACAAGCGGGAAATACCAGCGCTGGCCTGCCATCACGGAGCCTTGGATTTCCGCATGGCGATGAAGACCAACTATGCGGATTGCTATTTGGCGAAAGGCGACATGGAAAGAGATTACCTGCTCCGGCAGTGTGCGATTGCGCCCAAAAAAATAACCGTTGGCGGCCCCCCTCACAAGAACACACTGGCGCAGCCGATGGCGGGAGTGGAAGGCAAGCCCTGGCTGGTTTTCTTCACCGAACCATATCAGACATCGGGCTGGCGAGTGGACGAGGTGTACCGTGAAATTTTGCCCGGGCTATCGTCGCTGGCCAAGACTTGCGGGCTCCAATTGGTTTTTAAGCTGCATCCCTTTGACAGTGAAAAAGGTCATCGCCGATTACTGCGACGCTATCTGCCACACCAAGAATGTGAGATGCTAATCCTATCCGGACCGCCGACGGCAGACCTCTGGCAAAGGACACGATTCGCTGTGACGGTCGAATCCACTGTAGCATTAGAATGCTCAGAGTTGGGGATTCCCGTATTTCTGTGCGCCTGGCTGCGAGATCCGTTTTCCGGGTACGTCCGGCAATTTGAGCGTTTTGGTGCGGGAGTGGTTTTGGATTCTCCCCGACAGATCGCGGACATTCCCAACCTGATGCAATCCCAAACTGCTAAATCCACAGAGGAAAGTAAACTGTGGCAGACAATGGAACCCGAGAAGCTGCGGCAACTGCTTTCCGGAACTCGCTCGCTTCGTAGCGCGAGCACCGCTTAAAAATTGTGTGAGATCAGTTTCCCGCTGAAGTCAATTGAATGCCATCCGTCGAAAATATTATTTCGGAGGTTCAGCCGAGCCCTAGCAATAGTTCTAAGTTCCGGCAGCAGATGGGCCACATTTCCCGGCAGTCCGCGGTTTTTTTTGCGGGCACCATCTTTACCGCGGCAGCCGGTTACCTGTTTAAGATTTATCTCGCGCGCGTGCTCGGTGCGGAAGCGCTCGGCATCTATGCGCTGGGCATGACGATTGTGGGTTTCCTTGGTGTGTTGAACGGTCTGGGACTCCCACAGGCCGCGGTACGATTTGTTTCCACATATTTCGCCACCGGCAAAACCAAGCTGCTGGGAGAGTTTCTAATTCGCGGAAGCCTTCTTCTGCTGCTCTCCAACCTGATCGCGGGTGGAGCATTGTTGTTGATCGGACCGTGGATATCAATTCATTTTTATCACGCGCCTGCCTTGAAAATGTATTTGTGGCTGTTTGCATTAATCATGCTGCTGGGGTCACTCAATACATTCTTCGGACAGGTCCTCGCCGGCTATAAGGATGTTGCCCGACGCACAGTTATCACCAACTTCATCGGCAGCCCGCTGATGATGGTTCTTACTCTTGTCCTGATTGCACTAGGGCTGGGGTTGCTGGGCTACATCTTTGCTCAAGTGGTCAGCGCAGTTGTCGTGCTGATGCTGTTAGTGACAATGGTTTGGCGGCTCACCCCCGAAGCAGCGCGTTCGCTTTCTGCCGGCTCTCCGCTTGAGAAACAAGTAATTTCTTTTTGCGCCGCGGTCTTCGGTATGGAGTTTTTGAGCTTCCTGATGTCACAGACCGACAAAATCCTGATTGGGTTTTATCTGGGTGCACGTCAGGTTGGAATTTACGCTGTAGCTGCGGCACTGGTTGCCTTCGTCCCGATCATTTTGCAGTCGGTAAATCAGATATTCTCTCCTACGATCGCCGATCTGCACGTTCGAGGAGAACACGAACTTCTCGGCCGCATGTTTCAGACGTTAACCAAATGGATTTTGGGGCTAACTCTACCGCTGGCCGCTGTGATGATGATGTTCGCCCCCGCGTTGATGCGTATCTTTGGTCATGATTTCGAGGGCGGCTGGCCAATCCTGGTCATCGGTACGGCGGGACAATTGGTAAACTGCGCGGTAGGCTCGGTGGGATTCCTGCTGCTTATGTCTGGTCACCAAAAACGTTTGGTTCGGATACAAGTGTTCATGGCAGTTGCAATGATGGTGCTGAACGTTTTGCTCATTCCGCGATGGGGAATTGTTGGCGCCGCCGTTGCTGCGGCCTTCACCAACATTGTGGCGAACGGCTGGTATCTTACCGAGGTGCGCCGCTCGTTAAACTTGTCCCCGTACAATCGCAGCTTTCTTCGCTTGGCGCTTCCGCTTATTGGAATGCTGATGGTTTTGCTATTGTGGCGTGCGAGACTCAGTCTTTTCCAGCCAGAGTGGGCGGTCATTGGAATTGGATTAGCCCTGGCCTACCTGACATTTATCGGTTTCGCACTGTTATTCGGACTTGATACCGATGACCAGCTCATCGCCCGAGCGGTCTGGTCGCGAATACGAAGTGTATTTCCGGATGCGGAGGCCAACGCCTAATGCCGGAAAACCGTCGTGAAGTAAGTCTGCCTGCCCAGCTCTGCGAGGCTGCAGAGCAACGGTTTGCAGAGCGTTTCGGAAATCTGGAGGAATTGCTGACGTTCGTTTTGCAGACCCTCTTGCGTGACGATGTTGCTCAAATGGACCAGGCCGAGCAACGCCTAATCGAGGAAAGGCTCAGAGATCTGGGCTATATTTGACCCCTTTTGCTGTTCTCCCCGCGAAAAGCAGATGGCAAATGAATCGCTACAAGAGTGCTTGAATCTGGCCCGTGCGAGGTTGAATCCTTCTCTTACCAATCCCAATTACTTGGTTCTTAGCCGTCGTCAGCAATTGATTTCAAACTGGGTGCAAAAGTTGCCCGGGCAGGAATGGCATGTTTTGGATATCGGAGGACGTTATCAGCCGTATCGGCCGCTTGTGGAAAGCAAAACTAAATCGTACATCGCTTTGGACATCATACGGACGCCTCTGGTTGATGTAATCGGGTGTGGCGAGAGCCTGCCGTTCGCAAAGGAAACCTTCAACTTAGTGATTGCTACGCAGGTCTTCGAATATTTTCCCAACCCGCATCTGGCGGCAGCAGAGATGTACAGAATTCTAAAGTCTGGGGGAAGCTTAATTATGAGTGTGGCGGCAGTTGCACCGCGTTTCGTCGATGAGGAGCACTGGCGCTATCTTCCTTCCGGCCTACGCTCACTGCTCTCTATGTTTTCGAGTGTTGAGATTGTTCCTGAAGTTCGCAGCGTCGGCAGTTTCTTCAGGTCTTTGAATCTTTCTTTTATTCTGTTCGCAAAAAACAAATGGCTGCAGCAAGGCCTGCGCTACACATTGATACCCGTATTGAATGTTGTGGGAATACAATTAGAGGCTCTCCTAAATAGCCAAAATGACCAGATGGCGGCGAACTATAGCGTTTTGGCGCGGAAGTGATTCCGCTTACTCGAATATGCAGGGCGACCGCTTTTCTGATTGCTTCATCTTCACATGACGCGAATGGCAAAATAAATTGCTGCATTTCATCAACAGGTTATGGAATCGACAAAAGCGACCTGCTGCCCGCGGGCTTTCTTTCTCGCGCCCGCTCGTGCTCTTGCAGAGTGACGATTGGGGACGAGTGGGGGTGCGCGATCAAGCAGGCTATGAACTGCTGCGCGCCAAGGGGATGCGATTAGGGGAACATCCTTACGACTTTTACACTCTGGAAACGGCTGAAGACCTTACCATCCTTCGTGAAATGCTGAAGCGTCGTCGTGATTCGACTGGACGCTCGGCCTGTCTGGTGATGAATTTTGTTCTCGCGAACCTCGATTTTGAAAGAATGGCCGCCAATGGTTTGAAGCAGATTGAATTGCTGCCTCTGAGCCAAGGATTGCCGGGAGGCTGGAAGCGTCCGGGTCTGTTCGAGGCTTACCGGCAGGGCATTGCCGATGGAGTTTTCTTTCCAGCGCTGCACGGTCTGACGCACTTTTGCCAGCACGCGGTCGAACAGCAAGCCTCGAGAAATGGGGAGCGCGGCCTGCTGTTGCGGACACTGTGGAAGGCGGAAACCCCATACATCTATTGGCGAATGCCCTGGGTCGGATACGAATACTGCAATCCGGAGAGGCCCCAGGCAGGCTTCCTGTCGCAAGAAAACCAAAACGATTTGATTCACGAAGCAACGAAGATTTTCAAAACCCTCTTCTCTTTGACTCCTGTGTCAGCGTGCGCTCCGGGTTATCGCGCTAATCGGGATACTCATGTGGCCTGGTCCGGTTGTGGCATTCGCGTAGCCCAAAACGGAAGTGGTGCGCCTCTGGCTCCTCATATGGATGATTGCGAGATTCTTAATTTGCATCGAACTATCGATTTTGAGCCCGCCCAGCGCGATCTTCCCCTCGAAAAATACGTTCAACTGGCGGAGCAATGTTTTGCC
>Ga0070697_100001828_pt1 | contig 16269 bp, 16 predicted proteins | sample KBSK1501metaG_FD_65475 | JGI IMG/M metagenome (GOLD analysis project Ga0070697, IMG submission 65475) | Corn, switchgrass and miscanthus rhizosphere microbial communities from Kellogg Biological Station, Michigan, USA - KBS K1-50-1 metaG | ecosystem: Host-associated > Plants > Roots >...
TCGACGAGATCGGCCTGGAACCGCTCGACCGGCAGCTGCTGCATACAGTGATCGTGAAGTTCAAAGGAGGGCCCGTCGGCCTGGACACGATCGCCACCTCGTTGTCCGAAGAGCCGGAGACGATCGAGGATGTGCACGAGCCGTACCTGATCCAGATCGGCTTCCTTGCCAGGACCGCTCGCGGCCGCGTGGCCACCGAGCTCGCCTACCGCCACATCGGGATCGCGCCGCCGCAACCCGACTCTCAGCAAACCCGCCTACTGTAAGGAGGCAGTGGCAGATGTCGGGAGACTGCTTCTTGTCTTCGGCGTGCTCCTCGTCGTCATCGGCGGGGCGCTGATGCTCTTCGGGCGCTTTCATCTGCCGGGCGACCTCACGTTCCATAGCGGGAGCACGACCGTCTACATCCCCCTCGCCACTAGCATCGTCCTCTCGATCGTGGCCACCATCGTGCTGAACCTGGTCTTCCGGCAGCGCTAGATGGGTAGTACGTACACTGATCGGCTGCCGTGCAGTTAGTTCTCAGCTGGCCGATTCGTCTGCTGGTCGTCGGAATTCTGGTCTTTTCCCTGTTCGTCGACGGGGCCGGTTACGTCTACCGCATCGCGAACCATTACCCGCTGACCGGCAACGCGCCGGGGCTGCCGCCGAACTTCGGCGGGTGGCAGCTGTTCTTCCACCGCGGCCTCGACCTCGCGGGCGGGACCCACATCGACTACCAACTGACCAACTTTCCGGCAGGGCAGAACCGCGCCGACGTCCAGCAGAAGACCATCCAGGTCATCAACAAGCGCGTCAACGCTCTGAACGTCAGCGAGCCGGAGATCCGCGGAGCCGGCTCCAACTACGACAGGATCACCGTCGACCTCGCCGGCGTCAACGCCGACCAGGCGCAGAAGACGATCGGCGCTGTCTCCAAGCTTGTCTACACGAGCTGGGTGCCCGACGCCAAGGTCACCGGTGGTCCGGAGCCCGGCTACAAGCCCAAGCTCACCGGGCTCACGGGCGACGACATCACGAGCGCCTCTCCCAACATCAACACCGACGGCACCGCCTGGGTGGTCAGCATCCAGTTCGGCTCGCACGGGGGCGCGTTGTTCGACCAGCTGACCCGCGCCAACGTCGCGGCGTGCCCTGGGGATCCGAACACCGTTCAGACGGCCAACTGCGCTGAACGTCATCTGGCCATATGGCTCGACCTGACCCAGAAGGACATCGACAACTGGGAGAACGCGGACTACGTGGCCAAGATCTACGCGCCATACGATCCCGGCTGCCTTTCGCAGCAGACCTCCACCACCGTCTGCGGCAAGTTCCTCACCAACCCAGTCACGATCGAGGAGATCTCGGGCGGGGCGGCCCAGATCAGCGGCAACTTCACGCAGCAGAGCGCGGCGGACCTGGCAACCGGAATCAACGCAGGTTCGCTCCCGGTCGATCTCGTGGCGCTTGACGTCACGCAGGTAAGCGCGACGCTCGGCGCGGAATCGGTCAAGTTGAGTCTCGCGGCCGGCCTGCTCGGCCTCGCGATCGTCGTCCTGTTCATGATCGTCTACTACCGCGTGCCCGGCCTTCTGGCGAGTCTCGCCCTCCTCTTTTATGCAGGCGCGGTGCTGGCCGTGTTCAAGGTCGTCCCGGTGACGTTGACGCTGGCCGGCATCACGGGGTTCATCCTGTCCGTGGGCATGGCGGTGGACGCCAACGTGCTGATCTTCGAACGCTTCAAAGAGGAAGTCAGAGCCGGCCGCACGATCACCGCGGCGGTGGACGCGGCCGTGAGACGTGCATGGCCGGCGATTCGCGACTCCAACACCTCGACGCTCATCACCTGTGTGATCCTCGGCTTCGTCGGACCGTCGACGGTCAAGGGATTCGCCATCACGCTCGGCATCGGTGTCGTGGCGAGCTTGATCTCATCGATCATCGTCACCCACAACCTGCTGGCGATCGTGCTGACCGCGGGCGGGTTCAGGCGACCGGCGTTGCTCGGAGTAGATCGTGTCCGAGCTGTCTGACGTCAGCGCGGAGGAGCAGAAGGCCGAGATCGTCGCCGACGGCGCATCGGAGTCCGAGCCGGCCGCCGCACCCGCTCCGGCCCCCTCGGCCGAGCCACGCGTCCGCCGCCTGAACATCATCGGCCTGCGCAACATCTTCTTCGCGATCTCGCTGCTGATCATCATCCCGGGCATCGTCTCGATGGCCACCAGGCACTTCGCGCTGGGCATCGACTTCGCAGGTGGCACGGAGCTGACTGTCACTTTCGCCAACCATCCGTCCCTGCAGCAGGTCGAGGCGATGGTGGACGCCGAGGGCCTGAACGGCCAGGTGATCCAAACGGGGGGCGGCTACATCCTCCGCTACCCGGTGCTGAACCAGAACGAGCTCACGAGCGTCCAGGGCTACCTCACCAGCCGGCTGGGCCCGATGAACGTGCAGCAGCAACTCTCGGTCGGCGGCACGATCGCCGGCGAGACGATCTTTTACTCGCTGCTGGCCGTCGTGCTCGCGTCGGTCGCCATCCTGTTGCTGCTGGCAATCCGGTTCCGCAACGTGCCTGGTGGATGGCGAGCGGGCTTTCAATTCGGCGGCTCGGCCCTGGCGGCCTTGCTGCATGACGTTTTCATCCTCACGGGCATCTTTTCCATCCTTGGCAAAGTGTTCGACCTGCGCATCGGGGAGATCGACGCGTTCTTCGTGACCGCCGTGCTGACCGTCGTCGGCTTCTCGGTCCACGACACGATCGTGGTCTTCGACCGGATCCGCGAGAACTTGCGAGTGAGCCAGCGCCTCTCGTTCGAGCAGGTCGTGAACCTGAGCATCATGCAGACCGCAGCTCGGTCGATCATCACCAGCTTCACGGTGGTGCTCGTCTTGGCGGCGATCTTCATCTCGGGTGGCGAGACGATCAAGGGCCTCGCGCTGGCGCTCCTGATCGGAATCATCTCCGGCACCTACAGCTCGATCTTCAACGCGGCCCCGCTGCTCGTCGTCTGGCGGAGAGTGCAGCCCATCAGGTAGGGTCTGGGTAGAGACCGGACATGCCAACCTGGCCCATACCGTCGATCAAAGAGCTGCTCGAGCCAACCCTGAATCACATGGGTTACGAGCTCTACTCGCTCGACCAGTCCGGTCACTCGGGTCGAACGCTCCGTATCTCGATCGACCATGCGGAGCCGATCACCATCGAGGATTGCGAGCGGGTGAGCAGGGTGGCCGGGCCGCTCCTCGATCACGCGAGGCTGATCGACGGGCCGTACAGTCTCGAGGTCTCCTCGCCGGGTGCGGAGCGCCCATTGCGAACGCATCAGGAGTACGAACGCTTTCATGGCAATCGCGTGAACGTTCGCTATCACAGCGGCGAAACAGAGACCGTGGTCGAAGGCCAGCTGGTCGCGGTCGACGGAGCGGGAATCGCAGTCCAGGCGCCGGGCCTTCGTGGTCGGGCGCCGGTGATCATTCATATAGCTTGGGATGACGTTGTCGCGGGCAGGCTCGCGGTCGCAATCTGAACCGTCCACGCAGACGCTGGCCGAAGCGCTGACCGCGCTTTGCGCAGAGGTGGGCATCCCCTTCGAGGAGATGCTGCACACGGTCGAAGGCGCGCTCGCGGCGGCTTACACGCGCGCCTTCAACCCGCCTGGCGAGGTGACGGTCAAACTCGATACGAAGACGGGGGCGCTCGACGTGAGAAGCCGAGTCGTCCGTCCTGACGGCACCGCCATCGTCGCCGAGCTTCCCTCGGAAGACTTCAAGCGAATGGCCGCCCAGACGGCAAAGCACGCCGTGCTGCGGCACATCCACGATCTCGAGCGCGACAAAGTCCTGCGCGACGTCGCCGAGCATCGGGGCGAGCTCGCCAGCGGGATCGTGGACCGGATCGAGTCCGGCATCGTCTACGTGGACCTCGGGCGGGCGGAAGGTGTGATGCCGCCGGAAGAGCAGATCCCCGGCGAGCCGCTTCAACCCGGCCGCCCTGTCCTCGTCGTCATCCTCGACACGCAGCACAATCGCCGCCAGGCGCAGGTCCGCGTTTCGCGCGGCGCGCGCGCTTTCGTCCATCGCCTCCTCGAGGCCGAGGTGCCGGAGATCAAGGCGGGCACGGTGCAGGTCCGCGCCATCGCCCGTGAACCAGGTCTGCGCACGAAGATCGCGGTATCGTCGACCGAGCCTGGCCTCGACCCGGTCGGCGCGTGCGTCGGACCCAAGGGTGTGCGACACCGAGCGATCTTGAGCGAGCTCGCCAACGAGCACGTGGACATCGTTCCGTGGTCGGATGACCCCGAGGCTTTCGTGGCGGCGGCGCTCGGCCCGGCGAAGGTCGAGAAGGTGACGATCGACCGCGTCACGCGCACCGCCACGGTGCTGGTGCCGCGAGGACAGCTGTCCCTCGCCATCGGACGCGACGGTCAGAACGCCCGCCTCGCCGCCAAGCTGACCGGCTACCGGATCGACATCAAACCAAGCGACGCAGAAACTCCGCTTGGCGAAGGCACGTAACTCTTCCCCACTTGTGGGGAAGTACCCGGCGAAGCCGGGGGATGGGGCCGGTGATGCGTGCCGGGATCGGCCTGAGCGAAAGGGTCCGGTCAGGACCTGCGTCGCCTGCCGGCAGGAGGCCGGCAAGGCCGAGTTCATCCGGTTCGTCCGGCGCCCGGACGGAGCGGTCGTGGTCGACGCGAGCGGGCGCCAGCCGGGGCGCGGAGCCTACATCCATGCCGCGCCCGAATGCCTCGAGCTGGCCCGCAAGAGGCGCGCCCTGGACCGCGCGCTGGGTGCGCCCGTTCCGCCGGAGGTGTGGTCTCAGATCGAGCGCTGAGCGGGGGCTTGGGGTTTCGAATGTCCCCCGGGCGGCATAATCAGTAGTCCGGTATGAAGGCACACGAACTTGCACGCGAACTTGGCATCAGCCAGAAAGAGCTGGTCAACTTCCTCCAGCAGCGGAGGTTGACCCGCAACGCCGCGGCGCCTCTGGCGCCCGGCGCGATCGAGGCTGCCCGCTCCGCGTTCAAGCCGACCGTCGCGACCAAGATCGAGACCAACGGCGACCGCCGGGCCGTCCTGCCGCCCACGCTTTCGGTCAAGGACCTGGCCGAGAAGCTGGGCGTGAGCCCGGTCGAGGTCATCAAGAAGCTCATGGCCTCGAGGATCCTCGCCACGATCAACCAGGTCATCGACTTCGCGACGGCCGAGATCGTGGCCGACGAGTTCGGATACACAGTCGAGCCGGTGGCGAGCGAGGACGTGGTCGCGGTCGAGTCCACCGAGGGCGAGGGCAACGTCGTCACCACCTCCAGGGAGGAGCTGTTCTCCCTCGCGAATGAGGACCCGGGCAAGCTCAAGCCGCGCCCGCCCATCGTCACGGTCCTCGGACACGTCGACCACGGCAAGACCTCGATCCTGGACGCGATCCGCGAGACCCGTGTCGCCGCCGGCGAGGCGGGTGGCATCACGCAGCGGATCGGTGCATACAAGATCGAAACCGCCGACGGGCACCCCGTGGTGTTCATCGACACGCCGGGACATGAGGCGTTCACCGCGATGCGGGCTCGTGGCGCACAGGTCACCGACCTTGTCGTGCTGGTTGTGGCCGCCGACGACGGTGTGATGCCGCAAACGGTCGAGGCCATCCACCACGCCCGCGCGGCCAAAGTGCCGATCATCGTCGCGATCAACAAGATCGACAAGGACAACGCCAACCCAGATCGCGTCCATCAACAGCTGGCCGAGCAGGGGATCGTCACGCGGCACTACGGCGGCGAGCACGAGTGCGTGCATCTCAGCGCGAGGACGGGCAAAGGCATCGACGACCTGCTGACCACGATCGTGCTTTCCTCGGACATCCTGGAGCTGAAGGCAAACCCGGACCGGAACGCCATCGGGACCATCGTCGACGCCCACCTGGAGCGTGGCCGGGGTCCGGTCGCCACCGTGCTCGTCCAGGCCGGAACGCTGAAGGTCGGCGACGACTTCGTGTGCGGCCACATCTACGGCCGCGTGAGGGCGCTGGCGGACGACCGCGGGCGCAGCGTGACCGAGGCGCCGCCCGCGACGCCGGTCGTCGTGTCCGGTATGAGCGAGGTCCCCCAGGCGGGCGACATCTTCCAGGTCGTCGGTTCGGAAAAGGCCGCCCGGCAGATCGCGCTGACCAAGCTGACCGAGAAGCGCGCCCAGGAAGCGGCACGCGACGTGACACCGCGGATCACGCTCGAGGACCTGGCGCGTCGGGCCAAGGAAGGCGAGGTCAAGGAGCTCAGCCTGGTCGTCAAGGCGGACGCCCAGGGCACCCTGGAAGCTGTCCTCGCCGCGCTCCAGAAGATCGAGGATCCGGTCGTCGCGATCAAGGTCGTGGGGCAGGGCGTCGGCGCCGTCAGCGACTCAGATCTCCTGCTGGCCGGCGTGTCGAGTGCGATCATCGTCTGCTTCAACCTGAAGCCGACGCCTTCCAGCACCGCCGCTGCCGAGCGCGCCAAGGTCGAGGTCCGCTACTACGACGTCATCTACAAGCTCACCGAAGACGTGGAGCGTGCGGCCAAGGGCCTGCGCGAGCCGACCTACCGTCAGATCCGCGAAGGCACGGTCGAGGTCATCACCCCGATCAAAATCCCGCGCACCGGCATCATCGCCGGCAGCCGAGTCGTGGAGGGCAAAGTCAGCCGTGGAGGCTGGGTCAAGCTTTTCCGGGGCAAAGAGCAGGTCTTCGAAGGCCGGATCACCTCTCTCAAGCACTTCAAAGAAGATGTGCGGGAGATGCCTGCCGGGCAGGAGTGCGGCATCGGGCTCGAAGGCTGGGAGGACTTCCAGCCAGGCGACTCAATGGAGACCTATCGACTCGAGCGGGAAGAAATCTAAGCAGGGCGTGTCGCTTTGCTAAAGGCGGAGGTCGAAATGACCAGCTACCGCGCGGACCAGGTAGGGGAGCAGGTGCGCGAAGAGATCATGTCCATCATCCGGCGTGACCTCAAAGATCCACGGATCGGCTTCGTGAGCATCACCGCCGTACGCATGTCGCCGGACTTGCGCCAGGCGCGTGTGCGTGTCTCCGTGCTCGGCGATCCCGACGAGAAGAAGGCGTCCATTCAGGGTCTCGTCTCGGCCAAGGGCCTGATCCGTCACGAGCTCGGGCGCCGGCTGCAGAACTTGAAGTTCTCGCCGGAGCTGCGATTCGAGCTCGACCCTTCGATCGAGTACGCCGTGCACATCTCCGAGCTGCTCAAGGAAGTGTTGCCTCACGGCGAAACCTCTTCTGAGGAGCAATCGCAATAGTTACCGCACAACGCGACAAGGCGCATCTCTACGACGAGATCAAGGACCTGATCGACGCCAACCAGGAGATCCTGATCTTCGGTCACAAGGACGCCGACGGGGATACGCTCGGCTGCAGCCTCGCCTTCTCCGAAGCGTTGCGGTCGCAGGGCAAAGACGTCTGGGTCCTCGTCCCCCCACCGCTACCCCCGATGTATGCGTTCCTGCCGGGGTTCGAAGACATCCAGGCGGAGCCTCCACACGGCATCGACCCTCAGCTCGTGTTCTTTTTCGACTCCGGCAACCTCGAGCGATCAGGCAGTGGCGTGCGCCGTATCGCCTCGCACGCCACGCTCGTCAACGTCGACCACCACCCGTCCAACTCGCGGTTCGGCGACATCAACATCATCGACCCCGACGCGTCCGCGGTCGGGCAGGTGGTGATCGAGATGCTCGACCACTTCGGTTATGCGATCACGCGGACCATCGCTACGAACCTCTACGTTGCGCTGCTGACGGACACAGGAGGATTTCGTCACGAGAACACCACGCCCCGTACCCTCGACGACGCGGCCCGGCTGGCGCGTCTCGGCGCGGACCCCGGACACATCGCGACGCAGGTTTACAAGATGCGGCCGGAGACCACACTCAAGCTCAGCGGGCTGGCGCTCGCGACCATGCGGGTCGAGATGGACGGCCGGCTCGCCTGGGCGAAGGTGACGCGCCGGATGCTCAAGGAAGCCAACGCCGTGATGGCCGAATCGGAGGGCATCATCGACACGCTCAACAGCATTGCCGGCCTCGAGCTCGCGATCCTGTTCAAGGAAGTGTCGAGCGACCTGACCAAGATCAGCGTCCGCAGCCGCGGTGGGGTCGACGCCGCCGCCCTGTGTGCTTCGTTCGGGGGTGGAGGCCACATCCGGGCCGCCGGCGCCGAGATCGAAAAGGGGATGGAGGAGGCCACGAAGTGGGTGCTGTCGGCTGCCAAGGAGGCCATCCTTGCCACCTCGTCCCAGCGCTGACGCTCCTCGATTTAGGACCGGGGTTCTCAACTTCGACAAAGGCGCCGGCGAGACTTCCTTCGCAGTCGTGAACCGGCTGCGGCGCCTCACCGGGGCCCGTCGTGTGGGTCACGCCGGCACGCTCGACCCTCTTGCGACCGGCGTGCTGCCGATCCTCTTCGAGTCGGCGACCCGTCTCGCCGAGTTCGCCCTGAAGCTGCCGAAGACGTACGTCGCCGATATCCATCTCGGCTTCGTGACCGAGACAGACGACGCCGAGGCGGAGCCGCAGCCGGTGGGCGACTCGAGCGCCATCGCATCCGCCGATGTCGAAACCGCGCTGGCGACCTTCTCGGGTCGCATCCTTCAGCATCCGCCGGCGTACTCGGCGGTGAAGGTGGAGGGCAAGAGGGCTTACGCGCTCGCGCGCAAAGGCGAGGCCGCGCGGCCCGCCGCCCGCGAGGTGGAGGTCTACGCCGCTTCGCTGCTCGACTTTCAAGCTGGCCCGCACGCGGTCGCCCGCGTCGAGGTCAGATGCGGCAGCGGTACCTACTTGCGCTCGATCGCGCGGGACCTGGGCGATCGGCTTGGGGTCGGGGGCTACCTCGGGCGCCTGGTGCGCACGGCTTACGGGCCGCTGACGCTCGACCAGGCAGTGCGCGGCGACGAGCTCACGGACGCCGAATCCGTGTCGGATCGGATGCTTCCGGCGGAAGTCATACTGCCGGAAATGGAACGAGTCAGGCTCAACGTCGAGCAGGAGGCGCAGGTGCGCCAGGGCCGGGCTGTGCGTGTGCTTCCGGAGCCAGGACCTGGGCTGGTGCGGGCGCACGACTCCGCCGGCCGCCTGGTCGCGCTGGGCCATACCGACCCCCTGCGGAGGACCTTCGTGCCGGAGAAGGTGCTGCACTGAAGGTCCACATCGGGCTGCCGACGGAGCCCATCGGCCCCGTCGTGCTGACGGTCGGCAGCTTCGACGGGGTGCACCTGGGACACGTCGATGTCATCAGCCACGCAGTCAGTGCCGGCCGGACCGCGAAGGCGCAGACCGCGTTGATCACGTTCGAGCCGCACCCGCGTTGCGTGCTCGACCCCGCGAACTGTCCTCCGTCGATCACCTCGCTCCAGGAGAAGCTGGCCTTCATCTCCGCGGCCGCCGTCGACCACGCCATCGTGATGCGATTCGACCGCCAGCTCGCCTCGCTGTCGCCCCAGGAGTTCGTCGACCAGCTTTCCTCGGTGATGGAGATCCGGCGCTGGACCATCGGGTTCGACTTCGCGTTCGGCCGCGGGCGCACCGGAAACGCCGAGTGGCTGCGGGCGCACGGGCACGATGTCGAGGTCGTCCCGCCGTTCCAGATCGACGGCCATGACCTGCACAGCTCCGAGATTCGGAGGCTGGTCCGGGCGGGTGACGTCGAGGCGGCGAGCAGGCTCCTCGGTCGCGCCTACGCGATGACAGGCCCTGTCGAGGCGGGCGATCGCGTCGGCCGGCGGTTGGGCTTTCCAACCGCAAACATAGGCATCGAGCCGAACAAGCTCGTGCCTGCCCTCGGCGCTTACGCTGGCCGAGCCGTCGCGCCCGAGGGCGAGTTCGTGGCCGCGCTCTCGGTCGGATACCGGCCGACATTCGGCGGCACGCAGCTGCGAGTGGAGGCTTTTCTCCTCGACTTCGAAGGGGATCTCTACCAGCAGAGGCTGGAGCTGCAATTCATGAGATATCTGCACCCCGACATCAAGTTCCCGACCCCTGACGATCTGGTTCAGCAGCTGCATCGCGACGTCGCCGACACCCGGCGTTTTGTTTCTCCTTGACGACAGTTCTTGTGATCGGCGGCGGCATCGCCGGTTACTGCGCCGCGCTTGCGGCCCGCCGGGATGGGGCCGAGGTCACAGTCGTCGCCCGAGCGCCGGGCGCCACCGCGCTTTACGCGGGCGGGATGGAGATCATCGATGAGATCGAGTCGATCCTGCAGAGACCAAACCATCCGCTGACACGCCTGGGCATCGACGCGGTCGGGCTGGCGACCGAGCTCGACACCGCGGTCTCGACGCTGCTGCTGGCCCTCCGCAAGGAAGGGTTGAAGTTCGAGGGGGGCTGGCGGAGTCGCGGTCTGTACGCCGACATCCACGGCCTCGCCAGGCCGGCCAACGTCGTTCCGGAAACCGTCGCACGAGGCGAGCTCGGAGCCCTCAGCGGCAAGCGCGTGGCGGTGATCGGCGTCCCGGAAGTCGGCGATTACGACGCCAGGTCGACCGCCCTCGCCCTGAAAGAGCTGCACGGCATCGATGCGTTCGCGGAGGAGGTCTCGATCGCGGAACTTCCCACCGCGGCCGCCCTCACCGATCTCTACGGGCGCCGCGCTCCGGCTCCACGAGCCCGAGGTGCGGCGATCGCCTACCCACCGGGGTTCACGAATCTCCCGGATGACGGTTTCGAGCTGCTGGCGTCACCGCCCTCACCGCACGGGTGGCGACTGCAGCAGGCGATCGGGTTGGGCGCCGTGCGGGGGGAGATCATCTCGTTCGAGACAGCGCGTGGGCGGGTCACAGCGGCGCGGTCAGCCGATCGGACATTCCACGCCGACGCGATCGTGCTCGCCACCGGACGCCACATCGGTGGCGGCCTGCACGCGGCGCGATCGACCACCGAACCGCTTCTCGGGCTGAGCGTCTTCTATGAAGGACGCCCCGCCGAGAGTCTTGGCAGTCGCCTGCATCACCTGAAGTACATCGACGCCTCTGAGGAGATGCGCATCGGGCTCATGACCGACCGCCGGCTGCACCCGCTTGACAAAGACGGCTCGGTGCCGTACGCGAACCTCTACGCCGCCGGTGCCGTGCTCGGCGGTTACGACTACGCAGGACCGTGCGGTTTTGGCGTCCCGATCCTCACAGGCTGGCTTGCCGGCCGCTACGCGGCAAAGCAGTGAGGGCGGAGCTCGAGAAGCTGATCGGCGCCGCCGCGGTCGACGAGCGCGCGGTGCGGGACCTGTGGCCACTCTCGGTGATGGAAGTCCGGGACGGCAAGGCGCCTCCGCGGGTGCTGGTCGCGCGGCCGTCGGGTCGTGAGCAGCTCACGGCGGTTTTGCGTTGGGCCGCCGCGCAGGGGATGGCGGTGACGCCGATGGGCGGTGGAAGCGGCGTCTGCGGCGCCCTGTCGCCCGCCGCCGGCGAGCTCGTGCTCGACATGGGCGCGTTCGACCGGGTGCTGGAGATCGATGAAACGAATCTGACGTGCCGCTGCGAGGCGGGGGTCAACGGCTACGCGCTCGAGCAGCAGCTCGACGCGCGAGGATTGACGCTCGGACACTACCCGAGCTCCCTGCCCGGCACCACGATCGGGGGCCTGATCGCCACGCGATCCTCTGGCCAGGAGTCGAGTCGCTACGGAAGCATCGAGGACATGGTGCTTGGACTCGCCGTGGTGCTGCCCGACGGCACGTTTGCGGCGCCGCGGCCAGGTCCCAGATCCGCCGCCGGCCCAGCGCTGCATCAGCTGCTCATCGGCGCGGAGGGTGCCCTGGGTGTCGTGATCGGGGCGGTCCTGCGGGTCCACCGCCAGCCCGAGACAACGGTGGGTCGCGGCTATGTGTTTGGGAACATGGCGTCCGGGCTGGAATGCATGCGCGCGATCATGCAGGCCGGCATCCGGCCGCTGGTGGTGCGCCTCTACGACGCGGAGGACTCGGCGTTCAGCGGCTATGACGTCGCCGGTGACGAGTGCGTGCTGGTGATCGCGACCGCCGGGCTCGACGGCGTGGCCAGAGCCGAAGCGGCGGCGGTCAAGCGTTTCGCCGGCGAGGCGAGAGATCTCGGCGAAGAGCCCTGGCAGAGATGGCGGCGTCATCGCTTCGACCTGTCAGCCGAGCGGCTCAAGACTTTTCTCCAGCCCGCGGGCGCTTACCTGGACACGATCGAGGTTGCGGCCTACTGGACGGTGCTTCCTCAGCTCCACGAAAGGATCAAGACCGCAATAGCCGTCGGGGGCCTGGCGTTATGCCACTTCAGTCATGCCTACGAGCAGGGCTGCTGCGCGTATTTCACGTTCGGCGGCTCTGGAGACACCGAAGTAGACGCCCGGGCCGCCTACAGGCGCGCATGGGAAGGAGCGATGAGCACGGCACTCGAACTTGGTGCGACGATCAGCCACCACCACGGGGTCGGCCAAGCACGCGCCCGATGGGTGGCGGATGAGATGGGAGGATGGATGCGCGTCTGGCGGGCGGTCCAGGAAGGCATCGATCCGGACCGATTGATGAATCCGCGCGCCGTGGGAGGCGCGAGATAGGTTCTCGGCCCGGCTCGCCGATCCTGTTCATAGTCAACCCTTCGTCGGGGGCGGGCAAAGCAGGTCGCGAGTGGGCCGCGGTCGAGTCCTGGCTGCCCACGAGTGGACTCCCGTACGAGGTCGCGTTCACGACCCGGCCACTCGAAGCGACAGAGATCGCGCAGAAAGCTGTGCACGAGTCCCGGCCGGTGGTGGTCGCGGTCGGTGGTGACGGCACCCTGAACGAGGTGGTGAACGGCTTCTTTCGCAACGGCGCGCCGCTTCCGACGAGCAGCAAGCTCGCGATGGTGCCGCTCGGCACGGGCGGAGACTTCCGACGCACCCTGCGCATACCCATCGATCCAAAGCAGGCGATCGAAATCCTGCGCAGCGGCATGGTCCGGCGGCTGGACGCAGGCTGCGTCACGTATCAGTCCGCCGACGGCGCGACCGGGGTGCGGCACTTCATCAACATCGCCGATGCGGGGCTCGGTGGCGAGGTCGTCCACATCGTCGGCAACGGGACGAAGAGGTTTGGCAGCGCGACCTACACCCTTGCCGGCCTGCGGGCCTTGATCGGGTTCAAGAACAAGCCGATGACGGTGAACATCGACGGCGCGACGCACGAGCTGCCCAAGGCTCAGCAGGTGGTGGTGGCCAACTGCCAGTTCTTCGGCGGTGGCATGCAGATGGCGCCTTCAGCCTCACCGACCGACGGCGTGTTCGATGTGATCCTGATCAAGAACGCCGGCAAGATCGAGACCATGCGCGGCATGAACGACATCCGCAGTGGAAAGCATCTGGATCAGACGAATCCCAAAATGGAGCTCATGTATGGCAAGCGCGTCTCCATCACATCGCCCGCCAAGGTGCGCATCGACCTCGACGGCGAGGCGGTCGGTTTCCTTCCCGCATTGTTCGAGATTCAGCCCGGCGCGATCGAGTTCATAACGCCCCGCTAGTGCCGCCGGGCGCGCGCAGGGCGCAAAACTCGTGACCAAAGGACTCATCGCAGCGCCGCATCACACCGCAAGTGAGGTCGGCGCGCAGATCCTTCGCGATGGCGGAAACGCGATCGACGCCGCCATCGCGGCGGACGCGGTGCTGTGCGTGGTCTACCCCCATATGACGTCGGTCGGCGGCGACCTGATGGCGATCGTGTGGGGGGCCGGCGAAACGTCGCCAGTTGGGCTGATCGGCGCCGGTCGCTCCGGCGAGCTGGCAACCATCGACGCCGTCAGGTCACGCGGCTTCGACGAGATGCCGGCACGCGGCGCGCTCAGCGTGACGGTGCCAGGCACGGTCGAGGCGTGGGGGAGACTCCTCGAGCGATTTGGCAGCGTCGGCCTGGGCGCGGTGCTGGAGCCCGCGGCGGCGCTGGCGCGCGAGGGCTACATCATCTCGCCCGACCTTTCCGAGCACCTCATGCGGGCCGCCGACTGGCTGGTGCGAGAGCAAAGCGCCTTTGCGCTCTACCCGCCCATGGAGGCGGGCATGCTGCTGCGGAATGCCGACCTGGGCACCACGTTGCGCGACATCGCGAGGAACGGCATCAATGGCTTCTACCGAGGCGAAGTCGCGGCCGCGATCGTGGCGGCGATCAAACAGCGCGAGGGTTTGGTGACCAGCCAGGATCTGGCGATGCATCGCTCGCAATGGGTCGAACCAATCGCATTTCCCTACCGGGACGTGGTCGTCTACCAGCTGCCGCCGCCGACTGTGGGCTTGACCGCAGCGTCGATGGCTCTGAGGTTGGAGGCCGGCCAGGATTTCCGGACCGCACGCAACGCCAGCTACGCGCTGCGCGACCGGTACATCACGGACCCCGACTTCGCGATCGCGCCCACGGACGCGTTCCTTGATCCGCACCGCGACCTGGCAGGTCGTGTCGACGCCACCCCAAGGGCCGGCGACACGATCTACCTCTGCGCGGCCGACGAGCAGGGAAACGTCGTCTCGCTGATCCAGAGCGTGGCCTACGACTTCGGATCAGGCATCGTCGCCGAGGGGACGGGGATGCTGCTGCAGAACCGGGGCGCCTATTTCAAGCTCGACCCCGCCCATGTCAATCGCCTCGAGCCGCGGAAGCGGACCATGCACACGTTGATCCCGGCGATGGCCGCCCGCGACGGCCGCCCCTGGGCGGCCTTCGGCACCATGGGAGGGGAGCGCCAGCCGCAGCTCCAGGTCCAGGTCCTGCGCAACCTGGTCAACGAGGGCCTCGAGCCTGCCGAGGCCGTCGCCCGGCCCCGGATGGCGATCCTGGTCGATGGGCAAACGCTGGCTGTGGAAGCGGACTATCCGGGCGCTGCACAGATGGCGCGTGCCGACCGCAGAGTGAAGTTGATGCCGCCCAAGCACCACTCGTTCGGCCATGCGCATGCGATCGTCATCGATGGGCCGAGTCAGTGGCGCGCAGGAGCCGATCCACGCTCCGACGGGGCGGTCGAATACGTTACGTAACAGGCTCCCCGTATACTCCCCTGTTGAGTTTGGCAGTAGAGAACGAAGTCAAAGGCACGCTGATCGCGGCCCACAAGCGCACGGAGGGGGACACGGGATCACCCGAAGTCCAGATCGCGCTGTCGACCGCACGCATCCGGGAGCTCACCGAGCACCTGAAGACGCACGCCAAGGACCACCACTCACGCCGCGGCCTCCTTCTCCTGGTCGGCAAGCAACGGCGACTGCTCAACTACCTGAGGGACACCGACGTGGAGCGCTACCGCGCCCTCGTCGCCAAGCTCGGGATCAGGAGATAAAACCGGGAGGATCCCACGCCGGTAGCGCGGGGTCAGCTCTTAGAAGCTCTCGCTCGAGTGCCCACTTGAGAGGCAGCTGCTAGGAATCTGACCCAGAGTCGCACCGCCGGGTTCCTCCCACATATTTGGAGGTATTTGGCGTGGCAGTAGTCACGAAAAACGTAGACGTGGCCGGACGGCGGATCTCGATCGAGACCGGCCGCGTGGCGGAACAGGCGAACGGAGCGGTGATCATCCGCCAAGGCGACACGGTGGTGCTCAGCACCGCGGTGATGTCCAAGGAGCCGCGGGAGGGGATCGACTTCTTTCCCCTCACGTGCGATTACGAGGAGAAGCTGTACGCGGCGGGCAAGATCCCTGGCGCCTTCATGCGCCGGGAGGGCCGGCCAAGCGAGACGGCGATCCTCGCGTCGCGCCTGACCGACCGGCCGCTGCGGCCGCTGTTCCCGGAGGGTTTCCGGCTCGACGTGCAGGTCATCTCGACCGTGCTGTCTGTCGACCAGGAGAACGACCCCACCATCCTGAGCATCAACGGCGCATCGACCGCGCTCGTGATCTCCGATATCCCGTTCCAGGGTCCCGTCGGCGCGGTCCGCATGGGCTACATCGACGGCCAGGTCGTCGTGAACCCGCCCATGTCGCAGATCGTGGACTCGGAGCTCGACCTCGTTGTCGCCGGCACGGCGGACGCGATCCTGATGGTCGAGGCCGGGGCCAAGGGCGTGAGCGAGCAGGTTGTGCTCGACGCGCTGGCTTCAGCCCACGAGGCGATCAAGCGAATCTGCGCCGCCCAGCTCGAGCTGCAACAGCAGATCGGGCTCGAGAAGCGGGAGTGGATCTCCGCCACCTACCCCGAGCACATGCTCGAGATCGTGGGCGAGTACCTCGCCCTGCGGCTCGACCAGGTCCTCTACAGCGCCGACAAGCAGACCCGTGAGAACGGTCTGGACGAGCTGCGAGGAAGGGCGATCCTCGAGCTTGGCGAGCGTTTTCC
>Ga0070697_100001829_pt1 | contig 16268 bp, 12 predicted proteins | sample KBSK1501metaG_FD_65475 | JGI IMG/M metagenome (GOLD analysis project Ga0070697, IMG submission 65475) | Corn, switchgrass and miscanthus rhizosphere microbial communities from Kellogg Biological Station, Michigan, USA - KBS K1-50-1 metaG | ecosystem: Host-associated > Plants > Roots >...
AGGCTGGCGTCGGCGGTTCAACTCCGTCCCTGGCCACCACATTTCAAAGCACTTAGCCAAATTCTCTCGGTGGTTCCAGTCCGCTCTCAGTCCGCATTCCTAGACACGCCGAAGACGGTCGCTGTAGCCGCATCGTGTTGAAGGACTTAGGTCGAACAGATTCTTCCTCAGTCCGCTCTCAGTCCGCTTTTATGCGCCCCGCGTGGTTGAGGAGCCAGACGGCATCGGAGAGCACAATAATAAGGTGAACGTGGGGCCAACGTGGTTAAATTCCAACAAAGGTACGTAAAGTCCCACAGGAATTGGACCTGCTGAAGGAGTCTCGCATCAGATCCCCACGGTCTGAACCGCGTCCTGGTTAAGTTTAAGCCTTATCGACCGATCCCAACGACAGATGCTCTACCGCGTCCTTGTGTAGCTCTCGGTGGGTATGGTCAATCAATGATCGCGATCGCGTCAACTTCGATCAGGTAGTCGGGGGACAGCGTCGCTACGCCCAGCACCACGTCCGCTGGCTTGTGATCTCCGAACAGCGCTATCCGGGCCTTTTCAATAATCGGCAAGCATTCGTCGCGTTTGTAATTGACGACGTAGATTGTGATCCTGGTGACATGCGCAGGCCGCGCACCGGCAGCAGCAAGTGCTCGGCCAAGATTGCCAAACACCTGGCGCGCTTGAGTAGCAAGATCACCAGGGCCAACAAGCTTGCCATGTATGTCTTCGGGCTCCTGGCCCGAGACGAATACCATCTTGCTTCCCGTCGCAACGACGACCTGGGTGTACGTTTGCGGAGTAGGCAGATCCTTGGGATTGATGCATTCGAGCGTCATTGATTAGGTCTCCTGCTATGGTTAAAGTCCAACATTCCAACAAAGGCACGTAAAATCCACAGGAACTTGGACCTGCTGAGGGAGTCTCGCATCAGATCCCCACGGTCTGAACCGCGTCCTGGTAAGCCTTATCGACCGATTCCAACGACAAGATGCTAGGACTTCCTCCAGCAGGATTCCAAACGGCCAAGTCTATCAGCGAAATGCTCAAACAGTCGCTTCCAAGGTCCCGCTGGAGGTCACTGGACGTAATACGAGCAAACCTGAAGTAATTCCAAGGTGAGAGTAGCCGACTATCCAAGCGGAACCTGTTCGTTCACTTCCTCGAAGCCCGTTTATGGTCTGTTTCCGGTTTGCCGACGGTTACAGAGCTAACATTGCAGGCCCTGCCCGACCGTAGCTGCAACACAAGAACGTAACTTTACCCTCCTGTTTTCATTAGATTAACGGAACAGCAGGAATGCAGACGCAAGCCAGAGGCGAAACATGGCGCGCCTAGTTGACCGGGCGCAGAGTGCCAATTGTCAGCTGGATTCACCGGCACTTGAAAAGGAGAAACTTCCATGAAGAACATTCGCATGCTGCTCACCATCACCCTGCTGTTGGCTGCTACTGCCGTTTGCGCCCAAGCCCAACAACGGCCAATATTGAAAGTAACCGTCCCCTTTGCCTTCACCGTTGAGAACATCGATCTTCCTGCGGGTTCCTACATCGCCTATGCCCTACCACCCTCAGCTATGACGGTTAGGTTGGAGAGCGCCGACGGCCGGAAGGCTGTGTTTGTCCGCGCCATACCCTCGGGGGGCTCCACGGATGCGACGCCAGCTAGGTTGCTTTTTAGCCGCATCGACAATGAGTACTTCCTGTCCCAGGTGTGGGAAGAGCGCAGCAAGACCCACCTTGAATTCTTTCTGGGCAATCGTGCTAAGGAACTGGCGAAGAATCATACCAACGAGCAAGCAAACAAACTCGTCGCAGTCGTTGCTCACTAAGAGCCAACCAAAAATCGGAGATCTGGGCGCGCCATTTGGTGCGCTCATTTCTTTGCAGAGTAGGGGGTAGAGCCCGAGGCCCTGGATAGGCGGCGGCACAGGATCGAGCTATGATAGTCGCTGATACAGAACTCTCGATGGCATCGCTCCACGTATCACAGTCGCGCCGCGTCTTTCGCTTCGGGCCGTTCGAGCTGTCAGAGCGCGAAGCCGAACTGCGCAAAAACGGTGCGCAAATCCGCTTGCAAGACCAACCGCTGCGCGTGCTTGTGGAACTATTAGCCAATGCTGGCACGATGGTGACGCGCGAACACCTTCAACAGAAGTTATGGTCCGCGGATACCTTCGTTGACTTCGATGTCGGGCTGAATACCGCGATCCGCAAGCTACGCCAAGCCTTAGGAGACGATGCGGATAATCCACGCTATATCGAAACCCTTGCGAAACGTGGCTATCGCTTTATTGGCACTGTTGAGATACCGAATGTCACCCCATTAACCGCGACCGTAATAGCGCCGACTTCGGAGCCAAGCCAACAGCACCCAAGGCGCCGTGTACGCCTGTGGATGCTCGTCCTGGCAAGCTTGGTGATTGCGGCCGCCGCGATACTGCAATTCGTCTCGCACAAGACGCCTGCACCGAAGGCGCAGCCACGGTTGGTCCCATTGACGACCTATGCCGGCCGCGAGTACGAACCCGCACTCGCGCCCGACGGCAACCGCGTCGCGTTCGCCTGGTCCGGGCCGGATGTGTCGATCGGCCGTACTGCCAGCATCTACATCAAACAGATAGGAGAGGAACAAGCGCTGCGCCTGACCTCGGTACCCGGGGTGATCGACTTCGGCCCGGACTGGTCGCCGGACGGTGCATACATCGTGTTTGGGCGGTCTCCGGCGCCGACCGCAGCACCCGGCACGGTTGAACAGGGCATTTACATGGTACCTGCTATGGGGGGCGCCGAACGTCGAGTGCATAGGACAAACTGGACTCTGGGTCCGATTGTGGATTCACGGGTGGTGTGGGCGACCGACGGCAGGACAATCGCGTTCTCCGACCGGCCCGTTGGACAAAGCTACTATGCGGTGTTCGTACTCGACGTGGCGACGCTGAGTGCACGCCAGATCACCTTTCCGCCGGAATCATCATACGGCGACATTCAGGTTGCTTTTTCTCCTGACGCACGAACGCTGGCGTTCCTCCGCCACTCCAAGGATGGCACGGATGTTTATGTCATTCCCGCAGCCGCTGGCTCAGAGCGTCGGCTTACGCTCGACAACCGCGACTTGAGCGGGGTGTGGGTGATCGGACTCACGTATACGAGTGACGGTCACGACATCATCCTCGGCGGCGACGGCTTGTGGCGGATCCACGCCACCGGCAAAGCCAAGCGGGCCGAACCGGTTCGTGGGCTGGGCCTTACTGCGTTCAACCCATACATCCGTGGTAACCGGCTGGCATATGCGGTGCCGACCTGGGACAGTAATGTCTACCTGTTGCCTCTGACGGGGGAGACGGATGCCGGCGAACCGACGAAACTGATCGCTTCCACCTTTCCCGACCAAGATGCGCAACTGTCGCCTGACGGTCGTCAAGTGGTCTTCGTGTCTGGTCGCACCGGAGCCGCGGAAATCTGGAGGGCGAACTCTGACGGTTCTAACCCGATGCAACTCACGTTCCTTCCCGATTCCAATTGCAGCATGCCCCGGTGGTCTGTGAGCGGGCGAGAGATCGTCTTCAACGCGGGGCCGCAGGGCAACTCGGACCTGTTCGTGATCTCTGCTGAGGGCGGACCGCCGCGGCAGATCACAACCGATTCGAACAACGAAGCTGCACCGAACTACTCCCGCGATGGCCGGTGGCTTTACTTTACGTCCGACCGTGGTGGCGGTTCCTGGAACATTTGGAAGATGCCGGCCCAGGGCGGGCCTGCGTCCCAGGTGACTCGCAACGGCGGGTTTCTCGCGTCCGAGTCCCCCGACGGTCAATACCTCTACTATGCAAAATACGACGCTCCAGGGTTGTGGCGCGTGCCTCTCAGTGGCGGCAGCGAGGAGAAGGTCATCGACTTTCCTGCCGCAGGCTTCTGGGGATACTGGGCCCTTGGCGCGAACGGCATCTACTACGTGGATGAGGCTGCGCCCAGAGCGCGGATTCGGTTCCGGAATTTTCGGACGCGTCGTGATTCGGTAGTGAAGCTGATGTCAAATGCCGCCCGGATCGGATCCTCTGGTATGAGTCTCAGTTCTGATGGAACTGCGATGGTATTCGGTCAACTCGACCAATTCACCAGCGATCTCATGCTGGTCGAGGACTTCCGCTGATCCTCAACTCGAACCGCGAACTCTCGGGGTACGATCAGGGCGGTCTCTGGGAGTTTTTCTTGAGTCTTGTGCGACTAGGATTACCAGAATAGAATCGCGTCCGAAAGAATTGGCGCGGGAGGGTACCGAACTGGGCTTTTGGGACGAAGCCAGTGGTAATTCCAGAATGTACCTAGAGAAGTTTCGTCTTTCCTCGCTACTGCCAAAACGGTTGAGTCTGGGGCCGATTTGTGCCCTGCTTTCCGCAATGGCTCTCCCGGCCCTCGGCCAGGAAGCCACCATTGTCGGCATTGTTATTGACCCATTGGCATCTGTGGTCCCCAATGTAGCGGTCACTGCCACCAGCATCGAAACGGGCCGGACATACGCGGTTACAACAAACACAAGCGGAGGCTACGTCATCCCCAGCCTCCCGGTCGGCCATTACAGTCTGAAGGCAGAGGCGACCGGATTCAAAACAGCAGAGCAAAACGGCATTGTGCTCAATGTCGGCGATCGCGTCCGGCTCGACTTCCACATGCAACTTGGCACCGTTAAAGAGACGGTCACGGTCGAGGAGGCTTCCGTCAGGATTCAGGCAGAGACAGGCGAAGTCAGCTCGGTTGTAACCGGGCAGCAGATAACCCAACTCGCGACCAACGGACGCAGCATCTACACGCTAGCGAATCTGACTCCGGGATCGTCGGGCGACCAGGCGGATTTCAACCCGCCCACGACAGTTGGCGGCGACGCCAACGTCAGCTTCAACGGCCTGCGCGTTGCGCACAACCTCTACATGCTCGATGGATCAGAAACTTACGACCGTGGAGGCGGCGGCGCAAGCGACATCATGCCGTCGCTCGATGCCATCGCGGAGTTCCGCATGCTAACTTCCAACTATAGCGCTGAGTATGGCCTCTCGTCAGCTGCAACGATGAGCGCGGTCCTTAGATCGGGAACAAAACGCTTTCACGCCGCAGCTTGGGAGTTCTTGCGCAATGATGCACTGGATGCGCGGAACTACTTCAATCGCGCGCCTGCTCCGGTGGCGAAGCTGAGATTTAATACCTTCGGCTTTAACCTTGGCGGGCCCGTCGCCTTCAGGCGGAACGACAGTCCGCGGACATTCTTTTTCTACAACATGGAATGGCGCCGACTGATCCAGGGCCAAACTCTCAATACGACTGTTCCACTCGCGAGTCAGTATCCCGACGCGGGCGGCCCTGGGGCCGGAGCGGTGTTCCCCACGCCGATCACAGTCCCAACCGGTATTGTTGGCTTGGGAGCGAAGTGCCCCGGCGGTGTATCGCCGGCTGGAGTTGTGCCGGGTCAGCTTTTCCCCAACAATACAATTCCCTCTTGCATGATTGACGCCAATGCCGAGGCACTTCTTGCAGCGGGTATTTTTCCCAAACCCACCAATGGCACGCAGTACATTGGCGGGAACAACCTGCCCACGAATGTCAGAGAGGAAATCCTTCGCGTCGATCACCAGTTCAACGACAAACTTTCGGTCTTTGGACATTACGTCCATGACAGCGTCACCCAGAACTATGGCACGACGCAGTGGAGTGTCTAATGTTCCGACGATTGGCGATACGCTAACACCCCCGTCGTACAGCGCGGTTCTCCATACGACATACACGGTTAGTCCCGCGCTGTTGAACGAGGTGGCGTTCAATTACAACGGCAATCGGGCCAATATCGTTCCCAAGGGAATCATCACATCCAACTACAGTTTCAATCGCGTCTTCTCCGGCCCCAATCCGCTGAATCGCAACCCAAGCATTTACCTTGTGGGGTCGACCGGGACAAAGTACGACACCGGAGCGTGGCCCTGGAACAATTCGGCAGACGACTACCAGGTGCGCGACGATGTGTCGTTGGTCAAAGGGCGGCACCAGCTGAGGTTTGGAGCGAGTTGGGCGCTTTACAGGAAAGTTCAGGACCTATTTGGCGAGACGCAGGGACAATTCATTTTCCCCGACGCGTTCACCGGAAACGACTTCGGTGATTTCCTGCTTGGCTATGCTGCAGCATACAACGAACTCGCCGTCCAGGATCAGGGCCACTGGAACAACGTTTCCTGGGGCGCCTATGTGCAGGACAACTGGCGGGTAAACACCCGGTTGACACTGAACTTCGGACTTCGCTGGGATGGTATCCCTCACACCTACGAAGCCAATAACCGCATGGGGAACTTCTACCGTACCCTCTATGATCCAGCCAAGGCTGCGATCTTTGCCCCCGGTTCAAACGGCAGCGCAATTGATCCCAGCAGTCCCGGCCTGGGTACAAGTCCCAATCCCATTTTTCAGGGAGTCAAGTTCTATCTCAATGGAGTCGGTATTCCCGGCCAGAATGGGATACCGAAGGGCCTTGTGGACAATAACTGGTGGACACCCTTTGGGCCGCGTCTCGGTTTCGCTTACGATCTAACAGGCCGGAGTAAGACGGTCGTCCGCGGCGGGTTTGGTGCAATGTATGAGCGCTTACAGGGCAATGATATGTACAACGCCGGACCGAACATTCCGTTCAGTTCGAGCATCACTTTCAATGGCGTTTCTCTGTCCAATCCCAACACCAGCTTGTTTACCGGACAGACTCTGGTGGAGGCAATTGCTGTCACCAGCATTGTTGGGCTTGACCGCGCAAACTATAAGCCACCTGTCAGCTATCAGTACAGTGCTGGTGTTCAACAGGCTCTAGGAAAAGCAACGGTTCTGTCCGTCGCATACGTGGGTAATCAAAACCGGCATCAGAACGACTATCGCGAAATCAACCTGCCCGATGAGAGCTTGTTGCCAAGTATCACCGCCGGGACAGCAGGGCCCTATAACACGCTGCTTCCATTTGCTGGTTTTCAGTCCATCAAATTGGCGGCCAATGAGACGAATTCGCATTACAACTCGCTGCAAGTGGAGCTTCACGGACAAGCGGTTCGTGGACTGCAGCTCCAAGCTTCCTACACTCTCGCTCGAGCAATAGACCCGGCCACGCCTTTCGGTTCGCTTGGTGACCTCGGTGCCGTTTCCGATCCCTATGCCGGATGGCGGCACGATCTAGGACCATCAGTCTTGGATCGTACCCACGTTGCATTTGTAAACTTCGTGTACGACATTCCGCTCTTCCGAGACAGCTCCGGAACAGTGGTGAAGTCCGCTCTCGGCGGATGGCAGGTCTCGGGTATCGTCACCATGCAATCCGGAGCACCGCTCCCGATCAGGGAGGGAGGAATTTTCTACAACGGCACACAGGGCAACATCTGCAACACTCTCCCGAACTGCACAAACAGACCCAATTTCAGCGGGAGGGCCCACTATCCCCGAACCACCGATCACTGGTTCAGCACCTCCGGATTTACTCCGACGGCGCCGGGAGAATTCGGGAACCTTCCATACAACGCCATCCGCGGACCGGGGCGCGACAACTGGAATTTGTCTCTATTTAAGAACTTTAACTTCAATGACCGTGGGACTCGTCTGGAGTTTCGCGCGGAAAGCTTCAACACGTGGAATCACAGTCAGTTCCACAACCTAAGCAGCACTGTCAGCTTTGACCAGGCCGGGATCGTCAATAACAACTTCGGTGCTGTGACAACCGCTTATGATCCTCGAACCTTCCAGCTCGCCCTGAAGTTCTACTACTGAGCCGTAAATCGGTTGGACACGAACACTAACGTAGTGATGATTTCATACAGCCTAGCAACTCGATGCAAATCCGATGTGTCACGATCGCTCGCACCTAATGCGTCCGTGAGTTCGACTCGCAGCATATGTCTTCAACCGCTTGAGTGCCGGGCATTCACCAAGAATTCGTTTCCATCGACAATCGTGGCCTTCAGTATGGAATCGACGTCGGGCCACGACTCCGTTGTGTTCTGCGTCAAATTACTTTGACGGCTTGAGTCGGAAACCGCGATACCGATGAGAGAATCGGGTAAGCAGTTTCCTCCAAATATCCGCGGATCATGGTGTTCCAGCGCGATCTCGTGCGGGTTGCCAAGAGTGGCCCATTTATGTATTCCCATGACACCGATCGGCTCCCCACGAACTTCCCAGAAGACCGTTTCTAGCCAACTTCCGAATGGCCAAGCCAGGAGCTGACCAAACGACGAATTTTCGGACGGTGCTCATAGGGAACGAGAATCGCCATACATGACAACGTGATACTCTCCATGTTGCGAGCTTGCGAAATTCGCAAAAGAATAGTGAAGCTTCTGAAATCCAGATGCTATGGACTATGACGTAATTGTTATTGGAGGCAGCTTTGCGGGCTTATCTGCAGCTATGCAATTGGCACGGGCGCGCAGGCAAGTTCTGATACTAGATTCCGGAAAGCCGAGAAATCGATTCGCGCCATTCGCTCATGGTCTTTTCGGCCATGACGGGCAACCGCCTTCGGCCATTCTGACGAACGCGCGATCGCAGCTGCTCTCTTACAGCACCGCGTCGCTCAGCGAAAGTCTGGCAACGGGCGCAGCCAAGGCGGGAGAAAAATTCAGTGTTACAGTGGCCGATGGTACCGTCCATACGGCCTCACGCCTGATTCTTGCCACCGGCGTGACTGATGATCTCACAAGCATTCCTGGGTCGCAAGAGCGCTGGGGCATCAGCATTCTCCATTGTTTCTACTGCCATGGATATGAAGTGGCTGGACGACGTCTGGGCGTACTCGCGACGAGTGCTCGGGCTTTGCAGACGGCACTTCTGCTTCCGGACTGGAGCGAGAACGTCACTTTGTTTACCAATGGCGCGCTCACATTGAATCCGGAACAACTGGATGGGCTTCGCGCACGTGGAGTCTCTGTTGAAGCCGTACCCGTGGTTGCCTTAATCGGAGCCGCGCCTGGCCTCTCCGGGGTCCGCCTTGAGGACGGGCGCGTTGCCTCTGTCGATGCCGTTTTCGTGATCCCTCGCACTCGCATGGCAAGCCCACTCGCTGAGCAGCTTGGCTGCAAATTTGAAGAGGGGCCGTCCGGTCCTTACATCTGCACCGACACCGATAAACAGACCACAATACGCGGCGTATACGCGGCGGGCGATGCCGCCCGTCCGGGGCACAACGCCTCATGGGCCGTTGCAGATGGAGTTAGCGCGGGGATTTCTTGCCACCAATCGCTAACTCTGGCTCAGCCCGCGTGTCGCTGACTGCCTTCGACCCGCGGGGCCAGCTTTAGCACAGAAAAGTGTGCCTCGGCTCTGCAATTACGCCTCTTTGCGATCACGTGGCAACTCAAGATTCGATCTGCAAGATTCGCCGTCCTTCGAGCGACGCGAACTCAACTTCCGCTGCATGGCTTCTATCCTTCACCTTGTCAAGCAGCTCGGAAAATTGCGGCAGTGCGCGAATCGAATCCAGCCAGGGATCGTGCAACATCGCAGGGTAGCAGGAGAAGCCGGCTGCAACGACCCGCTCAAGGAGCTTACAGGAGGCGTTTTGTTGATTCAGGTGAGCCAGGTGCCGGGTGAGGTAATAGAGTCCTTCGGGGTCGCTGAAACCCGACGCAACAATGGCCTCCACTGCGGATATACTTCCTGCCTCGTCACCCTCAATCAACCTGCGCGAGGCCCTCGCGAAGTCGCCCATCCTAGTCTTGAGCCTTTCATCGAGCAAGCGCAACCCGTTGATCGCTTCCTGCTTACGTCCCGTTTCCGCTAGCGATAAGCCTACGATGTATGGGTCATTTTCGATCTTTGCGTTTGCGGCACGCCGATAGTCTCTTTGCAGAAACCACGTGTGCTGGACGCTGGTCCGGACCTTCGGATCAAGAGCAATTGCGCGCCGATGTGCCGCCACGGAGGCGTCGAGTAAGCCGCAATAGCGCAAAGAGCTCACCAGACCAGCAAACAGTTCCGGATCTGCTGCGTCGCGTGCACGCGGCAGGAGGCGTCTCATGGCGTCATGTGCACGGCCGAGATCTACTTCAAGTTGCGCATACCCTTTATGTGCGATGCCGAGATTGGGATTCAAATCGAGAGCTTGCCTGAAGGCCCCTTCCGCTCGCTGTTGCTCCGCACGGGTTTCAGGAGAAATGAACTTTGCCATGACATGGTAGATTCTCCCAAGTCGTGCCCACGCCGGTGCGTAGCAAGGATCGGTTTCCACGCACCGCAGATACAGGTCGCGGGCCGTCCCCCACTGTCTTGAGTCGTTGCTGAACTGATTGGCGCGCAAATAATACTCGTACGCCTTTGAGTCAGCTGGGACATCGTGTCTGAGGATGAGCTGTTCGCGCGCTGTAAGTGGAAGAGCAAGCGTCTCGACCGCACATTCAGTGAGCTCGTCTTGCAAACGAAACACACTGCCGATCGACGTTTGAGTGGAATGGGAGCACAGTAGCGTCCCATTCTTGGCATCCGTGAGTTGCGCAGTAACGCGTATTTCCCCTCCTGCAGAGAGCAGCGTGCCGGTCAGGATTAAGTCAACGTCGGCCTCAGACGCGATTGTCTTGAGGTCTTGCGCTGTGTCCGCGAATCGCGACGCCACGAGGCTCGAACGTACGACTATCGATCTCAGCCCCGATAGAGAAGTGGTTAACGCATCCGGCAGGCTGAACGCCAAGAAATCGGTTTCGGGATCCGGCCGGAGGATGCGGAAGGGTAGAACAATCAGACTTCGTATGCCTTTCGGCCCCACATGAGGCGGCGTGTCCACAGGAAGAAGAAAACGGTAGCCGCGACGAGGCAGCGTCTCGATGAAGCGAGGCGCGTCGGCAGTGTCACCCAGCGCCTCCCGAATCTGGCGGATACAAAAGTTCAGGCCCTGCTCGAAATCGACGAAGGAGTCAGACCAGATGCGTTCGCGGATATCGGCACGTGTCAGAACTCCTCCTCCGCGGCGGACTAGCAGTTCCAGAACCCGGAAAGGTTGCGGCGGCAGCTTGACTCGGTCGCCCTGCCGTCGCAGCTCGCCGGCCGCCGTGTCGAGCTCGAATACGTCGAATCTCAGGATCGGGGCAGATTCACTCATCCAAATCTCATGTCGCACTCATGGCGCGTCCATGGACGCCCCGCAGCCAGAGTTGTAGAAGAGATCATATCAGCGTGACGCAAGATTCTGGAGGGCGCTGAACTTCAAATTCTCTCGGAGGACATTCAGTATGACGTTGCGAATCAATGACATGGCGCCAGATTTCCAGGCCGAAACCACCCAAGGCCGCATCCAGTTCCACGAGTTTATTGGCGATTCCTGGTGTGTGCTCTTCTCGCATCCGAAGGACTTCACGCCCGTTTGCACCACTGAACTCGGCTACATGGCCGGACTACAATCAGAATTCGAGAAGCGCAACTGCAAAATCATCGGCCTCAGCGTGGATTCTGTGGGTGATCACGCAAAGTGGAAGGCAGACATCGAGAAGGCGATGGGGAATCAGGTGAACTATCCGATGATCGGCGACTCAGACTTGAACGTGGCCAAGTTGTACGGCATGCTGGCGGCGGACGCGGGCGATTCTTGCGCCGGACGGATCCCAGCCACCAACGCGACGGTCCGCACGGTGTTCATGATCGGCCCGGACAAGAAGATCAAACTGATGTTGACCTACCCAATGAGCACCGGCCGCAACTTCGACGAAGTGCTGCGCGTGCTCGATTCTATGCAACTGACAGCCAAGCACGCGGTTGCGACACCGGTTAACTGGAAGCAGGGACAGGACGTGGTCATACCTGCGGCGCTCTCCAACGAAGAAGCTTCTACCAAATATCCGGCCGGATTCAAAACGGTGTTGCCGTACCTGCGCTTGGTGGCAGAGCCCCAGTAGGCGGGGCTGCAAAAGACGACAACCTGTTCAGGAGAAAAACGCATGGAACCGGTACAAGTGGAACGATTCTATCTGGGCTGCCTGGCTCATGCCTCTTACATGATTGCATCGGAGGGCGTCGCAGCCGTCATCGATCCTCAACGCGATGTGGATATTTACGTCGATGCGGCAGCTGGTAAGAATTGGAGAATCGAGTACATCATCGAGACTCACCTCCATGCTGACTTCGTGTCGGGGCATCGCGAGCTGGCGGAACGCACCGGGGGAAAGATCTATCTCGGCGCGGGATCCGGCGCTGAGTTCGCTCACGTCGCGGTCAAGGACGGAGACGAAATTCGGTTCGGCCAGTGCCGCCTCCGGTTCCTGCAAACTCCTGGGCACACACGCGAGAGCATTTGCATTCTGATGAACGATCGTGGCGTACCGAATCGGCCCGCCACGGTCTTTACCGGAGACACTCTCTTTGTGGGCGATGTGGGCCGGCCGGACCTTTCGCCGACCCACACACCGCAACAGCTTGCCGACCTCATGTACCGGAGCATTCACGAGAAGCTACTGACGCTTCCCGACGACACCGAGATCTTTCCCGCCCACGGCGCAGGCTCACTCTGCGGCCGTCAAATGAGTTCCGAAAGCTCCTCCACCATCGGCAAGCAGCGACACTCGAATTACGCCTTGCTTGCGCGGACGAGTGAGGAATTCGTTCACCTTCTCACCGACAATCTTCCAGCGCGCCCCGAGTATTTCGCGCGAGACGCCGATCTCAACCGGCGCGGTGCCACGTCCTTAGCTGACCTGCCCCCGTTGCCCGGACTGACCGCGCCCCAAGTTCTCGAGCTGCAGAAGGAGGGCGTCACCGTAGTGGACACCCGCCCGGCGATGCAGTTCGCCGTTGCGCACGTGCCGGGATCGGTGCATATCGCCCTCACCGGGCAGTATGCTTCGTGGGCGGCATGAATTCTTGGACTAGACACGCCCCTGATCATCGTTGGAGAAGATCCAGAACACGTACGCGAGTCGCAGTTGCGTCTCTCGCGCGTAGGAATCGAGAATGTGGCGGGCTACTTGGCGGATGGCGTCATAGGTTGGATTAAAGACGGCTTCGAGCTTGACTACATCCCCCAAATTACCGTTCAGGATTTCATAGAGCTGCGGAGTCAAGAACCGGATCGAATCGCCGTATTGGATGTACGCGAGCCCGGAGAAGTAGCGAGCGGAGTGATCGACGGCTCCTTGTGCATCCCACTCGGAAAACTGGGATCAAGGTTGGCCGAACTGGACCGCGAGAAACTTCTGGTGGTGCACTGTAAAGGCGGCTATCGGAGTTCAATCGCTACGAGCATCCTCCGGCGTGCAAGTGTTCGCGACATCGCGAACCTCACCGGCGGTTTCGATGCTTGGAAAGCGGCTGGCCTTCCTTGCACACCTCTGTCAGCCCCAGAGGCCAATAGTGCGAGTGAGCAAGCCGGCTCTTCGCAACCAACTCATTAGTTTTGTCGCTTAGGCGGATGTGCCTGGACTTCGACCGCAGTCGAAGCAGAGCGAGAGTGTGTGTTGTGTTCGATCACCTGTACGGCAGTGCGGCCTAGTATGCCGAGCCACCGTTTCGGGCGTTGCTCCTCCCGGAAAACGGGCTACTCTTACCTAACCCGGTAAGGTAACGACCACCCGGAAAGTGAAGACGCTTCAGCAGCATTCACGCAGTTTCAGATGGCAATCTGTCTGTGGATCTCCGCGCGCATTTACTGCTGCAACTGCTGCAACCAGTCGATCACAATAGCCTGAAGCGCAATGCGGTGATCAGAAAAACTATGGTCAGTTGCGACCGCCTTTTGTTCCAGCCGAGCCGAACCCTTCTGCCGCACTGCGGAGGCCAGCGCTTCCATGTCGGCATGGTTCTGATCGTCTGCTTCGACAAGCAGTAGCGGGCGCGTGCGGAGCGTATCGGCCCACTGCACGTAGTCCCATTCTTTTGCATGCCGTTCGGCTTCTGTGAAAAGGTCCGATGCGGTGGCTCCATGCACCGGATGCAGCTGTGTTTGCCAACGCTTTAGACGTGTGTCGCGTTCTTTTGGGTCGAAATTGATCTTGCCTAAATTGGTTGCTGAGATGATCCCAATTGCGCTGATATCTGGATCATGGCTGCCTTCGTATCCAGCGAGAAACCCGCCGAAGCTGTGGCCGATGATCACGAGCCGTCGAGGGTCGATGCGGTACGTGGCGACGTTCGCGGGATCACGCAGGAAGCGCACAACGGCGGCAGTGTCTTCGATTGCGGAAGATTGCGAAAATGTCCCTGTAGAACCCCAAGTTCCGCGATAGTTGAAGAGGAGCACGTTCCATCCCGCTCGTCGAATTGACTGTGCCAGGTCCGCGTTTATCTCGTATCCTGGCAACCCGTGCAGAAGCACAACTATTCCGTGCGGACTCGGACCTGCCGCCAGATATAAGAATGCATCCATTTCTGATCCATTGCTGGGGATGGTAAGTACGGAGAGTCCGGGCGGGCATTGTTTGTCTCCAGCAGGATCGGCAATCACGGCGACCGGCGTCTGCTGCGCCCGAATCGGACTGGTAGTAATCCATGCAGTTCCGAGCAGCGCCAGGATCATGAGTCTGTTCTGCATAGTTCAACCTCTTTCGTTCGTCTCCCCCGCTGTTAGCCTGCGATGCAGACCAAACTATCGCGACGAGGGTACAAAACGAGCAGTGCGTGTCTCACGAATGAGCCACTTACCGCCACGTTTGACCATGACGTAGAAGGCATGACCACTAGGTTCGACCGAGGAGCTGTAGTACTGCGCGTCAATGAAAGCGAGCTCCGGGTTGAGGAAGCTGATGTTTTCGACTTCAAGACGAAATCGGCGAGTCGGATCGGGGGGAAGCGCCAATTCCTTTTCGATTGCTGCATGTCCTCGCAACATTTTGCGCGTTGTCGATAGCCAAATTTCGGCGTCCTCTGTGTAGAACGTCGCCTGAGCGGCTCCTTCGCCCCGCTGTCTCGCCTCCGAGTACGCTCCAAGCTGTGATTTGATTGCTGTTTCCTCTTGCAAACCGACCGATTGAGCCCGCACCGAAGACAATTCATCTACTGCCTGTTCCTTCGGCGTTTGACTGGCTAATTGTGGCTTCGTAATAATGCCGAGCCAATTCACGATCGCCGCTTGCATAGCTATCCGATGATCCGAAAACGGATGATCGGTGTGCATGTGAATTTCGGTAACCCGAGCGTCGCCAGCTTTCTGGAGACGACTTGCCAGTTCCTGATTGTCTGAAGTGTTGCGGTCATCCGCTTCAAGGATCAGCACAGGCCGATTGTTCAGAAGCGAAACACAGTTCATGTAGTTCCACTTTATCGGATCGCTATCAACTTCTTGCACCAACTGTTGCGCAGTAGTGCCAACCAGTCGTGAAGCGTTATCCGTCCATCGGTCCCAGAATTGCGGGTCATTCGTCCGCTGACGTGCTGACCCCGGCCCCAAGTTTCCGGGCGAGACCAGCGCAACTGCGAACACATTTGGTTCGTGAGCGGCCGCATACGCAGCAACAAAACCGCCCATGCTATGACCCACCAGGACAATACGAGCAGGGTCGATGCGGAACTTTTTCACGTTTTCGGAATCACGAAGAAAGTCGATGCTGGCTTGAGCGTCTTCTAGTGCATGGGTGAACGAGAAAGTGCCGCCGCTGCCCCATGCTCCACGATAGAAGGGTAATAGGACGTTCCATCCCGCACGACGGATTGAATAAGCAAGGTCAAGGTTCTTTTCATTGCCAGGAAACCCATGCAGCATCAGCACCGTCGGATGCGGGCCAGAGCCAGACGCAATGTAAAGAACGGAATACATCTTCGACGCATGGCTAAGAATGTCCGGCCATTCCATCGTCGCCGGGTAAGCGGGATCGGGAGGCGGATCGGATGTGACTGCTGCCGGAACCTGCTGTGGACTTTCCTGTCCGTGGATTGTGTTCCCAGACCCCAGCATCAAGCAGAGCAAGAGCGCGAAGCAACCGATCCGTTTCATTTCCCGATATCATAAGCAAAAATCTTTGTCTTGGGCAGACTACCGTCTCATCGCGAAGGTCAGTATTGCTCAGCGAAGAAAGGCTATACACAGCCCGTCCCTGAGGAAACGCTCTCAGAGGAAAAACTTATCGCTTGCACAAATTCCGGTCGAGTAACGAGCAAACACGAAGTAATCGCAATGATCGACTGTTCGGCCGTCAGTACGCGTCGACCGGAAACTGGCGCGAAGATTTCGAAGTGGTTCAGGCCATTTTTTCAGCCCACAAAAAAGCCCACAAAACTCTTGACCTAGAGTGCCTTTCAATGACTTACGGTGTCGTCCGTGCGTTCCAAGTCATTGTAAATACGTTATTGTGC